>Ga0153996_1000011_pt1 | contig 155249 bp, 140 predicted proteins | sample TSNC080MetaG_FD_104728 | JGI IMG/M metagenome (GOLD analysis project Ga0153996, IMG submission 104728) | Attine ant fungus gardens microbial communities from North Carolina, USA - TSNC080 MetaG | ecosystem: Host-associated > Fungi > Mycelium > Unclassified | place: USA: North Carolina, Lumber... | reverse complement strand
ATTCAGAAGCGTGATTCAATTGCAAGAAAAAACTTAGAAAACAATTTGTCTGAATCTGAAAAGAGACTTGAAGATTTGCATTATCAGCAAAAAGTCTTAGATGAAATCATTGAGGAAAAGGCAGTTAAAAATCAATATCTAACAAAAAATGTTCTAACGCAAACACGAAAGTTGAGCAAAATCAAGGAACCTAGCAATTATCAGCTAATAAAAAGTGAAGACAATGGGACTCGAACCCATGACCTTTTGCGCGTCATGCAAATGCTCTCCCAGCTGAGCTATGCCTCCATAGACTATTTTAACATATTATATTAAAATATCAAGTAAAAATATTGAGAAAAAGATAGTAGTAGTCATTATAATGAATACGACAGCATTGAAACGGGAATCATAGGAAATATAATCCATAGTTATTTTAAAGGAAAGGTGGTTTGATGATTTTTTTTGTAGCAGTCTGTATAATTTTTGTCTTCATATCTATAGAAATTGCTTATACCGAACATATTCAAAAGGAAACAATCAAAGAAGCATATGAAGCTTTATTGGAAAGGTTAGAAAAATAATGGTTGCATTTTAAATAAAAAACAAACCTAGTCACTGTTTAAATAAAAAACAAACCTAGTCACTTGCAGAACAGGCTTGGGAATGATATAATATGCATGAGCTGGGATATTATATCAGGTCACCTGCCTGACAATAGTATCTATGTAAAACCGTCTTAGTTGGTAGCTAAGGCGGTTTTATTACTTGGATTTATATACGTTATCGCAAGTACGTAATCCGTCTATGTGCTCAAATTAGTCTGGTTTGATTGGCGTGCCAAGAGGATCTAAGACAAAATCAATCCTTCTCTTCTTGCCAATTTTGCCGCAGTTAAAAAATCACTGTCACCAGAAATAGGTACAGAGAAAGACCACAATACCAGCTGATGCTTCAGCACTATCGGAATTTGGTAAAAAGGACAAAAAAGATGCCCCAAGTATTTTCTTGAGACATCTTTTCAACGAAGTTAACTGTTAGCAATTCAACAATACTTCACTAACAGCTAACTGTTATTTCCGCATTGCAATCCATTGCCTGACACCTCCGTATTTTAATGTGTTTTTTGAACACAGTATTATTATTAACATATTTAGAAAAAATATTATTGGAAAATTAAAGAAATTATTTTGGTACTCGCAATGAGATTTTACCGCTATATTTCTGTTCTTGTTCAATCTCCGCTTTTACATCCTCCCATGCCGTTGTTTCAGTATCAGCCTTATCAATAGAGTTTAGTAATGCACGGCCAAATTCATCTGGTTCTAACATTTTCTTCACTCCATAATCCTCCGGAGAATAAAAACCTAAATGCTCTAGTTCCACCTTTTCCTTTAGTCCCCCTTTATTATATGGGTATGCAAATTTTACATACCCTTACCAATCTTATCATTTTACTTTCATGCGTCTATAAATCACTATACCAATACCACAAGCTCCCACAACCATTAAAGCAAAAATAGTAAGCAGATTAATGCTGTCACCTGTTTTGGTTGCGTTGGTTTTTTGTTCTGTCTTAACCTGTTCTGACTTAACAATTTGTACTGTTTGTCCTTTATCTTCGATATCCGCATGAGTAGCTGCCAAAAAGCTATCATAGTAAATGTCTTCAAATACAACAATTTCTTTACCAACTAACGAACTGGCATCAAAGCTAAATTCCAACTCTACCTTTCCATCTGCTTTATCAGGTGTAAAAGTAGTTTCTGCAACAATAGTTTTCCCATCCACTGCTAATTCTTTTCCTGTCTCCTTATCCATCAGGATTCCTTTCAGGGTATATTCTTTTCCCGGAGTTAAGCCTGAATATGATACGGTATCAACAATTGTCACATTTGTTGCCGCTGAAATTTCTTTATCTCCATCTGCCTTATCCGTAGCAGTAGTGCCGATTTCCGGCTCTGGGAATGTTACAGTCTGTCCTTTATCTTCGATGTCCGCATGTGTAGCAAGCTCAACATTTTCATAGTTTAAGTATTCAAAAACAACAACTGTTTTTCCTCTTAAAGCATCACCATTTTTAATAATAAATTCCAGATCTACAGTTCCCTCTGCTTTGTCAGGCGTAAAAGCAATTTCCGCAGTAACTTCTTTTGCATCATCTAAATACGCTTCCCCTGTTTCCTTATCCATCAGAATACCTTTTAAAGTATATTCTTTCCCCGGAATCAATCCCGAATATGTTACAGTATCAACAATAATTATGTCTTCCTTGAGCATCCCAGTATTTGTTCCCGTTGCCTTATCTGCTGCCTGTGTACCAATTTCAGGCCCAGGGAATGTTACGGCCTGCCCTTTATCCTCAATATCTACATGTGTCGTTACTTCCTTTTCATCACAATACAAATATTCAAAGACAACAACCTCTTTACCTGCCAGTCCTGTAGAATTAAATGTAAACTCAACCTCAACACTACCATTTGCTTTTTCCGGTGTAAATGTTAATTCAGCAGTAATTTCTTTACCATCATCCAGATAGGCTTCCCCTGTTTCCTTATCCATCAGGATACCTTTTAAAGTATATTTTTTTCCAACAGTAAGGTTTATATAGTCTACTACATCAACAATGGTTGTCGTATCACTAATATATCCGGTATGGCTCCCTGTTTCTTTATCCGTGGCAATAGTGCCGATCTCCGGCTGTGGCTCGTGATCGTTTGTAATCGTACCAAGGTCAACAGTTACTAAATTTCTGGATACATTGACCTGGAACGGTTCAAAGATTGCCATACCCTCATTAGCTTCACTTGGTAATTCCTCTATAAGATAAGTATCGTAAATCAGTGCGCCCAAATCATCATTGACTTCACCATCACCAAACCATATGCCATCATAAGCTGTTTCTCCCCTGTTGGTATCCTGGCTATGTAAGTTCCAAGAAGATGAGGTATCAAACTGTCCGTTTTCGTCTGTTACGATGATATGGCTTTCACCGGTAGTGACAGACGTTATTCGAAACAACACTCCTGCCATCCGTTTCAGGTCGCCGTCAGATACTTTTACACCTTTTAAGTCGCCACGGATAACATCTTCCGTAACACCCTCTGCCAAAGGATTCAATTCCACAACAAAATTTTGGGGTTCAGCGCCGATAGGGTACTCCTTATCATCTAACAGATAACCTTTTGACGGGGTAATCTCTTTTAGCGTCCAACCAGATCCACAAATATAATAATCTGTCGTAAACTGTCCGTTTGAATCTGTCATATACTCATCTACAAGTTTTCCATCTTTGTATATGCCATAAACGGCTCCTGCAATAACAGCAGCCCCTTGTGCAGTTGCTGTATCGCTGTCAGCCTTAGTGACAGTGACATTCCATTTTTTCAATATATTGTTTACAGACGCCTTTGTAACTTCGTTCCAATTAATTGTCACGCTTTGTGGATCTGGAATAACATAGCGTATTGCTGCATCTACCTCTTCAAGTGTATATTTTTCTTTCCCAGATATTAGTATATTGGAAAAAGCTGCTATACCACTACTGTCAGCCATGGCATATTCATCTACCGCTGCCCCAGAAAGGGATGTACCGTATAAGTGGAAATTTACACCCGATACCAAACCATCTTCCGCATTTTTCGTTACTGTCAAATCCCCACGTTTTAAAACATTTTTGAAAGCAACTGTTGCCGTCTTACCTATTTCTACTGTTACTGTTTTTGTTTCAGGCTGCTCATATCTGTCCGGTGTAAATACTTCAGTAATCGTATAAGTCCCACTGGCTAAATTATCAATTTCAATTGTCCCGTCACTTCCTGTTGTTACAGTTTCGTTGACATCGTTACCGGTAATTTTAAATCTAAGCCCTGCAATAATTCCATCTTCCGATGTTTTTATTATTTTAATTTTTCCACTCTCTAGCCATTTAACTGAAAAACTCACACTATTTCTTTGATCAAAAATATCAGTCCAACTACTCAATGTTTGACTTCCACTAGGAGAATTAAAAATCAGAGGGACAAACCTGGTAGTTATAGAACCATACAAATCATCAGAACTCCACTGGGCATCTTGCGTCGAAGCCAAGTCCAAACCAGCGGTCAGATAAAATGTATCTCCTCCAAAAACTTTTACATTTCCGATAGAAGTAGTACCTTTAGTAACATTACACAAAGTCACTCCTGTCGGTAAATTAACTGTAATGTAATTTCTACTGTCACCATTCAAAGTAGTTTGATTAGTTTCTTGATAATTACCTTTAGAAACCGCCGTTAAAATATTTGTTGAAAAAGATAAATTAATATCAGGAACATTTAGAGCATTATTAATATAATCTATAAATCCATTACAATAAGCTATTCCTGCATCATTTAACCCATAATTCCAATCCGGATCTCCATAAAAATAAGCTACAACACAATGAGATATAATATATTGTGCCGCTCCATCTAATCCCAATGAAGCAATGTAAGAATCTTCTCCAATTGACCCCGGTCCGCCATGAGCGTAATATAATGCCTTTGCAAGACCTACATTCGTTGTCACTTCATTATAGATATAATCCGAAGAAACTGGAGACGCCAGCTTAGGTTCCAGACAATAAGCTATATGCTTAGTCCCATCTTCCTCAATATAATTGAAATAAGCCGTACCCCACGTTCCTAATCCATAGTCATTATATTTGTATGATGCCCCAACAGCTATCGTTCCCGAACCACTTAATGCCCTGTTAAAAGGCCTTACATTGATAGAAGATAATGGGAAACCAGGGAAGCCTAAAATATCTTCAGTTCCAACCTCCTCCTGGCTCTCTGCTTCTTCCGGCTGTATTTCAACGGTTTTAGTTTCAGGCTCAGTTTCTAATACATTTGCAGATACATTACCAATGTTACCGAAACAAGCAAACACTACCATTAAAAGTGCATTTAAAAATGATACTACACGTTTTTTCTTTATTTTCAATTAAATTTCCTCCATGTATTATTAATTTATTTGATTATACTTTTAATTCAATCATAACCTAAACATGACTTTCACCCCCATCACATGTTTTATCTATGTAAAATGCAAACTAAAATTATCTGTCTACACATTATTTTTGCGCAGCATCCTGATTGTGCCTGTGAACCCAATCACATTAGCCAGGCTACAAGCTGTATCCCTCTGGTTACTCATCTAACCGCATCTGGTAAATCCCCCGACTCTAGGTGATGTGACGTGTGAAAGACACCCGGTTATGGGCAAGGAGCAGCCTTTGGCTTGCCAAGGTTCACTGATAGAGATAATCACTTCTATCGGTACCTACATGGTATTTTTAATATTCCAATAACAATTGTTGAAATTATAAAGAATTGTTACCTTCCATTGACAATGGAGGGTACTGTATTTAGAAAAATAATTTGTTGTAGAATAGAAAAAGAAACAGGCAAAACGATTGTTCTTCGATGACTTGCAGCAAAGCTTAAGAAAACTTATCAAATATTTGATTTAAAAGAATATTGTGGAATTTTATTCTAGAATAAGAAAAAGAATATTAATGATATATATTCCAATTATTAACATAACTGTTGGTTAAGTGAAGTTGCATTGCACTTCACGAATATATCCTAACATAATTATCAAAATTTATCAATATGCATTTTTACTTTTTTCATTTTTATATTTTAATTCGAGCTAATATTGTCTAACTATTACACCCATGATATAATGATGATTATACTAATCATCAGAAAGGAATTACTAAAATGATATGTCCCAAATGCGGTAGTAACAATATAAACTCACAAGTTACTACAGAAACAAAAACCACCCAAAAAACAAAAGGATTTGGCTGTATAAAATCATGTGTCGGATACTTGATTTTTAATATTCCCGGTATTCTATGTGGTCTCTGCGGCATGGGCAAAGGCAGGCAAACAACCCAAACCCACCAGAAGGTAATTCATATATGTCAAGACTGCGGCAATCGTTTTTAGAAAACATTAGAATCCTGGGAAATCAAAGTGGCTGCCATCAACTTCCCGAGCGAAGTCTCTTTTATAAGGGCAAGCAGTTTCCTGTTTGCGCCCGCTGTACCGGTGTCACAATCGGTCATCTGACTGCTATTTTACTTAATTTATTCCGATTTCAAGTTTCATTGGTTAAGTCAATATTTTTGTTGTCTGTCATGGGCTTCGACTGGGGAATACAGTACTTCCAAGTCAAAGAATCAACTAATGTCCGCCGTCTTATAACTGGGTTCATGGGCGGCTTCGGTCTTTTCAATATTTACTTTATATTTCTTAGAAAGACTATCAAGCAGCTAACTAAAAAGTCCTGGCAATGAGACACAAACCGTCTTATTATCAGGACTTTCAGACTATTTTTACTCTCTTCTTAATGCTTCAATCGGATTGAGATTTGCCGCTTTATAGGAAGGCAATAAACCGAAAATCAAGCCTATCAATACTGAGAATACTACCGATCCCACAATTGCCGGAACACTTATGGCCACCGGTGTTTCCGAAATCCTTGAGATTATTTGTGCCAATCCGATACCGGTGAGGATACCTAAAATCCCTCCAAAACTTGTTAGCACTGCCGCTTCCGTTAAAAATTGAATAAGGATTTTGCTCTTTCTGGCTCCAACAGCCTTTTTAAGTCCAATCTCGCTGGTACGCTCAGTTACAGATACCAGCATAATATTCATTACACCAATTCCTCCAACCAATAAAGAAATACTGGCAATCCACAAAAGCTGTTGATTAATTGACTGATTTAACTCCTGAAGATTTTTAGCCTTTTCCAATAAATCGGCTGCACGGTACTTGACTATCTCTTCATTATCGCTAGAAATATCGCTGGTGATATAACTATTTAAAATCTCTGCACTTTTCTTGCCGGCCGCACTCATGGAGTCCGTATCGACAGCTTTAATCATAAGGTGCTGCGGCTCATCATATTTATAACTAATGGGCCATACGCCGCTAGGCAGAAAAATCTGGCCTGAAGAATTGCCTGCATATGTATAATAATCCTCTAAAGAATTAATCACCGGTTCAAATGCAGAGGATTTATCGACAATGCCAATAACGATAAACGGTTCACCCTTAATTTCAATCGTCTGGCCAATGGGATCTTCATTTTGAAATAAAGATGCCGCCACGTCTTTATGAATAATTGCAACCTTCCTGAATCCGCGATAATCTTCTGTGTCAAATCCCCTTCCTTTCGTTACTATATAATCACAAGTATTAAAGTAATTAGCATCTATACCCAGAACCTGACCTGAATATGAAGAAGATTTGAAAAAAATCTGGTCAGAATATTGACGTCTTGTAAATAATGCGACATTCTCCACTTCATCAATTGCCAGAATTTCATCATAAACCTCATCAGATACTACAGGTATACCCTCTGGCATACTTGAATATTCAAAATCATAATCACTGCTATATTGATTTAACGTAATCTCAACTGTATTATTGCCTGAACCGACTAAATTCTTTTTAATCTGTTCATTAGTACCCTTAATTGTTGATACAATCGCAATAATAGCGGCTATTCCGATGATGATTCCCAGCATCGTCAGGAAGGAGCGCAGTTTATGAGACCAAATTCCCTGAAATGAAAGTCTTATATTTTCTAACATGGCTACCTCCTTTTAGTAGAATACATCCATATCTGTTGTCTCTTGCGCCTTGGCTCCCTCTTTTGCCGTCTTTCCATAGGGGAATGTGATTTTGTCTTCTGTTGACAGGCCTGACTTAATTTCAAGATATGAATCATAAAGTATAGCGCCGGTCTGAACCTCCTGTTTCTCCAAACGGCCATTTTCATTTTCTTTAAGGACATAATATGTACCTTGCTCCTGGCGTACAAAAGCTTTATCAATATAAATGCTGCTGCCGCTACCGACGCTGCTTTCGGAACTGAAAGAAACCGAAACATACTCATCATTGGTCAGACCCTGGGTGTCTTCTATATAAGCTGTAAACGGATAGTGTGTGGCGTTGGGATTGGTATCATAATAGTAATTATCAGATGGAAATTCAGAAATTTCAGTAATCGTTGCCATATATGACATTCCCGTCATCCATGAATTTGCTGTAACCATATCGCCGGCAGCAACCTCATCAAGAGCCAGTTCGCTGATAGTACCCGTCAGGTATAGACCTTCCTGGCTTTCGACAACAAGAAACGGGCTTCCATCAGCAGCAGCACCTTCGTCGGGATTTCCCACCGAAGTAACAGTTCCTTTGACAGTACTTGTGACAGTTGATGAATCCAGTTTTTTCTTCGCACCTTCATAATCCAGCTGAACCTGTTTCTTATCCAGCTGCAGCTTAGCAATCTCCTGCTCCTTCTCTACAATTAACTTATTAAGTTCATCTTTTGTATAACCGGAACCTACAGCCCCCGGATCTACGCCATCCGTAAAACCAGGATCTACTAAGCCTGGATCCTCTGTATCCGGTTCCTGAACTGAAAGCCTCTTCCCATTTATTAAAAAATCCTTCAAAAGAGTGTCAATGGATTCCTCCAAAGGCGCCTCCATTTCCGCACCATATAAGGTCCATGAAAATTGTCCCTCTACCTTCAATGTAACAGTGATGCCTTCACCAAGCTTATTAACACCCTCAGCGTCATAACCTCTGATTTTATTAATAAAGGCTTTCGTTATAATGGTACCCTCAGTACATAACAGTTCACAAACCCCACCTTCTAAAACCAACTCTACATCGTAATCGAGCGTCTCTAATGGTATCGGTGGTTCTGGCTCTGGTTCTGCCGTCTCTTCCGATGCGGCCGCACTCCCTGGTTCTTCTGAATCCGGAGATGAAGCAGTTAATGTCTTCTCATTAGTAATAATCATTGAATCAGATATGGCTACCTGCTTTTTTAATTCAGCCAGTTCTTGGTTAGCTGCTTTAATACGCAAGTCAAGCGTATCAATTTCGATCGCCTTAATCTCCGCATCTAATTCTAAGAGTGTACTGTCATATTCCAATAGCGGATCCCCAATGTCAACGGTATCGCCCTGTTTTACATAAACTTCCTTAACCACCTGATTTCTTAAATAAATATTTTGAGATAGATCTGCCGTAATATATCCCTCAGAAGTTCCTTCATACCAAGGAACCGTTGAAATATTTCCGACACTAATAACATTGGCTACAATATTTGAACCTTTGACTTGTGTAAACGCGAATACTGCTCCACCAATTAAAGCAATGCAAAGAACGATGCTTACCGGAATAATGATTTTCTTTTTCATGCCATCACCTCTGTTTTCTCTTCTTGCACCAGCTCGCCATCTAAAAGTAGTATTTTTCGTCCGGCATAGCTTGCTATTTCAGCGTCATGGGTAATCATCACCACTGTCATGCCTTCACGATTCAGCTTTTGGAACAACTCCATAATCTGCTTTCCGGTTTTGCTGTCTAATGCACCGGTAGGTTCATCAGCCAGCAGGATTTTAGGGTTGTTTACCATGGCTCTGGCAATGGCAACCCGCTGCTTTTGCCCCCCCGACAGCTGGGTTGGCTTGAATTCCACACGATCAGCTAAACCAACGCGATCTAATGCAGCTAAAGCCAAGTCCCTGCGTTCTTTCCTTGAAACGCCGGCATAAGTCAGTGGTAAAGCGACATTGTCAAGTGCACTCTGCCTGGGCAGCAGATGAAAGTTCTGAAAGACAAATCCAATACTCTTTAACCTTAAATCAGACATGGCCTTATCTTTATATTGCAGAATATCTTGACCGTCTAAATAAAATTCACCCAATGTCGGCCGGTCAAGACAGCCGATAAGGTTCATCAACGTTGTCTTTCCTGATCCAGAAGGTCCCATGATTGCAACATATTCACCCTCTTCAACACTAAGAGATATATTTTTTAATACCGGAACCGTCATCTTGCCCTGTATATAATCTTTATATATATTCCTTAACTCTAAAATCATTGAACCCCCTCCGTCATATCTTCTGCGGAGTCTATGATTTGTGCATCAGCCTCTGCTTCCCCACCTTCCTCCGGAATACCTTCCGGATTATACCCGGCCGGAAGTGTCTCCTCCATTATTGCCCCATTACCACCTGCATCATCTGAAATAACGCAGTTCATACCGTTCTTTAATCGTTCCTCGGGCCAAGCTATGTATTCATCCTTTTTCAAACCATCAAGAACCTGATATTTTTCCAGAGACTCATCATAATCTCCCAGTGTTACTTTACGTTTTTCCAGCTTTTCTTTAGAATCCATAACCCAGACATAGGTCTCGGAATCTTCAAAGACAAAATAACCCGAATACAGCCAGATACCTTCTTTCTGTTCTTCCTCCTGTGCCAATTCTATATAGACATGCTGCCCAAGAATCAAATCCGCTGATGTGTCCAGCTCAATATAGAAAGGATAAGAAGAGGACTGGTCTTCACTGCCACTTGATGACATAGCATAATTATTGGTTTGACCCGAAACTTTATTCTCCAAATCAATTAAAGATATCATGCCTGTCCAGATTTTTTCCGAATCTACTCTGGAACGAATTGTAACAGGCTGGCCTTCTGAGAGCATATACACATTTTGTTCATTTATTTTACCTTTAATACGATAATCACCAGTGGCCAGTATGGTCATATAGGGAACACTTTCCCCGTACATATTAGTTCCGCTTTCACTAATTGATTTAACGACTCCCGCTATTTCACTGGTAACTGTAGAATTTTCGAGGGACTTTTTAATTTGTTCAATTTCGGCAGATTTACTCTTTTGATTATATTCTGCCCGTTTAACATCGTTCTGCCCTGTTTGTATCTGGGTTGTATACGATAATTTTTCATCTGCTGATACATTAGCCTTTTCTTTTTCCAACTGTGCGATCTGACTATTTAAAGTTGATATTTCATTGGTTAATTGTTCCAGATCCAATTCTGCCTGGCGTAGCTTTAACTCAATTTCATCAGTGTTATATGTAAACAAAGAGGTACCTGCTTCCACCTTATCACCTACCTGAACAAGCACTTCCCTGACTGTGCGTTCTTCATCCCGCTTTATTTCCAATGTTTCCTGTGGCTCCACAATGCCCGAATAACGGTTTTGTAATCCGGTATTGATGCCAGCCAGTTCCGCCACAGAACTAATATAGGCAACTTCATCAGATGAAGAAGTATCGTTATTCCTTAGGACAAAATACCATAATCCTACAAGAAACAGCAGCAAGGCCGCAGCTATACTGCCTGTAATAACTATTAATTTCGTTTTTTTCTGCATTCAACTTTCCCCCTTTTATTCATTTCATTATATCATACCCTTTATCATATTGAACTGATTATATCTTACAATTCTTTTACAATTTGTTAAATTTACCCTATAATATTTACCGGTTTATTAATAGCTTTATCGTTTTCTGGCTATACTACTATAGAATTATATTAGCTTATAAATAAAGAGAGGAAGTAGATAATATGGATAAAGAAGTTTTTATTGGAACAGGGCATAACCCCGACGGTCCTGATTTACCACTTGGGTTCGGTATGCATCTTGCCCAGGAGCCCAAAGCTTTACATGCTTATGGCAATCTCACCAATTCAGAAAAAGAAGCAGTTATCAATTATATTCAATCCAGCACTAGCGGTGACGACGCTAAAAATCGCATTATGGAATCTATCTCCAGATTAAAAAATGGGAGCAGAGATTCTTTCTTCTAAAATATGTCCCCTTAGTTAACAAAGCTTCACACTTTGTCAACTGAGGGGACATATCCAACATATTCATGATACCGCACTCTGAGGCACGTCCTACCCCAGGGTACTGACCACCGCGCTTTCCAGCCGGTGTTCTTTGATATTCTTTACTTTTATAATTAAGCCGAACGCTTCTACTTCCGGTGTTTGCCCATCTTCAGGTACTGTTCCCAGTATCCCCCAGACCATGCCTGCAAAAGTATCATATTCCTCTACCGGCAGCTTTATACTTAAGGATGCTGCCACCTGATCCAGGGGCGCAGTTCCATTAATCCTCCATGTGTTGGAATCCAGCATCTCTATAAGTGGCTTTTCTTCAGGAAGGGTAAAATCATCATCCAGATCCCCCACCAGCTCTTCCAATAAATCATTCATCGTTACGACACCGCTCATTCCTCCATATTCATCTAGAACAACAGCAAAATGATTACGGGATTTTTTCATGTTTGCGAATAAAATATCTGCCCGAACAGATTCCGGCACAAATTGCGGCGGATGTACTGCCTTCTCCATAATTATTTCCCGCTCATGATTCTTGATGCGAAAATAATCCTTTGTATATAAAATCCCAATTATATCATCTGCACTTTCTTCGCATATGGGATAACAGCTATGTCTGCTGTTTATAATTGTCTTTTCCCATTCTTCATCGCATTCATCTGCCCATAATAAGGAAACCTCTGTGCGGTGAGTCATGACTTCATCAGCCGTTTTATCATCAAATTCAAATATATTCTGAATCATGTATTTCTCATCCGCATCAATTACCCCTTTCTCACTTCCGGCATCTACCATCATGCGGATCTCTTCCTCCGTAATCTCCTCATCATTGGCATCCGGATCAATACGCATCAAACGTAGAAGGGAATTGGTAGAAAAGGTCAAAAACCAGACAATTGGTGCAAAAATCCTCGAAACATAATAAATTAAGCCAGACATAGCAAGCCCGAGCTTTTCAGCATTCCTCATTGCTATTCGTTTTGGAACCAGTTCTCCTAAAACCAGGGTAAAGTAAGATAAAACAATGGTAATCAAAACAACAGATATTGCATTAAGCGTAGCGGGAGAGATGCCCACCCCCATAGATGTAAGCCAATTTACCAGCCTGTCAGAAAAATTATCGGCCGCAAAAGCACTGCCAAGAAAACCCGCCAGCGTTATGCCGACCTGGATCGTAGCCAAAAATTTCGCTGGTTTGCTAGTCAATGATAAAAGCCTGGCTGCTTTTTTATTTCCTTCATTAGAAAGCCTTTCTAATTTCGTATCTTTCATAGAAATTACCGCAATTTCCGCACATGCGAATACTGCATTAACAGCAATAAGAATAAATTGTAAAAGTATCTGCCATAAAAGTGGGTCGTCGTCTGACATTTATAACCTCCAAAAATAATAATAGAATTATTATATCAACTTTTTCTAACAAGTACAATATATATTTGATGTTAATGTTATTTGATGTTAAATATTGAAATTCATATTGCCATTAAAACCCTTCTATGTTATCATTATGATATCAAAATAATATCATATTACATGACTTTCTTATCTATCCAGTGCGATTCAGTGATTCGTAATGCCGCCCGGTGTTATCCATATGATACCAATGAAGACTCTGAAGAAAAAACACTTCGCGGCAGCAGCCAGGAAGTTGCAGATATTATGAAAGCAGAACTGCAGGGCAAGGTAGATATGGCAGGGCTTGATATTATTGAAGTCCGGATAACACATTTGTCCTATGCGCCTGAAATCGCCTCCGCTATGCTTCAGCGCCAGCAAGCTGCCGCCATCATTGATGCCCGTCAAAAAATCGTTGAAGGCGCAGTGAGCATGGTAGAAATGGCATTGTCTAAACTTAGTGAGAATGACATTGTTGAACTGGATGAAAAAAGAAAGGCGGCCATGGTCAGCAACCTGCTAGTTGTCCTTTGTGGTAATAAAGACGCCCAGCCTATTGTAAACAGCGGAACAATCTATTAAGCTATAAAAATATAAGGAGGTCATAGCTATGGCTGAAAAACCAAACAAAGAGAAAGCAAAAAAACAAGTACCCCTTCGCTTATCTGCTCGTTTGTGGAATGAATTAGCCTCTTGGGCCGAAGATGACTTCCGATCAATCAACGGTCAGATTGAATATCTTTTGACCGAATGCGTTAAACATCGAAAAAAGAATGATAGCTCTGAAGAAGTCATATTATAAAAGGATAGGGTTACCCTATCCTTTTATAAATTTAACAATCTTTTTGGGCTCTGCCATTGAATTAAGGCGATAAATCTGAGCCGTAATTTTCTCTACCGCATCTTGCCCACTGATTTTAGCCGCGCTTTCAAATATTTCATTCCCAAAGAAACGCTCCGTTGTACAAAACACCGTGGATGACCACCCGTACGCTTCGCCTTTTTGTGAAAGCTTTTGCTGGCTGCCGCACATGGTTATGTACATTTTCATTTGAAGCTCTACCAATGCCCGATCAAATTTAGCTTTATCCTCCTTAGAAAATCCGGCAAGGGGTTTAAGCACATGTAAGGGCAAAATATCATTTTCATGTATAACATTATAAATACGCTTGGCATAATTGCTGATTTTTCCATCTTCATATTCCTCGTCAAAACTTCGGTCCTTGCGTCTGGCCGCTAGAAAATATGGATACCACTCTTTTGTTATGTAACCACTCTTTTTAAAAAGCAGTTTGGCATAGGCAATATCCCTTCGCTCTTCAAGAATACGCATACGCCATTCCCATGGGTCGGTTTCCGGGTCTCCGGTATGCCAGCGAACTGGCGTATCGTAAGGCGGCAACTCATTCCAATTCCATGATACTACAGAAAAAATGCCCTCATTATTTCCTCCCCCCATAGAAAATCCAGCCTCAAGCAAGACCGTTACAAAATCATTGTAATTTTGAATCATTTAAAACCTCCATCACTGTTTTAACAAGATTTTGACTTCATAAGGTAACAAAAACAGCCTCATGTCCTGTGTACTTCAGAAACTTATTGAATAAATCTTCTGTTTTTAATTTTATGCTGGTTGTATTGACACAGGGATGACAGGTTGTATATTCAGCTCCCATGGCATCAGTATCAATTAACAGATGTATCTTGTTATCTTTGTCATTCATCAAACCCATGACACTGACTGAACCCGGAAGAATATTCAAAAATTCCTCCATGTATTCAGGTTTCCCAAAGGACAGTCTCGCAGTCCCTATCTGCCTGGACAACACCCCGGCTTTAAACTTCTTATGATGTGGAAGAATTAGTAAATAAAATTCTGTCTTCTGGGTATTTGAAAGAAATAAATTCTTGCAATATGGTATTTCCAATAAACGATCAATTTCATCACAATCTTCCATTGTTTTTGCTTCTCCATGATCTAAACGGAAAAAAGGAATATCCAGATGTTCAAGCAAATCATATACTGCTATTTCTTTTTTTAGCCGCCCACTTTCGTTCACTGGTCTTCCTTTATAAACAATTGAGTCAATAAACATTTCTAATCCAGTTCTCCTCCCATCAGTTATGTATATTATACCATTTAATATAATATTGTCTATTACTAATCTTTAATCATACCCTCCATTGTCAATGGAGGGTAAGTACGCACAAAAGGAATGCCACATCAAAGTGGCACTCCTTAATACTATTTATTACTTTACATACGAGACCAGTTTATCATTATCGGAGTCTACATCAATGTTAATGGTGTCCCCAGCCCTCACCTGATCGCCTAAAATCATTCGGCCTGCTAAAGTCTCTACATGCTTCTGCAAATATCTCTTCAAAGGCCTGGCACCATAAACAGGGTCATACCCGTTGTCCACAATAAATTCAGTAGCAGCTTCTGTTAATTTAATAGATAGCTCTCTGTCCTTAATCCGTTTATTAAGATTGTCCATCAGTATAGTTATTATACCTTCAATATTGTCCTTCGTCAATGGTTTAAACATGATGGTTTCATCCAGCCGGTTTAAAAACTCCGGCCTGAAATGTACTTTCAATTCATTCATGACCGCCTGCTCGTTTTCCGGTTTGATACTCCCGTTACCCGCAATTCCTTCCAGTAAATACGAGGATCCAAGATTAGATGTCATAATTAAAATCGTATTCTTAAAATCAACTGTTCTTCCCTGAGAATCTGTTATCCTGCCATCATCAAGCACTTGAAGCAATACGTTAAACACGTCAGGATGGGCTTTTTCAATTTCATCAAAAAGGACAACCGAATAAGGTTTTCTCCTCACCGCTTCGCTTAATTGCCCACCTTCTTCATATCCGACATAACCAGGAGGAGCCCCAATTAATCTCGATACTGAAAATTTCTCCATATATTCACTCATATCAATCCTGATGATATTGTTTTCATCATCGAACAGGCTTTCTGCAAGAGCCTTGGCTAATTCTGTCTTACCTACACCCGTGGGGCCTAAAAACAGAAATGAACCAATGGGTTTACCTTCATCCTTAATTCCGGCCTTAGAACGGATAATTGCTTCAGTGACTTTTGAAACACCTTCATCCTGTCCGATAACCCTTTTATGAAGTTCCTGATCCAGATTCAAGGTTTTATTTCTTTCACTTTCAGTCAGCTTCATCACCGGGATGCCGGTCCATCTGGATACAATCTTAGCAATTTCCTCATCTGTCACCTGCTCCCTCACTAATGAGCCTTCACGGTTATGAATACTTTCTTCTTCCTCTTCCAGCTTCTTTTTAAGCTGTGGTAATTTGCCATACTGTAATTCTGCCGCCTTATTTAAATCATAATCTCGTTTAGCCCTTTCAATCTGATTATTTAAGTCTTCTAATTCCTGGCGTATTGCCTGGACGCCTCCGACAGCCTTCTTCTCTTCTTCCCATTTTGCCTTTTGCAATTGGAACTCATCTCTAAGATGGGCAATCTCATTCTGAATAACAGACAACCGGTCCTTACTCAGGTTATCATCTTCTTTTTTGAGTGCCGCTTCTTCTATCTCCAACTGCATAATCTTACGGGAAACTTCATCAAGTTCCGTCGGCATGGAGTCTAGTTCAGTCTTAATCAACGCACAAGCCTCATCAACCAAATCTATGGCCTTATCCGGCAGGAAACGGTCAGAGATATATCTGTTGGACAAAGCCGCTGCTGAAACTAAGGCACTGTCGGTTATCTTAACACCATGAAAAACTTCATACCGCTCTTTAAGTCCCCTGAGAATAGAAATCGTATCCTCGACCGTAGGTTCATCAACTATAACAGGTTGGAAACGTCTCTCTAAAGCTTTATCTTTCTCGATATATTGACGGTATTCATCTAACGTAGTTGCACCGATACAATGCAATTCTCCACGAGCCAGCATCGGTTTGAGCATATTCCCCGCATCCATGGCACCGTCTGTTTTACCGGCACCGACAATCAAATGTAATTCATCGACAAAAAGTATAATCTCACCTTCGCTTTGTTTAACCTCTTCCAGAACGGCTTTCAACCGTTCTTCAAACTCACCGCGGTATTTTGCTCCCGCAACTAAAGCTCCCATATCCAATGAGAAGATTTTCTTATCTCTGAGTCCGTCAGGTACATCTCCCCTGACGATTCTCTGGGCAAGTCCTTCTATAACCGCAGTTTTACCAACTCCGGGTTCTCCAATAAGTACCGGATTATTCTTGGTTTTCCGGGAAAGGATTCGGATAATATTCCTGATCTCATTATCCCGGCCGATAACCGGATCCAACTTTTGTTCTTTCGCCTTTTCAACTAAGTCTTCGCCATATTTATTCAAGCTATCATAGGTTGTTTCCGGGTTATCTGATGTAACCCTTTGGTTGCCCCTGACACTGGCTAATGCTGTCAAAAATCTATCACGTGTTATATCAAAGTTCTTAAATAAAGTTTTCAATTCTTTATTGGCACGAGCTATCAGAGCTAAGAATAAATGCTCTACAGAAATGTATTCATCATCCATCTGCTTAGCTTCGTTTTCTGCCTGGATAAACACTCTATTTAAAGATTCACTGACATATACCTGTCCACCTGATACTTTCACCCTCTTTTCCACTAATTTCCTGGCCTGGTGAATAAATCCTTCGGAGTTAATCTCCATTTTTCCAATTAGCTTTGCAATCAGGCTATCGTCCATAGACAAAAGACTGTATAGTAAATGTTCCTGTTCAATCTCCTGATTCTCAAATTCATAGGCTATCTTTTGGCAATTCTGAACTGCCTGTAATGACTTCTGTGTATATTTGTTGAAATCCATAAAGTTCCCTCCAATCTTCAAATCTTAATATTATAATACTCATGTTATATTTGTTATATATGTATTATAACACGCTCAACAATAGATTGCAAGCTTTTTCTTCCATATTTTCCTCTTATTTGATTTTCTTTATTCCTGCCCTTGCTTTTCCTTAAGATGTGTTGTAATATTATTTGAAAACAATACCTGATTATTACAATTATATATTAGGAGTTATCCCCCTGAAATCCATTCTGGCGTATGATAGAGTATTGCTTATTTCAATAAACTTGCATGGTTAATCATTCAAAGTATGTCGTAAATAAGGAGCCAAAGAGGATACTCGTAATCCGCTTCGCTTAGAAGCGGAGGACTTACTTACGAGGTTTAATTAAGATTAAAATTGCATCAGGGGAGAGATAACCAGTTTAATGAGCACCTTAAAGAAGAACTGTCGAAATATACAATCAGAATTTTAATAAAAGGGTGAAGCTTTTTGTAAAGCTCTACCCTTTTATATTATACATATATTTTCAAATATCCTTTAGGATGATGCTTGCAAAAATCTCTGTGGTAATATATTACAAGATTTGACTAATAAAAGAAGATTAGTTAGATAAATCAATAATTAATTATTATCTCAATATTATTTATATTGAGATAAAATTTGAAAAACATTTTATGGAAAAACATTATATAAAATATAATAAACCATAAATACTTGAGCGTCAATATCAAATTATAAATTGATAACTAAACTATTTTTATATGTTAAATAAAAGCTATAGTTACCGTAGCAAAATGGCTCTTATATGATATAAATGACATCATAAGTTTTTAAGCCGTCAGATAAGCCGTCAATTCTGGGAGATGTAAGAATTTAAGCAGGAGGTTCATTATTGTGGCACGTAAAGGTGAAAACATATATTTCAGAAAGGATGGACGATGGGAAGGTCGTTATATTAAGGGAAAAAAATCGGATGGAAGACCAGTCTTTGGATATGTCTATGGTAAAAAATATGGGGAAGTAAAATCAAAACTTTTATCACTTAAATATAGATACTGCAGTCAAAATTCAGAAACCAACAATTTTCAAGGAACATTGAATGATTGGGTACTTAATTGGTTTGAGGATATTGCAAAGTCTAATATCAAGCGTTCTACCTATAGTTATTATCAAGGTTTAATACAACACCACATTCTTCCTTTATTGGGACAGATAAAATTGAATCAAATAAAACCAAGTGATATGCAACAATTTATAGATACTTTATTAAAAAAAGGATTAAGGCCAAACACTGTCCGTGGAGTATTTAATCTCTTAAACAGAATATTGAAAAAAGCAGCAGATAACAGATTTTTAATTATAAATCCTTGTAAGGATGTAATACTTCCCAAAGTTGAAAAACCGAAAATACGAATCCTTACTATGGCCGAACAACAAAAACTTGAATATACTGCTGCACAAGATAAAGATGGTCTGATAGTCATTTTGGCACTTTATACTGGTATGAGAATAGGCGAACTTTGTGCTTTGAAATGGTCTGATGTCGATTTGCAGGAAGGTATTATTCATGTAAGACAGACAATCCAACGAATACAGTGTATGCAGTTAGGTAAAAGTAAAACTGAGATAATATTTGATAATCCTAAAAGCAACAGTTCTATAAGAATGATACCTCTTCCATTAAACATTCACAAACTATTGTCAAAAGTCAAGGACAATGCAGAAAGTGAATATGTTATTCCATGTAATAATAGATTTTCAGAACCTCGCATTGTCAACTACAGATTTCGCAGGATTATTGAAAAGGCTGGTATTGAAAATGTACATTTTCATGCATTACGACATACATTTGCCACCAGGTTTATGGAATTAGGCATTGACGTAACTACATTAAGTAGGATTTTAGGTCATTCCTCGGTAAAAATGACTTTAGATGTATATACCGATTCACTAATAGAACATAAAAAATACGCCATGTATAAATTGGACACCCTATGGACGGAAAATTTACAATTACAGAATTGGTAGAATATTATTAATTTTCAAGATAGCCTCAAGCCGACGTGTCTGATACGCCGGCTTGAGGCTATTTTAGAGAGCTGAATATATAAATAAACCGTCAAATATACCGTCATGGGATTTGATAAACATTACAATAACAAGTCTTGCGTTGTGTTATCTCAATATAAATAATATTGAGAAACTTCTTGTGGGATAAGTTTGTGTTTTGGGAAACATGTATAAAAACATTTTACAAAAGAATAAGCCCATCTGCAATGGTATATTATACCATATATGGAAATGATGGGCGGGGAGGTGTTGAAATTAAAGTAAAATACAGTTAGTACGCAGAATGGCTCCGGTTTGGACTATCCTCAAGGTAAGGCTCCGCCGACCATGAATGAGTTACAGAGTCACTAAAAAACAAAACATTTAAGGAGAGTTTTATATGGAACGTATTAAGAATTTAACAAAAAGAGGTTTGACTGCTTTGCTTGTCCTTTGTCTGGTACTAAGCTCCACAATTGCCGCACAGGCCAAGAGCATTGGCGGCAGTGTAACTGTTAGCATTAACAAAATAAACTATACAATTACCATCAATTATATTGATGATAAAGGTAATGCAATGCCATCACAGACATCTACTCAAGATACGCTGACAGGTGCGGGCAAAACGTATACTGCTGCGATTCCCTCAATTGAAAAATACACATATGTCGGATATTATGTCGATGGAAACGGCAGTTTGAATAACCTGAGCAAAGGAGAGCCCAAAGTAACATCAAAATCAGATGGTACTGATTCTTCAGGTGGTAAAGGTTCTTATACTTTGAACATTGTTTACAGTGAAGACAAGAATGATAATGAGATTCCGGATAAAAACGAACATTATGTTATAACGGAGAAATTTGAAGATACAGATGGGCAGGCACTGATGAACGATAAAACGATATCTGTAAATGGTGCTGTTGAATATAATGGTGTAGTACCTTCCATACCTGGTTACAAATATATGGGATATTACTATACTGCCACACATATGAGTCATGTGGGTGGAAGCGCGACGAATCTGTTAACAGGTACTCCTTATATCTTGATGTTATCTGAAACCGGAGTAGGTACTTATGTCAATCATATGGTATTCTCATATGATCCTGATCAATGGGCGACAATTACCTATAACAAAAATGCCAGTGATGCAACAGGGACGATGAATGCTCAAACCGCTTTAAAGGGTAATGAGGTGACTCTAAATGCAAACCAATTTTCACGTCCTGGTTATACTTTTAAAGGCTGGAGTACATCACCTACCGGAAGTGTAGAGTACAATAATCAAGCAAAAATCACACTAAACCAAGACATGACCTTATATGCTGTTTGGGAGTATGATGACGGGCAGTGGGCAACAATTACTTATAACAAAAATGCCAGCGATGCGACGGGTACAATGGAATCTCAGACGGTCCTTAGAGGAACTCCAATAACTTTGAATGCTAACCGGTTTACACGTGAGGGCTATGTTTTCCTTGGTTGGAGCAAAACACCGGCCGGTATCGTGGAATATACTAATCAGGCATCAATTACACCAACCGGAAATATGACTTTATACGCTGTCTGGGGTACACCTGAACTATATTATGATTTTACTGCTGATAAGGCTGATGCGGAAGTAGGAGATGCTATTAAATATACATTAACTTTGGGCAATGACGATACGGTTAACTCAACTCCATGGTATAATGCGTCTGCAACGATTTTCTTCAATGATTATGTAGGTTATGTAGATGGAAGTGTAGTAGTTGAATTAAATGGGAATCCACTTCAGGCGGCAGTTTATGACGCTCAAAGTAATACACTTATTATAGATTTGGGAACTATGAATCCTGGTGATGAATATTCGATTACCTTTAACGGTTCTGCATTAGTAGGTGGAGAAGGTTTTGATGCTGAACTTTATTTTGAGGCAGAGGGACAGGTTACATTAACCAGGGCATTCAGAAGCGCAGCACCATCAGACAGCAAAGTCAGCATTAGTGGTTCTAGCGATGCGGTTTCCATTGTTCCTGCAGAATAATTACAAAAGAGTAAGTTATAAAGGTTGATATGGCACCTGCACAGAGACAGCAATCATGTCTGCCTGTGCAGGTCTTTAAAATTAGGTTTAGGTATTGAGGAGTGAAAATATGCGTATGAAAGAAAAATCAATTAAAATAATAAAAAAAATTGTGGCAATAGTGATAATGTCGAGTATAATTTTCTATGGCTCCGGTTATAACCTACAAGCGAAAGGAATTGGTGGAAGTGTCACTGTGACAATCGAGTCTTTGAAGTTTGTCTTTGATGTGAATTATGTTGATAATGAAGGGAACCAGATTGGAGATGGCTATACAACAGACCAGATTAAATATGAACGTACGGAGGCTAAAGAGTTTGCTTTAGATGCAAAGGAGATAGAAGGGTATGATTATGCGGGATATTATTGCGTGATTGAAGCTTCCGGCAGGAAAATCGATTTGAACATGGAGCAGGAACCGATAATCAACATAGAAAATATCACTAACGAAGATGTGGTAAGTGGTGTGTGTACCTATAAGGTATATATGATGTACACCAAAAGCGAACCGAAAGAAACTGGTGATATTGCTTATACTTTTAATGTAAAGTACATAGATACCAATACTCATGAGATTTCCGATGCTTATTTAGATACCAAAGAAGGAGTAAACAGTACATTTTCCATGAAAATAACTGATATTACAGGTTATGAATATAAAGGATACTATTATGACCATGAAACAGGAGAGCGTGGAATTAATACCAAGGGAAATCTAAACAATTTATTGACAAATGATGAAGTGACAATTACAACGGACAGTGAAGGTAAAGATGCGGAAAATGGTAAGGGTATTTATACCATCTATGCCGTATATTCTCAGATTGGAAGTGTGTCTCTTAATTATAGTGTAACCTATGATGCCAATGGCGGAGAAGGTAGTGTTGTCGATACCAATATATATGCTGAAAATGATACGGTTACTGTGTTGGGAGGAGATGGCCTCAGCAGAACCGAATATATTTTTAGCGGTTGGAACACCGCGGCAGACGGCAGCGGAACAAGCTATAACGCAGGAAATACATTTACTATAACAGAAAATACGAAACTTTACGCACAGTGGAATAAGTCTAATTATAGCGTAACTTATGATGCCAATGGTGGAGAAGGAAGTGTTACAGATTCTAACGCATATGCAAAGAATGATCCGGTTACCGTGTCGGGAGGGACGAGACTCAGCCGGAAAGGATATACTTTTGACGGTTGGAATACTGCTGCTGATGGAAGCGGAACAAGTTATGCCGCAGGAAGTACATTTACTATAACAGAAAATATTACGCTTTATGCACAGTGGATAGAAAAGGTGGATAAGTCTAAATCGACGTCTGACGGAAATGCCAGTAAAGCGCCTGGCAGGGGAAATACAACGCCAAAATCTTCGTCAGCAAAAACCGGAGACAATTCTTTTCCTGGAGTTTATCTGTTAGTAATGTTTCTTGCAGTCATGTTGATTTTTCTCGTTTTATATTGGAGAAAGAAAGCACAAAAAAGGTTTAGGTAAAGAATGAAAATAAAGCAAATAACATTTTATGCATTACGGGCATTGCGTGCTATTTATTTGGAAGATAAAGAAATTGTCACCTCAAGTAGAATCTCGAAAACTGAGGAAATATCACAAGGTGTTCTAATGAGAATATTACGGCATCTTAGTAAAAGCGATATTTTAGTAGCACACCAAGGGCGCGGGAATGTTTGTGGCGGATTTTCGTTAAAGAAAGAGATCGACGATATAACGTTACTGGAGATTATTGAAATCATGGAAGGAACTATTGATTTATCTCAAATGGCCAGGAAACCGTTTAAAGACTCTGATTCATCTGTGTACCAAACTATTGATATAATAAATGAAAACTTAAGAAAAGATCTTGAAGATTATTCAATTCGTGAAATTTTTCATATTTAAATACCAAGGAGGATTATGCTATGAAGAATATAAAGGCAAATGCAATTAAAGGCTTTTCTGTACTACTATTTGCATTTATTATGTACTTTGGCATGGGAATTTCAGCACAGGCTATGGGAAATGTGGGGTACATAGCCGAACCCCCCAGTGATTCAGAAGTACAAGATGTAAAAGATGTTTTTAACCTTGTCGGTACTAGTAAAGTCGATAGTCAATATCCAAATGTTGCAGTTGTTACACTTGATACATCAAATCAGTTTGGAGCATTATGGTCAAAAGAGCAATTGGACCTGACTAAATCTTTTAACGCTGAAATGTATTTGTATTTAGGCCATGCATCTGACAAAAAAGGGACATTAGCTGACGGAATGACATTTACCATGCACAATAATTCCACTGCGCTTACTGGTATGGTAGGAGGCAGAGGTGAAGGTCTTGGTGTGTACAGAGGAAGAAAATCAACTGGAGGTTATAGTACACAAGTTGAGGGAACTTATTTAAAAAACTCATTAGTCATTGAATTTGATACATATCGCAATTTAATAAACAATGGTTCATATGTTGATGATCCATCATACAGCGCTCATTGTTCGCTTGTTAACCCTAAGGCTAATACCATTTATCAGAGCGACCATAAAAACACCTTTTCTTTTTCTCCGACACAAAAGTGGGTAAAATTTGAGGTCGAATGGAAGCCCAATGGTTCAAACGGGGGGCTCCTTACTTATTCCTTTAATGGTACTACAAAGCAGTATAATATATCTAATGTAAACACTGTTTTTGGCGGCACGAAAGTATATTGGGGATTTACCGGAGCTACTGGATTGTACTCATCTATCCAAGCCGTAGCTATTACATCACTCCCATCAACTGCCGAGACTTATTGTACTGTTGCTTATGACAAAAATGCAAATGAAGCAACAGGTACGATGGATTCCCAGAAGGCCTTAAAGGGTAGTGAGATAACTGTAAGTGAAAATCAATTTGTACGACCAGGATATGCTTTTAAAGGCTGGAGCACTTCACCTGGCGGAGGTGTAGAATATAAGTATCCGGAAAAAATCACACTGACCCAGGACATGACATTGTATGCTGTTTGGGGTACACCTGAATTATACTATGATTTTACGACCGATAAAAATACTGCGGAAGTAGGAGATTCGATCGGATACACATTGATACTTGGCAATGCCAATACGGCTTATTCAACACCATGGTATAATGCGACGGCAACAATTACTTTCAATGATTATGTAAGCTATATCGACGGAAGTACTATAGTTAAATTAAATGGGAATACAATTCAAGCTGCAACATATAACGCCCAAAGCAACAGCCTTATTATAAATTTAGGGACTATGAACCCCGGTGACGAATATGTGATTACCTTTACCGGTTCTGCATTAGCGACTGGTGAAGGTTCTAATGTTTCACTAGATTTTAATGCAGAAGGCCAGGTTACATTGAGCGGATCAAGAAGTGTGGTATCGTCAGATAATAAAGTCAGCATCGGTGGTTCCAGTAGTATATCGGGCAGCTCCAGGAGTGCAGCATCGTCAGATAATCAAATCAGCATCGGTGGTTCCAGTGATACGGTTTCAATTATTCCAGCAGAATAATTACCCATGATAGGGGCGGCCAAAAGGCTGCCCCTATTAAGGTTCCCATTTTTCCTCATATTTAATTTTCTTTATTCCTGCCCTTGCTTTTTCTTGAAATGCGTTGTAATATTATACCAACACGATGATGGTACCCTCAGTTGACAAAGTAACACACAGTTTTACATTGTCAGCTGAGGATGCAGCTCTTATAATCTGAGAGTAATATAATGATAAAATGAGAGGTATTCTTATTATGAGCAATTGTAATTTAACCTTGTTAACAGACTTTTACGAATTAACAATGATGCAGGGTTATTTTAAAAACAAATCCAACGAAACGGTAATATTCGATGTCTTTTACCGCACCAACCCAAACAACAGCGCCTATGCTATTGCCGCAGGCCTTGAGCAGGTTATTCAATATATTGAAGATTTGCATTTCTCAACGGAAGATATTGAGTACCTTCGTGCCACCGGAATATTCCAGGAAGATTTCCTTGAATATCTGATCAGTTTCAGGTTTACCGGAGATTTATATGCAATACCCGAAGGAACCGTTGTCTTTCCTAAAGAACCGCTATTAAAAATCATCGCTCCAATTATTGAAGCACAATTAATTGAAACTGCCATCTTGAATATCATTAACCACCAAAGCCTTATCGCAACTAAGGCCTCCCGCGTAGTCTATGCTGCCGGTGATGGTAACGGTGTTATGGAATTCGGGCTGCGCCGGGCACAGGGGCCGGACGCCGGGGTATATGGCGCCAGGGCAGCTGTAATTGCCGGCTGTGTAGGCACCTCCAACGTCCTTGCAGGAAAGATGTTTGATATTCCAATTAAGGGTACCCATGCCCACAGCTGGATTATGAGCTATGCAAATGAATTAGAAGCATTCCGCAGCTATGCCCGTCTTTATCCGGAGAATTGCATCCTTCTTGTGGATACCTATGATACCTTAAAATCAGGTGTACCTAATGCCATTAAAGTCTTTGATGAACTTAATGAACAGGGAATCACACCAAAGCTTTATGGCATCCGTCTTGATAGTGGTGATTTAGCTTATTTATCTAAAAAGGCACGCATCATGCTCGATAATGCCGGTCACAGGAATGCTGTCATTTCGGCCTCCAGCGACCTAGATGAACACCTCATATTCAGTTTAAGAAACCAGGGGGCAAAAATCACATCCTGGGGGGTTGGTACCAATCTTATCACCTCCAAAGATTGCCCTGCTTTCGGAGGTGTATACAAACTTGCTGCGATTTCCGGACCTGATGGTAAATTCATACCTAAAATTAAATTGTCAGAAAACGTCGCCAAAGTAACAAATCCGGGAGATAAAACCATATTCAGATTGTACGATAAAAACAGCGGTATAATAAAAGCTGATTTAATCGCTTTATCCGATGAAACCTATTCCAGTAATGAATCGCTATTACTTTTTGACCCGATGGCAACCTGGAAAAAAACATTCTTAAGGCCTAATACATATACAATCCGCGAACTGCTAGTCCCTATATTTAAAAACGGCAGATGTATCTATCACTCACCATCGGTCATGGAAATTCAGGCCTATTGCAAAAAAGAACTGGATACACTTTGGGATGAGTCAAAGCGTTTTGCCAATCCTCAGGAAGTTTATGTTGATTTGTCCAAACCTCTATGGGATTTAAAAAATCAATTATTAGATGATATCCATAGCCTTACCCGAAATACATAAAAACCGGAAAGAAGGTCAAGGGATCGCTGCGAAATATAAATTTTTTACATATAGCTTTAAGCTAAGCTGTCCGTGTATTGCGGAATAATTCTTTTGCAGCAGTCCCTTGTATTTGATTCTTTTCAAGCAGTTAAAAGCTTCGTCCGCCACCGCCGTGGGTTCTTCCGGAACTACTCGTCCGGGTAGAACTACCCCCACCGCCGCCATTATTTTTCGGTGGCTCGATTTTACGCCTGGTTACTGTTTTATTAACAAATATATCCTGTCTACTTTTCACATTTGCTGAGGAACTTACAAAATAGTCATTTCCTGAAACAGTAATTTTACCGCCTCTTAAGCTAGGTAAAAGCATTAATAACACAATAATGGATCCAATAATTAGCGCCGCCACAAAACAGATCAGGACATGCACCCATGTCATCGGCTGATTTGGGATACGCTCTCCCGGAGGCAGGTTCATAATAAGGCCAACATATTTAATAAAAGTCTTGCCGCTGTCAAAATAGTTACCATCGGAAACATCATTGTACACTTTGTCTAAAATTGTTTCAATACGGTCATCCGTAAAATATGTGATGGCTGTTCCTGCCGTAGATATTTCCATCCTACGGTTATCCATGTCAATAAGATATAAAATCCCAGGACCATCGGAACCTCCAAAACCAAAGCCGCCATTATCATAAAAATCATCGGCATAGGCTTGTGCACTCTTCCCACCCGCATCAGCTATGGTGAGAATGATAATATCGACTTCCTTTTCGGCCTTAACTTCGGCAATAGCCGTTTCCAGCTGTGCGGCTTCTTCACCGGTAAACAATTCCGCCATATCAAAAACCCGCTGATCCGCCGATTCCGCTTTGACACTTAACTCATTAATCGTCCCATATAAAACAACTGTAACAAGCAATAGACAGCAAAAAAACTTAAAATTCAAAATCTTTCTCATACCGGTACCCCCGTAAGCATTAAGATCAATACAGATACAACAAACAGAATACCCGAAGCGGCACCTATCCAACCCATAACTTTCCCCTTACTAATGGGGGGTTTTCCTACCACTTTACCGGTTTGCCCATTCATCATAAACTGATATTCGCTTCCTTGATAATGATAACGAAAAAACCAGACCGGCAGAAGTGTATAAGCACTAACAATCTCTTTATAATTGACCTCTTGCCTGTTTAAGCTTACTGTTGAATATCCCGAGACAGTTCCTCTGGCATAATCTACGGCATATTGGCTGACTTTATTCTTAACCGCAGGTTCAACCTCATTCTCAGCCACATCATATTGTTCTGATAAATACCCTGACAGGTAGGGCATATTAAAAGTTTTCACATCACCAAATCCATAGGGCTCCAACGTTGCCATCAGATGGTCATCCAGATGCACGGAGGCATCATAGGGAATATTGGCATACCCTAAGTCAATGTCTCTTAAGACGTTAAAAAAAGACGTCTCTGTATATTCAGTGTCTCCTCTGCGGTATACATGAACCCGGGTAGCCACACCCTCCACCTTCACATTGGCATCCATGTTAAAAAGCCAATAGGGGACGTAAAGGCCTTTAATGTTTTTAATAGAATTGGCGGACATAAAACCTTTCGGCGTAAATCTCCCATTCCTACACCACTTCTTAAATGCTTCTTCAGCCTTTTTATGATTTATTTTAAATGGAATAATCTTTCGTGGACGCATATGTCCAATCAGCCGGTCCGCAATAATTAAGGGCGCCCCACAATATTCACATTGAACTGATGTCAATTTCTCCTCGGCCATCAATATACTTCCACAGCGGACGCATTGATACTCCTTTGCCGGATTATCCTGGTATATCTCGCTTCGATAAGATGCATCATCTTCTCTAACTTCCTCATTATAATCACAGTGGCCGCAATGAACCTTTGCAAGCTCGGGACTATATACTAAATCTGCACCGCAATCAGGGCAGGCATAATTAATTACCATTTCAAGCTTTGTCTCCTTTATTTAATAAGTTTTGATATCGCCTTAAATACATCTTTGCCTGCTTTTCGCAAGATCTCAAACAGGATGGCTTCATAAGTGGTTATCATAACGCCTTCCTGTGCTGCCCGCTTCAAACCCATCTTTTTGTCATGCATCTTTCTGGAGCTGATACAATCTTCAACTAACGCAACATTGTAACCAGCCGCCTTTAAATCAATGCAGGTCTGTAAAACGCATACATGAGCCTCAATGCCGCATACAATAATATTATTTTTACCTAAACCATCAATTTTAACCTTTATCGCTTCGTCATCATAGCAGCTAAATGTCATCTTGTCAAAATATTGCTCAGTGCCTGCCGCTTCAAAAATCGCAGGAATTGTCATGCCAATGCCTTTTGTATATTGCTGCGATATAACTATCGGAATGCCTAAAACCTCCAGTCCATTCAATAAAGTCACTGAATGCTGTTCCAACTCCTTAGCATCGTGCATCGCAGGCACTAATCTTTCCTGGTAATCTACAACTAAAGCTGCCGTATCTTCAGCTAAAAATCTCATGATATCATCTCCAGTTTTTTATTATCATTGTATAATGTTTGCCCTAAATTTACAACCCTTATTTGAACTGCGTGTTTACCCACAGTGCAGGTAAGGGTCGATAAAAAACACAGGGTAATCAATTCCCTGCGCTTTTGAATCCATGTCACATCGCCCAGATTTTCGTATCTGATGTGGATATCGAAATAGCTCCGTTTGATAATAAAGCAATGACATCTTCTTTATCAGAAATCAATCCGCCGGCAATCACTGGAAATGGACATTTAACACATATTTTTTTAACTATCTTTGGCATCGGTCCTGGAAGTAATTCGATCGCATCAGGCTTAACAGTATTTAACTGCTTATCAATTTGCCTTAACGCCATTGAATCAAGAATAAAAAATCTGAATACCGTAATCATTGATAATTCTTTGGCGCGTTTAATCAACACCGGCCTTGTGGATATGATACCATCCGCCTTTGTATACTGTTTAATAAAGTCAACAGCCACATCTTTTGAGCTTAGGCCTTCTATTAAATCCAGATGGATGATAACTGTTTTCCCTGCATCTTTTAATCTTGCAACAATATCGCTTATGTTACAGATATTTCCATAGAGAACGAAAATGACCGATAGCTCTGAGTTAATACATTTTTGTAACCCTTCCTCATCCTTTATAGCTGCAATGATAGGAGAATCTTCTAATAAATTTGAAAAATCATGATGCGTCATATTTACTCCCCCAAATTATAAATTTCAAACTTCTATGGTTTTAGTCGCTATTATTGAAACGCCGGTGCCTGCTACATCTTCTATAATAACATCTCCTATATGTACCGGCAAGGTCACTTTAACATCTTTCAATGCTTTCACACAATCCATTATTTTTCCTTTCGGGATATCTTTCTCAGTTTTAACGGATACCATGACATCCTCTATTCCGGTAACACCCACTGTCGAGGTGACCGTACGGACAGGATTCGTTATTTCTTTCCGGGCATAGTCTTCCCCTCTCTTACAGGTGTTTCCTTTTATTTTCTGGATACTGCCATTATCAATGACAATCTCAATGATGCAACCTAAAGGACATCTGATACAAACCAATTCTTTACGATTCATTTAGGCTCGCCTCCTCTACCCTAATAACAATCTCATTTGAATCAGCTAATGTTTGAATAGCCTCACGCTTTAAAATGATTTCTTCCATTTCTCCCGGAAGCATAATCGGTCTTTTTCTCCGGCTGATTTTTTGTTCACCGGCAAATACGGTAATACAACAACCTTTATATATATTATCAACTCTAAAACTGACAGTTAATGTATCTGACAGTTTATTCGGATAAATGACATTAGGTACAGTGTATCTAACACCGCTTTCAGGAATCAGCCGGATGGGCACTACTTTTTTACCCTGCTCTGTGTCACCTTTCAAATATCTTGCGGCACTCTTCCCTGCATCAGCCGCCTCCCTTGAAACAAAATCTACCAAGTCATGAACATGAAGTACGTTTCCGCAGGCAAATACACCTTCAATATTTGTTTCAAGACTTTCATTCACCAACGGGCCGCCTGTCACCGTATTCATTTCCACACCCATTCCCTGAGACAATTCGTTTTCTGGGATCAGGCCCACGGATAATAGCAATGTATCACAGGGTATGTATTCTTCTGTACCTTTAATTGGTTTCCCCTCTTCTCCTACTTTGGCCAAAGTTATTCCTTTTAGCCGTTCTTTACCATCAATATCAATGACCGTATGGCTTAATTTTAATGGTATCCCAAAATCATCGAGACATTGGACAATATTTCTTTTTAAGCCGCCCGAATAAGGCATGAGCTCTGCCACAGCTTTTACTTTAGCCCCTTCTAGTGTCATCCTCCTTGCCATAATGAGTCCAATATCACCTGAACCTAAAATAACGACTTCTCTGCCCGGCATGTACCCTTCCATATTCACAAGACGCTGCGCGGTTCCCGCCGAAAATATCCCGGCAGGCCGATAGCCCGGGATACCTAATGCGCCTCTTGGCCTTTCCCGGCAGCCCATAGCTAAAACAATAGATTTTGCCTGAATTCTAAGTAATCCACTTGCACTGCCGACAAGGGTAATGATTTTCTCTTTTGTAATTTCAATAATCATCGTATTCAGCCAATACTCTATCTTTTGTTCCCTGACCATATTTATATATCTCTGGGCATATTCCGGACCAGTCAATTCTTCCTTAAACGTATGAAGCCCAAAGCCATTATGGATACATTGATTTAATATCCCGCCCAGTTCTTTATCACGTTCTAGGATTATTATATCTTCGATTCCATTTTTTCTGGCTGAAATTGCAGCTGCCAATCCAGCCGGACCTCCTCCGACAATCACAAGATCATATGTTTTCATGAGCCGCACCTACCCTTCTATAAATTTTCCTTATTCCGGTTATATACTATTTTCGAATCGCCTCCGCACTTGGTAATATCAAACATTGACACTGCCAATTCACGTTTTAAAATCTCCATGACCCGCGGCATACAAAAACCAGACTGGCAGCGTCCCATACCTGCCCTGGTCCGGCGTTTGACGCCATCTAACGATTTGGCTCCCAGCGGCCTGTGAATGGCTTGAAGTATTTCACCCTCAGATATCGTTTCACATCTGCAGATAATATTGCCTTCCAAATGCTTGGTGATGCCTTTTCTATTTGGCACAAAATCCTTTTTCTTTACAGGCTTCAACCTATTACACACCATCTTGGCCACCATCACTCCGATAGCCGGCGCACTGGTTAAGCCGGGCGATTCAATACCGACCGTATCTATAAATCCTTTGGCATCTAAAGCTTCTTTAATGATAAAATCATCTCCGGCTTCATGAGCCCTTAAACCGGCAAAAGATGTAATGACCTGTCTTATTGGTATATCTTTGACAGCTACTAAAGAACGATTGATTAAATAGTCTAACTCTTCCCTGGAGGTATTAACACCTTCTTTATTATCTATATCCACAGCTGTTGGACCTATTAACAGATTGCCATGAACGGTCGGTGTTACCAAAACGCCTTTTCCCATTTTATCCGGTAGTTGGAATATCGTTTTTTTTACATGGTTCCCTGCACTTTTATCTAAAAGGTAATAATTCCCCCTTCTTGCCTGCAATGTAAATTTTTCATCGCTTATCATATTATGAATCTCATCTGAGTATATGCCGGCAGCGTTGACTATCATTTTACTCCTGAATGTTTTCTCTGACGCCGTAATCACAAAATAATCATTTTCTTTTTCAATGTTGCCCACTTTAGTATTGAATTTATATTCTGTCCCATTGATAACGGCACTTTCAGCCAAACCCAATGTTAGCTCAAATGGACAAATAATGCCGCCGGTAGGCGCATGGATTGCAGCAATAACATCATCAGCAATATTAGGCTCCATGCCAATTATCTCTTCCCTGCTTAATATTTTCAGGCCCTCGACACCGTTTTTATTTCCCTGCTCCATTAACGCCTTAAGCTGTGGTAATGCTTCTTCATTGGTACATACAATAAATGAACCATTTTTCTGATAAGGAATATCTAATTCTGATGATAACGCCTCCATCATCTTGCTTCCCAATAGATTCATTTTAGCCTTTAAAGTTCCGGGTTCAGCATCAACACCCGAGTGGACAATGGCAGAATTGGCTTTTGAAGTCCCCGAACAGACATCTTCATCTTTTTCTAATACGCATATATTCAACTGATACCTTGACAACTCTCTTGCAATAGCACTTCCGACGACGCCTGCACCAATGACTATTACATCATACATCACATAATCCTCCTGTTTTTTTACCAATAAAAAAAGCCAAACAAATCAAAATACATCTATATTCAATGTATTCTAATCGCTTGACTCCTGATCTCGTGCGCAACTTGATAAATTTGATTTAATTATATCATGGCGGCGTGCGAATATCAAGCACATATCTTGCTGTTTCAGGGGTGCTTCATTAAGTTTCTGCCTCATGGCTTACGGTTGTGTGACTTAATTTTCTCGAATAGCTTTCTAAAACCCGTCGATTGACGATAAAACACCGGAATATATCCGACCGGCGCATCTACGGTAAACTCCCCACCTTCATATATTTTGCCGGTCCACAGATGAACCCACCGGTCTTCAGGTAAATAAACCTGCCATTGTTTAATCTTTTCTTGATAAACAGGCGCTACAAGCAGATCCCTTCCGAGTAAATATTCTGTTTGGATATCATATACCCGTATATCATTTTCATAATGCAGAAACAAAGGCCGCTGAACCGGAATCCCATCCACAGCCGCTTCATTAACCGCTTGTTTTAAATAGGGCTTTAATAATACGTGTATATCCACCAATCTGGCAAATAGCTCCATCGTATCCCCATCATTATAATATTGGAAGTTGGCATCCGGGCGATTACTTTCATGAGTTCGCATTACCGGCGAGAAAACAGCCATTTCAGCCCATCTTAAAAAAACCTCCTTTGTCCTTACATTTCCAAACAATGATGTATAACCGCCGATATCGCTATGATGAAGCGTACAGCCGCACATTCCCGCACTAAGCGCCCCCGTTATCGTTGTCGCCAGACCATCATGGAGGGAAAAATCAACACTTTGATCTCCCGCCCAAAGTAATGTACAATACCTTTGAATTCCTGCGCCTGCTGCTCTCATGAAAAAGACTGCCTTGCCGATATTTCCCGTTTCTTCCAAAGCTTCATAATTGCACTTCGCCCATCGCACCGGCCAATAATTATGCTCCGTCATTGGTGTCATATTACTATACAATTTCACATCTGTAGGCAAATATTCACCAAAATCTGCCATCCAGCCGTCAATACCCATATCCAGCATATTTTCTTTGAGAATAGTATTTTTAAACCATTGATATGCCTCCGGGTTGGTTAAATCAACAATCCCACAATAAAATTCTCCAAAGTCCACCAAATATTCACTTCCGTCACTATTTGTTGCAAAATAGCCATTTTCCAGTGCCTCTTGATAATAACTTCCGTCTTGAACGATATAGGGGTTAGCATATGCCAGGAAATGCATCCCCTTATCCTTATATTCTTTGATTTTATCAGCCAGCTTGGGATAAAGCGCTTTATTCCATTTCCAGTTCCAATTTAAACGCTTGCCAAATGTTGTATTTCTGATCCCCGCCCAATCCTGGCACCAGATCCCGCATACCTTGATACCATTTCGGGTTGAACGCTCAACAAGGCTAAATACTCGCTTTGTACCACCTTGTAATCCCAGTATGGCTCCATCATATATCCAGTCAGGAAGCTGGGGCTGACGGCCAAAATATGATGTCAGCTTCTTCAATAATTCCAAATAATTTTCACCGGCTTCTATTCTGATGGATTTAGGCACTTCCCAAAAATGAAGTTCATGGAAATCTTTATTTTTAAAATTAAAATCAGCATAAGCATTAGATTCAACATGCAGATAATATTTTTTTGTTGAAACAAAAGTCGGTTGGGGATAATTTGTATGATAATAATCCCCTCCAGCTCTATTCTCCACATCCGATCTCCACGTAACATATGTAGACTTATCTCTTCCCACTCCCGGTTCAGATGTCCAAAGAGGATAGTTTCTGCCCCGCAGATTAAAGTAAGACATCTGTTCCCCACAGCCGTAACATTTTTCGTTTTCCTCCGCACAGATACGAATCCAGAAACGATTAATTTTTTTGTCCAGCACTTGAAAATCTAAAATTGTCAAATCATTTTTCACTTGGATACTCATTATTATCTTTTCAGCAAAGGTTACTATATATCCGTTTTCTAATCTTTGGAATTCATAGTCTCTTAGGGGATACCGCTCAATAATATAATCTTCTATTTTAAAATTACCTCGGTACATGTCAATCGATTCCTGCCCATATCCTATGTAAATCATTGGTTCTGTTGAAGAGTGGGCAAAAATTGCTTTCTTTTTTTGTGTTAATATAAATCCCTTTTTATCAATATAAATTTTCATCTGTGCCTACCCCTTTACCGCTCCACTTGTCAAACCAGACATAACTTTTTCCTGGAATAAAATATATCCTGCAATACTCGGAACGATTGCAATAATAATGGCTGCATACATCGAAACAAAGTCTGTAGTAAACTGATTTGTAAAAAAGCGTATACCAATTTGGATCGTCTTCGTTGACGGTGAGGATGTCAGCAGGTTGGCATATACGAATTCATTCCAGCAGGTTATGAATTGAAAGGTTGCCGCTGTTACTAAGCCGGTTTTTATCAAGGGCAGGATGATTTTGAAAAATCTCCCAAAAAAACCACACCCGTCAATATATGCAGCTTCTTCGATCTCTACGGGGAAATCATCTAAAAAGCCTCTGACAATAAAAATTGAAATAGGTAATCCTATGGCAGTATATAGAATTCTCAGAGAATTAAGCGAGTCTAATAAATTGAGTTTTGAAAATATGGTAAAATAAGGAACCATCATTGCATTTAAAGGAACCATAATACCCGCTGAAATCAAAGCAAAAATGATTTCTTTTCCTTTGAAAACAAATCTGGAAATCGCATAGGCAGCCATCGCTGCAATCATTACATTGGCAAAGGTAGACACAATAGCTACAGTAATCGAGTTGAAAATCATCTGTCCCAGATTCGCCTGTTGAAACGCATTCAGATAATTTGAAAATTGCCATACGGCCGGCAGCGAAAAAGGATTTTCAAAATATTCAGCGTTGGTTTTTAACGACGTGATTAAAAGCCAGAGCAAGGGAAAAAGCGTATAAAAAGCAAAGAATAATATTAAAGCCCATTTCCCAATTAAACTAACAATTTTCGTCGGTTTAGGACTTTTTCCTGCCATTATTTTCCCCCCTATCTTTTTGCTCGGCAAATAGCCTGCGTATAAAGACAATGACAAACGCTCCAGTTAAAATAAGCATAACACTTGATGCATTTGCTCCGCCATAGTTGTTATTGCTCATCTGGCTGTAAAGGTACAACACCACAACCGAGGTTCTATTGGCCGGCCCACCATTTGTCAATAAGTATACCTGTTCAAAAGTACGTAGGCCAAAAACTGCGGCAAACGTCATACAGGTTGCAATGGAATATCTTATCAGCGGAATAGTAATATATATATCCATCTGAAGTCTATTGGCGCCATCGATCCTTGCCGCCTCATAATAATTCTCATCGACTCCTGTAATTCCTGCCATCATAATGACCATAAAGTACCCAATATATAAGAGCCCATATACTAGAACACAGATAAATGCGGTAGACGGATTCCCCAACCAGTTTTTTGTCAATTCTTCTAATCCAATAGCCTTTAATAGTCCATTTAGCAATCCGTATTCACTGTTATAAACAGCCGACCAAAGCATCGCAATGGCAATCCCCGATATAACCTGGGGTAAAAAATAAATCGTCCGGAAAAATTTCCAAAACCTCGGTTTTGTAGACAATACAAGTGCCATAAGCAAAGCTAACGGAACTTGAATAAAGCATGCTGAAAATGCCCAAATAATATTATTTTTTATACTTCTCATAAAAACATTATCACTGAAAATAGTGAGATAATTTTTAATCCCGATAAACTCTGCATCTGATATCCCATTCCATTTAAAGAAGCTCATATAGCAGACCGATATAATTGGAACGATAAAAAAAAGGCAAAATAAAAGCATTGCTGGAGCTAAAAACAATAGGATTGTGATTCGATCGTTTTTTCTGACTTTCATTGCTTGTCCCCCTTAATGAAGGTATCGTTAATATAGATGCTATTTCGTTTCAGCTTTCTTTAACATATCAACAAATCCCTGTGCGTTAACATCACCCAGAACCAGAGATTCTAATGCTGATGCAAAAGCATTAGCCACAGCTGTTTCTACGGAACCCTGGAAGTGCCCAACCGTAAATGCAGCATCATTGGCCTTCTTAACCACTTCAGAGAGCAGCACATCCTCTATGCTCGTGTCAGGAATCGTAATAGCAAACGTTGATCCAGAAGAATTTGTTAATTCAACTATCTTATCTTCCTGTGTGATAAATTCAAAAAACTTTTGAATAGCTTCTTCGCGCGCCGGATCTTCCTGGGCAGATGCACAGATATATGACTGGATAACATTGATATAAGCGCCGCCATTTTCTCCATCAACACTTAAACTCGGACCTACTTCAACATTGTCATATAAGCCCTCCACACCTTCACTCAGAATACGTCCCAAAATCCATGTACCGTTGGTATAGATTGCCGCCCTTTCATTAAAGAAATGTCCGTTACCTACTGTAGCATCGGCGCCAACCGCATCTGAAGATGTATAATCGAACATTTTCTTTAAAATCCCTGCCGCTTCTACAAAGGCAGGATCATCAAGACCATTTTCATAGACATTTGCGCCGCCACAGGAAGCCAGCGCATAAGAATACCAGAGCATTGAGAACCACGCATTGTCATTAGTCATTTGAACTGTCGGGAAGATCCCCTTCTCTCCTAAGGCTTCGCAGGCCGTCCAAAGCTGATCATATGACTCAGGTATCGTTTCGATTCCGGCCTCTTTAAGCAGACTTGAATTATACATGATTGGAACAAAGACATTTTCATATGCGAATCCATAGTTAATACCATCAACAAGGGACGCATCAATAAGACCTTCCCGGAAACGATCCGCCATTGAGCTAGTCCCTAAAAATTCTGTTAAATCCATCAATTTGCCTGATTCTGAAAATAATTCCAAATCAGCATATGATTCTACCGTAAAAATATCTGGTGCCGACCCGGTGGATAACTGGGTTCTGAGCTTATCTCTATATGCATTATAATCCGTCTGATCTTCAATACTAACTTTTATTTGACCATCATATTCGGCATTAAAATCTCTTACCATCTGGCCAAAAACCTCTGCTTTACTATCAGTTCCCACCCAGATACACGGAAATGCCAGCTCAATTACCTCTTCGTTTGATGACGCAGCTCCGGCTGTTTCCATACCGCCGCCGGCTGTGTCAGTAGTCCCGGAATCCCCTGAACCACCACAAGCAGCCATTATACTTGCTAAAATACAGATAATCAATAATACTGCCAACCTTCTCTTCATAAAAAATCCTCCTTTAATTCAATAGTTTCTTATTCAAAACAAGATGAACCGACAAGTTACTCACTTATCACGGTTATAGCCCCCTATTGATTAAACCTTTTAATCAATAGGGTAAGAACATCTCTTTCTCCATGCTATAAAGCTCCCTCTAACAAAACGATTAAGACTAATTCATTGCTTTTATAGCTATTTTGCATCATGTTTTGCTTTATACAATGGATTATACAGCATTTTTTAACAAAAGTAAAGCCTTTTTTATTTGGTTTAATATAATTTTTTAAATCCTTAAATCAAATGATGGATTTCAATATAAGCATTTTTAGTTGATATCCTTTCAAAATTATGGTAGAATCAATGTAACGCTTTTCATATTCTATTGAATATAATTAATATAATTAATATGCTTAATTTATTATTCAGACAATATATTTACATAATATTTATTGCACCCCTTTCTTTACTGTTTTTCTTTTAAATAGAGCACAACTTAAGGAGGCTGACAAATGATTAAAAGCCTAAACATAATGAATCCAACGCTGGAAATATACAACATCCATGACGACTCGTTTTGCCAATTCGGAAAAATAATTGATAATTATGATTTTTCGGACTATATTAAAATTATGGATAATCGCCCCATCCCAGAAAAAGGAAATATCTATTACCTTTCTGACGACGAGCTAATGAGCGCAGAATCTACAAAGCAGCTTTCCCGTTTCCGATATGGTAATATGCCGATACAAGCCGGCTACTGTAACGGTAATAACAGCAGGCTCAATGCTTTAGAATATCACAAAAGCCACGAAATCGATATTGCCGTTACAGATTTAATACTTTTGCTTGGGGATATTAGAGATATCAAGGATACTACCTTTTCCGCTGCCAAAATAAAGGCATTTTATTTACCTGCTTACGCCGCTTGTGAACTCTATTCCACAACCCTGCATTTTTCACCATGCAAGGTTAGCGATCAAGGTTTTAAAAGCATTATTATTTTACCAAAAGGAACGAATTTACCATTAAAACCATTACCAACCCCTGCTATCAGCGAAGATAAGCTGCTATGGATGCAAAACAAGTGGCTAATTGCTCACGCAGAAAGTAAGCAGGCTGATTCAGGCGCTCATGCCGGCATTATCGGCAAGAATATAGAAGTCAGGTACAAATAAATTCATCAAATATGGGGTGACAATTATGAGGCAAAACTCAAACGGAATCAATATGTTAGATGTGAAACGAAGAAACCGCAGCTCTATTTTGAATTTGGTCCACAAAACCGGAGGCATATCCAGGAAGGATATTGCCGGCAGGTTGGGATTAACACCGGCCGCAATTACATTAATTACTACCGATTTAATTCAGGAAGGTGTTTTATCAGAATCCCCTACCGACCAAGCCAGTAATCGTAAGGGCCGCAAAGAAGTTTTATTGGAAATAAACAGCAAAAAGTATGCCGCTGTAGGGATATATATCAGCCGTCATAAGCTGCGTATTTTATGCATCGACTTAAATAACACTGTCATATTCGAAGACACCATTCATACCGCTGACTGTCACAGAAAATCAGAACTGATTCTTAGCAAACTCTCTTTAACGCTCAATACTTTATTAGAAAATTATGACGTTAAGCGGACCAGAAAAATTGTCGGTATCGGCGTAAGCGTCAATGGCATTGTTAACACGAAAGAAGGTATCAGCGTGAAATCCTATAATATCTGGGAGCCTGATGTACATGTGGTTGATTATCTGGAAAAACAGTTTGCGGTTCCGGTATTATTAACCAACAACATCTGTTCTTTGGCCCACGGAGAGTGCTTCTTATCTCATTTAGATCACCCGGATGATATGATTTTCATCAAATATGGCCCCGGAGTAGGTGCCGCGCGTCTATATTACGAGAACTTTCTAAGTATTTCGGATTTTAAAGCCATTCAATTAGGCCATCTTATTGTCGATTCAAACGGCGCCCCGTGCCTATGCGGAAATCAAGGCTGCTTAGAAACCATCGCAAGCTACGACTCCATAGAGCGCTCTCTTTCAGATATAATGTCTAAAGATACAACACCGGTATTATACGAATTAACATTGGGGATACAAGAGAACATTAATATTGAAAATATCGTCAAGGCCTATGATGCCGGAGATACCACAGTTGCCACAACATTAAACCGCTCTATTTACTATCTGGCAATAGCGATTAAAAATGTCATTTGTTTATTCAATCCTAAAACCGTGATTTTATATGGGGAGCTGTTCGAAAACAATAATTTCCGGCAAGTCTTATATATGCAGCTGAGGAAATATACCGATACAGACAGGGTATCCTTCAGCCATTACAATTTGCAGCTGGAAACCCTCGGACCTGCATCGACGATTATTCATCATTTCTACGACAATGGCGGAAACCTATAGAGTTTCTGCCGCAGTTTTCTTCTTTTGTTCCAGCAGGACGCCCAAAGCTCCCGCCAAAACAATAAATATTCCGATATATTGCCTGCCATTAGCCGCCTCCCCAAAAAGGATGAACGACACAAGTAATGAAACAATTGGCATAAGCAGCAAAAACACCTTCACAATCCACACCGGATTGTTTCTAAGATTATAATAATAAACAACATACACCAATGTCTGTCCCACACCGGCAGTTACCGCAGCCACCAAAAGCCCTGTTTCTTTCACAAGCCCTGATATCTGGCTCAAGCTCTCCATTACCACCGATGACACAAGAAACAATAACATTGTAATAAAATTATTGTAAAAAGCTATGACATTATCTACCGCCGGATTTTTCTTATCTAATTGGACACTTTTTATAACAAATGCATTAATTGATACAAATATTGCACTCAAAATAAAAAAGATATTTCCCCCATTTACAATATCAAATGCCTGAAAATTTATATCCATCACCATGAATACGCCAGCCAGCATTAACAGGCTAAATCCCCAATCATGTTTTGTAAATTTCTCCTTATCAATGAATACAGACATCAGATTAACAAAAATTATATCGCATTTTAAAATTGCCGTTCCAATCCCTGCCGAAGCCATACTCAACCCTAGAAATGCTGTTAGATCCAAAAGAAATCCCAGCATACCAATTAAAATCAGTCTCCTTAATATCCCCTTTGTATTAAGAAGCAGCTTTATTTCTTTTTTTCGAAGCATAATGAGTAAAAGGAATATCATTGTCACAAAGCGGATAATAATTCCAACCGAAAACACCGACATCCTGGCTACTGATTGCTGACTGGCCACATAGTAGCACCCCCATATGCCCGGTAATAAAACCAAAAGCAGGAGGTTTTTTGATTTCATATCATATATCTCCTGATCAAACCACAAAGTTCATCATATCCGGCAATAAATGCAGCCAGAGTTGATCTGAAACCACCATATTTCTCAAATTCTTCCGCTGTCATACCATTTTCATCAAAAGATTTTTTGAATTCAGGGATTTTATTTAATTCATTCATCATTATTTCATCTACAGGATTATTGATTCTCTCAATCACCTTGACATCGCAGTTATTTAACCGTTTATACCATCCATAATTAATCGTTTGAGCCAAATCGCCTCCCAATAATTCAGACCAATGGTAGTGATTTCGATTAGCTGCAGATAATAATTTTGTCCGATATCCTCTTTCTTTATAAATTCTGTACGCTTCCTTAATAACAGCAATGCCTGCCCACTCAAAACATTCAGGATTGACCACCATACCCATCTCATTGGTATATTGCTTCATCCAATCATCAGTTCGCCCGATCATAAGCGTACACACCGGAGCCATTGATTCTATAGGCAGGCCCAGCGCCTCTCTTCGATTCATACCCCTTTCCACGGCCTCGGCCACCGCCACCGCCTGGGCAACAGTAAAAGAAACGGTTGCATTGATACTTCCGCCTTGATAAGTCACCTCTTCCATAGCCGCAATACCTGCTTTGCCGGCCGGTATTTTAATCTGCATATTAACACCGAGTCCATTTTGCTCCATTGCCTGTTTAACCATTTTCTCTGTACTTCTGTAATATTTAGCATTTGTCTGAATAGATAAACGCCCTTTTAAGCCCTTGCTTTCCGTGAACACAGGTAACAGTTTTTTTGCCCGCAGTGCAGTGATTTCATGCATTAATTCCCAGGCAATCTCATCTTCCGTCGCTGCCTTCATTTGTATAATTAACGCTTTAATACGCCCCTCCCAAATGTTCAGCTCGTTTTTGATAACACTGCCGATAATCATAGGATTACTGGTAGCGCCTACAATCCCCCGCTCCAGTCCATAATTCAGCTCTTCTTCTCCGCAAGAATCCATCCAGATATGCGTCTGCGGAAACTTCACTGCCGATTCATGTAATTTCCCTTTATACTCCATCGTGTTCCTCCTAATCAAAGCTGATAATCTCAAAATTCAACATTTTAGCAGCAATTTTAAATATTTCTCGATATTCTCCATAATACATGGCTACATGATGGGCAATGCCATTTTCGCAGACTTTATTAAATACCACATCCACCGGCTCTTCAAACCGCACCTTGCAATAGGTTCCACACAATTGTTTTTGCATCTCAATACTTTCACCGGCACAGAGGAACATCCGGGTCTTACCCCTCGCAGTGTCGATTCTCATCATATTCACACACCCACTTTTCATAACAAACCCAGCTGTAACGCCCTTTCCCCCGGCAAAATAGGTGTCCAGGCTGCGCTCGCTCTTGCCATCCCAAAGATTAGCAGGCGCCACTCCGCAATGCCACATTAAGGCAAAATCCTGTTTTATATTTACCTGAGATAAATCTGCCAGATATGGCGTTTTAGCTCCAATGGCGGCACCTGCCAGCATGGAGAGCGCACCTTCAATATCACCTTCACAAGACAGAATATATCCTTTTGACTGCAAAATCGACATAGAGGCACAGGGCGACACTCCATAAGCTGCTGCAAATTCCGGCCAACAGCGCACTGCTGCCGCAGTTAATTGATTGTCTTTGATGAATTTTTCAGCACTTACGCATAGCCTTGCGACTCTTTCTATTTGATAATCATTAATTCCACTGCAATCAAATGATTCTTTTACCTCATTAATTTGACAGGTAAGCTCTGTCTCCGAACATTCTTTAGAAAACATATCCTGAATTTCATAATGATCGATTAAAATCCCCAATTTCTGATAGATATCAATATCATCGACGCCCACATTAAAAAACCCATGAGCCCGATATCCAACAATGCCAATATGGGCATGTTCCAGCGCAGCCTTGACACGCAATGCCTCAATCCAGTTTTTATCGATTTTATTGCCAAATACAAAGAAGCAGTCATCTTTTCCCGTTTTATATAAGTTAGAAGCGTTTAAATTAAGACCGCACACAGAATTCAGGCGTATCTTTCCGCCATCATAAGGCAGCTCATCAGGAGCCCAAAGAAGAAATGGCTTTTTAATATATTTTGCGAAAACTAACGCTAAATGGCCTAAATGAAAAGTCCCGCTAATAATGACCAGGCCGTCAACGTCTTCACCCAAAATCTGCTTTGCAGCAATTTCGGCTTTATCTGGTTCAATAACACATTCTTCAACAAAAACATAATCTATGCCAGGGAGCTTTTTCAACTCCTCCATCGTTTTTAAATACATCTTCTCCGCCGTTTGGTACTCATATGTTGTTCTTGCAAAGCATACGACGCCGATTTTCACTTTCTGTTTCATGATACCCCTCAGCCCTCCTTAGGAATTTCCTATTTATATATACCTGCTTCTATTTCCCTCACTTGTTCACGGGCACTTTTCAGAAATTCCTGCCGCCATTCTTCCAGGCCTTGTGTAAATTGAGTTTCTAGGAATTTATCAACCATTTCACACGCCATCACGCTCCCAGTAATCCAGCCGCCCATTGCCAGAATATTGGCATCATTTATAGACCTGGCCTTTTCCGCCGCATATGGGTTTTCGCATACCGCAGCATAAACACCTTTGTACTTGTTGGCCACAATAGCCATCCCCATGCCTGTTCCGCAAATAAGAATCGCTTTTTCGAATTTTTTATCCTGCACTTTCTTTGCCGCCGCCGGAGCAACTACAAAATATCCTTTCGGCTTATCAATATCCGTAGTCCCGCAATCCGTGACTTCATAACCCTTTTCCACAAGATGCACCTTAATAGCCTCTTTTAATTCGAACCCTGATTTATCTGAACCAATCAATATTGTTTTCATATCTTTCCTCCCTTTCTATCGATAATTTTTTAACAGCATCTTTGCCGCAGTTATTATATCATTTTTTGTAAGACCATATTTCCCTTTCAAAAATTCCGTCAGGCCTACTTCTCCAAAATGATCCCTGACACCAACCCTTTTCATTGGGACTGGGCATTTCTCAATGAGGCACTCTGCAACTGCGCTGCCAAGCCCGCCAATAATCGAATGATTTTCCGCCACCACTACCGCTTTAGTCTTCACCGCACTGCGGATGACCATTTCTTCATCCAACGGTTTTGTCGTATGGATATTGATAATTTCTGCAGATATTCCTTCTGCACTTAAATTCTCCCCGGCATTAAGCGCCTCAGCCACCATAATCCCACTGGCTATTATGGTCACATCTGTGCCTTCCTTGATGAGCACACCCTTACCTAATTCAAACCGTTGATTGCCGTCAAAGATTTGAATTGCATTTCTACGCAAAAGACGAATATATACAGGCCCGTAATGATTAACGATCTGTGGAAAAATACTCCTTAACTGCACACTATCCACCGGTTCATATACAACCATGCCAGGGATATTCCTCATAATCGAAACATCTTCCATACTCATATGCGTTCCGCCGTTTAACTCCGCCGTCACTCCCGGATCGCTCCCCATAAGCTTAACATTTAAACCGGCGTATGATACGGATAAAGTCACCTGGTCGCACACACGTCTGGTCATAAAAGGTGTAAATGTATGAGCAAACGGAATTTTCCCCATGGCCGACATCCCCGCTGCGACACCTATCATATTCGCTTCCGCCACCCCTACATTAACAGTTCTGTCCCGGTACCTTCCGGCAAAACGCAATGTATCGGCCGCCCGCATCAGGTCAGCCTCCACAACGACAATTCGATCATCTTTTTCCGCATATTCCATGAGCAAATCAACATAAGTTTCTCTAAGCCATCTATCTTCCCGCTTCATATCAAGCTTCCCCCTTATCCAATAGCTCTATTGCTTTCTTCCACATTTCATCGGTGACCGGCATATTATGCGAGGTCACCTGGTTTTCACAAAAATATCCGCCTTTTCCTTTGATTGTGTTTAAAATAATCATCGAGGGTTTCCCTTTCGCAGCTTTTGCCAATCTAACCGAAGATAGGATTTGCTCAATGTCATGTCCGTCAATACTCTGCACATGCCACCCAAATGCTTCCCACTTAGAACGCAACGGTTCCAGGCCATTAATCTCCTGAACAGGCCCATCGATCTGCATTTTATTGTAATCAGTAAAAGCAATAAAATTATCAAGTTTTTTATTTCCGGCCAGCATAGCCGCCTCCCATATCTGCCCTTCCTGACTTTCACCATCACCAATAATGCAATATATGTATATATTCTTTTTGTCTATCTTAGCAGCTATTGCCATTCCGGCCGCTGCTGAAAACCCCTGCCCCAGAGAACCCGTAGACATATCAATACCTGTTGTCAGTCTCATATCACAATGACTTGGGAGTTTTGTATCAGGAAGATTCAGCGTGTCTAATTCCGACTCCGGAAAATAGCCCCGAAGTGACAGCGCCGCATAGACCGCAGGCCCGCCATGACCCTTTGAAAGAACAAAACGATCCCTGCTTTCCATTTGGGGATTTTCCGGATCTATATCCATAACTTCAAAATATAATGCCGCCATAACTTCACACAGGGATAAAACACCGCCGATATGCCCCACGCCCAATTGTCCTATGGATTTAATCGATAACTTCCTGATTTCTTTCGCTTTCTCATAAAGCAAATCCGCCTTTTCACTCATCTTAGATCCCCCTTTTTATAATATAGATTTTAACAACTCACAAACCGTTTCTTCATCCATTTTAGCCGGCGTCAGCGAAATAATTGCAGCGCCAAGAGCCTCCTTGGTGATATACTCAAGATCGGATGAGGCGACGCCTAATTGATGAAGGCGTATCGGAAGATTAATTTTTGTCATTAATTTCTCTATCACTCCTGATAGGGCATCAATGCCTCCGCAGCCTAAATATTTGGCCAGAGCCTGCATTTTTTCACTTGCTTGTTCCCTGCTTTTCTTAATAAACGCAGGAAGCGTAACTGCACATGCTGTTCCATGATTCACATGGAATTCTGATGTTAACGGAAAACTCACTGCATGTATCCCTGTTGTTCTGGTCTGGCTAAAGGCAATACCTGCAAGCAGGCTGGCCTTCATCATATTCATCCGCGCAGCTTCGTTCTCCTGCTCTTCATAAGCCAACTCAATGTTCTCCATAATCAATTTCATTGCTTCCATTGCCAGCACATCGCATATATCAACAGACTCCCTATTCCAATAAGCTTCGATGGCATGACAAAACGCATCCATTCCGGTTGAGGCCGTTACTGCCGGCGGCAAGGTGAATGTGAGTTTATAATCAACAACGGCAATATCCGGCCAGAATTCATTGTTTACCATAGGCATTTTGATACCTGTTTTTTGATTTGTAAATACACCAACATTGGTAACCTCACTGCCGGTACCTGCAGTTGTAGGAATACAAATAAGCTTTGTTTTTCTTGGCGCAAGTGTTTTTTCTCCGCCGCTGTAATAATCATATATACTACCTTCATTGGTCGTTAGGCAGGCAGCAGCCTTTGCCACATCAAGGGCGCTTCCGCCCCCAAGCCCTATAACACAATCTACTTTCTTTGCTCGTGCCATTTTGGCAGCAGCATCAACACTTTCACATGTTGGATTTGGTTCTATATCAAAAAAATAGATAATGTCTTGACTCTTCAAGCTTTTTCCGATACTCTCGGCCGTTCCCTTTCGATACAAAAAGGGATCAGATATAATCAATACATTTTTTGCAGTAATATACCGGCCAATCTTTTTTGATGCATCCGCTTCAAAATATACTTTAACAGGCATATAATAATTAAATTTGTTTTTCATATTTACCCCTATCTACCGCTTATCGGTTTTCCTTTATTCTTAAATGCTTTAATCAAAGCAGCTTAAAAAGGCGAACAATTGCCAATATGCAAGCGCATAATTGCCTTTATAACCAAATTATAGTGCAGCTAAAATAAATTGTCAATATAATTTATTAACTCTTTTAATTATTATTGATTATCTATTGACGATTTGCCTATAAAAAGATATAATGAATAGAACTATATAATATTTTTTGGAGACACGGAGAGCAAAAATTTATTGAATAATCATATGCCAGGGCATATTTTATTCGTATTGAATTTTTGCGTTTTTTATTTCTGCAGGTAATGAGCCAAATATAAGAATAATACTTATATTCCTACATTAGGCGAATGCCGCGAGGGTCAAGTACCATGCAGCTTATCGCGTGGTACTTGATATCAAAAGAAGGGGGATTACAATGGCAAAGTATATAATGGCCTTAGATCAAGGAACAACAAGTTCAAGATGTATACTATTCAACGAACAAGGAAAAGCAGAAAGCATTGCCCAAAAAGAATTCATGCAGTATTACCCTGAAAACGGCTGGGTAGAGCATGATGCAATGGAAATCTGGGCGTCACAGATGAGTGTTGCCCAGGAAGCGCTTTATCGTATCAATGCCAACTATCAGGATATCGCCGCAATCGGTATTACAAATCAAAGGGAGACGACTATCGTATGGGATCGGGAAACCGGTGAGCCTGTGTATCATGCAATTGTGTGGCAATGCCGCCGTACAGCGGGGTATTGTGATTCTTTAATAGAAAAAGGATTAACCGATGTTATTCGTCAAAAAACCGGTCTTATGATCGATGCCTATTTTTCCGCAACCAAAATCAAATGGATTCTTGAAAATGTTGAGGGTGCAAGAGAAAAGGCAGAACAGGGAAAATTAATATTCGGTACGGTCGATACATGGCTGATATGGAATCTTACCAAAGGCAGGGTTCATATCACGGACTATTCCAATGCCTCAAGGACGATGATGTTTAACATCAATACTTTAGAATGGGATGATGAAATTCTGGCCGAATTAAATATCCCAAAAACTATGCTTCCTGAAGTCAAACCTTCAAGCTGTGTCTATGGAGAAACAGACTATACTATTTTTGGCGGTTCTATTCCCGTTGCCGGTGCCGCCGGAGATCAGCAGTCCGCTTTATTCGGACAAACATGCTTCCAGCCCGGTATGGCAAAAAATACTTATGGGACAGGCTGCTTCTTATTAATGAATACAGGTAACAAACCGGTTTATTCCAAGAGAGGCTTGTTAACAACCATCGCCTGGGGCATTGACGGCGAAGTCAATTATGCATTAGAGGGCTCAATATTCGTAGCAGGCGCTGCAATTCAATGGCTGCGGGATGAGATGGATTTAATTGATTCTGCCCCTGATTCAGAATATCTGGCTAATAAAGTGAAGGATACGAATGGGGTTTATCTTGTCCCTGCCTTCGTCGGCCTGGGGGCGCCCCATTGGGATCCCTATGCACGTGGGACTATCGTCGGTATCACAAGAGGAACAAATAAATATCACGTTATCCGTGCGGCTCTGGAATCGCTTGCCTATCAGACTTATGATGTTCTCAATGCGATGATGGAGGATTCAGGTATTACTTTAAAATCTCTTAAAGTCGACGGTGGCGCCTGCGCAAATAATCTTTTGATGCAAATACAGGCAAATGTTATTAATACCCCGGTAAATCGTCCTGCCTGCATTGAAACAACAGCCCTTGGGGCTGCTTATTTAGCAGGTCTTGCTGTAGGATACTGGAAAGACAAGGAGGATATCATTAAAAACTGGGAAATTGAAAGGATTTTTAATCCTGAAGAAATTTATGTTAGTGAAAAGCGAAATAAAGCCTTAGCAGACTGGGAAGAAGCGGTAAAACGTTCATTAGGATGGGCAAAATATCCGGAATCTTTTTAGTTCCGCACGATTGAATAAGTTTTTTTCTCATTTATGTGTTATAGTATATATACTTTGAAAATATTTAACAAAAATAAGTAAATAGGTGATTATATGGGAAAACAAAACAGCAAAGTTATAGAAGAAGTTATTGACTATATCGAAAATCATTTATCAGAAACATTGACTATGGATAAAATCGCGAATGTAGCCGGGTATTCCAAGTTCCACTTAAGCCGTATTTTTAAAGACTATGTCGGCTGCTCACTTTATCAGTATATCCAGCGCCGGCGATTAACTGAAGCTGCCAGGCTATTAATTGATACAAATATGAATATTACAGACATTTCACTAATAGCAGGGTATGATACGCAGCAAGCCTTTACGATTGCTTTCAGAAAGTCCTACCAGACCTCCCCACGGGTCTATCGTACTAAAAGCGTATTTTCTCCACTGCAGATCAGGCCGGTTAAAATAGGCAATATTTCAGATATGAAAGGTATGGTGATGGCTGCATGAGTACGATACCTTATGTTATTGAACAGACGAATCAAGGCGAAAGAAGTTATGATATTTTCTCCAGATTATTAAAGGATAGAATTATTTTTCTTGGCGAAGAAGTCAACGACAATATTGCAAATATCATTGTTGCCCAATTATTATTTTTAGAAAGCATCGACTCCAAAAAAGATATCAGCATATACATTAACAGTCCCGGCGGTTCTGTTCCCGCAGGTCTTGCCATCTATGATACGATGCATTATATCAAATGTGATATATCTACAATATGTATCGGGATGGCGGCCAGCATGGGGTCCTTTTTACTGGCAGGCGGTACTAAAGGCAAACGTTTTGCCCTGCCCAACGCTGATATTATGATCCACCAGCCCGCCGGCGGCGCCAAAGGACCTGCAAGTGATATTAAGATCGCAGCAGAATATATACTTAATAATAAACGACGGTTAAATCAGCTTTTGGCTGATAATACCGGCAAGTCTATTGATGATATTGAGAGGGATACTGACAGAGATAACTTTATGTCTGCAAAAGAGGCAAAGGACTACGGTCTTATTGATGAAGTTATTTACGCCAGATAGACATCATCAAACAAGGGGTTATCCTGAGAATGCGAATCTCAGGATAACCCCTTGTTTATGATTCTAATGCGCCTTATCTGCCAGTTCGATTCGTACCAACGCTTTCTTTAATGCTAATTCAGCCCTTAGTAAATCAATGCCGCCGCCATTCTCGCTTAATCTGCGCTCTGCCCTGATTTTTGCTTCATTGGCACGATTTAAGTCAATCTCGTCAGGCCATTCGGCTACCTCAGCCAAAACAGTTACTTTCTCCTGAAGAATTTCGACAAAGCCTTCATGAAGGGCCGCCTGCTTCTCACCATCTTCTTGAATAATATTAATGATTCCCGGCTTAAGAATATTAGTCATTGGAATGTGGCCCTTTAATACACCGATTTCGCCTTCACTGGTCACCATTTCTACCATTTTAACTTCTCCTTCATAAAATACCCGGTCAGGAGATCTAATCTGCAATATAAATGTATTATCTGCCATCTCTAAAACGCGCCCCCTTCTACACTACCTGCTTTACTTTTGCAAGTACGTCATCAATATTACCTGCATTTAAGAAATAACTCTCCGGAATCTCATCATGCTTACCTTCGATAATCTCTTTAAAGCCCTGTATAGTTTCACTAAGAGGTACATAGCGGCCCGTTACGCCCGTAAACTGCTCTGCCACAAAAAAGGGCTGTGATAAGAATCTTTGAATCTTTCGGGCTCTTGAAACAACCAGCTTATCCTCTTCTGAAAGTTCATCCATTCCCAGAATGGCAATAATATCCTGCAATTCTTTATATTTCTGAAGAATCTCCTGAATCTTCCTGGCTACAAAATAGTGCTCGTTCCCAACAATCCTTGGATCTAAAATTCTTGACGTAGACTCCAGCGGGTCTACCGCAGGATAAATTCCCAGCTCAACAATAGACCTGGATAAAACAGTTGTCGCATCAAGATGGGCAAAGGTTGTTGCCGGCGCCGGATCTGTTAAGTCATCAGCAGGAACATAAACAGCCTGGACAGATGTAATTGAACCGGATTTTGTTGATGTGATCCGTTCCTGAAGCGCTCCCATTTCCGTTTGGAGGGTGGGCTGATACCCGACCGCGCTGGGAATACGTCCAAGCAACGCCGAAACCTCTGAGCCTGCTTGAGTAAAACGGAAAATATTATCAATAAACAGCAGAACATCCTTTCCGCCCTGATCACGGAAATACTCTGCCATTGTCAGGCCGGTTAAGCCGACACGCATTCTCGCTCCCGGGGGCTCGTTCATCTGGCCAAAGACCATGGTGGTTTTCTCAATGACGCCGGACTCTGTCATTTCATAATATAAATCATTACCTTCTCTTGTTCTTTCGCCAACGCCCGTAAATACGGAATATCCGCCATGCTCTGTCGCAATGTTCCGGATCAGCTCCTGGATAAGTACAGTTTTGCCGACGCCGGCGCCTCCGAACAGCCCAATTTTACCACCCTTTTGATAGGGGCAGAGCAAATCGACGACCTTTATGCCTGTTTCCAGAATCTCTTTGGCATCGGAAAGCTCTTCGAACTCCGGCGCCTTCCTGTGTATCGGAAGATATTCTTGTACCGCAGGCGCCTCTTTATTATCAATCGGATCTCCTAAAACGTTGAAAAGACGACCCAGTGTTTTCTCTCCAACAGGTACCATGATCGGCCCACCGGTACCGACGGCTTCCATCCCCCGCACCAGGCCATCTGTAGGTCCCATTGCGATAGTGCGGACTGTATCATCACCAAGATGCTGTGCAACTTCAACAACGAGCTTATCGCCGTCTTTTCGCACTATATCAATGGCATCATTAATTTCCGGAAGTTTACCTTCGGAAAACTTAATATCAAGAACGGCACCGATAATCTGAGTGATTTTACCTATACTTTTATCTGTCATTTACTGTTATTCACTCCTTTCTCATTCTTAAGCCAGTGCTTCAGAACCCGAAACAATTTCGGTAATTTCCTGAGTAATTGCACCTTGTCTTGCTCTGTTGAAACTTAATGTTAGTTCATCAATCATTTCCTCCGCATTATTTGTAGCGTTATCCATAGCTGTCATCCTGGCACCGTTTTCAGAAGCCACTGACTCCTTAAGCGCACCGTAAATCAAGCTGCAGATATATTTAGGAATAATTGCTGTTAACGCTTCCTCCGGATCTGGCTCATAATTCATCAGAACCTGCGGACCATCAGACTTATTCTCGACACCTTCTGTTTTATCTTTAATTTCTTCGACAGGAAGTAATCGGATCATTTTGGGAACATGGGTTACCGTATTTTTAAAACCGGTATATGCTAAATATATTTCACCGATTTCGTTGTTCCTGAAAGCTTCCAGAACATCTTTTCCAATATCCTGGGCATCACGATAAAGCGGCGCATTGATTGCGTCAGAATAATCTTTTTTCACTTCATAACCCCGCCTTACTAATGCATCTTTTCCCTTACGCCCGACAGCATAAATCATCACATCTTCTGTGGCAAAGCCGCTCCCGGTAATCAGTTTAACAACATTGGCATTATAACCACCGGCAAGGCCTCTATTAGACGTAATTGTGATCACCGCCTTCTTAGCTGAAGTTCCCGGACTCAGATATGGATGCGTTACATTTTCAGTTTTTGCTAAAATGGAAGCCACCGTCTGATACATCTTTTCGAAATAAGGCTTTGAGTCCTCTGCGTTACTCTTTGCTTTTTGAAACTTCACCGTTGAAACCAGCTTCATCGCTTTTGTAATCTGTGAAATATTTGATATACTTCCTTTTCGCCTTTTAATCTCTCTCATTGAGGCCATATCAGCTTACACCTCTTTACTCGCTTATATTAAGAACTGCTCTTTAAATTCACCGATAGCTTTGATAATATCCGCTTCAGTTTTATCAGATAAACTCTTTGATTTTTTAATAGCTGCCAATACATCGGCATATTTTGTATCCATATACTCCAGCAGGCCTTTTTCAAAATCCATGACCTGATGGACCGGAATATCCAGAAAATGCTTTCTTGTCACCGCATAAATAACAACAACTTGTTTTTCAATGGGCATCGGCTGGTATTGATATTGTTTCAAAACTTGCTGGATACGTTCCCCCTGGGCCAGGCTTTCTTTTGTTTCCGCATCAAGTTCTGATCCAAACTGAGCAAAGGCTTGAAGCTCCCTAAACTGGGCTAATTCAACACGAATTGGACCGGCGATTTTTTTCATTGCCTTAATCTGTGCCGAACCGCCGACGCGGGATACTGAAAGCCCGGCGTTAATGGCAGGCCTAAAGCCTGAATTGAACATTTCTGTTTCAAGATAAATCTGGCCATCGGTAATAGAAATAACATTCGTTGGAATATAGGCCGATACATCTCCTGCCTGGGTTTCTATGATCGGAAGTGCGGTTAACGAACCGCCGCCTAAGTCATCTGAGAGCTTGGACGCCCGTTCCAGCAATCTTGAATGAAGATAAAATACATCTCCAGGATAGGCTTCTCGTCCCGGCGGCCTTCGAAGCAAGAGTGATAATGTACGATAAGCAGTTGCATGTTTTGATAAGTCATCATAAACTATCAAAACATCCTTCCCCTGCTCCATCCATTCCTCTCCGATAGCACAGCCGGCATATGGCGCTATGTATTGAAGAGGGGCAAGCTCTGATGCGGTAGAAGAAACCACTGTCGTATAGTCCATCGCTCCGTAATCTTCCAACGTACTGACTATGGAAGCGACTGTGGAGGCCTTCTGGCCAATGGCAACATAAATACAGTAAACATCCTCACCTTTTTGATTAATAATCGTATCAATGGCGATAGCCGTTTTACCTGTCTGCCTGTCGCCAATAATCAGCTCACGCTGGCCTCTCCCAATGGGAATCATGGCATCAATGGATTTAATACCGGTCTGCAGCGGGGTGTCTACGGACTTTCTTTCAATAACGCCATGAGCCACTCTCTCAACCGGACGATAGGAATCAGTTTCTATCGGGCCTTTGCCATCGATTGGCTGGCCGAGGGCATTCACGACACGTCCAATCATTGCATCTCCGACAGGAACTTCGACAACTCTTCCCGTCGTCTTGACAATATCCCCTTCATTAATATTTCGGCTCTCGCCCAATAAAACAGCACCCACATTGTCTTCTTCAAGGTTTAAAACCATTCCGTAGACTTCTCCCGGAAATTCCAGCAATTCACCCTGCATGGCATTTTCCAGGCCGTGGATACGTGCAATCCCATCCGCAACCTGAACTACCGTACCAACATCGGACACTTCAAGCTCTGCCTTATATCTTTTAATTTGTTCTTTAATCACTGAACTAATTTCTTCGGGTCTTAAATTCATGGAGCTTTTAGCACCTTCTTTCTTTCCTTCATTAACTTATCTTGACCTGTATTTTCATCAAGTCTCTGGAGATCGTATCAAGCCTCGTTCTAATACTGCTATCCACGACTTTATCGCCAATACGGATAACCATTCCTCCAATAAGGCTTTCATCTACCGAATAATTCATTTCATACTCGGTATTATTGGTAATCTCTAATAATCTTTTCTTAACAGCTTCCTTTTGTTCCTCAGTCATTTCGAAAGCGGACGTCACATATGCCTGCCCAATATGCTTATATGATTTTACCACATTAAGAAAATAATCAAATATTGGCACGAACAATGCCTGACGTCCGGCTTTCACCACAATGACTAAAAAACCAAGAACATCATCAGATAAAAAATCCTTAAAACTATTAATAACAACATTCATTTTTTCTTCTTTAGGTATCTGCGGATGTGTCAGCAATGCTAATAAATCGGGATTAAGCACAAAAGCATCTTTAACAATCTTAATTTCTTCGGCATATTCTTCGGTTTTGTTTTCTTCCAGGCTCAAATCAAACAAAGCCTGCCCATAAGTCTTATCAGCTAACCTTGCCATGTTGCTTCTCCCATCTCACTTAATGTGTTTTCAATTAACAATGCCTGCTTATCAGCATCGATATTTTCTGCAATCAATTGTTTTGCCGTGGCGTGGGCATAGATTACGATATCCCGCTTAATATCATCTGTAAACTTTATCTTTTTAAGTTCTGCTTCTTTGTTAGCCCTGGCAATTATGCGCCATGCCTCGGCCTCGGCTTCTTTTAAAATTTCGTCTTCTCTTAATTTAGCCTTCGTTTTAGCATTTTCGAGGATATTTTTTTTCTCACCTGCAAAATTTTTAATTTTATCTTCATACTCTATTCGTAAGTGAGCAGCCTTTTCCTTATCTATCTTAGCTGTTTCTATGCTCTCTGCAATTTTATCTTTTCTCTTCGCCAGCATATTGGTCAGCATGTCAGAAAGGAAATAACCTATGGCAAAAAAGAGTATAAATATATTAATTGCAGTTACTATTAGTTCTGCCATGCTTCATCACCCATTTCTTTTAATGTTTCTTCCAATAATAAGGCTTCTCTGAAAGGGTCTTTTGAAACAACAAATTGATTGGCCAACATAGAGGCAACAGATGCCATTTCCTGCTTGACGTCATCCTTAATCCGGCTCTTTTCAAGCCGGGCTTCCTGGTTGGCCTGTTCAATAATTGCATCAGCTTCCTGCTTTGCCTGAGCGATAATCTCTTCTTGACGTTTTAACGCTTCTTTCCTGGATAAAGACATCAAGCTTTCCGCTTCTTTATGAACTTCCTGAAGCATCGTTTCATATTCTGCCTTTAATTGTTCACTTTGACTGTTCTGCACACCGGCCATCTTAATGTCTTCATCTATGGCCGCCTTACGCTTCTCTATGAATTCCCGTACCGGCTTAAAGAATAGCCTGGACATTATAAAAAACAGAATTAAAATAAATGTCACATTAACTGCGGCATCGAATAAAAGCTGAATATCAAGACCAAATAGCCTATCGTCCAAGTTGTCAGCCTCCCTCCGGCTTTTTATTAATAAATTATAATTTACCAAGTAATGGATTCGCAAATAATAAAATCAAAGCAATAACTAAACCATATAACCCTGTTGTCTCTGCAACAGCCTGACCAAGCAGCATCGTAGACGTAATGTCACCCTTTGCCCCCGGGTTACGTCCAACTGCGGCCGCACCATGTCCTGCTGCAATACCTTGTCCTACACCAGGTCCAATACCTGCAATCATAGCCAGGCCGGCACCGATTGCTGAACACGCTAAGATTAAACCTTCGTTTGTAATATTACTCATTGAAATTTCCTCCTTATATAAACTTGTTTTATTTATAATGTTGAGTTATTCTGGCAGTCTATCAGCGATAAACACCATACTTAACATACAAAATACATATGTCTGAATTGCACCTGAAAAAATATCCAGATACACATGTAAAAATACCGGTATCCCTAATGTGGCTAAACGGGGCAGAAGCCCATAATACAACGCCAGCATTACCGTACCGCCCATAATATTACCAAAGAGACGCAGTGATAATGATACGGGTGTTGCAAATTCTGAAATTAAATTAATCGGAAAAAGCAACGGTATCGGTTCGGTTAAGCTCTTCATATAACCTCCGACCCCTTTGGTCCTGAATGCATTGAACTGGATCAGAAAAAAAGTCACCAGCGCCAATGGTAAAGTAACACCATAATCAGCCGTCGGAGGTCTCAATCCAAAAATACCGGAAAGATTAGATAGTAATATAAACATGAATATTGTCAGAATATAGTCCGCATATTTTCTCCAATGATGAAACATATTGCCTTTAACAATGCCATCAAGGGTCTCTACATAAAATTCAGCAACATTCTGAAGCTTACCCGGTATAGATGAGGCATGTTTCATATAGCGATTGACAATTATTCCTACAACAATTAAAGTCATGCAGACAATAAACATACAGACATGGGTTGTAGTTATGTAAACTTCGCTGCCAAAAAGATTCAGCTTGTAATAACCATGTATCATAAAATCTACTTCATTACCCATTTTTTCAACTCCTTTTTCCAGATTTTATTATTAAAATAAGTTTAACCGTCAAAGGTCTTATATATACGGCCAATTTTAAGGTCAGCATACCTAATAGCAAGGCAATAATTTGAATTTCCTTAATACGAGTGGCAATAACCAATGCCAACATGATAAAAATCAATCTCAAAGCATAATTACGTCTGGCATACTTCACCGAATCCTCCTCTGACAGTTCTACCTGAGTCTCAATAGTCATCGTCATGCTAATAACCCAAACACAAGCAATGACTGTCCCAATGAAAAGGCTTAAGCAAAACCATATTTTTGATGGGGCAAATATCAATCCTAAAGCTCCGAAGATAAATGTGATAATGATAATTCCAATGAGTAGCTCGATTAATGTTTCATTCAAATCTTTAATCCTTTTTCTGATCCTCCCCAGAATCCTTATCATCGTCTTTATCCCCTTTATACATTGATTTTGTGCTGTCATAAAGGCTTTTATAGGCCGCCAGGACACCTAAGATAATAAATATAAATAAGAAAAAATCTGTCTGCAATTTGTTGTCCAGCCATCTTCCTATAAAGAAACACATGACGATGGGTACCAGCATATTAATACCCAACTGTGAAACAAGAGCCAGTGCCTTTAACACATTATGAGTCTGCTTTTTCCGCTTCATATATCCCACCTTTCAAAAGGCTTATACGCTTTATACTAACATATATCTAATCTTAATGTCTATACCAAACTATCGTCGTCGATACAATTTATACATCATAAACAATAATGCACGAAACAATATGTTAAAATAGAATAATGTTAATTTTTAAACATTAAACTTTATTTCCCTTCCGGTACGCAAGTACCGTCGGTAATATACGCCTGCAGCATCTAACATTCTTTTAGATGCAATCACACCCGGTGTATCCGCATACTTATCGGAATCATAAATAATTTCTTTAATGCCGCTCTGAATAATTGCTTTTGCACACTCATTGCATGGGAACAGGGATACATAAATTTTAGACCCTTCCAGACTTCCACCTCTGTAATTCAGTATGGCATTCAATTCACTGTGGGTCACATATGCATATTTCGTATCTAAAGTTTCCCCTTCTCTGGCCCATGGGAATTCATCATCTGAACACCCTTTAGGAAACCCGTTATATCCCATAGACATTATTTTATTATCCTGGCTGACGATACAAGAGCCTACCTGGCTGCTGGGATCCTTCGACCTTAACCCTGATAAAATGGCTATCCCCATAAAATATTCATCCCAGCTTATATAATCTTTCCTCTTTTCATTCATGTTACCTCTCCTCCTATTACTTCGTGCCAAATATACGGTCTCCCGCATCTCCCAATCCGGGAACAATATATTTGTGTTCATTCAAATGACTGTCAAGGACACCAATATAGACATCTACATCGGGATGCTCCCTGGTTAGCTTTTCGACGCCTTCGGGTGCGGCGATAATACAAAGGAAACGAATATTTTGGACATTCTTCTCTTTCAGCATGGTTATGGCCTCCGCCGCTGAACCTCCGGTGGCCAGCATCGGATCAACGACGAAAACCTCCCGTTCATTACAGTCCTCCGGCAGCTTGCAGTAATATTCAACCGGCAATGCTGTTTGCGGGTCCCGGTATAGGCCGATATGCCCTACTTTGGCAGACGGAACCATATTAAGCATACCGTCAACCATTCCAAGACCGGCACGTAATATAGGTATAATAGCCATTTTCTTACCTTTTAACTCTTTGACAGTTGTTTTGCAGATAGGCGTTTCAACCTCAACCTCCATTAACGGCAAATCCCTTGTGGACTCATAACACATCAGCATTGCAATTTCCTTAACTAAAACCCTAAAATCCCTTGAACCGGTTTCCACTCTCCTTAATAAGCCAATTTTGTGCTGTATCAGCGGATGATCCATAATATATACGGCTCCCATTGCGTATCCTCCATTTTATCTTATAGTTCAATTTTTTCAATACGTTTCATATGACGTTCATCACCTGAAAATGGCGTATTCAAAAATGTATCAACAATCTTCATTGCAGTGCCGATTCCCACAACTCTGGCTCCTAAAGCCAAAATGTTGGCATCATTATGCTCTCTTGTAGCTTCCGCCATAAATGTATCCGTACAATTAGCACAACGAATACCGGCATAGCGGTTTGCAGCGATGGAAATACCTATTCCGGTTCCACAAATCAGAATTCCCCGGTCACATTCACCACCCATAATAGACTTTACCACAGCTTTTGCATAGTCTGGGTAATCACAGGATTCTTTGGAGTAAGTTCCAAAATCCTTATATTCCAATTCATTTTTCTCCAGGAATCTTAAAATTTCCTGTTTTAAATCATAACCTCCATGGTCACAGCCAATTGCTATCATTTTTCATCCTCCTGTCCCTCACACCGCATGTCCAGTGATGCCAAATCATGTCCTGCTTTCTGCAAGACATTTTTAAAAAAACGTACCTTCCAGTACTCCTTGCGTTTCTGTAAGTCTTCATTCGGCTGCAATTCCTTATACTCACTGTTTTCTTCTTTGAACAAGTTCATGATTATCCGTCTCCTTTTAATCGATTAATCACTTTACCAATCAGCCTGTCAAGCTCCAAATAACACAAATCATAAGCTCTGGCAGGCATTCCATAGGGGTCTTTAACATCACCTGTTTCGCCGGCAAATTCTTTAATTGTATGAATAGCAGGATATCCGTCCTTCTTTTTTATATTCTCCAGATTCAGTTTATGGCCCTGTGTCATTGTAAGGATTAATACCCTTGCGTCTAAATCTTTTTCATTCAACGCCCTGGACTTTCTTTGTTCATAGGGTATCTCATTCATTTCCAGCGCCTGAGCAGTCTTCGGGTTCATTGGTTCATTTGAAAATATAGCGATTCCCCTTGAAATAATCTCCGGCCTGTCACTGTCCTTCCACTGATGCTTCATAATAAATTCAGCCATAGGGCTTCTACAAGTATTCCCCGTACAAATAAAAATTATTTTATCATACTTCAAGGCACACCTCCATATCTTATACGCTTATTAACTGATAACCCGCAGCTTTTAAAAGTCTGTTCATAATCGCCTGCCAGGCATCCTTTCCCTTAAAACTCTCACAATAAATATAATCTACATCCAATGCATCAAACGTACGCAAAGTATCATATAAATGATGGGCGATAGTTTTATAATCCAGACGGGAGCCCATACTTATTTTATTTTGGCAATGGTAAGCAGCTAATGTTTCATCTGTTGCTATTACCCCTGTCTTAAATCCCTCTTCTTCTCTCTCCCTGACCAGTTGATTGATGTTCTTAATTACCGCCGTCTCATCACCTTCAATTAGTATCAGTTCTCCCGCCGGGGCATAATGTTTATACTTCATGCCAGGAGCCTTCGGACTCCCCCTCCCTGATGCTTCCGGTGTAGCAATTGCAGCGTCAACCGCTACTTCCCCAAGAACAAAAGACAACATTTCCCGGGTAATCATGCCCGGCCTTAAAATCATCGGAATACTTCCTGTTAAATCAATAATTGTGGATTCAATGCCAATGGCAACTGTACCGCCATCAATAATCATGTCCACTTTACCATTTAAGTCGTCAATCACGTGACCTGCTGATGTGGGGCTTGGTTTTCCTGAAATATTGGCACTGGGAGCCGCGATATAGGTTCCGGATTCTTTGATAATAGCCAGAGCCAGCGGATTAGAAGGCATTCTGACGGCAACCGTATCAAGCCCTCCGGTAGTCGATAATGGAATTCTATCTGATTTATTTAATATCATTGTCAAAGGACCCGGCCAAAATGCTTTCGCTAATTGGTAAGCTCCCGGCGGTACATCTAAGGCCACCTCAGTAAGCGCTTCTATTTCTGCTATATGAACAATTAATGGATTATCCGATGGTCTTCCCTTGGCCAGATAAATTTTGGCTGCCGCTGCATCATTCAAAGCATCTGCGCCTAAACCATACACTGTTTCCGTTGGAAAGGCCACCAAGCCGCCGCCTGCTAAAATAGCTCCTGCTTTTCTAACCCATTGGTGGTTTATATTCTGTTCATTTAATTGACATATTAAAGTATCCATCATCTTTCCTTTCATTTAGGATTTCGACAATTATTATAGCATTTTTTCAAGGAGATTTAAACCCAAATTGGAAATTAATCCCCAATTCGGGTGAAGGTGAACCAGTCAATATTAAATCCCCAGTCATCAGCTTCAAGTTTAAAAGTCTGCTCTCCTTCACTGAGATATTTTGTGGTTGTGATAACCTTCCAGTCCGACACTTCTTCGCCCCAGCCTCCAGTATAGGTCAAGGCAGGTGATATCCCTTCTTCTTCATCATCTACATATAACTTCAGCATTCCCTGCCATGGATCATCACGTCCCACTGCAATACATATTTCGATTTGGTAGTTTCCCGCTTTAGCCACATTAATTCTGTACCTGGCCTCGGAAGCCCCGTAAATACCTCCAAGACAGGCTCCCCCACTGGCTGCCTCTTTATATTCAGTAACGGTTTCAAACTGGCCATAAATATGCTCAGCCTCAAAATTCCCACCTTCATCGTCAAACCTGATAATTGTATCATCATAAGGTTCTTCCGGCTGTTCCCCTATAGTTGCCTGGCTGCCTTCTTTAATGGCGGTTCCATCTCTTTTCAATCCTGTTCCCAACGGAAACAGGACTTTAGATTCATCCGTAAATTTCTCAGTTACGTCCAACGCATACCATGGCCATGTTACCGGAGATGTTCCGGTAAACTCATAATCGCCAAATAAAGCATCTGCCACACCAGCCCCCTCTGTTCCCGGAAGCCATGCGCAAACCAGTGCATCGATATCGTTAAGCTCATTGGCAATGGTGATGGGCCGTCCGGTAATTAATACGCAAATTATTGGTATGCCGGGATTGCTCTCACGAATATTTGCGATAACTGCCTGATCGCTTTCAGGCAGCACAAGCTCTCCCGGTTGTCTGTCACCTTTGCTCTCTGAGTATGGACGTTCTCCCACAACAACGATTGCCGCTTCATGGGTATTTAAAACCGTACCATTCTCACTATATGTAATATTTTTTGTGCCCCCGGCGACTTCCCTGATGCCTTCCAATATCGTCGTCCCTACTGTTGTTTCTCCTATGCTCCCCTGCCATGTGATCGACCAGCCGCCGCATTGGATGCCAATGTCATGGGCTGCCGTACCGGCGACTAAAATATTGTTGTAGTCTGAAAGCATTTCCATAACGGTCTTTGAGGAACCGGAGACGGAATCATTTTTCAGTAAAGTCATCGACTCACGTACCGCCTGTCTTGCCAATTCCCTATGTTCTTCTGAGCCAATAGTCTCCATTAGCGAGTCATTACTGAACGGTTCCTCAAATAATCCCATCTCAAACTTTACTGTTAAGATTCTTGAAACTGCGTCATCAATTCTTTCCATAGATACTAAGCCTTCATCAACCAGCTCCTTTAGTGTCGAAAGAAATTCATCCCAGTTATGGGGTTCCATAAACAAATCAATACCGGCATTAACGGCCAGCTTTAGTTTATCTTTATAACTATCGTCAGGCGTCAAAAGCTTTGTAATGGCATTGTAATCCGACACAACAATGCCTTCAAAACCTAATTCCTCTTTGAGGATATCCGTTATCAGCTCTTTATTAGCATGAACACCTTCTCCATTAATGCTATGATACGATACCATTACACACCTGACACCAGCCTCTACGGCATCACGGTAAGGTATTAAAAGCTCGTCATTAAGAATCTGAGTGAATGTTTCTTCATCAATTTCAACATTTCCCTGGTTCGTTCCGTTTTTTGTCATACCCTCTGCAATATAATGCTTGGCAGTGGCAAGTACACTAGATGAGGATAAAAAGCCTTCCTCTCCTTCTACGCCCTGATATCCTTCGATATAAGCCGCTCCAAGTGCACCCGCCAGCTGGGCATCTTCAGTGAAGCATTCAAAGAATCTCCCCCAGCGATCATTCCTGGGCAATCCAAGGGTGGGAGAAAAGGTCATCTGGGTACCGGTGGCCCTGATTTCCTCAGCTGCTGCCTCCCCAATCTGCCTGGTCAGTTCCGTATTGGCTGCTGCCCCGATACCGATGCTGTGGGGATAAATCGTGGCCCCATAAACATTATTATGGCCATGGATTGCATCCACACCGAAAAGCAGCGGTATCCCTAATCGTGTTTCCAACGCTGCGGTTTCATATAATTCGGCGCGGTTCTTCCAATCATCGGGCCTATTTCCAGAAGGCGGAATGGCTCCGCCGCTAAAGAGCATTGCGCCAATCGTATATTCTTTCGCATCCTCCGGGCTGGCTCCTCCCCTCGACTCGGTCTGCTCGGCCTGGATCATCTGCCCGATTTTTTCTTCCGGAGTCATCTGGGACATCAGGGCTTCAACCCTTTCTTCTACCTCTCTTGAGGCATCCATATAAATACTTTTATCCACAGTATCATTTACTGCTGCGGCTTCAATACTATCTTTGTTACAGCCTGTCAGCATTGTCAAAAAGATGGAAATAATAATGCTCAGGCTTAATAATTTCTTTTGCATATGAAACTCCCTTAATATCATTGTTTTACACTATTATAAAAGGGAGTCTTAAAAAGCACAAGTTTTTTTTATTTTCCATTTATGTAATTCATAATACCGATTCCGATATTCTTGGCAACCTTTTTCTGATATTCAGCGTCAGATAGCAAGGCACATTCCTCTGGATTTGACAAAAACCCGGCTTCCACAATCACCATGGGTACAGAGGAATTTTCCAGCAAATAATAATTTGTATTAGCCTTTGTTTTCCGGGTATTGGTCGGATCCAACCCTTCTATCAGTTGGCTTTGAAGGGCTTCGGCCAGCTTAATACCTTCATCTGAGCCTTGATAATAAAACACCTGGGCACCTTTATACTGAGACTCGGTGAAGCTGTTTTGATGGATACCAACTGCAAAGTCCACTTCTGAAGCATTGATAATTTCCAGACGATTATTTAAGTCATCCCGTTTCTTATTAGAAGCAGATTCACTGTAAAGTCCCACATCACTATCCCTTGTCAGAATGACATTAATACCCTGTTTTTCTAAATATTCTTTGAGCAGTAGTGAAATGGTCAGGTTAATTTCTTTTTCTTCTACTTCATCCACAACGCCTATTTTGCCAGGATCACGGCCACCATGTCCAGGATCAATGACCACGGTGGTCTTGTCAGATCCGGCTGTTAAATTAGAAACCATTGTAGTTCCTTTTTGGACGACAAAATAAATACCTGCAACAATTACTAACACAATAATAACATGTAAAATTCTTTTTTTCATGAAAATATCCTTAATCATTATTCCTTCTATATATATGCCTGTGTTATATATAAAATTACCGCTGTGTTTATTAATGCCAAAAACTTCTATTAATACAATAATGTACTATTTATATGGGTTTGTTCCGAATTTATCCATCACAGCAGCCATTTGTTCTTGTGTTAAAATATTAGGTGTACCCAGGCCTTTGGTGAGCACATGCAGATGCGCAACATACTCCAGGTGCTCTGCTATCGAAAACGCTTTTTCCAACGTGGCAGATGCAGCCAGCAAACCATGGTTTCCAAGTAAGCATGCCCCATTATTGCCAAGTGCTTCTAAGGCATAATGAGCTAGTCCTTCTGTGCCATAAAGCTCATATTTAGAACACTTTACAACGGGACCAGCAATCGCCAGCATATAATGCACCGGCTCCAAATTCCATCCCATGCACGCCACAGCAGTGGCGTAGATAGAGTGCGTATGCACCACGCTGTTCACATCACGGCGGTGTTTGTAGACCATTAAATGCATGCTGATCTCAGTGGAAGGGGATCTTTTACCCGCTACTATATTTCCTTCCAAATCAATCACAATAACATCTTCCGGTACCACATCTGTGTAGTGCATACTACTGGGACTTAGTGCTATAAGCCCTTTTTCTCTATTGAAAACGCTGATGTTGCCTCCAGAGCCGGTTGTTAATCCTTGCTCTATCATTTTGTTGCCATACTTCACAATATCTTCACGTTCTTGTTTTAATAACATTTACTTTTCCCCTTCTAAACAAAGACCTATTTTACTCTTTTTATATTTAACTTCTTTTTGCCCCGGTTACTAAACAATATCAATGCCAGGACCGTCGCAATATATGGCACAGATTGAGTAAACTGGCTCGGAATTGCGTTTTGTGCTATGCTGGCAAAGGCATCACAGAAGCCAAAGAAAAGGCTTGAGATAATAATCAAAACAGGATTGCCGGCGCCAAGGTTACAGGCCGCCATTCCGATGAATCCCCGGCCGGCTGTCATACCTTCCGAGAACAATGTCACCTGTCCCATACTCAAAACTACCCCGCCATAGCCACAGAGCAGCCCCGAGCAAAGCACTGCTATAATTTGTATGCCCTGGGAGTTCAAGCCCATCGATTCTGCGGCATCTTTTTTGATGCCCACAGAGAGTAAATGATATCCCCATACTGTTTTAAACAAGTAAATGAACATCAATATTGCTATTACGTATGCCAAATAGTCCATTATCGTCAGATTGCGAAGCAGTACCGAAAGATAGGGTATATCCTTTATAATAGGTACTTCAATCTTGCGCAAAGACAGCAGCGCCGGGTCTTTAAAACCGCCTTTTACACCAAATAGAATAGACAGCAATATGCCGGTAAGCGCCGTTATAAACAGGTTGATCGATGTGCCCACCACCATATCCGCCGCTTTATAGCGCACCTGCAGCACTCCTACCAGCAGGCCTATTACTCCGCCTGCAAGCACACCCGCTAACACGGCCAAAAGAATGCTGCCTGTATACCAATTGACGGCAATCGCAGCAAAACTGCCGATGAGAAGTTGACCTTCCAGGGCAACGTTGAATACGCCTACTCTATTGCAAATAGCACTGGCCAGTGCAGCCATCATAATGGGAGTAGTGGATCTTAAAACCGAATTGAATGTAGCAAAGATAAGGTTAGCATCCATTATTCTTCACCCACTTTCTTTGCTGAATTTGTTCCTCTGGATACAAACTTATTCTTTTTGGCAAAGTTAATCGTAATCTTTACAGAAACGAAGAGAGTAATTGTTGCCTGTATTAACGTCGACACCTGCAATGGTATGCTCGTGGTGCGTTGTATCGCCGTACCGCCCACCTGCATGCCCGACAAGAATATCGAGACAAAGAAAGCTCCAATGGGATTGAGCGAAGAAATAAGGCCAGACATTAGGCCTGTCCATGCATAGCTTGTGGATGTAAACATCCCTTCCAAAAAACGATACTTCACACCAAATATCTCTAACAAACCGGCCACAGCAGCCAGCATGCCGCTTAAAGCCATGGTAGAATACATCACCCTGCCTTTTTTGATACCTCCATATTGGGCAAAGATAGGATTAAGGCCTGTCATTTTAGACTCGTACCCAAAATTAGTTTTAAATATAATAAAGGTTATTGCCGCCACAAGTAACACTGCAATGATAAAGCCCAGATTAAAGGTGTTACCCTCTACCAGACGCGGCAGTTTCATCGCCGCATGTATTTCTTTACTTTGTATGGCAAGACTGCTGCCGGTATCACGCAGAGGGAAGGTAATAAAGTAGTTAGTAATATAGTTTATTGCATAGTTCATCATTAAGGTTGAAATGACAATGGACACGCCAAATTTATCAAAGATAAATGCAGAAAAGAGCGATAATATCGAGCCTGTTGCCATTGCCGCAATAAATGCAGCTGCCATTACAAGATATGTTGGCCCCGGCATGTAAATTGCCACAATTGTACCCACAAAGCCGCCCGCAATCATCTGTCCTTCAGTACCAAGGTTAATATATCCAGCCTTCCAAGAGATTATGACAGACAGAGAACAAGCAATAATCGGCACAGAACGCGTCAATGTTTGCAGCAAGTAATATATATTCAAAAACGATTTTTGGAACATTTGCACATAGACATCTAGGGGGTTCTCTCCAGCTAAAAAAATAACTACAGCACCCACCAAAATCCCACAAATAATTGCGATAAGTGGGTGTACTAATATTTTTGCTGATTTTTTTAACAAACTTTTAGCTTTACACTTTTTCACCAAGATTTCCCCCCATCATCAATACACCAATCTCTTCTGATGTTAATTCTCCACGTTGTACTTCGCCATTGATCAGGCCATCATACATAACGTAAATTCGGTCAGAGAGCTTCATCATCTCCGAAAGATCCGAAGAAACAAGCAATATTGCAATTCCATTATTACGTTGCGCGATCATCTGGTTGTGGATAAACTCCATTGCCCCGATATCGACACCACGCGTGGGCTCAGAAATAATCTGCAGCCGGGCGCCGTGGCTCATTTCGCGCGCCACAATTAACTTTTGCAAATTGCCTCCGGACAGCTCTCCGGCCTTTTGCCGCAACGAAAAATAACGCACATCATGTTCTTCCAGCATGCTGCTAAATCTCTTGTCTGCTGTGTTGTACTGCAAAATTCCTTTGTGATTTAATTTTACATCATATTGATGCGCCATCAGCATCGTTTCCATTAGCGTGGCATTAAGCGCTGCGCCCATGGTGTTTCTGTCTTCGGGCACATAGGCACAGCCGGCTTCACGGATGCTGCGGACCGGCAAATTTGTAATCGGCTTGCCGTTTAAAAGAACCTCGCCGCCGGCGGCTTTCATCAGCCCTATCAGGATATGCAGCAGTTCTGTCTGCCCATTACCAGAAACACCGGCTATGCCCACTATTTCCCCTGCATTTACATGGATATTGCAGTTTCCTAGCGCCTGCTGCCCCATACTGCCGATCGCACAAAGTTCCTTTACCTCCAGCACCTTTTCACCCTTAGTAATTGGAGGGATTTCTGTGTCGATGATTTTTCTTCCAACCATCAATGCAGACAACTCTTTGGTGTTTGTTTCAGACGTCTTGAGTGCAGCAATGTGCTTGCCCGCACGCATAACGATGCAACGGTCAGATACTTTCATTACCTCATTTAACTTATGCGTAATGATAATTACGCTTTTACCCATGGCGGCAAGCTGTCGAATGGTGTTTAAAAGCCCTTCAACCTCTTGCGGCGTAAGTACCGCTGACGGTTCGTCAAAGATAATGATATCTGTGTTTTGGTACAAAACCTTCAATATCTCACAGCGCTGCTGAATTCCCACCGGGCAGTCTTGTACTTTTAGCTCTGGGTTTATTTTCAGATCGTATTTCTCTCCCAATTCCCGTACTTCTTTGATGGCTTTTTTACGGTCAAAAAACAGCCCCATTTTTTTAGGTTCATTTCCATATACCACGTTTTCGGCTACAGAAAAGGGCGGCAGCAGCATAAAGTTTTGCTGCACCATGCCGATTCCCTTTTTAATAGCTTCCTGCGGGTTTTTAAAAGTACATCTCTCCCCACGAACAATAATATTCCCACTCGTCGGGGCTTCCAATCCATATAGAATTTTCATCATAGTCGATTTACCGGCACCATTTTCGCCTACTATGGCCAATACTTCACCTTCTGCCAATTCAAGGCTCATGTCATCATTTGCCAGTACGCTATTTCCATACATCTTCCTAATATACTGCATTTCCAACAACATGATCGGCTACCCCCCTTTTGAATAAGGTCAAGGAACACTATTTATTGTATTCTTCTTCAGTAGGTATCACTTTAATGTCCAGTCCGCCTGTGCGCATTTGATCTGCTTTATCTTTGATCGCCTGAAGTTCATCTTCAGACAAGCGGCCGCTTATAGGGTTTTCGCTTTCGTGCGTAATGTGCACGGCGCCAATAGTACCTTCAGCAATACCCCACTCTTCGTTTTCGGTGTCCCAGTTGCCTGAGAAGTAGTTGTCAATCAGATTTTGCATTGTTGCGCCTGTGTCTTTAATCTGGCTGGATACAATATATGGGTTTTCAGGGTCGGTCAGGTCAATGTCTTGTCCGGAGGTGTAGAATCCCAAATCTTTAGCCGCCTCAAAAACTCCAATGTCGCCCCCGGCACATGCCGCGTTAACAAATCTCGCACCTTGTTCGAACTGTAAAGAAGCACTCTCCTTTGCCTGGGCAGGGTCATTATAGCTGCCGGTGTAGTTGAATACAAAAGTCGCCTCAGGATTTATGGATTTAACACCTTCCATATAACCGTAGCGCCATTTCCAGGAACCTGGACCCTGATTTACATGAACTGCGCCAAACACGTTTTCACCTTCTTCTACAACTGAAGCTGCAATCATACCAATGAGGTAAGCCCCTTCCTGCTCACGGTATGAAATACACTTTACGTTATCAGCATCTACAGTAGAATCAATCAGAGCATAGTCAGCCCTGTCAGGAAACTCCTTGGCAATATTGCCCAGCGCCTCACCGCCAATCCAACCGCCAACAATGATAAAGTCGGTACCTTCCTCAACCAATGCACGGATATTGTCTTCATATGCAGCCGAGTCTGCACACTCTACAACAATAGGTTGATATCCGTACTCATTAGCAGAATCCTTCAATGCCGTGATCATCATATTGATGAACACTTGTGTGCCGGCAGGATCACAGACCAAAGCGACTTTCACATCTTCTTTTTTATCTTTGTCAGCACCGTTGGCGCCATCAGTATTGGAAGATGAGTCATTACCTGATCCACAGGCAATAAGAACTGTACCAATAATCATAATTAGAGATATTAATAAAGCAATTTTTCTTTTCATTTTATCCTCCTTGTTTAATGACTAAATATTATTGACTACTTCTTTGATTAGTTTCTGGAAATTATCCGCTGCCATGTTTGCTGTTTCATCTACTTCATCAGTTGTCACCGGTCCAGGTAATATGCCGGCAGCCATATTGGTTATCAGTGAAAAACCTAATACCTGCATGCCGCAGTGTGCTGCCGTAATTGCCTCCGTTACGGTGGACATGCCGGCAGCATCTCCGCCTAAAGCGCGGTATGCTCTTATCTCAGCAGGCGTTTCAAATTGTGGCCCCGCCGCATAGAAGTATATCCCCTCCTTCATATTTATTCCTACGGTTTTTGCAGCTTTACGCGCCTTTTTTTGGAGAGCTTTTGTATACATATCGCTAACATCAAAAAACCTAGGTCCAAACCCCTCGATATTTTTGCCCCGGACAGGGCTGGATCCAAACATCTTAATCTGGTCTGTGATGAGCATGATGTCACCCGGTTTATAGCTTTCATTGATGCCGCCGGCGGCATTGGTGAGTACAAGCGTCTTCACACCCAACAGCTTGAGCACGCGCACAGGTGTAACCAACTCGTCAAACTCATACCCTTCATAATAGTGGAAGCGGCCAGACATACATACGACTTCTTTACCTGCCAGTCTGCCAAAGATAAGTTTGCCCGCATGTGAAGATACTGTTGTCATCAAAAAGTTAGGAATATCTTTGTAGTCGATCACCTGCTGTCCTTCTATCTGGCTGGCCATATCACCCAGGCAGCTGCCCAGCACAATGGCAATCTCAGGTCTATAAGTTGCATGCTCCTTTAAATAATCAGCGCTTTTCTGAAAATACTCCACAGTATATTTGCTTTCAAGCATATACGCCTCCTCCTTTATTTATTATCCTTGCCCTGTCAATTTTACTTGGTCCAGCTTTTTCTCTTTATCCAGCAGGCCGCTAAATATAACACTTATCACAGTGTATACCAGCATCACAAAAAATGCGTTGAGGTAGCTTCCATTCTGTGTCTTAATGATGCCAGCCAGTGCCGTTCCCAGAGTAGATCCCAATATCATGTACACATTAGTTACCGCCATATTCATACCGTAGTGCATACCTCCATAATTCTCTTTGACAAAATCACAGATATACACTGCGTTACCGCCATTGGCAGCCCCCATCAGCACGTAGCCCAATCCCAGCGCCGGCAGCCACGCAAAAAAGTAGCTGACAATCACTACAACACCACCCACAACGCAGCAAAAGTTGAGCACTGATTTGAGCTTATTGCTTCCCCATCTGTCTGCAATGTAGCCAGAGATGATACGGGATACACCGCTTGAGATAGAGATGATGCCGGTCATCAGCGAAGCCGTATTGAAGCCGGCACCGATATCACGTGATATGAGCGATGAGTGTCCTACCAGTATCAGCGTGGCTGATCCGATCATCACACACCACCAGAAAAAATATTGATAACTTCTTGATTTCAGCATATTAAGCGTGCTGATGCCGGCGCTCACATTATATTTTTCCCGCGCTTTCTTTTCTGAGGATGGAGCCATTAAAAAAGGTGCCGCCACAAGCAGTACTGCATAAAGGATTGCCAAAATAGCAAAGGTGCTGCGCCAGCCAAGTAATTTGAGCAAAAAGCTTGCCCCTACTCCAAGTACCAGCGGACCAACGCCAAAGCCCATGAGCAAAATGCCGGATACCAGGCTGGTGTTGGTATCAAATAAGGCGATAACGCCGGTGAGGACCAAGTTGTATATCATGCCGATGGCAAGACCTGAAAAAACACCATAGAAGAAATAGATACCGCCTATGCCTTTTACAAAGGATGTGCCCCAAAAACCGGTTGCTGAGAAAAGGGCTGCTATCCAATATATATATCTTGGTTTAAGCCAGCGGGCTAGTAATCCGGAAAGCATCTGTCCGCCAATGGAAACGCTCAGCGATATGGTGAATACCAAAGATGTCTCTTGCCTTCGCAGGTTAAGATCCTGTTCGATGGGTTCCACAAAAATGGACCAGCCATTTACCAGTCCACTCAACAGCATTAGCACGAAGCCGATTATAAGCGCCGCCCATTGTTCTGTGGTAAAGATATTACGCTTCTTCGAAATACCTTGGGAGATCATATGGAGAGTAAACTCCTTTCTGTGTCACAACACCATTGCAGAACTTAGGTGGAACAATATCAAATGCCGGATAATACGCATTAACATTTTTCTCAACTACCCGGGTTCCAAAAATATCTGTCACATGTGTCTGGTCGCGCTCTTCAATTGTTACAGTATCAATTGTGGGATGACTCTTGTTGGGGGAGCCAGTAACAAAATAAGGAATACCCCAGTGGTGTGCGGCCAATGCTATCTGGAAGGTACCTACTTTGTTGACAACAAATCCATCCATAGTAATTACGTCTGCAGCCGACGTAAATACCTCTACTTTTTCGCGTTGCATGATAAACGCCGGCATGTTATCGGTAATTACATGCACTTCAAAATCCATGTCAGAAATCACGCTTGCGGTGAGGCGTGCTCCTTGTAAATAGGGACGTGTCTCAGGGCAGATAAAGCGAGGGGTTTTACCCTGCTCATGGCACTCCAGCAACATTGTCCCAATAATGGTTTCTGCAAAGCACATCGTCATTACTGTGCCATCTTTGGAGAAGTGCCCAACTAAGTGTTTTGCCACTTTCTTATAGGCATCATATCTCTCTTGCAGGGAATTATAAGCATATTCAAATAATGTATCTGTTGTGCACTCGCCCTCTTCAAGAGCCTTCTTTGCGAGCTCCAGGCATTCATTTGTTATCACCTGCATTTTAGCTGATGTGGTAGGGCGGGCGTGGGAAAGGCTGTAGGCAGCTTTATCTAAAAAGGCAATCTGCTCTGCCTCCGGCATATCCTTGCATTGGTATGCTGCCAAAGCCATTCCCATGGCTGCTGCTGTGTAAGGTCCGCCACTTTGTGTTACCATGTCTGCAATAGCTTGTGATACCTCTTCATAGGTGTTACACACCACAAAATTTTTTCTGTACGGATATACACGCCTGTCCAGAATACGCACAGACTTGCCGTCAAACCACGCAATGTTCTCGTATTTCAGGATAAACCCCATTCCCTTATCTTGCCTTTCCATCATACTTCCTCCACCTTTCTTAATCAGATGTTACTTCATTTTCCCTCTCTTCTTTTGCTTTAGGATAGCTCACCCCGCCTGGGTATCGTACTTCCAGGCCTTTATCGTTTAAAATACTTAGCCACTCTTCCGATAGTTGCTTGTCCGCTATCACCATGTCAAAATCTTCAAAATCTCCAATTTTATTTAGAGAAGCACCGCCAAATTTGGTATGGTCTGCGACAAGGTAGCATCTTTCACTGTTTTTCACTGCAACTTTCCGTACTTGTGAACTTTGCTCGTTGGAGTCCATTACACCATAGCTTTCTGATAGGGTACGACAAGATATAAATGCTTTGCGTGCATAGATTCCTTGCAGGCTTTGCAAGGTTAGATTTCCAAAAAAACACATGTTGGTAGTGTCCAGTATGCCTCCCAGCGCCACGAGGCGAATGTTTTTTATTTCCAATAGATATTCAATAATGAGTGCCGAATTGGTTATCACCGTCACCGGCATCTGAGCAATTTGCTTTGCTATTTCAAGCGCTGTGGTGGAGCTGTCTAAAAACACTGTGTCTCCCGAATCTATAAGGGATGCACACTGCTCAGCAATTATTTTTTTGTTTTCAATCATAATACTCTTACGTACATGCACACTCACATCATTCTCCCGAGATCCTATAAGGTATGCGCCCCCATGAGTACGTGAAAGAACTCCTTGCTTTTCAAGCGTTTTTAAATCCCGGCGAATAGTTTCACCACTTACATTAAGCTCTTGGCTCAACTCCTCTACTTTCAAAAATTTTTTAATTGTAATTTCATTGGTAATATATTCAAGTCTGTTATCCATAATATTATTCTCTACCTTTTCATTTTGTTTGTTTTTTCTTTATCACTGTCGTATTTCAATCAGTGTTATTCTTTGTTAGTTAGTATTATATCTTTTAAAATCCACAAATGCAATTGTCATATTCCACATATATAGAGCTAATATTTTGTTAATTCCTCTAAGCAAATTGGAATATTCCACATGCCAAAGACATTTTTGGATGGATTTAGATGATTTATTATTGATGGAAAGCAGCGGAACTGCTGGGAGGTTATGAGTATCCTCTTTGACTTTGGCCAGAATAATGCTTCTGGGCAGAGATGAAGTGCTTCAGTCTGTCTGGCATATAAAACAGATGCAATTCTCCGATAAGTCAATATGGATCAGTATGATGATAGGGAAATAATCAAAACTAATCTAATTGAAAGTTTTGATTTTCTAATGGCATTTGCCAAGAAACATTTGTGGGATTAATTCTATTTAGAGGATAACATGAATATTAGTTTGCGAGACAGAATAGCTCATTGGAAATGCTGATGAATTATTGAAGGTGATGTTTTCAGAATAATAGTACCGCTTGATAATTCATATTCGTTTGATACTGAGCCTAAAGTCACATAGAAGAAGCCTTCCCTCTATTGACAATGTACTACACGCCTCCGCCCACTCATAGCGGGGTGGGCGGTTCAATGCGATATACCATAATTTCCCCTGCGTATAGGAGGAACCAACACATCTAGCCACTCCAATATTCAAGGGGATTTCATTTTTTACTGCAAAACTCAGAATTCATTACACTATCGTGTTACTTCTTCAAAATATATAATTTTATCTTTAACCACTATATAAACATACCCCCGCAGATATGCATCATCTTCAAATTCTTCTAATTCCAGATATTCCTGTATCTGCGCCGTTGCCTGTGCTTTTACAGCTTCTATTCTAGCAACGCCTGCCTGCGCTTTAGGAATATACTTTATCTCCAACAGATAATTATATTTTGTCTTTGTCTTTTGGTCTCTTCGTCTTCTATCAAATAAGGCAATATCAATGCGCTTGCCGTTCACGGGATATTCTGATTTTACAAGAAAAAAATTCTGATTTCCGAAGCAGGATAGCATAATAGATTTTAATCTGGATTCACAGAAGTCTTTATAGTCTTCATCACTATGCAGCTTCAATATGCTCTCTATCAGCTTATTATATTCCCCAAAGTCATTATAAAGCGCTATCATTCCGACCGCATTTCGTCTTTCCCCCGGGTGTACATGTAAGTAATTGCTATAATATTGATAATAAATATCACGGATTACATAATTGGGAGTCTGCAACTGGGCATCATATAAAGTTCCCTCCCCTTTTATTGTTAATAGGCCCAAATAGAAGAGTAAGGATAAGAAATCCTCTTTCTCAAAGCGCAAACTAAAATCAAAATTGGTGATAATGTCAGTTTCCAGACTATCATTGCTCATAATCTGCTCCAAAACTGTTTGTTTGGTTTCTTCCTCTTCGAACAAATCAAACATGGCAGTCAGTTTTTGATAATCACTTGTCATGTTAGGATCAGTCAGTTGGCCGGGAATCGCTTTTGCCCGTTGGTATTCATCCAGGAAATACAGTACCATATTACTGTTAAATACTTTGTTTTCTATACTCTTTTGGAAGCAATAGCCATTATAATTCTCAGTTAGTATTTCCATTGTTTCCTCTATATTGGTGACATCTACCTCTTTCAAGAGAGCCTTTGCTTCATCATTTGTAAACCCGGTCATCTCATTTAATTCAGTAAACATAGATACGTTTTTTGCAATATTAAATCCACTGGTCAAACTATCCAAAGTTAAGGAGGTTACCCCTGTAATAAATAACCTGTCTATACAACTGCCACTTGTATGGGATTTAAACACCTCATAAAAACTTCTTACAAACCCCTCTTTACTTGTTATCTTTGTAAATATCTGTCTGTTGCTAAGGATTGCATTCGCGAAATGATCGTATTCATCAATCATAATATATAATTTCCTACCAATTAACTGATTCACTTTCATCAAAAATCCATCCAATAAATCAGCAGAATTATAGTCACTGCTTTCTGTTATGGAAATGTCCAATCCATAATACACGCAAAAATCGTCTAATCTGACATGCACAGATTTATAAAATGATTTTTTAAGCATTTCCTCACTTTCAGCATCAAGCTTTGAAAAATCAAACCGCATTACATAATAATTATTTGCTAATGCTGTTTTATGGGTTCCAATGTACGTATCCCTAAAAAGTGTATCAAAATCATCTGCAGAATTTTTATCATAATAGTATTGTAAAGTGGATACCAGTAATGTTTTCCCAAATCGACGTGGCCTTAAAAATACAGGGTATTTTGTATTTAAATATTCCAATTCTTCTATAAATCTGGTCTTGTCCACATATAAATAGTTCTCGTCCTGAATCACATGATAATCACTTATACCATATGGAATCTTACGTCTTGCCATATTATCCACCTCTGCCTATTGTTATAGCTTAACCTACTTTTAATCTTGGCCCGCACGCATCTTTTCAAGTGTAATACCATTTAAGAGCATACCGGGAGAAGTAACCTCCAGTTGATTATCACAAAGAGCCACCTGAATATTACTCGGATCCAGATAGCTACGGTGAGCTACTGCATTACCAATTGTATACGAATGCACCATTATCTAACAAGCGGAAATACTTTACAGTCACGGAAGAAGAACATCCGCTTTTGGAAAAAAGCTATGGCATCAACAACTTTTCAAAGTCCTTTGGTGTTACCCTGATCCAGTATACTGATGATGACTGCCTTGAAAAATCAATTAATGTAGCCTTTACTTCTCTTAACATTATAGTCCCTTTTGTCATTATCAGCAAGGGGCGATGTAATTTTGATTGCGTAAATTTACTGTAGGATTTAATAGGGCAGAGATACCCAAGATGTGTTAATTCAATATTAGAGTTAACTCACCTGCTGCTTTTGGCAACTTCCATTCCGTTTTTCGGTTCATTATACAATCGCCTGTCATTTTCCACTATTCCTTTTTCGGTTCAGAAAGCAACCCACAATCTGTAAATGAGAAATCTCCGATTTCAAACTTCTTTACTATGATTTTTTCTGCCAACTGTCTGCTTTCAATAAGTTCATCGGTTACCTTCATAACCTATTCTTCGCTGTCCTCCAATATTGCCGACAGGAATGCCAGAGCCAGGCCCTGTCCCCAGCCTTGATTCCAGCCTTTGGGTATCTCAAGGTAGCCTGAACGGTCCTTCATCACGGCGGTTCCGCCAGACACATTTTGTACACTGCCATCAGGTGAAATATTTTCCATGATTGCGCATAGAGCCTTTTGTATATATTTTGTATGAAGGACGTTTTTGTTTACCAGCATAGCAGCAGCAATTCCACTGCTTGCAGAGACTTCCTCATAGGAATCCGCATCATCAAGAATCGTGCGCCATAATCCATGCTCTGTCTGCATATTTTTAAGAGCTGACAACTGATCCCTGAGGGAACAGTTTATATTCATAAATGCAGGGTAAAGGTAGCCCTCGGGCAGTCTTTTCCCTACCTGCGACATGGTATAGGCCGCCCATGCATTTGCCCTCCCCCAATAGAAACCTGACATATGGTTTTTCTCTATATTATTATATCCATGATACCATAATGAGGTTTGTCTATCCTGCAAATATTTTATATGCCAATTATATTGGTTTAACGCATCCTGAATCCATTGTTCATTACCTGCCTTTACTCCTGCGCGCAGCATAAAAAACGCTGCCATAAACAGAGTATCTGCCCATGCCTGCTCCGGAAAGTCATTTTTTGAAGAAACCGTATGCTGCAACACCTGATCACCAAACCTGATAGCATTCTTTTGCAGGTATTCCATCTTCTCCTCAACAATATTCCAATATTTTTCTTCTCCTGTTGCCTCATAAAGTGAAATCATGGCATGTCCCATAGCACAGGTATTCACATTCCATTTTGGCAGCCCAAGCTCTATGTATTCATCTGTCCATGCCTTTAAACGATCCATATACTCAGTTTTTCCTGTTACACAATAGGCTTCACATATTCCATAATAGGCAACACCACTGGCCCAGTCCCATGGCAAATCCATAGAAAAGGTTTTCTCAATAATATTATCTATGGCTTCCACAATCTGACCTTTATCATATTTTAGCTGAAACATCCTTATTCCTCCAGACCTTACACTTCCTTGTATAAGCCGACAGTAGTTACCCTGTTGATTATGAACCTTGGAAAAATCATGTCAGGCTCTTGTTGGTAAATCCATACACGGTAACCGAGTTGATACTATTCCTTAACGGCTCCAATCATTGTTCCCTTCACAAAATATTTCTGTATAAATGGATAAATACATATAATCGGAACTGTTGCAACTATAATGCATGCAGCTTTTAAAACCTCAGGATTGGTAAGCTGTGCGGCGCCTTCAACAGCCGTTTGGAAGGATTCTGTAGACGCAACTACCAAATAATAGAGCTTTAACTGCAATGGCCGCAAGGATACGTTTTGCTTTATATAAAATAATGCATCCTGGTATGCATTCCATCTTCCCACCGCATAAAATAGAGATAAGGTTGCAATAATCGGCTTTGACAACGGAATAACGATACGTGAGAGTATTGTGAATTCACCGGCACCATCCAGACGTGCCGATTCAATTAAGCTGTCGGAGATCGAGTTTTGCAGCGAAGTCTTCATAATCAGCAAATTATACGGACTGAATGCCAACGGAAGAATCATTACCGCCAAGGTATCCAAAAGATTCAGCGAATCCATCAACAGATATTCTGGTATAATACCACCGGTAAAATACATTGTAAACATGAAAAACATTGTAATTACCTTCCTTCCCTTCAGATCTCTTCTGGAAAGAGGGTAGGCTGCACAAAGGGTAATAATCATTCCTAATATGGTAAATAATATTGTCACCACCACCGATATATAGAAAGAATAAATTATGGATGCATCGGAAAATACTTTTTTATAAGCCTCCAGCGAAAAACCCTTTGGAATTAGAAATACCTTGTTTGCAATAACAAAGGCCTCTTCACTGATAGATTTTGAAAAAACATGAAGAAATGGTAAGACACATGATAATGACACCACCGCTATAAATGCATAAATCAATATGTCAGCAATTCTTGCAGTACGTGTAGACACTTTTTTCTTATGAGCATTTGTCATATTATCTTCACCTCCTATATTAGTCCTTCTTCACCAAGCTTCTTTGCAATCCAGTCAGCTGTCAGAACCAGAATCAGTGCAATTACCGACTGGAACAAACCTATGGCCGTGGACTCGCTGAATTTCCCGCCGGTAATACCCATTTGGTATATCAATACGGGTATGGTCGTAGTAAACTTAGTTGTCGCCACATTTCTAAGTGCATATACACTTTCAAAAGAACCTGACATGATTCTCCCAAGGTTCATAATTAACAGGGTTACTACTGTCGGCTTGATACAAGGAAGTGTAACATATATAACCCTCATAAACCGATTGGCACCATCTACAGTAGCAGCCTCATAAAGTTCCGGATTCACTCCTGTAATGGCTGCCAGATAGATAATTGTCCCCCAGCCCATGCTCTGCCACACAGTTATAAATATATAGGTTACCAACCAGTGCGAATTCTCTTGGAGAAACGGAATTCTGATTCCGCCTAAATTTTCAATCAGATTATTGATGACACCGCTGTTTAAACCAAAAATCTGATAGGCAATGGCACCTATAATGACAAAGGAAAGAAAATGAGGCAGGTATAAAAGAGTTTGAGTAACCTTCTTAAAATATTTTTTTTTAATTTCGTTTAGCAATAATGCTAATATAATTGGCATGGGGAAACCCAATATTAAGGTTAATCCATTAAGTAAAAGAGTATTACGAACCGCTAAGCCAAAATCCTTCATGCTAAAAATCTTCCGAAATACATCCAATCCCACCCAGTTACTGTCCCAGAAGCCTTTGATGATTTTATAATCCTTAAATGCGATGACTAACCCAAACATGGAGCCATATTTAAAAATCAATGCAAATGTAATAGGGATTAGGAGTAGGACATATAGCTGCCAACGCTTCCTGATATTATACGAAAGACTTCTTTTCCCATATGTATAAGTATTCCTATCAGTTATAGGCTGCATATTCTTGTCCTTAACACTTTTCATGTATTCTCCTCCTATTTTATTTATAGTTTCCGGCATCAATAGCAGCTTGTTTCTCATCCAGAATTGACTGGTAACCTGCTTGCAGATATTCCTGGCATGCAGCTTCATAGACTGACTCAAACTGATCTTCTGGTGCCATGGCACACTTTACATAAAGTTCTTTCCATTTCTCGTTTAATTCGGATTTATATTCTGCAACCGATGAAATCACAACGCTAAACAGCGCATCGGGTCTCCTGTATTCTTCCGTACTAAAATAATCTTCATAGGAATCTTCAATAATATATTCATATCCTTTTGGAGCCCAGTTATTCAAGTTGGCCCGATAGTTCAATTCATCATCTGCATATTGGGCACCCTCAATAACCAGACACCAATAATCCTTATTGTTGTTATCGGATAACTTATACTCTCCTGAATAATCAGTGTTTTTTATTGCCAGGCCCAAAGCATCCAGAGTATAGTTTTCACCTTCCACACCATTCTGCAGATAAAAGCAATTATCCTCTTGGCTCATCCACTCCAGATACATCCATACTGCAGCGCGCTCTTCGTCAGATGCAGAGTGGTTGATTCCCATAATCATTCCAAATGGCCAGTATGCACGAGTTTGAGGTATGGTTCCCTCCGGTACCAGGGCATTGAATGGAAGATAGGCTATCTCTGCATCTGGGTCGTTTGCCAATAAACTGTCAATAACAGGGGTATTGCTGGTTATATAGAAATTGTAAGTTCCTGAAGTTCCGGAAACGAAATCTGCCTGTGTGGTAGCATCGTCCGTATTCAGATAAAATTCCGTGTCAACAAGTCCATTGTTGTATTGATAATTCAAGTTCTTCAGGTACTTATGAGTTGGCTCCCAGGTAAAGGCAGCAATGGAAAGATCTGAATATAAGGCATGTTCCTCATCACTCATCTTCCAGTCACGGAAAGGATAATCATAGGTAAAGGCATTTTGAACAAGATTAAGTCCTCCGTTGCCAAGTCCTGCTTCCTTCCATGCAGTAAGTACTTCATTAAATTCTTCCAGACTTGTAGGTATATCCATATTGACGGCGTCCAGCCAGTCCTTTCGAATCACGGTAATACTGTTATAAGCTTCCGGCCTTTGTGCAAAGAAGAAGTAATGACCTCCGTCTACTGCACCGTAAGTATTAATAGTTTCTCCCATATTATCCCAATAGGTAGGCGCATAATAGGCAATTTCATCCAGATCCAGCTCCTGCATTGCTTCTTCATCATTGTAGGCAAGCATCTGAGGCATATCATAGTGGAAAATAATATCCGGTGCCTTGCCGGAAGCCAGCATCTGCATATAATCATTTACTTCACTTTCGCGAGTAATAGCTACAAATTCCACATTAATATTGTACTTATCACCGAATTCTGCCTGAATCCAGTTTGTATAATAATTATCTGTTACATTCCAGCCTTCAAATGCTCTGTCATAGACAGGAATCTGCATGGTTACCTGAGTATCAAATCCATTAGAATAATCCGTATAGGCTCCCTTAGCCGAAGTCTCCAGTGGTGTGTCACCTGATGTTTTAGCACCACAAGCCGCCAGACATGCAGCCGTCGTGGCTGCCATACATAATGCAGTAATTTTCTTAAAATTCCGTTTCATATAATTTCCTCCTTTAATATTTTTATTTAAAGTTAAGTCACTCCGGATAGATCACTCTTCAATACCCGTTCTTGCTATTTTTCATACATTCTCCTCTCATGCCATCTGTTTTTTGTGCAATATTTTATGTACTATCAAAACTTACTATATTTTAATTTGACTGCTTTGTAAATAATCACATATGATACTACCTGTCATTTTTGATATTCCAAAAAAGCCTGTATTTACAGGCTTTTTTAGAATATCGCTTTTAGCACAATCTGAGTTATAGTTATTATTAAATCTATTTTAGGAAAATCATTATCAAAAATGATAGGAAACATCAAAAAAATGCCTATATATTATATCATATCATAATGAATAAATAGGCATTTTGCATATGTTTTGTGTCTGTTTTCTTGATAAATAGATTTTTCTGATTAGACCTGCTGTTTACTCTTTGGCAGAGATTCTGATACTGCTGCTTTATAATCCCTCGGTGAAATCCCCTCATACTTTTTAAAAAATCTGTTCAAGCTCTGAACATTATGATATCCGACAGAATCTGCGATCTGAGTGACTGACAATTCTGTCCTTTTCAACAGTATCTTTGCTTCCTCAATCCGTAACAGATTGACATTATCAATCAGACTTTTACCTGTACTTTCCTTTATGATCTTACGAAGATAAGAATAGCTAATGCCAATTTTTTTAGATAGTTCCTCAAAATTGATATCCTTTTGATAATTCTGCTTTAAATATATTAGAATCGTCTTAGAATAATCATGAGCCCCATCCATAATAATTCCTTTTTGGTAATCAATGATCTGCGCGTATACAGATTCTAAATAATCTTTTATCGCATCTATCGTCTCAAGCTCTGATAAGGCGGAATATAGATTGCTCTGTACACCTCCCAATACCGCCGCCGCATTATAATTATGTTTATTCATATACATAAGGGTTGTTCCAATCATTTGGTTGAATACCAGCATGATATTTTCTACCGATATATAGTCCAGCCTCTGGATATTAGTTACCATAAGCTCAAGTTCCTCGCTGATTTTGGACATATTTCCGGTTTCCAGATAGTTTATAATACGTTTTTCATGCTGGTAGGACTCATAGGTTTGTATATGAGTTTCATCCGGCTGACGAAAGAAAATAATCTTTCTTTTTCCTAATACCAACTTTCTTTTTAATGCCTCATAGGCTTCCTCTACACAGGTTTTCACTCCTTCAAAATAGCTATGGACCTGGCTAATCCCAATTGACAATTCCTGGCCTGTTTCTTTTTGATACTCTTTTTGAAGTACGCCCAGAGAAGCCTTGATCCCTATTGTAACCCGAGCACTGTCATAGTCCTTAACATTGATTAAAATCGCTATAGATGAAACATTATACCTGACACTGTCTATGAGGTATTCCTCCGGAAATATTCTCTTTACGTACTCATGAATAATTAATCTGTGACGCTTCCTTTCCTCATGGTTTGTGGACATCCGGTATGCCTTAAAATTATCCGTTGTTATAATACAGACAATAAAATGATTATATGGGAACTGTTTTTCCAATAATTGCATTTCCTTATCCCGAAAACCCTCACCATGAATCAGGTTATCAATAGCAGCCCGTCTAACCGTTTCTTCACTTTCTGTAAGACTGTCTTTCAGACACTTCTCTCTTTCCCGAATCTGTCCTAAAGCTCCTGCCAGATAGGTAATTTCATTCCTATTTCTTTGTCCGACCTCTACTTCTGGAGTAAAGCCCCGCATCTCATCTGCCAGCTTACGGATGGGTTTGGAGAATCTAAGGGAAATAAATACCGCACAAACGGCTCCCACCAGAATAATCGAAAAAGTCATAATAGCTCCGGTCCTGGCAATCTGCTTTGATTGTGCAAAAATCTGATTCAGAGAATAGGTATTGACATAAATCCAGTCATAAAGCTGAGACCTTCTATAGGTATATAAAAAACCATTATCATTTATGATTCCATATCCCTCATTGTTATTAGAACTTATAATTTGACTTATATAGCCTACATCACCGATATTCTGGTAAAGGTTTTGGCTGTTTGAATGGGCAATCACGTCTCCCTGTCCGTTAATCAGGAAACCCTCCCCATTTGCCTCCTCAACATTGGAATAAATCAGGTTACTTAATTCTTCTTCATAGACATTGATTACTATAGTCCCCTTAACCGAGGTATACAAGCTATTGGAACGATATAAATAAGATACCACATCAAGGGTTGTTTCCTGCCCGTTCGCTGTTATTGTCAATCTCCTTGGATACCAGATTCCTTCAGCCCCCCGAATCTTAGGAATCGCATCCTCCAGCCAATCTAAGCTTTCATAGTTATCAAGCACAGCAAGGCCACTGTTGGTGGAGATTACATAATCCGTATTATCCATATAGAAGAAAATTGAATACACAAGTTTGTTTCTTTCCGCAAGGTCTGTCAGTTGATTTTTCATTTTTACAGCTGTATTCACATATTCGTAATCTGAATTTAATCCTCCGTAGGTGGTTACTCCATTGAGATTGGCATACTGTTTTGCAAGAATCAAATCCAGGGCATTATAAATGATATTGGTGAGCATCTCATCTCCTAGTTCTTTATTTGCCTGCAGTTTATTCAATGCAGATTCAGCAATTGCCTCTTCCGAATCTTTTCGCATATTGACACTATTTATATAGATAACAGAAATAGCTGGTATCGCAGATATCACAAATATGATTAGTACCAGCTGAATAAATATGGAGATTTTTTTCATAGGTACCCCCTTAATCCGATAGAAATTCACCCTGAATCACCATCCAGATCAATCAGTTCCGGTTCCGGCTAGACATCGGTAAAAAATAATAATATCTTCAAAAGATTCATCTTTCATTAGAAAACCGTTTGGAATTACACCGAGTTTAATAAACCCGAGTTTTTCATATATTTTAATAGCATTGTAATTTGTTTTAACAACGGCATTAAATTGAATAATTTTAAAACCCAGCCCCTTTGCTTTATCCAAAGAATGCTTTACTAGTTTTTCGCCAATATTGAGGCCTCTGGCAGATGACTTAACGGCGTAACTTGCGTTAGAAATATGGCCGCAGCGGCCAATAATTTGCGGAAAAGCAATACCTGAGTCTACAACTTCATTCCATATTTCAATCATTTGAACGATGTCATTTTCCGAATATTCCCTTATTCTAATATTCATTGTACTCCCGATCATTTTAATTTCCACATTCAATACTGATTTTATTGAATAAGCCTAAAACATCATCAACATTGATTTCTTTTTTCGAGCCTCCGGCTTTATCAAATATCACCTTGCCTTGATGCATCATGACAATCCGGTTGCCATATTCAATAGCATACCGCAAATTATGGGTAACCATTATCGTTGTAATTTTCTTCGCTTTAACAATCTGGTCTGTTAATTCCATAATCAGTTCTGCCGTTTTAGGATCCAATGCAGCCGTATGTTCATCTAAGATTAAAAATTTAATTGGCGTCATTGTTGACATAAGTAAAGCCATCGCCTGGCGCTGTCCTCCCGATAAGGAACCGACCTTAACATTTAATTTATCTTCCAATCCCAAATTTAGCTTACTTAAAACTTCTTTATAATAATCCATCCGTTTTTTATTGGTCCCAAATGTTAAATTAAACAGCCTGCCTTTGTTATCTGCCAAAGACATATTCTCCAGTATCGTCATCGTGGGGCACGTACCCATAGCAGGATTTTGATATACGCGTCCTACGTCCCGATGACGGACATATTCCTTAACTCCATTAATATTCTTTCCGCCTACCTGAATTTCACCTGAATCTATTTCAATGCTGCCGCAAATAATATTTAAAAGTGATGTTTTACCTGAACCATTACTTCCCACAACCGAAACAAAATCTCCATCATTAATTGCCAGGCTAAAATCCTGAAACAGGCACATTTCGTTCACAGAACCAGGATTATAATATTTATTGATATTTATCAACTCAAGCATGCGTCTTCACCTTCTTCTTGCGCTCCATACTAATAACCAGAAAAATCAATAGTAATGCCGCCGTAATAAACTTCATATCTTTTGCATCCAGCCCCAAGGCCATGACTGCCGCCCAGGCACCGCGGTAGACGACCGCACCGGCAATTACTGCCGTTGTATTTTTAATCACCGGAATATTCTTCATTAAATTGGAGGCCATGATTACGCTGGCCAAACCGATAATAACGGTTCCGGTGCCCATTGTAATATCAAAATATCTTTGATATTGTGCCATCATGCCGCCGCTTAAAGCCACTAACCCATTGGCAATCGACAGGCCAAGAATTTTAACTAGTCCTTTATCCTTCGCCAGTGAGGTGACAAGTGTTGCATTGTCTCCGGTGGCTCGTAATAAGAAACCAGACTTAGTCTTCATATACAAGTCTAAAAGAAGTTTACATAAAATTGATGCAACCACAATAATAATCAGCACTTTATAGCTATTTAAAGATGAAGGAAGAAGCCACTGGAATATACCGTCAATAGCCTTATTGCTAAAGATTGTCTCTGAGCTGAATAATGGAACATTCGACTTCCCGGAAATCCTTAGGTTCACCGTGTATAGTGCGGTCATCATGATAATTCCGGCCAACAAATCTCTTACTTTACATTTGACATGGATGAGTCCTGTCAGCATTCCGGCAACAGCCCCAGCGGCAAATGACGCAAGTAAGGTTAAAAAAGTCCAGCCTGAGCCCATACCGCCAGTCAGCATCATTGCCGATACTGCGGCTCCCAAAGGAAAAGTTCCATCTGCCGTCATATCCGGAAAATCCAGTATTTTGTACGTGATATACACACCCAATGCCATGATGGAATAAATCATCCCCTGACATAAGACACTAAGAATAACCTCCATGTATCTTCCTCCATCTACTTATATATTTATTCGATTTCAGTGAAGAATTCTGTTGCTCGCTCGCGGACCTCATCAGAAATTTCGATACTCAATTTCTCAGCAACTGCACCGTTGATATATAAGCTGCTCTCTTCGATGATTTCATAAGGCATCTCGGAAGCTGCCATCTCACCCTTTAACACCTTCGCTGCCATCTGTCCGGTCTGGACGCCCAGCTGAAAATACTCAATGCCTTCTGACGCAAGACAGCCAATTTTTACCTGCTCCACTTCACTTCCAAATACCGGGATTCCTTTTGCATTGGCTTTCTCAATAATCGTCGGAAGTGCGCTGACAACGGTGTTATCTGTCAGGTTGTTTAAGCAATCAACTTTAGCCAGTAATGTATCTGCAGCTAACGGTACGTCTGCAATGGAACTGATGCCTACAGTTTCCAGCTCAAATCCATATTCTCCAACAGCAGCTTCATACTCTGCAATTGTTGATTCTGAATTAACTTCACTTGTCGTATAGATTATACCAATTGTTTTAGCATCTGGCAATATCTCGCGAATCATTGCTAATTGGGCTTCAACAGGCAGCTTGTCACTGGTTCCTGTCACATTACCTACCGGCATACGGTCTTCACCCGCCAGTTCGGCTGCTACCGGGTCTGTAACTGCTGTAAATATAGTCGGAATATCCGTATTTAAGGCCGCATTATAAGCACTTTGGGCACTTGGGGTCGCAACCGCACAGATTAAATCCACCTTGCCGGCAACAAAATTTTGGGCGATTTGATTCGCCAGGCCTGTATCTGCTTCGGCGTTTTGATAATCAACCGTCAGGTTCTCACCTTCAACAATACCGGCTTGACGGAGTCCTTCAATAAATCCCTCACGGCAGTTGTCTAATGAGCCATGCTGTGCAAATTGAGAAATCCCGATTGTATAGGAACTCTCAGCCAGATCTCCCTTAGCAGCAGTTTCTCCTGTTGTATCCCCGTCCGCTTCTGTCGTCATCTCCGACTTACTTGCTCCCGTCGTCTTTGTAGTTTCCTCATCTTTTGCACCGCAGGCAGTTAATAATGTGACCGCCATTACCATAGACAGTATAGATGCCATACGGAGTATGGCAGATATCGTTTTCTTCATTTTACTCTCTCCTTTTAATTCTTATTTAACATCTACAAAACAAATGAGTTTTATTACATCACCCGTGAAAAGTGCACCTTGCTGCTTACACACAAAATACGCCTCAAGCTATTGCTTGAGACGGTAATAAGCTTCCTTATTATCGCGGTACCACTCAAATTGACTATCAAGTCCGCTCTCCTCATGTACATGCATACACGCCTGATTGATAACGGGTTCGGCTCCCGGCAACGCCTACTCTAAAAATTTCGGGCTGCCCTCAAAAGTCCATTCAGCTATAAAGTCCATACCACAGTTCCACCGTCTGCGGCTCTCTTTAATATCATTTAAAGCCTACTCTTCTTTCTCATCGGTTTTGTTTATTGTTGTACTTAGATTAATACAGCTGAATCGTTTTGTCAAGTATTATATGTAGGGATGAATAAAAAAACTTAGCGTAGCGGGTGTCCCTAAACTGTAAATTTTGAATTCATAGGCCGGATACCTGACAGAGGACTGCTGCATGAAATGAATTCGTGTAACAGTCCCCATAATGTCATTTTTTCTACTAAATATGTAGATTCTGGATCTTTTATTTTTCTGTAGAATAAAGTTTATCGGAGGGAACCCCAAGCGCCTCAGCCAATAAGCATAATGTAGTTAACTTAACGTCTATTTTACCATTCTCAATATCACTGATTTCTGTTCGGCTTACGCTTGATCTATCAGCAAGTTCTCGCATGGTCAATTGTTTTTCAGTACGGATCTCTTGTAAATGATAAATGATTTTCATCGAAAATACCAACTTTCCTTTTTTTGTTAGTATTTACATATTTTTAAAGAATTATAATCAAAAATATCAAAAATGAATTTAGCTATACATTCTTATAAATTTTTGTTATAATATAAAATATAAGTAAACTAATAAAACAGGAAAATGAGGTTTTGACTTTCGTTTTAAATAACAAAAGGATAATGACTTGGAGGTAATATTAATATGATGAAGAACATTATACGGACACTATTTTGGATATTTCTTGTTTTGTTTTTAATTTCCGGAGTTTTTAAACTGCTAGGTACCATGTTGCATATCACATTTGGAATAATAGGTGTTATTATGTCTTTCATTTGGAATATCTTGTTTAATCCTATAGTTTTGGTTTTAGTAGTTATATATTTCATATACCGGCTAAATAATAGAAACACATCTAAATGAAGCGAATAAGATTAATGTATACAAATGGAAGGGATTTATGTTCGGAGTATAAAGAATAAAGCCCTCGCACATACTACGTACGAGGTGATATGATGTTAGATTTAAAAAGTTCAAAATATTTTAGTTCGCTTTCTAATTTTATTCAGGAAAGCATTACACAAAGTGGTGTTGATTTTGACAGCGAAGAGGAACTGTCTGAATTTGTCAAAAATTTAGAAAATACAAATGATTAATCTTCTTTTTAGCCTCCTTGGGAGGTTAAAAAGACCCAATCAAGGGCAAAGTGATTCCCATGTCAAGGACATTACTGTGTTCTCTTAGGTATGCCTGCTTATTGAAAATACAGCATTGCTTTTCCGATAGTGAATGGGGCACGGTAAAAACCGCGCCCCTGCTATTTTGAACTTCGTTCTGCTGATAATGGCTATCGACTCAGAAGATATTGCGCTACTAGATAGTATGCTTCCTTCCACTACTTTTCCATCATTTGACCCCTTGGCCACTGGCGTTCTGGTACGCCGGTGCTTATGTATCGGATCACTCTTTTTTACAACCTTCCCTATATATTCAATATATTCACCTATATTTCGACATTGCATATACTGTATTAGGGACGCAATCCCTCAAGCATAAATCGAAAGGGAGGGGTTTATATGTGGTGTTGCTGCAGATGCTGCAGATGCTGTAGATGCTGTTGTTGCAGAAGATGTTGGTGGTAAATACTCTCCTTTACTAATTACCTGCTGGCTTGCTATAAAAGGCAGGCCAGTATCAGGTTTTGTAATCTGTTAAAATCAAATTCTATTGTCTCTGCCATATTCAAAGCCACTCCTTCAACCATTCTTTGTGAGGGGGACTTACTTGTTTCAGTGAGCGTTTACTTTCTTTAATTTTCCAATAATATTTTTTCAAAATATGTTAATAATAATATTGTGTTCAAAAAACACATTAAAAAACGGAGGTGTCAGGCAATGAATTGCAATGCGGAAATAACAGTTAGCTGTTAGTGAAGTATTGTTGAATTGCTAACAGCTAACTTCGTTGAAAAGATGCCTCAGGAAAATACTTGGGGCATCTTTTTTGTCCTTTTTGCTAAATCCTAAACTTCCCAAAATAAAACACCGCCCCCAACGCTCATTCGTCATCGAAAACAGTGCTTCTAAGTGCGCCTTTAGGGGCTCGAACCCTAGACACCCTGATTAAGAGTCAGGTGCTCTACCAACTGAGCTAAAGGCGCTTGCTGATTTATTCAACAGCAGAATTTATTATATCTTACTTATTTCCAAATTGCAATACCCAATTTGAAAATTTTCATTTTTTCGTCAACCGTGCCTTCAATTTTTTCTCAACTTTTATCATTGTTACCCTCGTTTACTATTGGAAATTTTAATCAAGATTCTTAAATCTTTCTTAACTTTATCTTTTTTTAATAATTACCCTTGTATTTTCTCACAGGTTCTGAGTATAATTTAAACAGGTATTTTATACATATATTAGATCCCAACCAACATCGAAAGAAGGTCACTCATGAATAAAAAGAAGAAATTTCAATCCAACAGAAAGTATTTTACCATATGTATATATGGAATCGTAACTTTTTGTGTTTGCCTTGGCATTTATAAACTCACCAATAACTGGCAGGATACAACTTCACGGATTGGTGATATTTTATCAATGCTCTCACCATTCCTTATTGCCTTTCTTATCGCGTATTTTGTTAATCCGATAATCCGGGGAATTAACCGTCTATTATTTCGTAAAGCCAAGATCGGAAAATTCGAAAATTTACATAAGATAGTCTCACTGGTTATCGCCTACATTATAGTTATTGGATTTATTATCCTGCTCCTTAACTTTATCGTTCCTCAGGTCGTATCCAGTATAACGGAGCTGGTCAAACAATCACCGGCTATGGTTACTTCCATTGAAAATCTCATAAAAAATTTACGTAGAGATTTCCCCACAGTGAACTTTGATGCTATTGAGAGTTTTGTTGATGACAGCCTACCAAGCTTTTTAGATTATTTTAAGACAGCAATGGGAAATATTGTCCCGTGGTTATACAGTGCTGGTATTTCTATTATCAGCTGGTTTTTAAATATTGTGCTGGCATTCGTTATCTCATGCTATTTAATGTGGGATAAGAATAGCCTGCTGAACACGATGAAACAAATCGTTCGGGCATTTTTCCCAAAAGGCACTGCCGAAAAGATTATTGTAACGGCTAAAGAATGTAACAATATATTCAGCAGTTTTATTATTGGTAAAGCCATTGATTCACTCATCATCGGAATCCTCTGCTTTATCCTGATGTTCATCCTGCGCCTTCCCTACGGGGCACTTATTAGTTTAGTTGTAGGCATCACCAATATGATACCATATTTCGGTCCCTTTATTGGCGCAATACCGGGGACTCTCATCCTTTTAATCGTTAATCCCAGCCAGGCACTGGTTTTTGTTATCATGGTATTTCTCCTTCAGCAATTTGACGGAGCTATACTGGGTCCCAAGATCTTAGGAGACTCCACCGGCCTGCAGCCTATCTGGATTATTTTTGCCATTACCGTCGGCGGTTATACTGCAGGAGTCCTTGGTATGTTTTTAGGCGTCCCTATCGTAGCAGTTATTGCCCATTTGCTTAATAAGCTCATAAATTATATGATAAAAAAACGCGAAGACTCCGAAAATAATACTGAGCAAGATAATAATTCTGATAAACCTGTCCCAAAAGAAGAGAGCCCAACCTATATAGCAGGTAACATTCAGGATAAAATGTAACCTACAACAAGGGCTGTGCCAATACCTAAAACCATCAGCACAGCCCTGATATTTTGTTTTATCATATTCCAATGCACAGCGCAGCCTCTATTTCTTCTTATCCTTCTTATTTATATTCGAGACAAATTTTTCAATATCCTTATAGGATTTATATAAATTATTGATTTTTCTATTTAAATGCACATAATCATATGATGCATGAGACAATTTTTGTTGAATATTCCTTTTTGCAGCCATAACTCATTTCATCCCTCCCGATATATAATTAGTGTATGCATCACTTAACAGCAGTGTGCCGACGGTATGCCTGCAACCGGAAAATGGGATGCCCCAATCCCGAAAATTTTTCCTCATATTCGGTCATTATATTACCTTCTGAATAATCACTACGATGTAAATCAAATGTAAAGTTTTCCAAAATCCAGCCGGCAGCAGTTACTTGCCCTAATGAAAAATCAAACAATTGGCGATTGTCTGTCTTGAATATCACCCTGCCGGAATGAGCGCCGGCAGTGACAACAGTATCGTTGACAGTGCCATCTCCCTTTGTGAGAAATTGATCATAGCGCTGCCAAAATTCTAAGGAGGTTAGACGCCGTTTTGCATGGCGTTCCTTAGGCCAGGGATCTGAAAAATTAAGATATATTCTATCAACTTCCTCTTTGCCGAATACTTCTGCAATATATTCAGCATCCATTCGGATAAACAAAAGATTCTCCCCTTCATAATGCTCCCGCTTTTCTAAAGCCCTCAGCAATACACTGGAAAATTTCTCAATACCTATATAATTAATAGCAGGGTTTTGCATCGCCATCTCATGGATAAACTTACCCTTACCCATACCTATCTCTATATGTACCGGATTACTATTTCCAAATACTTTGGCCCACTGTCCTTGATAATTTTTTTCATTTTTGATGACGTAGGGATTCAATTCAATGGCTTCTCTTGAACCCTTTATATGACGCAGCCTCATAAATTCCTCCATATTTCATGTCCCCAATCCCGAAAGTCGTGAATACTGCCAAAAATCAGGGACAAACTATACTTAAACGACTATACATGATGGCACATTCTCTGTCAATATATACATTAGAAAAATGACAGTTCTTCATACTTTTTTTATGAATTTTTAACAATATTGACGATTTTTTCATGTTTTTTTTTACTAATTCGTCATTCCATTTTTTTTTAAAAAGAGTATGATTAAAAATGAAGAAAATAGTAATTTAGGTATCCAGACTGGAGGAGCAATATGCAAGCTGTTATTCAAACCCTATATGAAATTGATGCCGGAGCCAGCCAGGCCATGAAATCAGCAGAAGACGAAAAGGCTGTACTTAAAAAAGATTATGAAGGCAGAATTGAAGAAGAGGAACTTAATATTCATAATGAAACGCAGGAACGTCTAAAAGTATTAGAAAGCCAGTTGGATGCACAGGTTTCAAACGAAATAATAAAAATGAAAGATGATGCTTCCAAGAATTTAGAGGCATTAGAGAATAATTATAAAGAAAATCATGACCAATATGTAGAAACTATTTTTCATAAAATCATTGAGGTATAGATATGCTGAAAGATTTATTAAACTACGGCAGTATAACAACTAAAATCAAATCTATGGAAAGCAAGTTAATCAAAACAGAAGGCTATTATGAAATAGCTTCTCTGTCTTCGGTAGGGGAGTTTATTAATTATCTGAAAAACTACCCTTCTTATGAGGCATCTTTTAAAGATGCTGATGAACATCGGATGCATCGAGGAGATATTGAATTTTACCTTCATTTGTCTTTATATCAGGATTACGGGAAGATTTATGCTTTTGCCACACCAAAGCAGAGGAAGTTCTTAAAGGTTTATACTAAAAGATATGAACTCATTTTAGTTAAAGGATTCCTCCGGCAAATATTTGACCACCGCGATATTGTTTTTGATACCTCTTTATTTTCCGAACGTTTCAAGAAAGAGTCAACCGTAGATTTAGACGCACTGTCAGCCTGCCGGTCTCTAAATGATTTCTTTCAAGTCATTAAAGACAGTGAATATTATCCTATCTTAAATATTCCGCGGGAAGCCGGTGTCAAAACACTTTTTGACTATGAATTTGCATTGGATATTTATTTCTTTAAATATTTATGGAAACTTAAGGATAAAGTTCTTAAAAAGCATGAACTTGCCTCTATGACTAAGATTTTTGGTTATGAAATTGATTTGTTGAATATTTTATGGATTTACCGTTCGAAAAAGTATTACAAAGTAGATACAGGTTCAATTTATAAGAATTTAATTCCCATAACTTATAAAATAAGGCCGGCCTTATTGTCAGATTTGGCCGAATCAGAATCAATAGATGATTTACTTAAAATTTTAAGCAGTTCGTATTATTCAAAAATCATTAAGCGTATTGATAGCCAGGAAGATCCGGAGACGCTTCATCGCACAATAATGGATTATGTGCAGCGTAAGGCCGCAAAGGAATATCCCTATTCTATCGCAACCATACATTATTATTTATACTTAAAAGGTTTGGAACTTAATAAACTTACAACCGCACTGGAATGCATCCGTTACGGTTTAAACCCTACAGAAATTGCACATTATATCATTTAAGTAACTTCTAGAGCGGAGGAAGTCATATGATTACAAAAATGAAGTTTATCAACATCACCGGTCCCAAATCAGATATTGATCGGGTAGTATCAAAATATTTATCAGTCTATCCGATACATCTTGAGAATGCCCTGACCGAGCTGAATACTGCCGATCGGCTGACGCCCTATCTTGAAACAAATCCCTATAAAGAAACGGCGACAAGATTAGAAAACATGGCGAAGGTTGTCAACAAAGGTGTTTTAGATTTAACTGCTGATAATGCCCCTAATCTACAGGAGGCCAATGCCTTAATCAACCAGATTGAGGCCAGAAGTGACAAACTGAATGAGAAACGGGAAATATTAGAAAAGAAAAAAACGCATTATGAAGAAATAATACGTAAAATCAAACCCTTTAAACAGGCCGACTTCGATTTATCCAAAGTCATGAAATTCAAATACATTAAATACCGGTTCGGGCGAATAGCATTAACCTATTATGCTAAGTTCTCTCAATATGTCTATGAAAATCTTAATACTATTTTTATCGAATGCAGCCAGGACGAAGATTATGTGTGGGGTGTCTATTTTGCACCGCAGGCCTCATTTGTCAAGGTAGATGCCATTTTTGCATCAATGCATTTTGAGCGAAGCTTTTTGCCCGACGAATACCATGGGCAGCCACAAGATGTTTATATAAGATTAATAGATGCATATCAGAAGGTAAACCAGGATATTGAAGAATGTAACCGACGATTAACCAGGATTTACGAAGACTCAAAGCAGGAGATCAATGATGCTTATGTGACAATCCAACAGCTGTATACAAACTTTGATATCAGAAAGCAGGCTGCGTGTACCAAAGAACGTTCACAAATATTTTATATCTTGTGCGGATGGATGGAAGAAAAGACGGCAAAAGCATTTAGAAAGGCTGTCGAAGACGATGAAGATGTTTTTGTCATTATTGAAGATACTCACGATAATGCCACCAGCAAACCGCCAACCAGGCTGATTAACCGGGGAATTTGGGGACCCTTTGAGATGTTTATCCAAATGTACGGACTTCCGGCATACAATGAACTAGATCCCACAAAATTTATTGCCCTGACCTATGCTGTTATGTTCGGGATTATGTTCGGAGATGTGGGACAGGGTGCCTGCCTGGCAGTTGGCGGTTATCTGCTTTATAAAATTAAACATCTGAACATTGCCGGAATTATTGCTTTCTGCGGTCTGTTTTCAGTATTTTTTGGTTTCATGTATGGCAGTATCTTTGGCTTCGAAGATGTCCTGCCGGCTCTTTGGTTAAGACCGATGGAATCAGAAAATATGATGACCGTTTTAGTTTTAGCCGTTGCCTTTGGCGTCGTTTTAATATTAATAGCGATGATTATTAATATAATTAATGCCATCAAGCAGAAAAATATCGGCGGCTTCTTATTTGGCACCAATGGTTTGACAGGTATCCTTTTCTATTTAGCCGTTATTTATATCGTTGTGACTAAGCTGCTGCCGGCCATCGGACCGACTAGATTTATAGGATTTTTAATCGTCCTCATAACCGTATGCCTTATCGGTATCGCTTTTAACGAACCTCTAAGGGCTTTAGTTAACAAACAGAAATTTAAGCTCCATGACAGTAAAGCGATGTTTGTCGTCCAGGCTTTTTTTGAACTTTTTGAGGTCGTCCTAAGTTATGTAACAAATACAATTTCTTTTATCCGTGTCGGTGCATTTGCATTAAGCCACGTTGGTATGATGAGCGTCGTTATGATGCTTTCAAAAATTGAAAATGGTGTTAGCCCGACGAGCATTATTATAGTCATCCTAGGAAACTTATTGATATCAGGCCTGGAGGGACTCATCGTTGGTATTCAGGTTCTGCGACTGGAGTACTATGAAATGTTCAGCCGCTTCTATAGTGGTACCGGAAGGGAATTTAAACCTTATCAACCTGAAACTAAACAGATTAATCATTAGGAGGAAAAATCATGATCACAAAAATAATTCTTATTTTAGCACTGGTATTTAGTATTTTTATTCCACTCGGCTCATTTTTTATCGGCGAGAAAAAGAGAGGACGGTTAAAAAGCAGACTGGCAATTAATGTTCTATGCTTCTTCGGTACATTGATTATCGCAAATATCATGCTCTTTAGCGGTGATGTATTTGCCGCAGAAACAGCCACAGCCACAAGCTCCGATGGACTTAGATATATTGCGGCAGCACTTGCTACCGGTATGTCCACGATTGGTGCCGGCATTGCCGTAGCCTCAGCAGCCAGTTCAGCCCTTGGCGCATTAAGTGAGGACTCCAGCATTATGGGTAAATCACTGATATTCGTTGCATTGGCAGAAGGTGTTGCACTGTATGGACTACTTATTTCTTTTATCATTTTAGGATAGGTGATTATATGCAGATGTACTTAATCAGTGATAACGTTGATACTTATACCGGAATGCGCCTTGCCGGCATAAAAGGCTGCATTGTCCATAGTAAAGAGCATTTGAAAGAAGAGTTAGATACCGTCCTGAGAGACAAAAAGATAGGCATTTTACTGATTACAGAGCTATTGAGCAACCAATTCACTGATGTTATTGACGAGATTCGTCTAAATCGCAGGCTTCCCATCATAATCACCATTCCTGACCGTCATGGAACCGGAAGAGATCCGAATTTCATTACGTCTTATGTGAACGAAGCCATCGGGATTAAAATGTAGGGAGATGAGAAAATGACCATTGAAGAAAAACTTGAGTTATTTAAAAAATCGACAATGGAAGAAGCCGACAAGCGGAGCAAGGATATTCAGGAGGACTACCGCAGAGCCCTTGAAGATATGTATGAATCCCGTATCCGCCAGGCTAAGGAAAAGGCAGAGGATCAGATTAAAGCTCAGACTGACGTATTGATGCGCCGCCATAACCGGACAATTTCCAGGGAAGTAAATAATATCAAGCGTGATATAGGTGAAAAACATCATGAAGCCAAAGAAAACCTCTTTAAAGATATAGAAGCAAAGTTAATTGAGTATACGAAAACCTCCGCATATGAAGAAAAGCTCACCCGTCTTATTATAAATGCGAGGAAAGTTGCTAAATCAAATCCCATAACCATTTACATTGATCCTATTGATGCAGATAAGGCCGAACGACTGGAAAAGGAAACTGATATGCCGATTACCATCAGCAAGATTCCTTTCCTTGGCGGAATTAGGGCTGTTATAAGCTCTAAAAATATTTTAATTGACAACTCCTTTGCTTCCAAACTAGCTGAAGCAAAGCAGACATTCACGATTTAACATTAAATGGAGGTGGCGAATTTGGATACGACTGGTAAAATATACGGAATCAATGGTCCAATCATATATATTAAAGGGAATGCCGGTTTTAAAATGTCTGAAATGGTACATGTCGGCAAGGAACGGCTTGTCGGGGAAGTTATCGGACTTACCAAGGAGCGGACGACAGTTCAGGTCTTTGAAGAAACCACTGGCCTGAAACCCGGGGAAACCGTTACCGGGAGTGGGAATGCCATCTCTGTGACACTAGCACCTGGCATTATAGGTAATATTTTTGATGGTATTGAGCGTCCTTTGACAGAAATCTCCAAACAATCCGGTGCTTTTATATCCAGAGGGATAAGTGTTGAATCTTTAAATACAGAGATACTGTGGGATACTCATATCGTTGTTAAAACAGGAGATGCTGTTTATGGGGGTACAATTATCGCTGAGGTGAAGGAAACAAACGCCCTTATTCACAAAATTATGATACCTCCGGACGTTAAGGGCAGCATTAAAACCATTGTCCCTGACGGAAAATATACGATTACCGATATCATTGCTACTGTTGTAGATTATGAGGGTAATGAAACACCAATAACGATGGTCCAAAAATGGCCCATTCGTATTCCAAGGCCGGTTCTTAAGCGTTACGGCGCAAAGAAGCCACTAATCACCGGGCAAAGAATTCTGGACACACTTTTTCCCATCGCAAAGGGAGGCACTGCCGCTGTTCCCGGTGGTTTTGGTACCGGCAAGACAATGACTCAACATCAAATTGCCAAATGGTGCGATGCCGACTTAATTATTTATATCGGTTGTGGTGAGCGTGGAAATGAAATGACACAGGTGCTTGAAGATTTTTCTGAACTTACAGACCCCAGGACAGGTCATTCTCTCATGGAACGTACCACACTTATTGCCAATACGTCTAACATGCCGGTGGCCGCGAGAGAGGCCAGTATTTATACCGGACTTACACTTGCCGAATATTATCGTGATATGGGATATCACGTTGCTATCATGGCTGATTCTACCTCCCGCTGGGCAGAAGCCTTAAGGGAGCTTTCCGGACGTCTGGAAGAGATGCCGGCAGAAGAAGGATTTCCGGCATACTTAGCCTCCCGCCTTTCAGCTTTTTATGAACGTGCAGGATTAATGAAGACCTTATGTGGGCTTGAAGGTTCAGTTTCGATTATCGGAGCCGTCTCACCCCAGGGCGGAGACTTCTCAGAACCTGTAACCCAAAACACCAAGCGTTTTGTCCGGTGTTTCTGGGGACTGGATAAGTCACTGGCCTATGCCAGACATTTCCCGGCTATTCACTGGCTCACAAGCTACAGTGAATATGTCCGTGATTTAGCTCCTTGGTATCATAAAAATGTCGGCGCAGACTTTATTGATGACAGAGCAGAAATACTGGCACTGCTTAACAAAGAAAGTGAACTTAATGAAATTGTTAAATTAATTGGAAGTGACGTTCTCCCCGATGATCAGAAACTGGTTCTAGAAATTTCCAGGGTTATCAGGCTTGGTTTCCTCCAGCAAAATGCTTTTCATCCGTCAGATACTTATGTCCCATTGAGTAAGCAGTTGAAGATGATGGAAACCATTCTCTACCTATATGATAGGTGCAAGGAGCTTATCGCCATGAATATGCCTATGGCTCTTCTTCGGGAAAATGGTATCTTTGAAGAACTCATTTCAATCAAATACAACGTGGGCAACGATGAATTAGAAAAATTTGCAGAATATAAACGAAAGATTGATGAATTCCATAGACAGCTCATGGAAACCAATGCTTAATAAGAGGAGGAATGATAAATGTCAATTGAATATTTAGGTTTAAGTGAAATTAATGGTCCTCTGATTGTTCTTGAAGGTGTGGGGGATGCCGCCTATGAAGAGATTGTCGAGCTGAAGGTTGATGGTAATGAAGAAAAATTGGGACGCATTGTTGAAGTTTATGAAGATAAAGCCGTTATCCAGGTCTTTGAAAATACAGGAAATATGTCTTTGAAAAACACCCATACAAAGCTTACCGGCCATCCTATGGAAATCACTCTTTCTAAAGATATCCTCGGACGGGTTTTTAACGGTATCGGCCAGCCTGTTGATGATTTGGGAGAAATCGTCTCTGAAGACCGTAGAGATGTCAACGGACTGCCTCTTAACCCGGTGACAAGAGAATATCCCAGAAACTATATTAAAACCGGTATATCTGCCATCGACGGTTTAACGACATTAATCCGCGGCCAAAAGCTTCCTATTTTTTCAGGTAACGGTCTTCCTCATGATCAGCTTGCCGCTCAGATTGTCAAGCAGGCTTCATTATCAGATGATTCGGATGAAGCATTTGCAATTGTGTTCGCCGCCATGGGCGTTAAGCACGATGTGGCCGATTTCTTCCGTAAAACATTTGAAGAAAGCGGTGCATCATCCCACGTGGTCATGTTTTTAAATCTTGCCAACGATCCGGTGGTGGAACGGCTTATTACACCGAGAGTTGCCCTGACGGCAGCTGAATATCTGGCTTTCGACCAGGGTATCCATGTCCTCGTTATTTTGACGGATATGACTTCATTTGCAGAAGCTATGAGGGAAATCTCATCTTCCAAAGGTGAAATCCCCAGTCGTAAAGGTTACCCCGGCTACCTCTACAGTGAACTGGCAACTATTTATGAACGTGCCGGTATTATCAAAGACTGTTCCGGTTCAGTCACGCAGATTCCAATTTTAACAATGCCAAATGATGATATCACGCACCCCATTCCTGATTTAACCGGATATATCACTGAAGGCCAAATTGTCCTTGAACGCTCTATGCATCAGCAGAATATTTATCCGCCGATTAATGTTTTACCCTCTTTATCCCGTCTGATGAAGGATGGTATCGGTGAAGGGTTTACAAGGGAAGATCACCAAGACCTGGCTAACCAGCTTTTCTCTTCATATGCTAAAGTCGGTGATGCCAGAGCTTTGGCCTCAGTTATCGGGGAGGACGAACTTTCACCTATTGATAAACAATATCTGGCCTTCGGCAAGGCTTTCGAAAAGGAATTTGTCGGTCAGGATGTTTCCACAAACCGCTCTATGATTGAAACATTGGATAAAGGCTGGAAGTTACTGTCCATGCTTCCTAAAGATGAATTGGACCGTATTGATACAAAGATTTTGAATAAATATTATATATCATCAGATCCATCTTAAGGAGGTGGAATAATGGACCCTAATACATTTCCTACAAAAGGGAATTTAATATTATCTAAAAATTCCTTGAAGCTGGCCAGACAAGGCTATGAATTGATGGATAAGAAAAGAAACATACTCATCCGTGAGTTGATGGAATTAACCCAGAAGGCCAGTGATATCCAGTCCGAAATTGATACAACTTTCAGGAATGCTTATGCCGCCTTGCAGAAAGCCAATATACAAATGGGAATTTCAGAAGTGACCAACATATCACATACGATTCCTCTTGAGGAAAGTATTAAAATTAAATACCGCAGCATTATGGGTACCGAAATTCCCCTCGTTGAAAGCACGCCGACGGAAAACAAGCCTGCTTATAGCTTCTCTAATTCTACCCTGGCACTGGATGAAGCAGTTTATCATTTTAATAAAGTCAAGGAATTGACGATACGGTTATCCACGATCGAAACATCTGCCTTTCGTCTGGCCTCCAGTATTAAAAAAACAAGTAAGCGTGCCAATGCATTGAAGAATATTACGATTCCAAAGTACACTGACCTTACCACGTCAATTCAGAATTCGCTAGAAGAAAAGGAGCGGGAAGAATTTACACGGTTAAAGGTTATCAAAAGAAATAGAACTTCCCAAAAAGAGGGTGTCAATTGATCACCCTCCTTTGATTTATGTATCACTGATTTTTGCAGTATTATAATCATGGCTATTTAATTTTTCCATCTTTCCACAATTCAAACACATCATTCCTTTTCTTTTTGTCTTATTTATAATTGGTATATAAAATATCTTTAAGACAAAAATTTCTCTTACAAGAATCTTTTTTACTTGGTGACCACAGTTATCGCATCTGGATTCCCCAAGTTCTTTATCGGTTTTAAACTTTGTTCCCCAATTATATACGATAATCATAGCTATTCTCCTTTGCTATCTCTTTTAATTGATCTCTGAAGGCATCAATACCTTGATGATTACTTTCCCTTAGTTTCGGTAAAATAAAATATCGTGAACCACTTTTCGTTTCTATTGCAATAAATTCCTGCTTGTTTATTTCATTATTAATCATGCAGCTGCCATAGACATTGATTATATCATCAAGTGGTATAATCAAAAAATTTGTTTTTAAACTATAAAGATATTTCTTGGTCAATAGGACTTTTAATTTTTTATTATAATCACCTTTTGCACTTAAAAAATCTTCTTCATACTCGGCCAGCTTTCCGCTTTCCTCATATACTTTTAAATCATTGATTAACTTTTTACTGTTTCTAAGTTCTACAATAATTAACGTAATTACTATAATACCTACGACTAATGGCCAGAAAATCCACATTATGAGGGTATTATTTGTACCCGAATAATCTGTATCCAGGTAATAGCTTCCAAAAACCTTATCTACATTATATGTATCAGCTACGTTTTCCCCTATTAACTCATTATAGAAATCTGCCAATAAAGCGTTGATGTCATCCCCCATATATTCACTGCTGCCTTTTACCTTAACAGGACTCAGGTCATCTATGTCCTCTTCCGAAATATCTTCTCCATAAATAGGGATGCCTGTATCATTAATCCTCCCTGTACTTATAACAATAAGCTCATCTTCCGTGATAGCAATATAAAGGTTTTCTCTGACAACATTATCCTCTTCGCTCACTGCAAAAGGACCAAGAAGATAATAAACATCTGTCGTCCTGACTTCATTTGCACTCATTCTTGGGTTAAACGTTTCTGGCGACGCCGGCTCTTTTGTAGGCAATATGAATGCCGCGCTGAGTAAGACAGCAATAATGAATCCGGTAACTAACAGTAGAATTAGTTTCTTACGTCTTAATTCTAATATGAAATTTCTCATTACTTTTTCTCCCTCTGTGAATTTCTCAAGTTATACTAACATTTTATCATTAATCACAGTATACGGTCAAGGAGGTTTATTACGTCATATTTATTACGTCATTATGTTAGGAATTTTATTTGCATCCGATAATATACTGTACAAAGGAGGCTTAAATGAAACAAGTTTATTGTCTTTTACTATGCATGCTTTTCCTGTTGATATATATGCCTTCTCCCGCCGTTTATGCCGCTTTAGATGGAGAACCTACCCCACAGTTACTGGATACAGATCAAGTATCCGCCAGCGAAATCTTATTATACTCAGAAGCCTGCGTCGTCATGGATATCGAAACAGGCACAGTAATTTATTACAAAAATATGGACGATGTCCACTATCCTGCCAGCACGACTAAAATACTGACAACCTTATTAGCCTTGGAAAACGGTAAGTTAGAAGATACGCTTACATTTTCTGAAAATGCAATTAACAACATTACTGCTGACAGTACCAGTATATACTTATCCCCCGGAGAACAGCTTACATTGGAACAAGCGCTGTATGCCATCATGTTGGAATCTGCCAATGAAGCTTCAAATGGCGCCGCCGAATATGTATCCGGCTCCATCGCTGCCTTTTGTGAGAAAATGAATAACTATGCAGCCAATATCGGCTGTAAAAACACTCATTTTACCAATGCTAACGGCCTTCATGACGATAATCACTATACAACAGCCTATGATTTAGCCCTAATTGCCTCCAATGCAGCCAAAAATCCCATGTTTTTAACGATTGTAGGTGCAAAGGACTACGTTATCCCAGGTACTAATCTGCGCCCCGGCCAAGAAATAAAATTACTTCACCACCACAAAATGCTAAACGGTACAATTGCTTATGACGGCGTTTATGGCGGTAAAACCGGTTACACAAAACCGTCACGTAATACACTGGTCACCTATGCCAAGAGGGATAATAAAAATCTTGTTTGTGTTATATTAAGCAGTCCAGGCAGTACATATGCCTATCAAGATACTCAGACGGCTCTTGACTATAGTTTTAATGTTTATGACAGCCTAAATATAGACGCTGTAACCACCGCTGCCCCAGTCTCTGATAACACAGTTGAAACAGATTCTGCTATTATTGAAGAATCTTATACAATAAGCGCCATGGAAACCAAGATCATCGACCTTCCTGCAGAAACAGTTTTATACGAATCGAGTGAGGCCATCAATTCTTCTTCAATTTTAAGTAAATCAGATATTTTCTCAGCCCTTATGCTGACACTCTCCATCATGGCCTTTTTGGCTGCCGTGAAAACTTTACTTGGTATCCTCTACGACAAAAAAAATCCTAAATAAATTGAGAAGCGTAAAATAATAGGAGAAAGTAATATTATAAACTTTCTCCCTCTTCTTACCAGTTATAAACTTGAATATGCTAATACTAGGGAACAATAATCTTAACTGCTTTCGGACACGCCTCTAACACAATTGGAAGCTTTTGATACCGCTCACCATCACAGTCGATAGGGATATCCTGTTTAGTAAATTCGCGGATTTTTATTTTTTTCGTCTGAAAATACTTAACCTTAGAATGGTTTAAATGCCCTCCCTGCAGAAACTTAAACAAAAGCATTGACAACTCACCTATATCCATCTTTTCAAATATCGCAATATCTAATAAACTATCATCTATTCTGGCACCAGGCACAAAATCCTTCAATCCTGCAATATTACCGGTATTAGCTGCCACGAACAGCAGGACATCCTTTTCACCATTATATTCCTCACTTTCAAAAGCCAGCCTGAATGATGTAAATGCCTTTTTAGGAATCTCTTTAGCGCCTTCAATCAGATAAGCCAGCTTCCCTAAAACAATTTTACTTTCTGTATCTACGCGATAGACTACATTAGCCATAAAACCACCGGCCAGCACATTGATAAAGTAATCCTCATTAGCTCTTCCCACGTCAATACTCTTTGTATTAAACTTTAAAATCATTTCACAAAACGCCTCTTTATTAGCTTCAGGTATCCCAATGGCAGACGCAAAGCTATTGGTAATACCGGCTGGAAGGATTGCTACAGGAATATCGCTGTGCCCTTTAATCACTCCGTTGATAATATCACACGTAGTTCCGTCACCACCGACGGCCACCAGAAAATCGTATTCACCTTTTTTTGTTTTTTGCGCTTCTATTCTGGCATCGCGTTCATGCTTTGTATAAACCACATCAATTTGATTGACGACTTGATTTAAAATCAGGCAGCCAATTACCTCTTCAACCTGTATAATGAAATTCTGCTTTCCTGAAGATGGATTAATAATGAATTTCGCCTTCTTCACCCGGCACGCTCCTTAGGAATATATATAAAAGTCTATTATACAGTTGGTATTTCTATGACTCATGATTGTTTTCTACATCTTTATGACGCTTTTCTTTTCTTTTTAAAATAATTTCTTTTTTCATATCGTAAATGGCTTGTGCCTGCTCGTTATCAACCAGCCTTAACGTCTTTACTGCAAAAAAAAGACCATCATCAGTTCTTTTCAAACGAATCTTACCACGCATATAACCATGTTCAGGACATTTCGCCAGACAATAATAAGCCCGGGTTTTCCCTGCAAACCAACGAATCTTCTTCATTGCTGTTTCCCCACATTGATAACATTTAGTCGTTCTGAGGTCTCTATCTGCGATAGCCTCTTCTTTTGTCAAAAATTCTCTGGATATATGCTTATAATAATCATCATAGGTTAAGCTGATTTCATCTTTTTTAGTTTTTGGATTCTGGAAGTAATCGACTGTGTATAATTTCATGGCTTTTTCCATATCCATTCTGGCAAAAACTTCTGCTGTATATTTTGCATCATGAATAGCACGATGAAATTCATCATGCTTTTCAATGTTGAAGTATTCGACGGCCGTCCCCAAAGCATTAGAGGACTTATCTTCACTATAAAGATTCCTAAATAACTTCTGTACGTTATAATATTTAATTGGACCTTCCAACAGGTCATCAAGCCGGTAATACTTCATATTCCGCTGCAGCTCAATCAAATCAGTATTTCCCCAGGTGCAAAACATATAATCATCGCCGCACCATAACATAAAATCTACAATTGCATAACTGAATTGTTCTCCATGACATAAATCATCATTGGAAATACCTGTCAGCTCCCTTGTTATATAATGCAGGCGCTTATAGACTTTTGGCTTGATAATCGCATTAAAGGACTCCACATATTGACGGTTATCATCAAGCTTTACCGCACCGATTTCGATAATTTCAAAGGGCAGATGTTTCTTACTTGTCCCTTTTCCATAAGGACTTTGATTCCATTCGAAATCTACAACAATATAATCCATCTTCTATATCATGCCTTTCTACCCTAAGTTAACGTTTGTCCCATATTACCCAATTAATAACTTAGGGATCTACAGTTTAGAATAACCGTAGCTATTTACGATTGCTTCTATTTTTATATTCTGCTTACAATATGGGCAGTCGTTATAAGAATAGGCTTTATATTGCGGCAGGTCATCGGAAGTGAAAATCGTATTGATTTCTATTCCATGTATCTCTTTGACATTACTGAATATGGCAGAAATCCCACAGGGGCTTCCTTTGTAATATTCAATACATTCTACGGCGCGATCGATAGTCTTTCCAGTCGTTGCTGATGCGACCAGTAAAAGTACCTGCATATTCCGGATCATTCGCTGGGTATTATCTCTGAATATCATCTGACCCATCTGATTAAACTCAGGAGTAATAACAGAAATATTCTTACGGCTGTTAATTGACATAGCACTGTTGTCTGCTAATGCCTCAGCCATAAATGCTCCGATAAGTTCCGTACCATCAAGACAAACAATCGTATCAACCGGCTTAGATGTTATGTACTTCCAAGCAAGTTCCCTGGCCGTTTCCTTAGCATTATTATGCCGGTATTTAACAGTGGACATATCGACATATATATTAATATGAGAATGGGTAGTCGCAAAATGCCCTTCCATGATCTTGATTCTGGCTTTAGGGTTCCTTGCAGAGCGGATATCCCGTAACTTTTCTTCCAAAAAATAACCCCCTTTTTGATTGTCTTATTATCATCTGTTTATAAGTTATTTTAACATACTAATACTTATAAATAAATAAAAAGTTTTAATAAGATAATAAACTCTTCGTTAGCGCAAACTTCGTAAGATTAAGTATCCTTATTTCTTAATAACGGATGGTAGTAGCGCCCGCGTGTTTCCGTCTTTTTTCCGTATTGGATTGCTTTTTGGGGGCACCTGTGGATGCAAGCGTAGCATTGATCGCATTTACCCGTCCAACACGGCTGGCGGTTCTTTATTGTGATGGCATTTCTCAAACAGATTTTTTCGCATAGTCCGCAGCCCGTACAACTCGTGGTCACATAAAACGGTCTCGTACTTTTGCCAAAATGACGAAAGAAAAAGCCGATGAAAGAGGTCTTAAAGGTTTTGAAACTTTCTGCTATTAGTTGCTGTTCGGCGGAGTGGCCTGAAATACCGTGGGCTATTTGCTCTATCAACTCCGCAGCTTTCTCTAACTTTTCGCGCTCAACATCGGCGCTGTCAGTATCCTGCATAGGTAAATAATTGTTAGGCATTGGCATTTCCCATCTTCCGCCCAATGGTAATCCTTTTTTGGAAAGTGCTTTTTCAAGCACCCTCATGGTATAACCGCATGAATCGCCGCAGGTAGCAACAGAAAATACATATTGATCGGCGTATCCCTCTATCTGCATCTTCTTTATGAAATACAGCATTGTGTCTGGCGGATTCCAAGCGTGGACCGGGAATACAAAACCAATTGTTTCATCTTCCCGTATTTCATAGCGTAACGAGCCGCTACGCTTCAATTCATCTGCCACAGAAATAAGCTGTTCACCCTGCTTTTTAGCTAACTCTTTTGCCACCCAATAGCTATTGCCGGTAGCCGAATAATAAAATACCATGTTCTTCCCTCCTATATGCCAATTCGCATTATCTAAACAATGAAAATCCTATTTGTACAAGTGATAGTATGACCAGCAGGATATACAATCCCTTGCTCCAATTCAAAACGCGCCTACCGCCAAAATGGGCAAACGGAAAAATTGCTGCAATATGGTAGAACAGCATCGCATTCAAAAAACTGTTCATCCATTGCCAGTAGATTGATCCCTCACTATTGATAAGGCTAATCACAGAAAACGATAACAAGCCAAGCCATTCAACAACAGCTTCTATTCCCAATATCTTCCTGTTATGCTTTGTCTTGTTGAACCGGGAGGGATACCAGCGCCCCATTACCGGAAAGATGATGCCAAATAATTGCAAGGGCAGTGAAATAAGCAGCCCTCCGCGCGTAAACCCAAAACGCCAACGTTCTTTTACCGTCAGGCAACCGATAAAGCCAGAAACAATACTGATTGCGAGTACAGAGAGATAAGCCAACAAGGCAGGTAATGGGGATTGCCTGTTTAGATGGCCATATATGATCGAAAATGGCGTGATAAGCAGCATATTCAGCGCAAGAAATGTAGCTATTTCAGACCATGATTTTCTGCTTTTGGCAACAATGGAAGCCCACATATTCATACCGCAGGAAATACAGTATATCGTGTGAACCCACAGCTTCAGACTTCCCACAAAGCCCAATGCCTTCACCATTTCGGTGAAGCTGGCACGCTCGAATCCCTCTTTTCCAAACAGTTTCCAAGAGGCCGCGTTATCGTCAGCTACCATCGCTGTGATTGTTTCATATCCTTGTTCTTTTATGCGTTCTATGCCTGTATGATAAAGCAGTTCGCCAATCCCCATTCCCCGGTATTCTTTCACGACATATGCTAAGTCAATATAAACAACCGGAGCAGCATTTTTGCCCTCAAACACTTTATAGAATAACGCGCCGGCGATATTTCCATCAACAGCAGCGACGAGAGCGTTTTGCGGTATCGGCATTCCCATCCGTTCAATTGGGGAAAAGAATTGTTTGCCGATTTTTAGTAGGATTTCTGCTTCACCGGGCAGCATATCCCTTAATTGGACGTTTGTATTCATTCGGTACCTCCCCCTTGCCAATGCGGGTCTATCGCCACAATAAGATGGTCTGATATTATTTTCTCTACCATAACTTCCCAATCACCATCAAAATCCACGCCCTTCATGGTTACAATGGCCGCAATGCCGTGAACAGTTGACCACATAGCAAGAAGCGTTTGTCGTTGCATGGCTTTAGGAACGCTCTTTTTGACCATGATAGAAACGATAACATTCTTGAACATTTCAAAGGGCTGATAGCTTTCCCTCTTGTCAAATTCCGATGTAAGGTCAATGTGGAAACTGCTTTGGCTAAAGAGGAACGGAAAATAATTTGGGTTTTCGGCAAAGAAACGAACGTAAGCTTTCCCTAACTGCGTTTGCAGTTCTGTTTCAACCTGGCACTTTTGAATCGAGTCATTGAGAGCGTTGGCAAATCTCTGCGTAACATATTGTTTCATAGTCTCAAATAAGTCCTCTTTATCCTTAAAATGGCTATACGGAGCCGCATGGCTTACACCGCATTTGGCTGCTACTTTTCTCAAAGAGCAAGCAGCAGTACCTTCTTCATTCACTATTCCAATGCCTGTTTCAATTAATGCCGCTCTTAAATTACCATGATGGTATGTCTTTTTTTCCATGCTCGCAGACTCCTTTACAGAGAGATATAATAAGTATACCCAAGCATCTTTACTATGTCAAGATAAATCTTTCCATTGCAAGGATTGTTAATCAACTCAATTAAAGGAGCTTTTTAAATGTGCCTTTTTCAGTGCCCTTTCTAAGAGATGGGGGTAAATCCTTATTTGGTATTAATCTAAATATTACCACCTTTTTTAGTACATTATGCACAATTGACTTCTTTTCAAAAATATATATAATAGATTTTATATGGAAGGTTGTGTAAATTATGTCAAAAAAATCAAGAACAGTTGTTGAATACAGAAGATACGATTTGCCCCTCGAATTTCCGGTTTTGTCACTAGACGGAGATCGCTGGCATATCTCTGATATTAGAAGTGAACATCTTCATTTTCATAATTGTCTGGAAATTGGAATCTGTCTTTCCGGAAGCGGAACTATGATTTTCGATGGGGAACCAGTTGACTTTGAAGGCGGGGATTTAACTTGTATTCCAAGGCATTTCCCTCATACTACTTATAGTTCTGATGGAACAAAGAGTTTGTGGTCGTACTTGTTCGTAAATCTCGGACAATTATTCCGGGAAGTATTCCACAACTCAACAGATAATTTCGATCTGGAGAAAGCTGCTTTTCAGAATATACCCTACATTATGAATAAAGATGAATATCCCAGAATTTATTTCCTGGTTCTGAGTATCATTGAAGAGATGAGGCATAAGAAAGAGAGTTATCAGGCAAGTGTAATAGGATTGTTTCTTTCTTTATATGTGGAACTAAATCGCTTAGAATCATCAGGACAGGCAAACAAATATATCAATACTGCGTCAAAGAACTCTTTGATCATATCTCCTGCGCTTAAATACATACATCAGAATTATATGCATCAGTTCTCAATTGAATACCTGGCAGAATTGTGCCATTTAAGCACTACCCACTTTAGAAGGTTGTTCTTGTCTATTATGGGAACCCCTCCTTTGAATTTTATTAATACTATGAGAATTGACGAAGCTTGTACGCTGTTACAGACAACAGATAAATCAATATTATCGATTGCAGAATCCTCCGGCTTTCACTCCATCTCAAGTTTTAACCGATATTTTTATAAGCTGATGGGCATCTCACCCAGAGATTACCGCAATCCTAATAATAGACCCAAAAGCAGGCCTGAGCGTAAAACAATACTTGAATATAGCGGATGGTTATAGCGTTTATATACTATGCCTATAGTTGTAATAAGGGGCGCTGCAAAATGACTAAAATTCTAAACTGTACCCAGACAGTTAAGCACAGCTTCTTTTTCCGTGTCTAACTATCAGGGTACAGTTTACCTTTTTTTAGCAGCGAATCCCCATATAGAACTCCTAAGGTGTTTTCACTTAAACACTTAGCATACATATGAGGACCCGTTCTTATTGTTTCATTTAAGGTATCATCTATTATTTATTCTACATCTAACTCAGCAGCAAGTACATCCTGATCTTCTTCAATAGATATAAGTGCTGCATATTCATTTGCAGTTGATTTGGTAACCCGTCTTGATTTGTCATTACAACCCAAAAGCAGTAATATACTCATACACATCATAATGAATAGATACCCATTCGCTTTTCTGAACTTCATAGTACACCTCCTCCTATTTCTTCTCCCCGAACGATCTTTACAATCCTGTTACATATCCTGATACCACATAGGTATATGATTCGCTTCTGCCATTTATTATTCTTGACTTTTCAACGAGGAAACCATATCCCTTCTCTTCAGAATATAATATACCCAGATTCTCTGCGGTGATAGGCACATTATTAGGATTAACGGTTATACCTGTCCAACCACCAGCTACTGCACTATTTGAGATACATTAACCGATTAATGATCTGTATCTCCTGAAGAATTCTATCAGCAAATCCCTCTGCTTTTCCTTCCAGTATGAATGTAGTTCCGGCTATAGAGGTATCCAGCTCTTCTGTATTCCAGCTAACAGATACTATATCTGTCCTGCCGTCTGCATATTCCGCCGGCAAAGTTGCCGGAAGTACGATATCTTCAATCGCTGTACCGCATTCAACGATTATCTTATCAGCAGCTTGTACCGATATTATATAGTTGTCCTGTACTAATACTTTAATTACTACGGCATAATTGTTCAGTTCTGAAAGGGTTCCTTTAACTACGTACTCACCTATTCTATTATAATCCAGCGTCGATATATCCCAACTAACCAATTTATCCTTAGTCGTCCCATTTAAGAAGCTTACAGCTATCCTATCTGGAAGTTGAGGTTCTACACCGATTATTGTATTAATATCAGAAGCTGTATATCCAGTTATTTCATTTGCAATGATATTTAGCTCTACTTCAATTGGTGTGCTCCAATTTTCTACATGTGCTATTACGGTATAGGTACCTACCACACTAATATCTACATTAGATACATCCCAGGTGACTCCGGCTGCTTCCTCTTCATCATATATATCCTTTACCGCTACTGTGGAAGGAAGCAGATCTGCAACTGTTTGCCCAGCCTCTAATGGTGTATCCTGCACAATATCTTCCAGTGTAATATCATATACTGATTGAACTTTAGCTTCCATAGTCACTGACAACGGATGAGACCTATATGAGGTCTTTCCATTTACCACTGCAGCAATCTTATACGTATAAGCTCCCTTTGGAGTCAGCCCGCTATCAGTATATTGATACCACTGCTGCTCCTCTTCTTCATCTTCAGTACGCACTGCCGGTACTGACAATAGATCAGCTGTCTCTATGGTGTCTATCAACTCATAGGACTCATCACCTGTTGTCCGATATATTTCATATGCTTCTATCTCTCCACCATATGTGCCATCACATGCCGTGGTAAATTGCAGTTGAACAGAGGAACCATTGACATCACCCACAGCCAATGTAGAGGTTATTACACCTTCTGAAAGAAGATAATCTAAGTTGGCTGGTTGATTATAAGCTACATTCTGCCATGCTATGCCTTCTCTGTAAGCTCTGTTTTCTAATAGACATGGAACCACATAGTCTGTCTCGATTGTAGTTGTGTATATCCTTATCTTATTATCATTCTCAGATGCACTTCCTGCACCAGATAAGCGAACAATAATCTCCTCACGCCAGTCACCTAATATATCTACAGCGAGTCCTGCATTTCCTTTTGTTCCATTGTTACTCCATACCTCTGAGGAATGCAGAAGGTATGTCTCCTCTGAGTTCTCATAATCCCATTTCGCTATACTCACTGCCTCTGGTAAATAGGGAGACTCATCAAAATCATGATCCAATATCTCCATTAATAAATCCCCATCCCAAAAGATTGTGAAGTTCGAAGCAGGAGAATTATTCGTCAGGGTTACAAGGTTACTTAGTGTTGAAGTGGTACTATATACGCCGCCATTTTTTGAATTCCATGAAGGTTCTTCCGCGGCTGCCTGCGCCGGAGCAATTGACCAGAATTCAGCACCGTAAGAAGTGGGATCAATATCGCCTGCTACTCCGCGTCCTGTATCTTTTCCGGTATAATACCCCATAAGAATCTCACCAGTCAGTGCATCATGCATCTCCACATGATATGCAGCATCTTCATGTTCGTGAACACTCATAACCTCCAGGCCGGGATTGTCTAATACCCAATCACTAACATGCATAGCATCTCCATGACCTAAACCGGTAGAATATAAAAGAGTTCCATTATCATCAATAACCAGAGCTCCATAGACGATTTCATCTTTTCCATCGCCATCTACATCATTAACGCTTAGATTATGATTACCCTGGCCTTCCAGAATGCTTCGGTCATATTCATCCAGCAGGTCATCTGTATTGAATTCCCAGTATACTCCAATATGATCTCCAATTCCATCCTGATCTGTATCAACGAGACAGTACGCTGTCATTGTAGCTCTTGTATAATATCCCCGGCAGAATACTGCATAAGGAGTATTCCCATCAAGATATGCCACTGCTGACAAAAAACGGTCAACACGGTTGCCATAAAGATCTCCCCACGATTCCACATCTCCGCGCCCGGGCAGATACTCCGTAGTATCTATTATTTCTCCGGTCAGCCCATTGAACATAGTGAAATATTCAGGACCTGTAAGTATATATCCACTGGTATTACGATAGTCATAATGCATACTTAACGTCTCAGTTGGTAAAGCATCTGCATTGCAGGCACCTACATGTCCTGTCTCTTGTAATGCTGCATCTGTTCGATCTGTACTCTTATAGGTAGTCGTACCATCTGCTGTTTTCATTGCAATCTCTGCTTTTCCGTCACCATCAAAATCCCATACCTGGAATTGTGTATAATGTGCTCCGGATCGAATATTAACACCCAGATCTATTCTCCAAAAAAGCTCTGCCTCACCTGTAGACATATTAATATCATATGCATCAAGTATTGTGGTTCCCGAGTATCCACTATATCCGTTATCACGGCTGTTAGACGGCATCCATTTTACAATCAATTCCAGTTGTCCATCACCATCCAGATCTCCTACTGACATATCATTGGAATTGTAATACGCAATAGTCCCATCCGGCATAGTCTGATCTTCAGGTTTGTATAGCTCTACCTCTAAATACATATTATCCCATACCTGAGTATCAATAGCGGTTAATCCAAGACCTGCATCTGTGCTGCCAACAACCTTATAGATATCACTGCTTGTTCCGCCCATATCAACAAGGTTTGTTACGTGCAGATTGTTTTCAAGTTCTGATCCATTCTTATATATGGTAAAGCTAACATCATCTGAATCACCTTCAAAAGATCTCCAACTCAGATAAACACCTGAGGTATATGCGTTACCCTCTGAATCTGAAGCCGTTAGATTAATATCTCCGCCGGGATCACCAGCCAGATTCACGGCTACCAAAGCCCTGTCTTTCAGTGTTTCTGCCGATTTAACACTTTTAAGAGTGTATGTAATTGGTGATTCACATACTTCTGAGAGTTCTCCCGATCCGCCAGTATTAACTGCCTGAACTTTGTAATAATAATGTTCATAGGTATATACATCAGAACTGGTATCTACGAAAGTGGTGCTCTTAGATGATCCCACTTTCACAAATCCTTTAAATCCTTTATCGGTTTCTGCTTTTGAAGAACGATAGATATTGTAGGAGATAGCGGTGTCTACTGCATCCCATTGAATAGATATATTGGCATTAGCTGCATCAATGCATCGAACATTAACCGGAGCCGCGGGAACCGGTACATCAGGATCAAGCATCTCTATCTCAATCATATTACTAGGTGCACTTTCTGTACCATCTTTTGTTACTGCCGTTACATAATATTGATATATCTCACCAACTGACGCTGTCATTGGTAATGCGCTTATTTGAAGAATCTCAGCTGCCTCTATTACTTTTACAATTTCAAAAGCTTTATCTGTAGAACCCTTACGATAGATATTATATGATATAGCTTCTTCGATTCCGACAAAGCTAATCAGGAAATTGGCTTGCGTCTCTGTAACATCAAGTTCTGAATATCCCAAAGCCGCCGGTGCATATAATAGTGGTGTGACCTCTAACCCATTAATATAAGGATTCGTGCCACCAATACCAAGATTCAACTGACCATCGTCAATACTTACAGTTGTGGATAAACTGCCAATTGACTGCCTTGCTGAGATTGAACCTATAGAATCACCTTCCGCAGTATATGACGCCTTAATAGTACTCGTTCCGGGAAGAAGATCTCCTGCATAGATAGTAATTTCATAGGTACCATTTCTTAGATCAACTGCGAACTCCCCTTCACCCAGAATAAAATCATCCGCCATTGGTGAAGATGCTTCGTTGCCATTATCTTTGCGATAACGGTCAGCTCCCGGGACAGTTATCCATCCATAGCCCGATGCGGCACTATAGAGAGTCTGCCTTGTTATTTCCGTCCACCCATCCATCACATAAGGTGTAGTATCGGTTCCGAAATCGAATTTGTACGCAGATGCCTTTGTCTCTGCCAGGATTATATCAGATAGTTCACTTAAGCCTTTTTCATTAAATGCTCTTATCGCATAAGCGTAGGTTGATTCACCCTCACAGCCGGAATCTGTATATTTTGTATTTGAGGTTGCTGAATACTTTGTAGCAGTTGTAAAATCAACACCTTCTAATGATTGTCCTTTTTCTAGTTTTTGTCTGTAGATATAATATAATTCGGCTGAGTCTGCTGATTCCCAAGTCAATGAAACACTGGAGGCGCCTATTGTTCCTGTCTCTAATCCGCTAGGAGTATCAGGCACCTGATCCGGAACGGCAACTTGAACGAGTTCTTTAAGGCTGCTTAACGCCTCATGTTGGCTGTCTTCAATCAGTCTGGCAACACATTGTGCGAATTTGTATGCCCCATAATATTGGAGATGGGTTGAATCTGAGACACCTGCCGCATATAGTCCATTATATTCTCCCGGTGCCAGCCACAAGAATAATGACTTAGCTCCCTCTATACCAAATGAGTTACACAGTTCAATAGATGCATTAGTCAGGTCTAATATGGGTGTTCCCTGTTCCCGGGCCATTTTAATCATTACCTGACGATAGGCATCGAAATTACTTACAAATGAAACTTCTCCACCTTCTGTAGTATAGCTGTATCTTGCAACCGGAGTAACCAGTACGCAGGTTCCTCCTCTTTGTTCTACACCATCAATATAGAGTTGTATCCATTTCTCAAAGTCCTCGGATGATACATAACGATTGGGCCTTGAGGCAGTAGCATCGTTATGGGCCCATTGTACCAATACGTAATCACCAGGTTTTACATCCTCCAGTAAATCATCCAATTTACCTTCCTCAATAAATGATTTGGAGCTTCTTCCGCCGATTGCCCTATTTTCAATAATAGCACTTTCCGTAATATATGTATGAGCCTGTCCATAATCACATGAGTCAGAAGTATGGTCGGTTATATATTCTCCAAAGAAACTATGCAGGGACTCTCCCCATCCTTTTTGTGGATAATAGGTTTCATCATAAGTTTGTACCGTTGAATCAGAAGCAATAAATATCGTTGGTTTATCGCCAGCCGGTTTTTCTTCCGCTTCCTGAATGGTTACTGACTTAACATATACTGATTTCTCAATAGCTGCTGCTTCACTGGTTACAGTCGCTGCAGTGCTTGTCTCCAGAAATTTAAGATTAAGCCTGCCATCAATTAAACATGCAGTAAATGTCTGTGTAGAAGATTCTCCTGCTGCTAAAACAATATTGGATACCTTAGTTATATCCTCTGCTTCGAGACTTACTTTAAGGGTTTCTTCAGTAGGATTAATTAGCTCTACTGAAACGATATAGTCTTTACTAGTTAAATCAAAATCCAGAGTAGAGGTCTCTTCATATGTATATACTCCATAGGTTGTACTCTCTGTTTCTGTCCACACTTTACTCCTGATCTGCGTATAGTCTTCATAATCCGTCACATAAGAGGCACTGTTACTAATAACAGAAACTCTTGGATAGTAAACCCCATTTACCCAGTCAACCGCTTCATTAGGAAATGTTACATCTTGCCAGCCATATCCTGCGGTCTCATTGTATATTGTGGATTGTGTGATTTGTTTATTAATACCTAGTTGGTATTTACCTGCAGATGCCAACGATGCTGCTTTACCTTCATTATCATTGGCCTGTGCCTGAGCTGTTATTCCCGCTCCATATATTAAGTTTCCCATAACCATCGTTAGAACAAGGATAAAAGCTGGTATTTTTTTGATAAATGACCTTAGTTTCCTCTTTACTGTAGATCTTCTACTGTAACCCGATTCTCTTTTCATAATTTCCATTAATCAATGTCTCCTTTCAAATTTTTTATTTTGTTGTCTCTTTGTTACATGCTCCTCTTTCATAATTAATATGTTAACTCTACTTTATCATCTTAAGATTTATTTGTATATAGTTTAAAATTATTTGGTTGTTTATTACCTAAATATGATTATTTTTAGTAATATTTTTGCATTCTGTTCTCCGACTATGGCCTCTATATGGGTTGGTTGTCGTTAGCCATCTTTTTTCTCTTTTTAGGGCAAATTTACAGGGGACGTTGTGACTCGCATGAGTCACAACGTCCCCTGTTTAGGCTAATATTTCCCGACAACCCCATTCCAAGCTTTAAGACTTAGCTCTAATATCTTGAAAAGTAAGCTATTATAGCTGATTAGTGAACGGATAATGTATAATCATTTATACCATCTCCGCCAGTTTATAGATATTCTTCATTGCCTCTTCACGTAACACAATTGATTGTGGAAATATATCTTTCGTTATAAAACCTAAGTTCAATGCATCTTTTATATAACCTTTAGACCAACTGGCAGATTGGGATAGGATATTATTATTTTCAATTAACTCTTCGTGAAACAAAGAATTATTATGCGTTTCTTTTCTACTCTTATAAGCATTTACCAAAAATGAACATAATTCTTCCCATGTTACCGGCTTAAGGGGAAAAAACTTTCTTTCTTGAATCAGGCTTGCATCAACCATATCATTTTGGTAAGCACATTCTACTACACCTGCATACCATTCATGTCCCAGCACATCTGTATACATATCATTATATACATTGGTGGGAACGAAGGATACTGCTTTACTGATATAGGCAAGAGCTTCCACTCTGGTGACAGGATCATTTGGGCAGAAATTCTCCTCATCATTAGGGATTATTCCACGTTCCGCAAGTGATGTAATTTCGTTCTTATAGATACTGTTGTCAATATCTTTAAAATGAACCTTTTTAGGTTCAACAGGAACAGCCCCTTTAAATTCTTTACTAGGAATCGGTTGAACAATACTATTTGGGGGATTAAACTCTTCTAGATTCAAATTAATGTGTTCACTTAAGCCCTTAATATTAGCAGATTTTAACCCTGATGCAACAAACGATGCGGCCAAATATCCGCCATAGTCATTGGTATGTGTATAGTCCTTTGGAAAGAAATATAATTTAGATTGTTCCAAACCAAGCTCCTTTATTTTCTTCATAAAATCACCATGAAGATCGATCACTTTAATCCTATGTTTCTCTCCTACAATAAAACAGGCTTTTGCATAATCACCTAAAAGATCATTATAGCTTCCATCGCTGCCTCGCCAGGTATTACGTGCAATGGGAGTTATTATAACCGGAGTTGCACCATTTTCGATCGTCCGGATAACATATCGCTCCAGCTCATCTGCATACCCGCCATATGCATCGAGATTAGGAAGTTTCTGATCGTTGTGGCCAAATTGAACAAAGAAATAGTCGCCTGGTTTGATATTGTCTTCAACAATCTTATAATGACCCTCTTCAATAAAGCTCAGTGTTGTAAGTCCGGAATGTGAATGATTGGACAATCCAAGCTCTCCGGATATGAAACAGGGCAGCATAGATGCCCAGCCACAATACGCAGCGCCAGGTACGTATGGATAGGAAGCACCTTGATCCGTTACGGTTGAATCCCCTGCAATATATATAGTTGGCACTTGAATTTCTTCAATTTTAAGAAGGGAAATTCTAGCATTATCACCAATAATAGTAACATCCAGCGTTCTATCCTCATAAGCCTTCACTTTACCTCTGGGAATAATGTCACATACATTTACTATGAAACTCTGTTCGTAATAGGTGTTAGGATGTATCTGAACCCCATTCGCCATAAGCCTTTTTCTTCCAGAGAATATCATAACCCTTGAACCTTGTTTATAACTACCGTGAATGCCAATGGTTACTTTATAGTTCCCTTGTCTTGGAACATCACACTTAAATGAGAGCGGAATTAGAATCGTATCATCTTCGTTCTTATCCAGACAACAGGCTTCACCGTCTTGAATGAGCTTTGTAAGCTTATCATGTTTGAGCCAGTACCAAGGTTCAAATCCGGTATTTAACTCTAGAATCTGATACTTCTCATCTTTATTCTGAGTTTCCTCTGTAAAGAAACCATATCCCATACCATCCTCATACAAAGTGTAATTATCAACTCTGATCTCATTTACACATGGCATTTCATTTTTACTAAAATTAAAAGTTTTCTGAAACATATTTCTCCTTGTACGCACGTATTTTTTATCCATTGTAACACACCGACACCTAAGCTTCCTATGTAAAAACACTCGATTTCTATGCAAAATAGACTCAATTTTTACAATGCATATAACAAGAAGAGCTTATAAACATCTAAACCAGAAATTTCATTCATTTTAGTTCGTCTTCCCAAATCGGCATGTCCAGTCCATTAATATAAGCTATTAATTCTTCCGCCATCTCTTCTTGTTCCAAAATTCTGGGATGCCCTGGTGTCCCACAGCCATTTCGCTTATATAAAAAATGCTTCACTCGTGGATCATTTATTTCTCGACAAACCTCCTCGATTGCTTTATCCCAATTCGGATCGTGCTCTAATATAGTTGTCGTTAAGATAATGATTGCTGTCGGATATTTTTCACGGATATCCACTAAAAATTGTTGATACCTTTTTCTCCAACATTGGGCTTTCTGACCCCTGTAATCAGTTTTCATATAGTCATCAGGGTGACTGTCATTTTGTCCAATGGCGACAATTACAAGGTGTGGAGTATATTTTGAAAAATCCCACTGGGAAACCTTTTTAAGCTGCGGATGATAGTGCAGTTTATCCCACATAAACTCCATTCCCAGATATTCAGGGGGCGCTACCCAACCTGTTCCCTCAAGAAGCGGAATCCCTCCTTGGGATATGTTTTGCAATTGTGCTTTCAGTTTTCTAGCGGTCATCCAAGCATACGAATACCAGCTATTGGAATATTCACCCTGATGTTCTGGATCTGGCATTCCCACAAAATCCACTGCCTCTGAAACTTCACCGGCAGATACCGAATCTCCATATACTTCAATTCTTCGTTTGGGTATATCTTCAATCGGTAATATCATGGCTCCATCAGAAAGCTCTAACCGCTCTAACGTAAAAACATGGCAGCTGTCCTGCCGTTTAAATATCATTATTTCATGTATCTTATCACAAGTCTCATCCAGCAAAACAAGTTCCGTGGTATCCTGATCATTTAGCTCCCACTTATTTTGTACTTTATCAATAATCGTGCCAATGGAGTTACACCAATACCCTCTATGATTGCGTACAATAATTGCAGCCCTTCTGCCACAAAAACGAATTCTGACAAAAGAAGCTGGAAATATAAACTCCGGCTTCTTTGTATTCAAAAAATCAATTCTGCCACTATATACAATTTCTTTGTGATCCAACTCAACAAGCATCTTCTTCTCCTTCAATTAATTTTATTGATGTCAAGTATTATTGTTTAACTTTTCATTGACTAATTATATACATTATTGTTATAATGAAAGATTAACCTTGACTACATTCTTTTTTAATGTTACAATGACTCAATACAAATATTTTAACTGCGATAAAATTACGTATCGCTACGACTATTTTCAAACACCTGTCGAAGACTTTAAGCCTGAGTAAATTCTGTCGATAGCTGTATGCCCGGCATCGTAGTCGGTGCCTTTATCGATGACAAAAAGCGGTCGATTACTCCACGCACAGCAGTTTACCGGAATGACATTAGAAGATGCCGTAGAAAAAGCATACACCATATAACCGAAAGGACAAAATGCCATGAGTTCACGTCAAAAGATTGCTTGGAATACCTTCTCGCCCAGGGAAAAACTAAACTATATTTGGAATTATTACAAATGGGTATTCGTACTTCTGATTGTAATCATTTCACTGGCCATTGGAATTGCCGAAGTCATTGGCAATTCCAGAAAAAGAGCCATTTTAACCGTCGCCGTGACCGGCGCCAATTCCATCGCCGAATCCCCCCTGCTTACCACAAGCTTTGAGGAATACTTGGGCGAAATAGAAAAGCAGGAATTTGTCAAGATTTTACCCATCAATTCTACCAACGGAAAAGATAGCACAGCTGATTATGGTGCTTTATTACAACTAAGCGCTATGACCTCTTCTGCCGAACTGGACATCTTGTTGCTTGACACTCCGGAAAGCTATCACGATTATTCTAGTCATGATTCATTTTTGAATCTGGAAGAATTATTCGGAACCGATTTTATCAACACATATTCCGAAATCATTACTTCAAAAGGGGATGCTTTGATGGTTGATTCTTCGCCGTCACTAGATGAGTTAACCCCCAGCCCAAACAGTACATACTATTTATCGATTCTTGCAAATACAACCAAACTGGAAACCGCCAAAGAATTCATTTTGTTTTTTTTAGAAAACCAGCATCCTTTCTAAACGAACTTGATATTTCCTCGCCTGTTGTTTTGTGCTTCCACGCGGATTATTAAGCATCCACTTGGGTCATTAAGCATTCACCGTCACCAACCATTTCAAAGCCGCCCAATCCTGCCGGCAAGAAAAAGCTATCTCCTTTTTGGTAATTTAATTTCTCTTCGCCAGCACAAATCGCGCCTGTTCCTGAGAGAACCAGAATACTCACAAAAGATTCCTCCGTTACCATTCCCTTTAATTTGTCTAAATTAAGCTTATCTACTGTAAAATAATCACAAGACACTAAACGTGCTCCCTGATTCTTGTTTCTCACTGACGGAACTAATGTTGTTACATCCTGTGCTTTTTCCACATGTAATTCTCGCGGTCTTCCATCAGCCCCCACACGGTCATAATCATACACTCGATATGTAACATTAGAATTTTGCTGAATCTCTGCAATCAAAGTCCCCGCGCCAATCGCATGAAGCGTTCCCGCTTCTATAAAAAACACATCACCAGGTTTTATCGGTACTACATTTAAAATTTCAGTTAATGAATTTTCTTCAATATACTTAACTAGCTCTTTTTTTGTTACAGCTCTTTTTAATCCATAACTCAATACCGCATCTTGATCACAATCTACTACATACCACATTTCCGTTTTTCCATATTGCTTTTCATGCTTCAAGGCATATTCGTTACTTGGATGTACCTGCACGGATAGGTTTTGTTTGGCATCAATAAATTTTATTAATATCGGAAACTCTGAAAATTGCCTGCAGTTAGATCCCCACACTTTCTTCCCAACTTCATTCATATATTCAATCAGTGTTTTTCCTTTATATTCTCCATTTGCAATAATCGATGGTCCATCCGGATGGCATGACAGCTCCCATGATTCCGCCATAATCTCACCGGTACATTCTTTACCAAACTCAGTAACCAAGCGTTTGCCGCCCCAAAGATATTCCTTACTCGCTGGTATTAATTTCAAGATTGACATGTCCGCCTCCTATTCTACCAACCGCTTAACGGCAGCCATCAAAAGTTCACCATTTTGAATCGTTTTGGCTCTGTCGCTCCCTTTAACGCCAATATAGAATTTGATTTTAGGCTCTGTACCAGAAGGCCGCACACAACACCATGCATCATTTTCCAACGTAAAATGCAGAACATTAGACCCAGGAAGTCCTGCGGCCATTATTTTTCCATTTAAAAAATCATATTTTTTATCTTGTTGATAGTCCGTAAAAGAATACACCTTAAAATCCGCCAAATTCTTCGGTGGCTCTTTTCGAATCTGATTCATAATTCGATCAATTTTCTCAATTCCTTCTTTTCCTTTTAACGTTACCGTTTCTAAATTTTCAAAAAAATAGCCATATTGATCAAATAAAATATCCATCTGTTCGCACAAGGTGAGTCCCTTACTTTGGTAATACGCTGCTGCTTCACACAATGCCATAACTGCCACAACCGCGTCCTTATCTCTTACATCAGTCCCTAGCAAACAACCATAACTTTCTTCATACCCAAAAAGAAATTGATGGCTATAATCCCTTTCAAACTGTTCAATCTTCTGCCCTATGAACTTAAAGCCTGTCAGAGTTTCAAAAACGCTTACATCATAGGCGCCGGCCACTTCTTTCCCCATTTTTCCTGATACTATCGTAGTCACAATCGCACCATTGCCAGGAAGCAAACCTTTTTCTTTTCGTTGCTCTAATTGATAAGCCAAAATAATCATGGCCGACATATTACCTGTAAATGCCTTGTATTCTCCCGTCTTGAGATCTCTAGCGTAAATCCCCAAACGATCGGCATCTGGATCTGTCGCCAGGACCACATCTGCTGCTACTTCCCTCGCCAAAACAAGAGCCATTTCAAAAGCACTTTTATTCTCTGGATTTGGCGATTCTACTGTCGGAAAATTTCCATCCGGAAGTTCCTGCTCTTTCACTACAAACACGTTAACAAAGCCCAGTTCTCTTAAAATTCTCTGAACCGGAACATTCCCTGCTCCATGTAATGGTGTATAGACAATTTTCAAATTCTTCCCTTGCACTTTAATCAAATCCGCATTCAAAACCTGCCCCTTTAACGCTTCGAAATACCGATCGTCTAAAGACGCACCAATCATTTGTAGCTTACCAGAAGTCAATGCTGCTGTTTCCGCCATTGTTTTAGGAGTGGTATAGGATGAAATCGCATTCACCTCAGCGATAATTTGCTCATCCTTCGGCGGGGTTATTTGCGCCCCATCTTCCCAATACACTTTATAACCATTATATTCCGCCGGATTGTGGCTTGCCGTAATTACAACCCCTGCAATACATCCTAATTCCCGAACTGCAAAAGATAATTCCGGAGTCGGCCGTAAGGCATCAAATAAATACACTTTAATTCCGTTAGCCGCCAGGCAAAGTGCTGCCTCTTTGGCAAATCCAGGCGACTTTCTTCTGGAATCATATGCAATAACCACCCCTTTGTCAGCTCCTTTTTCTTTTAATACAAAATTTGCAAGACCTTGTGTCGCCCTTCGCACTGTGTAATTATTGATGCGATTCGTTCCCGCACCAATAATACCTCGCAATCCACCGGTTCCAAACTCTAACTCCCGATAAAATCGGTCTTCAATTTCTTTAGAATTATCTTTAATTGAGTACAATTCCGCCCTTGTTTCTTCATCAAAATAGGGATTTCCCATCCACTCCTTATATTTTTCCAAATATGCCATTACAAGCAGTCCCTTCTTATTTATTCAACAATTCCAAGTTCTTATCAATCAACTCACAACGCTGCTGCACACAAAGGCATGAACGAAGCGGATCTTCCGGAGTGTTAAATACATAGTCTGCCAAACGTTCCAGTGTTGTCGTTGCAACGTGCATTCTCGTGTCCGAGGATGCATAATAAATATATACGCTTCCATCATCTGTCACAATCGCTCCATTGGTGAATACTACGTTCGAAACATCTCCTACTCGTTCGTTGCCAAGCGGTCCAATTAACAACCCCGAAGGTTCTGCTATCACTTTTTCCGGATGTTCCAATTCTGTTGCAAAAGCATAGATAACATAACGAAGCCCCGCCGCTGTATTACGAACTCCATGGGCAATATGAATCCAGCCTTTATCCGTCTTAATCGGAACTGCACCCGCACCATTTTTGGCTTCTGAAAGGGTATGATATTTCCGCTGACTCGCAATGATTTCTTCATCAACCACGGCATGTGTAATATCATCACAAAGCCCAAAGCCAATTCCACCGCCACTTCCAGTATCAATAAAATCATCCATTGGGCGGGTATAAAACGCATATTTTCCATTTACAAATTCGGGATGTAATACCACGTTGCGTTGTTGCGGAGAGTTTAAAGTTTTTAAATTCTCCAGCCTTTCCCAACTTTTCAAATCTTTTGTCCGAACAATTCCTGCCGCCGCAACCGCTGCTGACAAATCATTTACGGAGTCGTCATGACTTTCCGAACAAAACACACCATAAATATATCCATCTTCATGTTTGGTCAGACGCATATCATACACATTTGTTTCCCCCGGACAAGTATCCTCCAACTGAACCGGATGATCCCAAAAATGAAATCCGTCAATTCCTGTATCACTTTTGGCCACTGCAAAAAATGACTTTCTATCGGCCCCCTCGACACGCACCACTAAATAAAATTTACCATCCAATCCAACCGCCCCCGAATTCATAGTCGCATTTACACCAAGGCGTTCCATAAAATACGGATTTGTCTCTTCATTTAAGTCATACTTCCAGTATACCGGTATATGATTTCTTGTCAACACAGGATCCTCATAACGTTCAAAAATCCCATTGTAAAAATCGCTTTTTCTATTTTTTCTTTCAATCAATTTTTCATACTTCGCTTGTTCCACATAATATTGTTTATGCATGATCTTCCAGCCTCCTAATCATCTCTATACACATTCTGCCGTTGTGATATGGACACTTCCAAGACTCTACAATCGGTCTTCCTTCAATTGGGTTAGCATCTTTGTCCAGAGCCCAAAACCACTCACTCCCATTCCGATGATCTACCATGTTTTCCAAAATGTAGCCCCATAATTGTTTTACCGCATCATAATATTCCTTCTTTTCCGGATGTTTCTGATATCCATTCATAAAACCAACCACAGACTCCGCCTGCACCCACCAGACAGAAGTAGTATCATCAATACCCTTCTCGCATTCATTTAGCAAATACACCCCTGTATAAGCTCGTTCAAATACTTTATCCGTTAAGTCATCCGTGATTACATTCATTCTCTTTGCCAGTTCTATATCACCCAGTACTTCGCATCCCCTATCAATGAGCCAGGTTGCTTCGATATCGTGCCCATAAGAATGTAAATCTAAAATTGAGTTACACCCGGCATCAAAAAACACTTCTTGCCTACGCAGCTTTGGATTGTACACCTTCTTTTCAAAAATATCCAAGATTTCATACAGACTTTTTGCAACCGCTTCGTAGCGAGTAACACGATAAAACTCCGTATATGCCTCAAATACATGCAATAATGTATTCATTGTTTTTTGTGCTTCGACACCATTTTCTGATAATTTCTTATTGTCTTTTAACACAAAGGTTCTTGTGAATCCCTCTTGATAACCGTATTCATCCTGACACTTTCCCTCAATAATTTGATAGATTTTTTGTGCCAATTCTAGTGCTTCTTGATTTTTAGAAATTGCATAGTACGAACTTAAACCATACAGTGCAAACGCTTGGGCATAGGTATGCTTCGTATCATCTGATACAGTCCCTTCATAATTCACAGACCAATAAACCCCACCATATTCCTGATCCCAAAAGGCATCCTTTAAGAACGTAAAGGCATGTTCAGCATAAGACTTTAGTTCTGCTTTTTCTTCTAACATATACAAATTAGAATAAAACCATAAAATACGGCTATTTAAGATTGATCCTTTCACAGCTTCTTTGTTAACCCGCAATTCATAATCTACATACCCGTAATACCCACCAAAGGAATAGTCTCTCAGACTATTCCAAAATGGGAGGATTTTTTCGTCTAAATGCCGCTGTAGCTCTTCTTTTTTCACAGACATACCTCCTCTACACTTTTCCCTAAGTCATCTTTTACCGATTTCCGTATCCATTTCCGTCAAAACACTATTCGCTTTGATATAATCTACCAGTTCATCAATGTAAGCAAATGCCATTCCTACATAGGTGTCTGCCGCCCCATAATAAATCGCCATCCGCTTGGTTTCACTATCTACGATAGTTGCACACGGAAATATCACGTTCGGAACAAATCCTCGTTCTTCATACCACTCTTCAGGAGTTAGCAAAAATTCGGTACAACGATATTTCACAATTGAAGGTTTATCAATATCCAAAATTACTCCACCCATGCTATACACAAATCCATTGCATGTTCCGCTCACCCCGTGGTAAATAAGCAGCCACCCCTCACTGGTTTCAATCGGCGTCGCTCCGCTACCAATTTTTACCGATTCCCACCACTCTTTTCCTGCGCCCATCACATGACGGTGTTTTCCCCAGTAAACCATATCCGGGCTTTCCGAAATGAAGACATCACCAAATGGTGTATGACCACTATCACTTGGTCTTGACAGCAGCATGAAGTTACCATTTATTTTTCTTGGAAATAACACTGCGTTGCGATTAAACGGAATAAAGGGATTTTCAATTCTGACAAATTTATTAAAATCTTCGGTTTTCGCAACACCTATTGATGCTCCGTAGAAATCTTGGCACCACATAATGTAATAAATACCTTCTACTTTCACCAGTCTCGGATCATATGCATAAATCGGCATAAAGGGATTACCCTCTTCATCTTCAAAGGCAATCTTTTCTTCATCAATGTCCCAATGCACTGCATCTTCACTACGCCCCAAATAAATGCACGGAATTCCGTCTTTTTGTTCGCCACGAAATACACCGATAAATTCCCCTTGATAAGGGATAACGGCGCTGTTAAATATTCTCGCAACACCTTTTGCTGGATTTCTACCTATGATTGGATTTTCGGTATGTCGCCAAATAGGGGCATCTACAAGGCCACTTGGTTTTTCCTGCCAAGGTATATTTGGTACTGCTGGTGTCAACACTTTTAATCCATTCATGCTATTTTATTCTCCTTTATGTCTCTTGTTTGTTTTCAAGTCTCTTGCTTGGTTCGTTATGCTTTCACTGCTCCCGCCGCTAAGCCACCATAAATCTGTTTCTGGCATAAGATGAAAACCAGCAGCGCCGGTGCCATAGTAATCAAAACACCTGCACAAATATAGTTGTATTGATTGCCTAAAGGTCCCGTAAAGGTATATAGTGACGTGGACACAACGATGTGCTTCAGTTTGTCTTGCAAATAAAGATTAGCCATGTAGTATTCATTGTAAGTAGAGACTCCTTTTAGAATCATAACCGTAACCATTGCCGGCTTCAAAAGAGGAAATAATATCTTGAAGAACACTCCAAAATAGGTACAGCCATCCATGATACCGGATTCATCTAGCTCTTTTGGTATATTTTCAAAAAACTGAATAAATATGGTTACTGAAATAATATCTGTTCCAGTCATCAGGATAATGTATCCAAACATAGAATTAATCAGTCCCAGATTATACATCATCCGATAAACTGATACTTGCATTGCGATACCAGGGAGCAATGCTGCAAACAAAAATAAATTCTTAATAATTCCACGCCCTGGAAAAACAAAACGATTCAATACATAAGCTAAGGTTGCACCAAAAAATATTGAAAAAACTAATACAAATACCAGCACAATTATGGAATTTCTAAATGCCAGTCCCATATTTGCAAGTTGCCATGTTTCAACAAAATTTTGAAAGCTTAGCTCTTTGGGCCAGCTCATAACATTTGTCAATCGATACTCTTCCTTACTCTTCAACGCCGTAATCACACAACTCACCAACGGAAGCAATGATACAAATGCCATAAACAGCAACGTTGCATATTTTATAAACACAAATAGAATCTTTTTAGCTCTTAACCAAAGTGTCATACGCTCACCTTCCTTCCTTTTGTTGCTTTGACCTTACGAATTCTTCCATTGTCATCATTGTCTGGAAAGAGTTTCTTCATCGCAACCTGTTGAAGAATCGTAACCACAAAGATAATCACCATCAGCACGATAGCCATTGCTGATGCAAGACCTAACTTTTGATTTTGATGTGCTAACCGATCCATAATAACGAAGTATGTACCCGTTCCAAATTGGCCTTTTGTAATAACAAACGGAGGTTCAAACGCTGATAAAGAACCCGAAATGGAAAGTATTAAGTTCAATACAATGACTTGTTTAATACTCGGCAGCATAATATAACGGAATTTATGCCATGAATTTGCACCATCAATATTTGCTGCTTCATACAAAGAGGAATCCACAGACATCATCGCACCCAGAAACAAGACCATATTTTGCCCCATATATTTCCAAAAAGAGGTGAATACCAGCGAAATATTATTAATGCTTGTATCTTTCAGCCAAAACGGCAAACTTTCCTGACTAAATCCGATCCATTGAAGCACTGTATCCAACACAAAACCTCTGGTATAGAAAAATTTAAAAATAAACCCTACCGCAATACCACACACTAAATAAGGAAAAAACAAAACGCCTTTGAACACCCCTCCTGCTGTTGTTTTAAAGCAAAGTATGGATGCAAAATAGAGCGCAATTGCCAACTGAACGAAAGCTCCCACAATATAATACCCCGACAAAAGTAGTGCTTTAAAACAATCGTCCCTCGTAAATACTTCAAAATAATTCTGAAGGCCTACAAATGTACGTGGACCAATATATTTCATTTCATAAAAACTAAACTGGAACATTTCCACAAATGGTACATAGGTAAATATCATTAACAATAACAGCGGTAATGAAACAAACGTCCCAATGACCAATCTTTTCTGTACTTTTCTGCTATAAAACCATTCGCGAAACGTCTTCCTTGGTACCGGTTCCTTCACCGTTTGCGTTGAAGTGCTCATAGACAATCCTCCTTGACAAAACATCTCTTTTTTATCTTCAATAAAGGGGTTGTCGCCAATTTTATGCCGCAACCCCTCATTAAATTATATTAGATTACACATTATGGAATTTATTACTCTGTTACTTCTGCACCATATTTTTCTTGAGATGCTGACCATTTCGCATTCCATTCTTCTACAATCTCATTCAATGTCGGTGACCCGGAAAGCGCCGCTTCTACGATCATGCTAACATGATAATTATCTGCATTTAATCCAACTTCGGAATCTGTATTGATATTAGAGAACAAATCTTCTTCTCCTGCTGGAGCCGGAGTATCAATGATTAATTCTACACCATCAAACGCTGCCAATACGTCAGGATATTCTTCACCCACTACAATCGGAACGCCACCCTGACCAAAAGCAAAGCCAGATTCTTCTGTAAACCATTTTACAAACAGCATTGCTGCGGTCTGGTTGTCTACGCTAGAATTTTTATTAATACCAAAAGAATAATCAGGACCTGCTGTTGCTGCCTGTTTTCCATTTACTGTAATTGGAAACGGCATATATCCAACATCATCTACATTATCACCAGCTTCCTGCATCTGAACTACGGACCATGAACCCAGTACCATGGTTCCGATTTCGCCATTATTGAACATAACTTTAGAATTTTCCCAATCTGTTGTGGTTGGATCTTCTTCTGTCAGTCCTCGTGCTACTGATTCATACAGCAAATTGTATACTGCAAATGGGCCTGTTTGTTCGCCATTGTCAGCAAATGGATCTTTCCCGTGAACAATCTTTTCATTCATAAAGTCTGGATCGCCCGTTGCACTACCTGTGATATAAGCATCCCAAGCGCCCATGGTCCAGCCTGATGCAAAGTTCGTATAAAGCGGAATTGCGTCTGTTTTCTCTTTAATTGCAGCAAGTGCATCTAAAAATTCATCTGGTGTTCTAGGAAGTTCTGAAATGCCTGCGGCTTCGAAAACCGCTTTGTTGTAAAGCACGCCCTGAGCACCTCCTACCGATGGAATGCCATACACCTGCCCCTGAAAGGAATAATTATCCAGCATAATATACTGCTTTGAAATGTCTTCCTGAGAGCCAAAGCTTGCAAAATAGTTCCCTGCTTCTGTTTTAGGAACAGTGGTTGGAATCATGCAAAGATCACCCCAATCCCCTGTTGTTAAACGGGTAGTCATAGATTCTGCATAATCAGTAATTCCCTCTATTGAAATTTCAATGTTCGGATACATTTTATTAAATTCAGCGGTGTAATCTTTAAATACTGTGTCCGCCAAATCCGTTCTTTGTGTCATGAATCTAATAGACGCGCTCAAATCAGTATAATCTTCTCCCAGTTTGATGGTATCAATCGTTGGAAGTGAACCTTCTTCGTTAGCCGTCGTACTTGCTTCTGTTTCACTTGAATCCGTAGCTCCGGCTTTTTCTGTCTCTGTTCCTGATGAACCGCAAGCAACCAGTCCCATGGTCAGCGTCGCACATAAACCAAGTGCCAATAATCTCTTTTTCATTCTTTCCCTCCTGTTTTTAAGTTGTTTTTAAGTTATTTTCAATTTTTTTAACTTGATAACTTAATTTAATAATATCACACTTTTTTCCCTCTGTCATCCGCTTTTAATAATTTTTCGTTTTTTTGTATGTTTTACCATCTTTCATTTTAATTTTTTAGTTATATTGTATATTTACACTTAATTAATTTCTATTTTTTAATCTTATTTAAGTTTTTTAACTTAAATAGTATTCATTTTACTTAATCAATAAAAAAACGCTATCACTTACACAATATGAATAATAATAGCGTTCCTTATATTTTTTTATTTTTAGATGTTTTTCTGATTTCCAATCCGCCTGACGCTCTTTTTGATAATCATCCTTCCCATGGCAATCTGCAAGCTTGCCTTTGAGCCTTTCTCCAATGGATGCTCGAGCCTATACAGAATTCGTTCAATGGCCATTTGCGCCATTTTTTTCATATCCACCTCATGGGTAGTAATCTCCACATCACAATATCCCTCATAGAAAAAATTATCAAACCCCACAACCGAAATATCATTTGGAACCTCATAGCCTTTATCTTGCAAGGCCCTCACAACGTCGCACGCTACCAAATCACAATTACATACAAATGCCGTCGGAAGTTCTTCTGGGAGCTTGACATTGATGACCCCGTCTTGAATATCCCGATCTGGGATAATCCAAGATGGTTCCCACTTAATACCATGTTCTAAAAGGGCTTTTTGATATCCAAAACAACGATCGGTAATGCTGCTATTGGCCAATACAGTACCTACATAATAAATTTTCCGATGTCCTTCGTCAATCAAATAATTCGTCATTTGATACATACCATAAAAGTTATTCGAAATAATCGCATCCATGTGTATATCTTCTGCGTAGAAATCTAAACACACCATCGGAAATCGGATATGTTTTTTTAAATATTCCAGATAATGATTGTTCAGCTGTCCTAAAATGATCAAACCATCCACCTGTTCCTCGCGAAGAAACAGCGACATCACTTCGTTTTCTTCATCTTCGTTTGTCAGCACTTCAAACATAACAAAACATTTGGCCCGCTGTGCAATCTTAGTTAATTCCTGATAAAGCGCCCAATAAAAAGAGGTTCCCCTGTTAAGGAATCTCTCTGCAACCACAACACCAACACAAACCTTTCTTTTTTTTCTCTGAACAGACATATTTTTCCCTTGATAACCCATTTCTTCTGCTATCTCAACAATTTGTTGTCGTACTGCTTCGCTCACCCCTTTTTGTCCTGACAACGCATTTGAAACAGTTACCACACTTACTTCCAGCCGTTTTGCTATATCTGCCAATTTAACGGTTTTTGCCATGATAGCACCTCTTTCCCAACTAAAAATCCACTTAAATACAAGTATATTTAAGTGGATTTAATTTGTCAATCAATATTTTTTTGAGTTTTAAGCTGGTAAATACTATTGCACAAAATGATATAACATACTTTTAAAATCTCCCCAAAGCTTATCTACAAGGAATCCGGCCGTCATCAACCACTCTCCTTTATAGATCTGATTGGTTCCCTCAAGTACATAATCAGCATCAGGGTCCAATCCTTTTAATTTTATTTTTCTGGTATGGACATTCGCTTGTCCCAAAACCTGCACATATGTCACTAAGGCTTCTTTTTGGTCCTTTCCCACCACCATGTAACAGTCATAAAATCCATTGGAACGCCAAGACGAAATCCGATAATAGGTTCCCTCTCTAATTAATCCATGATACTTATGATACTGTGCGGTCTGTTCTGAAATCATCGCTCTATCGGCTTCAGGAATCCTGGTAATATCTAGCTCATATCCAAAAGTTCCGGCAAGCGCCACATCACCCCTGGTTTTAAATGGTGTAACTCTTCCTACCGAATGATTGGGACAATCGCTTACATGCGCTCCCATCGTTGACAACGGATAGATCAATGCCGTTCCTTCTTGAATCTGTAGCCGCTCAATCGCATCCGTATCATCGGAACACCAGATTTGCGGGCTATAATATAACATTCCGGGGTCAAAACGCGCTCCGCCGCCGGAACAATTCTCCAACAATAAATCTGGAAACTCTGTCACCAGTCGTTCTTGCAACTGATACACACCCAACACATAGCGATGAGACAGTTCACCCATTCGATCGGCTTCTAAACTTACACTCCCCAAGTCACAAAGCTGACGATTCATATCCCATTTCACATAATCAACGGCAACACTCCGCAAAATCTTTGCCACCTGCTCATATGTATATTCGATAACCTCTGGTCTTGAAAGATCTAAAACAAATTGAGAGCGAGACTGGGTAGCTACCCGCCCCGGAATCGCAATCGCCCAATCCGGATGAGCTCTATACAAATCCGAATCCGGTGAAATCATTTCCGGCTCAAACCAAATCCCAAATTTTAGACCGATATCTTTCACTTCCCGGACTAACTTGTGCAAGCCACCTTGCAACTTTTCCTCATTCACTTGCCAATCACCCAAAGAACTATCATCGCTGCTTCTCTTTCCAAACCAGCCGTCGTCCATAACGAGCATTTCAATCCCTACTTTTTTAGCCTCCTTCGCAATTGCTAACAATTTTTCACTATTAAAATCAAAGTAGGTTGCCTCCCAGTTATTAATCAGAATCGGCCTTTCTTTGTGTAAATAAGGACTGCGAATCAAGTGGTTTCGATATAAATCGTGGAAGGTATTGGTCATTTGATCCAAGCCACTGTTTGAATATGTCAATACTACTTCTGGACTAGAAAATACTTCTTCCGAATTCAGTTTCCAACAAAATCCTTGGGGATGAATTCCCATCTCCATTCGCACCGACTCAAATTGATTCACTTCTGCCTGGGCAATAAAGTTTCCCGAATATATAAAGTGCATCGCATAGACTTGTCCTTGTTCTTGCGTGGTCTCTGGCGTTACTAATGCAAAGAACGGATGCTCCTGGTGACCTGACTCTCCTCGGAACGATCCCACCGCTTGCCTTCCTCTTACCAATTTGTTCCTTTGAATATGACGTTCTCTTGCCCAAGAACCATGCAGTGTCAGCATCTCATAGTTTTCCATATCCATGTCCACGCAAGCTGACAACACCTTTTCTAAGTACAGTGCTTTTGTTCCCTTATTCCGAATGATTACATTTCTCGTGATCACGTCTACATCTTCGAACACCCCGTACTGCAAGACCACTTCCAACTGCAATACCGGATCTACACAATAGATGCGCAGTGTTTGTGCAATATCATTCGCGCCAAAGGTCGCTGGCAATCCATCAATCCCATCCTTACCTTCTAAGATTTCATAACTTTTATACTGGAGCTGGCATGCTGTAAACCCATCTTCATTCCGAACTTCTAATGCACTCGCCCGATAATCACCAATCCCACCGGTGGGATATTCCGTCGGAAAGAAATCCAAAAACGAAGACTTCTCTCGTTGATTTTTCGATGGAACAAAGGGGGCTTCTCCAGTTCGAAGTAAATACCCTAAACCACAGCCTTCTGTTATCTTGGCACCATAATATACATGACCTAAATAACCCTCATCATCTACTACACCGATGATATATGTAGTATTGGGGGTATCTAGTTTAAACAATCGCTCCGCTGCTAAAAATTGAATCGCCATCGTTTCACCCTCCTAATCAAATTGCATTACGCCTTCTACTCCCATATCTAAATATACTACAAACAGCACATCCAGCACCGCATTCACGACACACGAAAGCAGCAAGAAAACCGGCGGTGTCTGCTTCAACATCAAAATCGGCCTACTAAGGAAAATACCTGCGGATTACAACTCTGCCAGAGAGTTTTTTCCCAACTGTCTTCCTACTACCATTGAATTCACGATATTATAAAATTATTTTTTCCTTCTCATAAAATGATTTAATCACATTGGCCGCCGGTTTACCATAAACTCCATATCCCATATTCACCGAAGGAGCCGGTTCATACAAATACACCGAAGTCCAATCCCAACAAGCATATCCATTTAACCAGCTACGTTCTTTACCTTTTTCAAACATCACTTCATAGTAACGACGCTGTTCTTCTAAGCTCAATTTCCCGGTATGAGTCCAATCGTTAGGGATAAAGCTGCTACCTTCTCGGCACGGGCAACCACATTCAGCAAAGAAAAATGGTTTTTTAAACTTATGTATCACCTGTTCAATTCGATCCAAGTTTTCATCCCATTGATCAATCGGATAATAACCACTTGACGATATTACATCTAACGCATCCCACCACTTCACTTCTCCTTCTTGGTATTTGTCAGCATTATATGTCAATAGCCCGCTATAAACTTTGCGAATTTCTTCAATCAATTTTCGCCAGAACATTTCTTGGCGATCCGTCATGACCAATTCGCAGCCAATAATCAACATTTCACAGCCTGTCTCCTCTGCCAATCCGGCAAAATGCCGAATGTAATTAGTGTAATTGATAAACCAATTACTCCACTTTGGTTCACAGGGTACTTCTAAATCAAAGAAATTAATAAATGCACGCCACGTACCATCCAAACAATTAAGCATTGGCTTCAAAATAACTCTTAATCCAATTTCTTTTGCATAGCGAATCATTTCACGGACTTCTTCGTCTGTCGGTGTGAATTTTCCTTGAAAATCAATTTCCTCCGTATGTGCAGTGGCTTGCTTTGCCTCTATCGCCAAAACAATCGTATCTATTCCCGTTGTTTCTTTCAACGTCTGCAGTGATTCTTTCGCTCTATTTCCGGCAAATGATTGATCGGGATCATAAACCATTCGCCAGGTAAAACCTTTAACAAACAAAAATTCGTTCATTGCCCACCTCCTCGTAGAAGACTAACCCAATGTAATTTGATCTATTCCATCTAGCTCTTCTTTCGTAAAATCGGTCCGATTTACATTCTCTACATTATCACGAATTTGTTCTGGCTTAGATGCACCTATCAAAACGCTGGTCACATCGCCATCCCTTAGCACCCATGAAAGAGCCATCTGGGCCAGACTTTGTCCACGCTCTTTTGCTAGCTCATTAAGCGCAGAAATTTGTCCAAGTCGTTCATCTGTTATAGCGTTCGCTTTCAAAGCACTTCCTTCTTTTTGGGCCCGGCTATCACTCGGGATTCCGTTTAAATAACGCTCCGTCAGAAGACCTTGCTCCAAAGGGCTAAACGCTATCAACCCGCAGCCATTTTCACTTGCAAATTCTTTTACCCCATCTGTTTCAATCCAACGATCAAGCATTGAATATCGAACTTGATTGATAATAAACGGGCATTTTAAATCATTTAATATTTCCATTGCTCGCTTGGTATTTTTCTTGTCATAATTCGAAATTCCCACATAAAGGGCTTTACCTGATTTAACAAATTGATCGAGTGCCAGCATAGTTTCTTCCAGTGGCGTGCCGGGATCCATTCGATGATGATAATAAATATCTACATAATCCAGACCCATTCGCTGTAAGCTTTGATCTAAACTGGCAATCAGATATTTTCTGCTGCCCCAGTCCCCATAAGGACCTTCCCACATATCATAACCCGCTTTCGTACTAATGACCAATTCATCCCGATAGGGTTTTAAATCATCCTTGAGTATCTTCCCAAAATTTGTTTCTGCGCTCCCCGGCAACGGACCATAATTGTTTGCCAAATCAAAGTGTGTGATTCCGGAATCAAACGCTGTACGGCACAGCTGCACCATGTTTTCGAAATTGTCTTTTGTCCCAAAGTTGTGCCATAATCCCAGTGAAACTCCCGGTAACTTTAGCCCACTATTACCACATCTGTAATATTGCATACTATTATATCGCTCTTTCGCCGCTTGATAACTCACATTGTTTTCCTCCATTATTTTTTATAATTTTATTATAGCCTCTTCCAATAATGTTTGAAATGTCTAAAAACGCACTTTCTTGTACTTTAGCGATCTGTTGAATCCGAATGTAATTCGTGTTACAATGGTGCTATCCATTAACCAAAAGGAGTATTATTATGATTTCTTTAGATGCAAAAGACCAATTATACCAACTGGATATTACCATTCCGCCGCAAGTTTCTTACATAAATCAAGCCAAAAAGAAAAATAATTGGAAGCATCCACCTCGTATTTCAGGCGAATATGTTTTATTTATTTTAACATCAGGCAATTTATTTCTGCAGGAAGGCGATAACGAATATCATCTCACGGAAGGCGATGTCCTTTTATTGGATCCCACCCTTTTGCATCGTGGTACCAAACCTTCTTCCTGCACTTACTATTATATTCATTTCCCCACCGCAACCCTTAAGAAGTTAGAATTTTCGGATGACTATGCTAAGACTTTTTTATTAGCGAATCGCAGCAACTCTTATAACTGCAATCCATTCGGATACGAGCTGTATGAACAAACCCGCCTGATTTTTCCAAAGCAGATGCGTCTTGAGGGAAAATCATCCATGACACGAATTTCCGCGCAAATGCAACAAGCAATTTTGGCATCTGAGCGACGTATGGATTATTTCAAAGTAATATGTTCAAGTTGCTTTCTACAAATTATCACTGAACTAGGATCACATTATTCCGACCGAATACTAGAAACAGCTACCTCACATTTTACAAAAACACAAGTGGATCTTTTACAAAATTTGATGACATTTATCTTTGCTAACTACACCACCCATCTTTCGAGCTTACACTTTGAGAAACACTTCCATATGAGCTTTGATTATTTGAATCGCCTATTTGGAAAAAAAAATAATATCACCCTATTTGCCTATATCAACAACCTTAGAATCAACAAAGCCGCTGAGTTACTGATTCATGAAAATTTTAAATCCTATGAAATTGCCGAACGAGTGGGCTATCGCGATGAATATTACTTTAGCAAAGTTTTCAAAAAACATATGGGGATTTCCCCTCGAAAATACAAGCAAATTTTTCAATGATTTGCAACTTTAATTACTTTATCCTCTACTTGCTCTATTTCGTGCTCTTTTGAAAATCTGATTGGCTTATTATTGTCGTCATTTACGTTGCTGGATTCCCTCTATCAAAATGATTCCCTTGCTTTTTCTTCCTCCTGTAAACGGCTCCGCAATCCATATGAATGGAAGGAATTTAAAAACAGCCTGTATGAAACCGACTGGTGTCCCTATATTAAGGAGACTTTTAATGGTTTTGGCAATGCAATCGAATATCTTGGCAGATATACGCACCGGATCGCCATCTCCAACAGCCGCATCCTGTCCGTGTCGGAAACGAAAACCGCGTTTTCTGCCAAGGGAAGGAAGCCGGGTGAACCAAAACGGCAGATAACTGTCAGCAATCAGGAATTCATACGGCGATTTCTGATGCATGTACTGCCATGTGGATTTCAAAAGATACGTTATTATGGTTTTCTTAATAACCGTACCAAAAGCCGAAACCTGAAGTTGATCTTCACAATTCAGGGATATCAGAAATTCAAATCACGATACATAAATCTTTCCATGAGTGAACTGTTGAAAGCCATCTGGAAAATCGATGTTACACTGTGTCCTGTATGCGGCAGCCACCATATGAAGCCATCCGGAAGGACGTATGCCATTAGATAGCAGGACATTAATCCTATACTCCATATTTTTTTCAGGCCTCCCACTGGAAGGTCCGCGAAGCATGTCCAAAGTCTGGAAAGTCCGCTTCATTTCTGTCAGAATGTGCCACATATTACAACAGTTATTCCCTAAAACCGGACGTTTTAGCCAAAGAGAAGGAATACTATCCCCATATACGTTATCGGCTACGAGGTCGCGATTCGGTACAATAGTAAATCATCAGATTTAGAGCAGAAAGCATTTCTCTGCTCTTTTTTTTGAACTCTAAATCAGATGCTTTCCTTATAAATTATATCACTTCTACACCAATTTGCAAGTATTTCCAAAACATGCACAATATTACCTTTCTCATGTAAAATATAATTTCCTAGATAGTCTAGCCTTTTGCTTTATATATAATTTCATGCATCCTCTTATATTTATATGGAATGGTGAAAACCAAGAATACTGCTATAACAAAAAAGCTACGGGATAATGGTAAAAGAGGTATCGCAGTCATGCTTTTGATTCAGTTTATTTCGATCATGCTACTTTATAACATTTCCTACCGTCTCGCTTATATCGGTATATTTGCTACTATAAATCAATGCTTTTTTACCAGCATTCAATTTATTATTAATAGAATCCAACAGAAAGGAGCTGCTTAATCATGGTTTACGCATGCAGAAAAACACTGGTTGATTTCGTACTAACGATGATGGCGAAAACAGCAAGAAAAATGATTGATTACGTTCAGAAGTGTGGGTGTCTCTGGTTTCTATATGAACCAACCCCTCCAAATGATATTAATGAAATTAATACAAAGGACCTCATATAGAATGCATTTGATACTTCCTCCACCACCCAAAGAATGTGCTGTCGGATAATATCAATTTTTGATCCGATTAGTCCCATATAGAAACAACCCCATGAAAATCAAATTGATAAATTCAATTGGGGTTGTTTTTATGTGTTTGCTTTTTATGAAGCGCTCAGTTTTTCCTTCATATTTCTTAATTGCGCTATTTATAAACCGATGATATTTATTTAGATTTCGCCCTATCGCATAGAGCATGAACTCTTTCTTGACTTTCACCGAAGAATGACTGGAAGAGTCAGGCGGTCAGCGATTTAAGCGCGGCAAGTGCGCCGTAACTCGCACTTTGGAACCAACTGTCAAGTTTGTACGGTGGAGCAGGAATCGTTTGTATTATGATCGTTTGCGTTGCTGTTCAAGGCAAGTGGAACAAAAACGTTGCGGCTTGGTATTTACATGTTTGCGGCTATGCTCTGGGTATTATCCGACAATTAGAAAATCAATTCAAGATGCAATATGGCAGTTCCATTGATGAAATTTTGGATTCCGTATATATGGCTGGTATGGATCTGGAGGATTGTGAAATCAGAGGGCATACCAAGAGCATTGAACGAAGCAATAAAATGCTGAATTTACTCAACTCCAGTGTAGAACTGCTACGAGAGAATCATAAAAACGGTGAACAATACTACTGGATTCTCTACTATGCCTTTCTTTCCTCACACGAAGCTGCAAATACTGAGGAAATACTGGAGCTTTTGGAAAAACACATGGAGAGACCTTCTTATCGCACCTATTTTCGTAAACGAGATCAGGCCATCCGTGCATTGAGCATGATTTTATGGGGATATACTGCAAACGAGATTTCAGATCTGCTAGATAAATTCTTTCCTGAATAGTAACATCGACATTTCACAAAAAAACATAGATAATATACACAAAAACAAAGAAGGAGTATTTATTTATGAACACACTAAAGAATCTGATTTCAGAATATTTGGAACATTGCGAAATCCGGAAGGAATTAGACAGAAAAACTATCAAGGCCTATAGAATTGACTTGAGGCAATTTTCCGATTCCATGCAAGTACATGATAACTATACTGACAAAAATGCACTTAACGATTATATATCTAATGTCCATAAGCAGTTTCAACCCAAAACAACTAAGCGAAAAATTGCCAGTGTAAAAGCCTTTTTTCATTATCTTGCATATGAGGAGATTCTGGAAGTAAATCCGTTTGACAAAATCAACATTAAGTTCCGAGAGCCACAGCGGTTGCCCCGGACTATTCCCTTTGCAGTTATAGAAAATTTCATGGCTGCTATGTACAAAGAGCGGCAATACGCCAGAACTGAATTTAAGAAAAAATCTATTCTGCGTGATATTGCTGTTATTGAATTACTGTTTGCAACAGGCATGAGAATTTCGGAATTGTGTACCTTGCGACTAGATCAAGTTGATCTTACTTCTCATAAATTGCTTATTTATGGAAAGGGAGCTAAGGAAAGGATGCTGCAGATTAGTAATGAAGATGTCATTAATATTCTATCCGCTTACTACAAGGCCTTTAAGAACGAGATCAACTCAACTGGATTCTTTTTTATTAACCGGCTTAACAATCAGCTTTCTGATCAGTCAGTACGTGCACTGATATTAAAGTACTCTGAACTGGCTGGTATACAGTTGCATCTTACCCCTCATATGTTTCGCCATTCTTTTGCAACACTTTTATTGGAGGCTGATGTAGATATTCGATACATTCAGAAAATGCTTGGACATAGCTCTATTACCACGACTGAGATATATACAAATGTTTCTATGACCAAGCAATATAATATCCTCGCAACTAAACATCCTCGAAATAACATGTGCTTGAACAACGGATAATTTGGAATTATCCGTTGTTTATTTACATCCATTATACTCTATATAACACTTACCCGCAATCCATTTATTTCCTCTTAATATAATTTCACCATGACACAAAATTGGCATCCTCTTGCGATTGAACCAGCTTTTTACCTATGCTACTATGATAATTGCTTATAGTTTTCTTTCCTGCATCCATGTGGTGCATTTTTTATTTTATATCTTTATGTATTCAATACGTACAGAATACATTAAAAATCTTCTACGTATTCTGTACGTAAAACTTATGTATATTATGTCGTAATTTGAAAGGAGCTTACTTATGGCTTATGAAATAAATATGAATACCCCTATACTAACTCTTGATACAGACACCCCTGTTGAGACTGTCCAGTCCAGGGAAGATACAATATGGCATGAAATTCAGAATGCATATCGCACGAAGCGGATTCTCACCGGTATTTTGGGAGGGATTGAAAATTAGAGGGCGGCGCTTCCATTGCGATTATTTACTATAAGAATTTTCGGACTATTATTCCGGTTGCAGAAATGATGATAAATCTTAATATGGATGCAGACCATGACTATGGTGAAATTGCTCTCCGGCAGAATAAGATTCTCAATAATATGCTTGGCTGTGAGATTGACTTCATCGTGAAAGGACTTGATAATCAGACACGCAGCATCGTTGCCAGCCGCAAAGATGCTATGCTGAAGAAACGCCAAATCTTCTATCTTGATACCACATTAAATGGTGTTCCTAAAATCCACGAGGACCGTGTGGTTCAGGCCAGGGTAGTTGCGGTTGCTGAAAAGGTAGTCCGCGCAGAGATATTCGGCGTGGAAACGTCTATTTTAGCAAGAGATTTAAGTTTTGACTGGCGCAGAACCTAACCTGCTGGTTAAATTCCACGCTCTGCGTTCGATTATGTATTTCTGCCGGTTTGTCTGCCTGTGATAGAAGATATACCACTGCCCATTCACACAAACCATGCGCCGTGGGTATTTCCGGTGAAGTTGCGCGCATGAGCCTCATCCACGCCCGGCAAGCCTATATCGCCGATACTGATTATTCTGCCGCCATATCTCCATGGTTCCAATGGAGTGGAGGCAGTCGTATAAGAATCATTATGAGAGTACTGTAACTTTATAGAAAAATGCTAAAGAATAACAAAGCTACAGGTAGCCGGAGGCAGTTCCAGAATACCAGCGGGCTTGGTTGTTCCAGTCATATCGGGCATGCCATCTTCCCCAGTTAGTACTAAATCCACACCATTCAGGGTCATCACTGTAGCCCGAACATTGCCATCCTTTCCAGCCAGTGTATATACTGTAGCCTCCTTAGGAATATCAACAAGAATAGACTCAGTCAAGGAGTTGTTAATTACCAGATACGCCAGGCCCTGCTTACCATCTTTACGGGAATGTACATAGACGTGGGCACCCATTCGAATGACTTCTTCAGCCTCAAATACAGTAGTTCCCATGAGGTTATTCCATAAAAGCGCAGCAAAGTAATTTGGGCGGGGTTCATGGCTACTATGATCTAAGAAACCGTAATCGGATGCAGATAACGTGTTATGAAAGATAACTCCGTCAGTAAAAGCTGCAAAGCCTCCCAGTTCATTCAGAGTACGGAACACGTCCAGATAGGTTGACGCCCAGGTGTTTCCTCCGCCAGCTGCATCCCCACTTTCGGTAACCCAAAGTTGTCCGCCGGGACAATATTTGTCGCGCAGTTTACCACAATTCCTGGCAGTGTTTATGGCTACTGCAAGATAGTCCTCACTGATAGCTTCCTCAGCCTGCCAGTGGCCATGAGGCACTATTGCAGCCAGGCGTTCGGACACCCCATTGTAATAGTGGTAACTAAATACATCTAGCGGTTCTTTGGTGTCATCCAGCAGATCGCGGCAATAGCAGCTTTTCATCGTGAGTTCGATTCCGCCGCCGGCTTTTTTATCTCCATACTGCCCCTGAGCATTGTCCGGTCCGATATTGGAAGGCCCCACACATAGACATTCGGGATAATTCTTGCGTACCCATACAAAGAACAAGTCTTGATCGCGTGCAAAGTGTGCCGGTGTGTAGCCTTTTGGAAAACCGGTGCCCTCCATCATATTTGGCTCATTCGCAAACTCGGCTGCAGAGATTGGAACACCATATTGTTTACTCAAAGCAAATATCTTTTCCGCTTCTGAACTGGGCCAGGGCTCTTCCGCATTGTGAAGCCCCTTGCAGTTCGCCAAGGAAATCATCAACTTTCCGCCTACGGCTTTGACAAAATCCAACACACCTATCCATTGTTGTTTTGTTAACACATTGAGATATCCCTGCGGAACTTCTCCCGGTGATAGCTCTCCAGCAAAATCGTAGTAGGTTTTGGTTGCCCATGTGCCGGATACACGAACCCAAACAGGGCCAAAAGCCTTGGCAAGTTTGCGAAGCTTAGCATTATACATGTCAATGGGTGGGTACACTTGCATCAGGGCACGTTGTCTTTCGGCAGGAGGTATTGACGGATCAATAGTGAAATCTTCAGCGCCAGCCACTTGGGCTGGGGTGTAGGCCTTCCAGAATGTACCGCCCGTGACCTCGGCAAATTCGATATTATAGGACATCAGCATAGGGTCAACATTACGGAGTGTTTTTTGAAGACTGGTTTTCAGTTTAAATGGTTCTTGCATTGTTTCTGTGCTCCTTTCTTGTACTGTAGGGGATGGAAGTGGTGTTGTGGGAACCGGTGATTTTATCTGACCCTCTCCCGCAAGCAATTACGTTACATCACGCCATGAGCTCCCGAATCCATCCCATTACAGGTGTGCGGGAAGTGCATATCGGCATTGATATCGGGACCGGGGATACTGTGGCAGGATAATTGATTAGTTTTCGTCGAACATCCTTTTCAAGCAGCTTGCGTAAACCGAGCCCTTGCTTCGCATGGGCTCGGTGTGATGGGTCAGATTTGAATTATTCGGCGTCGCTTTCTTCCTTTACTGCGCTCTCAAGGTTTTCCGCGTAGCGAAGCTTTGCAGCAGTTTCGACGGTATTGTCGCTAATGCCTGTGCGCTCCTTGTTGGTGCGCTGCACCTCGACCATTTTTTCCCGGCTCAGTTCGCTCTTCTTCATAGCGATAACAGTGCAAATCCACCCCAGAATAGGGAAACCGACCAACAGGATAACAGTCATCACCTTAACACCCGTGGTCAGCGGATCGCCGGTTTGAGGCAGTACATCGGTATAGCCGATGAGACCGATCATTGCAGTGGAGATGGTAACACCCAGGGAGGAAATCAACTTTTCAATAAAATTGCAGGTTGCAGCAACGGTGGCGGGCATATATTTTCCGCTGCGGTAGAACTCATAGTCCACAATGTCCATGCGCAGGGAATTGGAAGCGGTAGAAACCACCATCCTGGCGGCGTTTCCCCCAAATGTTAAGACAAAGAAGAGTACAGAAGGGATAATAGCTCGTGTGATCTGTGTGGTGTCAGTGAATAGCAGAAAGGCCGCATACAGTACGTTAAGAATTATGCAAACCCATGTCCAGTCAACCATGACCTTCTTATTGCCATGCTTGCCGGCCAACCGCGCCCCGATGATGGCAAAGATAATACCGGGCAGCATAGCCACCGTCGAAATTGTCGTGGAGATGCTGTAGTTGCCGATCATGATACCGTAAAGCATGACGGTAACTACGCTGACCGAGCTGATATTGTTTGCCAGCTTATCAGAGATGACAGCCCACAAATATCGCTGAAGCTCTTTGTTTCCCCGGACCAGGGCGAGCATATCCTTGAAGCCAGGCTTTTCATTTTTACTATTGCCCTGCTTGACTACCAGGTAATTCTCGGGTTTGTCATAAGGAGTTATGCCGATGCAGGATATAACATACATCACGAGAGAAACTCCACAGACAACGATATTCAGCATCGAAAGAAAATCTGAGGAGACGATGTTGTCATAACGAGGCAACAGCACCACCATCGCAACCATCATCATGATCATGGGGCTCAGATAGGAGTAAATTGTGCTCCAAACGCTGATGGTGGGACGCTGGCGGGGATCGTCGGACAGAATATTGCCCATGACGCTGCCCGCCGTGCTGGAGAAAGTATAGCCTAAAATGTAAATACCATAGCAGAGGACAAAGACAGCAATGCCTGCAACGCCGCTGAGCTTGCCGGCAAAAACGTTGCACATTAAAGTTGTAGCCAAGGCCATGAAACCCCAGCCCAGCATCATGAAGATTCGTACCTTGCCAAAGCGAGAATTGAAACGCTCAAAGATGTAGGCACAGATGGGGTCTGTGATGCCGTCAAAAATACGGGAAGCCGTAATGATTACACCGGTGACAGCCGCTAGGATGCCGAAGTTCAGATTGCCGATATAGGTAGCATAAGTAAGCAATATGTAAAAGCACATCTTCCCCGCACCATTCAGCTGCGATAGTGCAATGCACCAGGTTTTCGCCCGGCGGTACTGGACACCATCTTGCTGGGCGGCCGTCATTTTCTGTTTTTCCATTTCTTATTCCTCCTCAAGAATAACTCGTGTACCCAGGGCTCAATGTCCCTGAAACACTGCATTTCTTTTTGGGTACATATACCCGAACAGGTTACTTTTTTAATTTGTTTTTTAAATCCATCTGATAGGCTATTAAAATCTTGACTTCATGAACCGACTTAGTATGCTGATACAGGCTTGAGAAGAGTCTACGTCATCTAGCCAAAGCCTGTTGGGTACTTCGGGTACTATACTTTAGGTACACGAGTTATCTTTATTTTTTCAGTTGGTTCAAGCGTCGGTTCAGCTTAATGATAACCTGCGGGGAAATGTCTACCATCTTTAGAATCCGTTGGATCTGGAACTTCATAACGCTTTTCAACATGTAAGATGAGTCAACATCTCCGTTCACGGCGTTGACAACCTTGGGTCGCATTTCGGCTGCCGTTTGCTGAATCTCAGCCATCACTGCGGCTCCCTCCGGGTGGAGTAACAGGTCTTCCAAAGTGTCCCGTATGCTGTAGTACCCTTCGGGATACTCCATGCACATAGTTTCGCCGGTCTCATCGTCAAACCAGTTGCCAGCCACAATTTCCTCCGGTGGCATTATGTAATCGGCATTAGGTTCCTCCACCCCCCTTAAAATAATAGCATCATTTGTCCCATTATCCGCCAGCGCCTCAATTTGGTTCTCACCTATTGCCAATGGCAGTTCCTCAAAAAGACAGATATGATTTTTCACCGTTTTTTTTGCTATGCGAACCCCATTCACCAGTAATGCTACTTGCGTTGCATTAGTATAGACCTTTACACTACGTTGGCCTGTGGCACGATCCACAAAACGGGCGCCGCAGATATGAACCATTGGATTTTCGCTCCAATACGCTTGATAAATATAAAAAGCATCCTTCTTGGTTTTTCGGTCATAGCTCACAAGACCTTTGTTGTTACGTCCTTTACTGCCCCCTTCATTGCGTGTATCGGCAGCAAACTCAAACATATTCCAGTACCATGTTGCATATAACCACGGCCTTTCATCAAATACCTGCAACATGACTTCATTGTATACAGCTTGATACTCTTCGCTGTAGTCATGATTCTCGGGAACAGCGCTATGCCAGTACGTCAGGGCGTCAGCACCGTATTCAGTGACCGCAAGCGGACGGTTTGGGTTTTTGGCATGCCAGGCATCTAAAAAAGGTCCGCTGTTGGCCGTTTCGCCATTATACCATCCCAGATAGATGTTATACCCTTGGACATCCGTGATTGTGGTGTGAGGATGTTCAGGGGGGACCGTACTCAGTTGTGCGATAGCAGTCAGGCGACCGGGATCCATTTCCTTTGCTACTATGTTTAGGTCGCACAAACACTCATATAGTTCTTCATGCTCTCCACCCATCGTTAACTCATTGCCAATGCCCCAAAAGCAGATAGAGGGATGATTATAGTTTTGGGCAATAAGCTCTGTCAACTGGCTTTTGGCGTTTCCCCTGGCTTTCTCACCAGGGATATATTGACTTATGAATGGAATCTCTGCCCACACTACCATGCCTTTGGCATCGCATAAATCATAGAAATACTGGCTGTGCTGGTAATGAGCCAACCGGATGGTATTGGCACCAATTTCTCTGATTAAGGCCATATCTTCTCGGTGATCTTCATTGGTTATAGCCCACCCCTTGTCCTGCCGGTCTTGATGCCTCGAAACCCCGCGTAATGGATAAAGCCTACTGTTCAATATAAATCCAGTGTCGGCATTCACAGTAAAACTTCGGTACCCGTAGTGTATTACAACCTCGTCCATGGATTGACCGTCTCGCATCACTACAACTCTTGCAGTGTAAAGATATGGTTCGGCTACACCGTGCCAGAGATGCGGTTTTTTTACTTCCAGTTCCAGCGTCGTATGTGGTTTTGCCAATACTTCACCCTTCGCCACAACATCCCCGCCGACATCCAAAAGTTCAACCGCTACCGAGGAATCATCGCATCCTACTGTGAATACATCAACTTGGGTGAATCCACTGGAACTAGGCGTGACAAATACACCATCACTGCCTGACCGCATCAAATCGACATGGCATTGTTCAGCTTCGATAAAGTGCACAGGACGGTATATACCACCAAAAAAAGTGAAATCTGCCATTTGGGGATAGGTATCCTGCGCTTCGTTATCAATCAGCACATCCAGTGTGTTGCCAGTGGCCTGTAAAAAGTCCGTCAACTCGAAACGAAAGGTGGAAAACCCGCCCGCGTGACTTCCGACTTCCTGGCCATTGCAAAGCAGTTCAGCTGTGTGGTTGGCTCCCTCAAATTGTATGTACTGGCATTTTCCGGGAGTAGGGTCGGGCAGTTCGAACTGATATGTTGCTCTACCACGCCAGTAGTCGCCGCCACCGTCCTGTCCGTCCAGCGCATTCCATGTGTGCGGCAAAGAGACCGGCTGTGCATTTTCACCTTGCTTGAAAAATCGAGCTTTCGTCAAAAGAATAGAATTCCTCATTATATCCTTCCTTTCCATTGAGGATCAAGTGGTACAACTCTGACCAAGCTTGCAGCATTGCCTTCAGCGCATGCCGCAAGCTTCGATTAAGTAACAATATGCCTTTTTCACCCCAGAATGTTGTAGTTATTGCTGGTAAATATCACTTTTCAGCACAATATGAAGCACCCTGGCAGCTGACCGCCTTAGAGTCACATCATCTATTGTGCCACTACTCACTGCAGCGGCAATCTGTTGCCTCACTTCATCATTGCCAGGCATTACAAGGTCGTTACCAGCGCCAGCACAAAGGACAGGGTCTGCGCGTCCACCCCAATCTGTCATTACAAGTCCACCAAAATTCCATTCGCACCGAAGCAGTTTGGTGCATAAGTCATAGTTATTTGCGGTATAAATGTGATTAATCTTATTGTAGCTGCTCATCACCGTCCACGGCTGGCTTTCCGTAACCGCAATTTGGAATCCCTTCAAATAGATTTCCCTCAGCGCACGCTCATTTATATTAGAGGAGCACTGCGTCCGATTGTCCTCTTGATTGTTGCAGGCAAAATGTTTTAAGGACACGCCTACCCCTTGATGGCTTTGTACGCCTTTTGTTATAGCCGCGGCCATCTTGCCCGATAGTAAAGGGTCCTCTGAGAAATACTCAAAATTTCGGCCGCACAACGGATTTCGGTTGATGTTCATGCCTGGTGCCAGCCATATGGTGATTCCGAACTCCAGCATTTCACGACCAACTGCCTCACCAACCTGATGCAGCAGTTCGGTGTTCCAGCTTTGTGCGAGCACAAGGTGCACTGGCCAAGCCGTTGCATAGCGGTATGCAGGCTCGCCTCCCTCACCAATCATGTTTTTAGCGGCAGCTGCATAGGCTTTGTACTTTTCCGGGATATTCACAGCACGCTCAAAACCATTTTCATCCATAGTAATCTCATTGATGATATTCAAACCAGCTGGCCCGTCAGAAAGAACGATGTTTCCGATACCTTTATTTGCCAGGTCGATCGTTGTTTTGCCTCCTGCACCTGTTACATTGTGCTGGCCTTGTTTCAAAACGCCGCCACCACACAGTAACTCAGCCATCTCTTGCGGGGCAAGCGTGTCCAGCAAGGTTTTTTCCCGCTTGCTCTCTACCACTCTCGGCTCACCGTAATCATGTGTCACGGGGGAAAAACTTTTGGTATCGATGGTGAGACGCCGTAATCCTTCCGGTAATGATGTATAGGCAGTAGGAAGTGGTAGGGGCAGTTCATCAACGCGCTGCTTGGGAGCACAGCAGGCCACACATTGCTCACACGTCACGGTCTCATCCATTTCAAGGGCCGCCACAATTTCTGTATTGGCCGCATCAACGCCCATCTGTAGTAAGTAGGCGCCTTTTTCCAGCACCCAAGCCAAAACTGCTTCATCGTAGCTGGCTGCGCTGGTCATATCAAACTCCAATACAAGTTCTTCACTTGCTTTTGGAACAAGCTCCCTGGTTTTTGCAAAAGCTACCAGGCGCTTTTTCTCTTTTTCCAGCCGGCCCACCGGGCAGCTCAGGTACAATTGTACAACTTGCCGTCCTACGTTCGTCGCACCGGTGTTCATCACTTGGACTTTTGCCTGTACCCGTGTGCCTTGCAAAGCAAAATCGCTGCATGCAAGGCTGAACTTGGTATAGGACAACCCATACCCGAAGGGATAGCGTGGCTTAACGGCATAACTGTCAAAATACCGGTAGCCTACATAGATTCCCTCAAGGTAAGATTCGTTGTCCAAATCACCGTTAACATGCCCGTATGTAGATGCGTTGGGATAATCCTCGTATTTCAATGCCCATGTAGAAGTAAGTCTTCCTGAAAAATCCGTCTTGCCACTCAGTACATCTGCAAAGGCATTACCGCCCTCCATGCCGCCTTGACCATAAAACACGACAGCATCAATACCATCAACTTCATCGAGGATGGAGAGTTCTATCGGTCCCCCCACATTAATAACCAAAACAGTTTTGGTATAAGCCACTGCCAACTTCAACAGGTTCTCACGTTCCACATCTGTCAAGTACCAATCGCCTGGCTCCAACCGTCTATCATGGCTTTCACCTGCTTGCCGGGCTATTACATATATGGCGGTGTCGGTGTCGGACGCCCGGACATCTTCATCGTTCACCAGTCTGCCGGCCGGAAAGCGAAAGGGGTCACCTTTTGCGGCTGCAAATATCTCGTGGGGGGCCATACCTGCAGTCTTTTTCGCTATTTCGGCCTCCCAGGCATGATACTTTTCGTCATATTCAAAGTCGTAATCATCCAACCAGGATTTGGATGTCACAGTATAGCCACCGTTTTCCAACCCTTTTTCAATAGGCACTGAGTACCGTTCATTTACAGCACCGCTGCCAGTGCCGCCCTTGATGGTCTTTCGCGCCCCCATGCCGTAGAGTGCAATCTTGCATGCAGGCAGCGGCAGAACTCCATTATTCTCCAGGAGAACAAAGCCTTCAGCAGCAGCTTTACGTGCCAAAGTGTAATTTGACTTTTCGCGTTCTGATACCTCGGGGCTTTTCGCCGCATACCATTTTTTACTCATAGAACTACCTCCTTTATAAATAGATATCTGAGTAGAACATTGACTTATTGTTCCGTAGATTACTTAATGAAACATCAAGTCCACGTTTATATCCCACAGTTCTATTTCATGTATTTTTTGTTATTATACTGAAATTGTGCGAAGATAGCAATTTGAATAATCGTTATTGTATATAATTATTAGACATTATATTGACTCTTGACTAAAAATTATATAGAATGTAGAATAAACATATAAAACATATTTAAAAGATAAGGGGAGTACTATGGACAGGCAAGAGTTTTGGAAACTTATGGCAGATGGATTCGACCTTTGCGGTTGGCTTTATGATGAAAATGGCGAGCTATTTGATTACAGCGAAAATGTTGAGGCGCTAGCCTATCAGTTCAATAATATTTTTATCATTACTAAATGCAAACAAGCAATGATGGAGCATTTTGCCGAAAGCGATACACCGCTGGTTTTGACTGCGCCATTGGGAATTTCATGGGTGGCAGCACTACAAGAAGAAAATGCTGGGATGCGATACTATCATCTTCTGGGTCCTGCATTGTGCGGTGAAATACCAAAAGATACTATTCGAGAGGCGCTAAGTCCAATGTCTTTGAGCCTTCCGAAGCAAAGCTCACCACAAGAACATAGGATAGAAAACTTAGTGTGCATGCTACCTTTACTTCCACACTTAATACTTCCACGCGTGGCATTACAGCTGCACAGCTTTGCCACCGGTGAACGCACAGCAATGGAACGAGTTATTTATATAACACTGCCTACCCAGTCACCCTTGCCGGGCTTAAGTTCGGTGAAAATGAGCAAATGGACCGATAGCCACCAATTGATGGAAGCTGTTCGTGCAGGTGATATCAAATCGGCATTGCTTGCAGGCTTATCAGTCACATCGGGTGTTGGGGATTTACAGATGGCTAAATTTGCTGCTATGACAATACAAGCCTACGCCAATCATGCGGCTTCAGAAAGTGGCTTGCCGGGAGATATTCTTCGTGACTTGGCATCATTTAATACGAGAGTAATTGCTGAGTCCCGCACTGTACAGGGTGTTAATCAGGCCATTCAATCCATGCTCGAAGATTTGACCAAGCGTTTACGCCTTTTCAGGCAGGATGCTTCGCTGTCAAAAGAGATACATTCCTGCTGCGAATACATCCGCTACCACTTAAATGATGACCTTACCACAAAGCAATTGGCTAATAGGTTGGGCTATGCCACTTACTATTTAACCAAGAAATTCAAACGTGAAACGGGACAGAGTGTGAACGAGTACATCCGCAACCAAAAAATTGAACGAGCCAAGTTCCTGCTACACAACACATCCATGTCGATACGGAGGATTAGTGAATCGCTGTGCTTTTCCAGCAGTAGTTACTTCTCGACAGTATTCCAGCAAGAAACAGGTAAATGGCCTACTGATTATCGTGCTGAAAAGTACCGGCGCAAATAGATGGGCCTGCTTGGCTCAGGAATAGGGAGTTGTGCGGTTTGCTACAGCATCGGATCATATCCGTCGACACTTTATATGCAAAAAGTCGCCCTTTAGGGCGGCTGGGAGTGTTGACAAAAGCCTCACAAAACGCCCGGCCGGATAAAATCCAATCGAGCGTACTGAAAAAGAGCATGACGATATACTTTACTGTTTTCAGTGATTAAAGCACAGCAATAAAGATATAATCTTTCTTTGTTGTCGGCGGGTTAAATATGGCCGCTATATTTGAATAACGGCCTTTCATACTGACTATAAATGTGATAATAGCGTAACACGGCAACGGTCTCCTAGTGCCGCCGTGTTTCTCAAAATGGGCGCACTTTACCACCCCCCGAAAAACAGGGAACAGCGGCTTTGATTTATCTCAAAACCGCTGTTCTTTAATGGCAAATCATCTATGGCATAACGACCCCCCCGCCGTACAACGGTTTTTTCTTTTTCCGCTTGCGCGGCGGCTGTTTGGCTATATCTGTTTTAGGACACTTCGGGCCAATTTTGCCGAAGTGTCAATTGGTTTTAATGTTCATGGGCTTTACCGCTAAATTACATTGATATAGTTTCCTCTACTCCCATCATGCCGCAGATTTCAGCTGTGGCATCTGTCAAATAGAACATTCCGAGTTTATACCCGGTCTGTTCGTTATAAACGTCACGGAGTACGGGCACGGCATCCAAAGCCTTTTCTACAAGTTCTGGGTTTGGATCAAATTCGGCTTTTCCGTAGTAGCGCAAAAAGTTCTGCCCGGTAAAGGCGCAAACTTCTGTGTTGGGATTTTCTTGCAGTTGACGGTACACATTCTTGTAAGTACCAACGCCAAAATAGATTTTCCCGTCGTGCTCCATAGAAAAGGATATGGGGCGGCACTTTGGCTTGCTACCATCAACGGTTGTTAGATAGAAGATTTGAGCTTTTTCTAAAAACTGAACCACTTTTTCATTGTTTGCCATAATAAAGACTCCTTTCATGTTACGCTTGATTTCTTTAGGTAGTTATATTATACTAGACTTATAAATCAATTCAAGTACGCAGATTATTCTTACGTAGTATTGCGTACAGTACTATGTAACATCGAACCAGTGAGGTGGTAAAGGTGAAAGACATTATGACATACGACGAGTTTTTACAAATAATGAAATCAGGCATTACCCCGGAGCCCGACAAATGCCCTGTAACTCCTGTTCTTTTCATGTTGCAAGGCAAATGGAAAAATCATGTGCTTTATGAAATGTGTAAACATGATACCGTTCGTTTTGGTGAATTAAAAAGAGCTCTACCAACAATCACAAACACAATGCTAACCTCAACGCTTCGAGATTTGGAAACAGAAGGCTTAATAAACCGAAAGCAATTTAATGAAATTCCACCACATGTTGAGTATTCATTAACGGATAAGGGTAAAGACCTAATACCGATATTCTATCAAATGCTTGTTTGGGGTATGAAGCATATCACATAAAGCATTTTCACCACCTGAAACACTGAAACTACTTGATATGGTATTGCCTTTGGAGTTCTTTCATCTCGAAGTTTTGACTTGAAGCGTTAGCCTTTACATGCGTTGAATCTGTGTAAAGCGTCTTTCCTTCAACTATACCGGCCTTATAACATTTCATTACTACTTCTTCAAAAATCTCTCTGAAGATATTCGTTTCTTTAAACCGTCTGCGGCGGTTTTGCGACATTGTTGAATGATCCGGTGGGTTCTCGTCTATACCAAGACCCAAAAACCATTTATATGCCATATTCACCTGTATCTACTGTGCCAATATGCCAATAAGGCGAATTTGACAACTAAGTTAATTAGTGCTATACTTTAATATAATCTTATATTTCTTATGCGTTTGAACACCTATTGCTAACAAGGTTCTTTTCTTGTTGTGTTAGGTGTTTTTAGGAGGAATTATCGTTGAACATGACGTGGCCGATTTTAGTTGTTATAGCCGCTAATATTTTTTATAATATAATAGCAAAATCTACACCGCAAGGAATCCAGCCCTTTGCATCACTCATTATTACTTATTTAACAGCGGCGATAGCATCAGTTGTACTTTTTT
>Ga0153996_1000010_pt1 | contig 167832 bp, 142 predicted proteins | sample TSNC080MetaG_FD_104728 | JGI IMG/M metagenome (GOLD analysis project Ga0153996, IMG submission 104728) | Attine ant fungus gardens microbial communities from North Carolina, USA - TSNC080 MetaG | ecosystem: Host-associated > Fungi > Mycelium > Unclassified | place: USA: North Carolina, Lumber... | reverse complement strand
GTGGAAGTGCAGCAATGCATGGAGCTGACTGTCACTAATAGGTCGAGGGCTTGACCAAGAGAAGAAGGTTGGGAGATCGAAGGTTTGGTAGTTTCAATGTGTAGTTTTGAAGGTATATGGCAAAGCCATGAGTACCTGATAATCCTTGATAGCTCAATGGTAGAGCACACGGCTGTTAACCGTGGTGTTGCAGGTTCGAGCCCCGCTCAGGGAGTAAGGCTCCATGGTCAAGTGGTTAAGACACCGCCCTTTCACGGCGGTAACAGGGGTTCAAATCCCCTTGGAGTCATTAAAAGAGATAATGTTAACCATTCGGTTAACATAGGATAATTATTCTAATTTTTTACGAAATATATTTCACTATTGACGTATATTTTGAGGATTACTATAATATAATAGATATATAAGGCGCCATAGCCAAGAGGTAAGGCAGAGGTCTGCAATTCCTTAGCCTATGTGCCTTAAAAATGACAAATTCATATAGTTTTAATAGAAAATGGCGCCGTAGCCAAGTGGTAAGGCAGCGGACTGCAACTCCGTCAGCACCAGTTCAAATCTGGTCGGCGCCTCTCTGAAAAGCCCTGGAATCCTTGATTTTTGGGGTTTTTTTAATTTCCAAAGTTTAATTCCATGTGCAATACCTAACCTCGTTTTTTGCTCCTGTTTTTAAATTTTCACTGTCGAAACCACATTTTCTTTACAAGGCCTAAAAACCGCTAATTCTCGGATAAAACCGAATATATATTTTTCATAAGGCGGAGATAAGGCGGAGTAAAATTTTCGAATTTCAAAAATAGCATAAAATGGTAAAAAATCGATATTTTTATAAAGAATTAATAATGTTAATAAAAAGTTTATAATATTTATGACATAGCTAACTTATCCATTAACTCAAATTTAGTTGTATGGTCAGTATGTAAATATGTTTTAACCATCACATGATAATCCTCACCCATTAATTCTGCGGCATCTTTTAATTGAGCCAAACTGGTTGCTCCCTTTAACAACTCAGTGGCAAATGTGTGCCTTAGGGCATGGGTTCCCACATGAGGCATTCCAGCACGTTTTAATATACGGTCAAGAGTTGTCTGTATGTTACGCACTGTAGGAGGATTTCCGTTTTTGGTACTGATTAATAAATCAGAGCAAAACTTATTTTCCGGATAGAGTCCTATCATTTCTTTGATGCAGAATTCAGCTTCTTTGTTCAAGGGCAAAGTGCGTATACTGTTTTTATATTTTGGATCGGTTATGATTTTTTTGTATTTAGTAGGAGCGGCTTCGTCTCTATCAATAACCCTACTAATAGTACTGTCTATATGCAGAGTCATTCTGCCATTTCCATCTCGCTTAATGTTATTTTTTGATATAGCAACTAGTTCGCCCTGACGCACTCCTATATTTGCCATTAACACTAAGGCAGGACCATATCTGTAACAATAGTTTCCGGTGGAGTCAATTTCCATAGCTACTTCTTTGAACGCTTTTAACTGGGAAGTAGTCATTATCTGAATCTCTTTAGTCTTTACTTTTAAGGCCGATTCATTTGGTGGTTCAACATTTTCAAAAGGATCGAAAGTTTTTGGAAGGTCTTTAACTTTGACAGCATAGTCAATCAGTGAATGTATAAACCAATAAAATTTCATAATCGTAGATAGGCTATAGTTTTCACTTTTTTCATCAATAAAATATTGTATATCCTCTGATGTCAAATCTCTTAACTTTATCTTACCAAAGGGTGTACCTAAAAAATGATTAATGTAGTTTTTTTCTATTGAATCAAAGGAAGTGTTTTTTAATCGTCCCCTATTCACTTGGGCTTCTTTGAATTTTAAAAATTTCTTAGCATACTCATCAAATGTTAATGATAATGAAATCAAATTTCCAGATCTGACTAGTTCTTTATAAGCATCTAATTCAGTTTTTGCAGCAGCTTTTGTCCGTCTGGTCCATTCCTTGCGCTCATAACCCTTTTGGTTGAATTTTGCTGTCCAGGTACCGTCTGCATTTTTGTAGATTGACCCTTCACCTCTTTTACCTCGTTTCTTTGTTGTGGCATTATCTGACATGTGTATCATTCCTTTCTGTTTCTCAATTTAATCTCATGCCGGTCTAAACATACTAAAAATGTATTGACTTATGGATATTGCCATGCAGGTAATCATGAATTGCTTTGGGTGAAGTGAAATATTGACGTCCCAATTTTGTGACAGGTAATACGTTGGCATCTAGCAGCTCCCTTGTTTTGGTAACACCAAGATTGAGCATTTCAGCTATTTCTACCACTTTGTATTTCTTAAATCTATCATCTGTCATATCAGGTATCATAGTTACCTCCTTTCCATAACCAAATACGATAGATAGAAATAAGCCTGTAAATTTAAAGCTTCATACTTATACACTATATTATACATTTTTCTTTTTCATAATCCAACCGCATTTGTTTATATTTTTATTTTTGGTTAAAAAATGCATTCATGAGAACAATGCATAACTTCCTGTGTTATTCATGATAACACGTATTGCTGGCTGTACTATGTACATTTGAATATCTTGACTTTTAGCCGGATATACCAGTATAACTGCATTGAACCATTATGTAATTGTCAAGGTGCATGAAAAGCAAATAAATTTTGTCGTTACTAATATATACAGGATACAATAATGAAAATTGTAAAAAAGCTAAAAAAAAATATATTGCAACAAAATTGAGATGTTTTTTAGACGAATTTGAGAATTGTTTCACATAGTCTGTGTCGAAATGCAGATTATTTTGCAATTGGAGCGTTGTAAATAACCACTGGCTCTGGAAGTATTGAAAGAACTAATTTAATACTTTATTGTATGAATATGATTTTATTATGGTTTTGCTAATTGCAGCATAGGAAACGGAAGCACCACCTGATTAACATTAATTTGATTAAACTGTTGGAGAGTGGGAATATGGCAGGAACTCAACATTATGATACGTTGCATAAGAAATTTAGTAAATATGTCAGGATTGCTGTTAGCAACCGGAGGCATGACTATTGCACAAAAAAGCAGATAATAGAACTTACAGAGGGGTATCTAAGTCCAAATAAAGATGATTTTTTGATGCTTCGTTTGAAAACTTGGATCTGAGCTATAAGGAATCATTCTGAAGTGGATTTTGAAAGCCTGGTTTCTGATAAGAGGATGCTAAGTGTTTATTTATCTCTTCCGAAAACAAGACAGACTATTCTTTACTGGCATATTGTATTGCAATATCCATTTACACAGATTGCAAAGTTGTTGGATATTCCGGCCGGCCAGGTTTCTAATACTTATTATAATACCATTAAGAAAATAAGAGGAATGGCCGAAAAGCAAAAATAGTTCTTGAGGTGCAAATACGGAGGGTGAATTTATATGGCAGAAAACCAGGTATTGGAGATTGTTATATCGAATGAAACAATAAGGGATTTGATTCATGTTGTGCGCGGGCAACAGGTCATGCTTGATAGTGATCTGGCGGCGTTGTATAAGGTAGAAACAAAGCGTTTAAATGAAGCCGTAAAAAGAAATATTGCAAGGTTTCCATTGGAGTTTCGTTTCCGGCTGACAGAAGAAGAATATGATTCATTGAGGTCGCAATTTGCGACCTCAATAAGAACTGACAATGAGAAGGGCAGCAAGGGTGGAAGAAGATATCTGCCATACGTTTTCACGGAACAGGGAATAGCGATGCTTTCGGCAGTACTGAAAAGTGAAACCGCTATACAGGTGAGTATAAATATTATGAAGGCATTTGTTGCAATGAGAAAATTTATGGTAAACAATGCCTTTCTTTTCGAGCGTATTAATGATATTGAAGTAAAACAATTGGAACATAAAAAAGAGGCAGATAGTAAGTTCGAACAGGTTTTTAATTACATAGAACAGCATGAGGAGGCTGCGCAAAAAGTATTTTTTGACGGACAGATATATGACGCTTTCAGTTTGTTGGTTGAGTTAATCAGCAGCGCTGGGAAGTCCATTGTATTGGTAGATAATTATGTGGATGTGGGTACATTAAATATCTTTGCAAAAAAGAAAGCAGGTGTATCCGTCTACATTTACACGGTAAAGCATACAAAATTGACTGGGAAGGATATAGAGAATTTTAACAGGCAATATCCAACACTGGAAGTGAAATACACGTGTGTGTTCCATGACCGTTTTCTTATTTTGGATGGTGGCAGGACATTTCATATTGGAGCGTCGCTAAAGGATGCAGGGAAAAAGTGCTTTGCGGTTAGCCTGATTGAAGATGTGACTGTTACAAAAGATATTTTGCAGCGATTGGAATTGGAAGCAGAAGATATGGAGGAGTAATCAAGATAGTAGACATTTGGCTTTTAAAGCATTGTGATAATAAGCGTAATAATTGATTTTAAGGATAGTATTTTATTGATGCTTGGTCTATTGGAGGCTGGAAACATAAGCATTACCGGCATATCGTATTACAATATCCATTTACGCAGATTGCAAGCTTGCTGGATACTTCAGTCAACAAGGTCACCAACATTTACTACTATTGAAAAATAAGAAAGAATGGAGGGGAAGTTAAAATGGATTTTGATGAAATTATCCGTAATGCAAAATGTGGAGATAGCGATTCAGTAGAAAAATTAATTAAGATGTACTCCCCACTATTGTACAGTAAATCAATAGTTGATGGGAAATTTGATGAAGACTTGTACCAGGAATTGAATTTGACATTTTTACGTTGCGTCCGGAAATTCCAAATTGATAAATAAGCACAAGATGTAGTAAAAAATAATTGACAATATACATAATATTGTGGCAACCTGTTTTTGTAAGTGATTTATACAGATAAGCAGCTGTACAAATTTTTATTGGAGAAAACTCTTCAAGCCAAATTTTATGACATAAAAGACACTTTTAATGAATAAGGTGTCTTTTTTTGCCGTTTTATGAAAGGAGTCGATGAATAAAAACGGCAGTATCTATAAAAGCAGACATAGAAAGGAGATAAAATGCGGGAATCTGTGAAGAATATTTTTAATGATGTATATCTGTTTTTCTTTAAAAAGAAGGGAAAACTGGAAGACTTATTTTTGAAATATCCGGATAATCGGCTGTTAAAGTCACTACTTAGCCATCTTATCACAGAAGAGAAGATTGACCATATGTCTTGTATGAATGCAATGTATGCTTTTTTTAAAAAGTATTCTGTTGGGGAGATAACGGATGACAGCTATTGGGAGAAGGTCATAGCTGAAACATCTGCAATCTATGCTGCTTACAAATGTGAATGGTGTAAGCAAGTATTGTTAAATCTTATGGACATCATTGAACAAATTCAAAAGCCATCTATGAAGGCGGCATAGAAAATTATTTTAGAAAGAGATGATTGATTTCATGAATGTGAGAAAAGAAAATTTACGGAATTATCTGATTACATCTTATATGAGGGCAGAGGATTTAAATAAGGAAAAAACCGTCAGCAATGGACAGCCTATAATTGGTATATTCATTAAATCGAAAAAACTATATTTTTGAGACATTTGTAAAGATTATTCCCGAACTTGTTATCGTGGGAGCACTAATTAATATTGGCATAAAAGTAATAGATGGCGAATACCTAATAGGTGACTATGCGCTTTACACTGGCCTGTTCTCGCAGCTATATACCCAGATTACCCTGACTGTTGAAAATGCTATGAATATATATGATAACAAGATGAAAATTGAAAATATATTGATTTTTAATCATTCGCCTCATAGGATCGTTTCAGGAGAGCAACCCCTTGATATTATTGATACAATTGAATTCCGCGATGTTTGCTTTAGATATCCAGCTTCGGACATAAATGTACTGAAGTCCGTTTCATTTTTAATTGAGAAGGGAGAAAAGATTGCGCTTGTTGGTGTGAATGGCTCCGGTAAAAGCACCATCCTAAAGCTTATGTTGCGATTTTATGACCCAACTTACGGTGATATATTAATCAATGGACTAGATATCAAAATGTACAGAATTGATGATATAAGAGCATACATCGACTGCTATTTTCAGAATTCAATTAACTTACCATTCTCAATCCGAAAAAATGTTAATATGCGGAATGAGGATCAAAACAACATTAATGATGAGGCTATTGCGAGTGCAATGGAGAGTGCTTGTGCAAAAGATGTTCTTCATCAAAGCCAGGGCAACTTGTCAACACATATATCTCGACTTTTTTCTAAAACAGGAATTGAATTATCGGAGGGGCAACATCAAAAAGTCGCTATTTCCAGGGTGTTTTATAGTAATAAGCAATTCGTGTTATTTGATGAGCCATCTTCGTCACTTGACCCCGAAGCAGAGGACAAGATATTTAGATCCATCAAAAAGTTATTCGAGGGCAAAACGGTATTCTTCACCTCACATAGACTAACAAACTTATTCCTTGCAGACAAAATATTCGTTCTAGAAGATGGGAAAATTATTGAAAACGGAACGAAGGCTGAATTGCTAAATAATAAGGAACGGTTTTACAGCCTTTACCAATATCAAGCTGGCAAGTTTGCTGTAAATTATCATAATTAACACAAAAAAAGATCGTGGATATGAATAAAAATTCTGTACAAATACAAACCTAAATGACCGGAAAAAGCACCTTGCATTCCAATGACGGGAGTCTCTTGACCATTGTTGTCCCGCAGGCGGTGAGAGCGCAGCCAAACGGACTTCAAACGTTCACCTGCACATCCGTTGCATTGTTTCAGGTGGCAGTCTCTCAAAAGAGATGGAGCTTAAGACTACCTTCAATTTTGAAAGTAGGAGCTGGAACGGATTCAAGTTCGTAAAGAGGAATTCATAGGAATCATCGGAGAGCTTAAAGCGGACAACACGGAAGGAGATGGTATAAAACTCGTTTCCCTCCAAATAATCAAGCGTGGTATTCATTGATCTTCCTGCCTGGCTGCATGATGGCATCCACATATATCTTGTTGTAGAGGTCAAACATGGCATTCAAATGCAGTTGGTTGTAGTCTTTGCACCCTTGGGCTCACGAGAAGTAGGTGTCAGGAGTTTCTGGGTCATGTGCGATATTCAGACCGGAACCATCTGTTGCGAATAGCCGAAAGGAGACAAAGGTTTTCAAATCCTCAGATGAATCCAAATGTTGATGAGGTATTTTCTCCCTTTGTTGGACAAATGACGAAGCGGTTGCTGTCTTCTCGTCATAATTAAAATATTTCAGCAGATCGCTGTTAAGGGAGTTGCCTCCATTAGCAAGATCAGGTTTATGGTTCGTTCCAAGCCCAACTTGCTTTCATAAAGGATTCCGGCGATTGCTTAATCCTCTTGATAATTCATACTAATTTTTCTTTTACGGTAGTACTAAGTATTGGCATTGCGCTTCATCCTTTGAAAAGGATATAACCAAAGGGCTACACCGTATTTTTGGCGATATTTTTCAAGACGTTTTTGTAAATTTTATATGATTTTTTTATAAATTATCTTAATGACATTGGTAGTTCGCTCGTCAGGCATCGAATCAAATTTTAAAGAGAAACATACGGTATACAAAAAATGGAACATATAAGGAGAGCATACCTACCCGTAAAGCAGTAAATTGAGAATAAATTGAAAGCATATTGCGACAGTCATGTTATTGACATAATATTTTGGTTGAATTATACTGATAGAGTACAAGTTTTGCGTGATCCATGGGAGAGGCAGGGCTTTACAGGATACATATAAAAGGGTAACCATATAACGGTTGCCCTTTTTGTGTTCAGAAAAACGAAAGGAGGCGTTTAATATTATGGCTCAAGGTAAATTGCAGGGAAACATAAGGGGACAAATTCATAAATTGGTCGATTATAAAAATTTATTCATTCATAAAGTTGGAAACTACATACCCCGGATGATGTTTTTCATATTTTCATTCATTACCGCATCTTCATATTATGCTATCCCTGTATACGCAACAGGCATTTTTGATATTGCAAAAAGTGCCATGAATACTGTATATAAAGATATTGCTGGTATAAGTACGGTGGCAGCGGTAGTTTGTGCAGCGATATGCTTATTTCTGATGAATTTCAGCAAATCCGGCCGGACCGTGGATGAATCCAGAACCTGGCTGAAACGAATTATTATCTGCTGGGCAGCCATTATGACTATGGGCGCAATAGTTATTTATATGCAAAGCATAATTCCGAAAGGTGATTTTTCAGGATAATCTACTTTTGCCGGTTCTCCCGGGCAAGAAAAGGAAACAACGCACAGCGGTTTTGCTTTTCCAATAGTTATCCATTCAATATTCATGAAAACTTGAAAATGCCGTATGTATGGGCAGAAAGTAACTTAGGCAGAAGGTGCCTTCATAAACCGAATATGAAAAGGGAGGGGAAAGGATATTAAAATATGACATGGTTAATAGACCTGCTTTTTGAGGCAATCCAGACGAAAATAAGTCAATTTATTGTTGATATGATCGATCTAATCAGCAACACTTTTATGGAACTGATGTCCTGCGACCTGAATTTATTTGAGGAATTATTTTCAGTCGTAAAAAGCCTGTACGCAAATGCTATCGTTCCGCTTGGAATGGCAATGCTGCTTGTAATCTGCCTGTTCCAGCTGTTTAAGAGCATGTTTGGAAAAACCGGATTAGAAAGTGAGGATCCCATTCAGCTTGTTTTTCGCACCGTAATATGTGCGTTTGCAGTTATGTATGCGAGGACAATCGTGAATTACATATTAAAGTTTGCCGGTACGCCATATAGCTGGGTTGCCGGTACAGAAATCGAGGTAAATAGTTTTTCAGAATACGTGAATACGTCAGACCTGATTGTAGGTACGTTAGGGCTAGATTCATTCAGTATGCAGATACTTATGCTAATCATGCATATTGTGGTCGCATGGAACTACTTCAAGATGTTGTTTGCAATAGCGGAACGTTATGTACTGCTCGGTGTATTCAGCTATACGAGTCCTTTAGCGTTCGCCACCGGCGGATCTAAGGCAACAAACAATATTCTGGCAAGCTGGACCAAGATGTTTGGGGGACAGGTAGTACTCATTATTTTGAACGCATGGAGCCTCAAGGTGTTCCTGAGCGGATACGGCAATCTGTCAGCATCCACTACCTATGGATTTACCAAGTTTTTTACGGCAACGCTTTGTTTAATCGGCTTTTCAAAAGTAGTATTTAAAATGGACTCTTATTTGGCCAGCCTTGGAGTGAATTTGGGACGTCCTTCCAGCGGAATGGGAGGGATGGGTCTCTTGATGATTGTCAGCAGGCTTATGTCGATGGGCAGAAGTTTCTTAGGTAATGGAGGCACGGATAATTCCGGTTCCGGAAACAGCAATGAAAGTAATGAATCGGAGAGCGGCCCGAGTGGTACGATTCCTTTGTCGGCCGGAGTCACATCGTCTATGGCAAACGATGATATTGCGATGGAACCGGATGACGCTGCCGCAACAGGCAAAGACTCTGAGATGGCAGCTTCTCTGGCGGGTGAGATGGATAATGAACAAAACGGAGATGACATGGACAATATACATGAAGGTCTGGAGGAGGATGCTCAGCAGATGCAGCCGGATATTTCACAGGACGATGCTGGCATTGACGGTCTTGATGAAGATGGTATTCTGGATGGGATGAATCCTGAAGGCAGTATTGATAATCCGGTTGATGAGGCCACTGATGTGCAGGGTACGAATGCAGATCCTGAAAATATTTCAGATGGTCTTGGAGGAATGGCAGAGAATGATACAATACCAACAGATATGGGTGGAGAATCCATGGGAGCCAGCCAGAAAGATGAAAATATTGGTCAGGGTACAGATAATACGGATGCTTTTTCTGAACATCAGGGCAGTATATCAGGTGGTATTGGTATGATGGGAAGTGATTCCGGGAAAAAGAGTGATAAGGGAACCGCAAAAATTAAGGGAGGTGACGAAGGCGGCGTGAGAGTACCTGTATCAATTGAATCTGCTTCCACGATATCAGCTATTGGAAATGGGAAGGCGCATGGATACAAGGATCAATTAAATGGAGGCAGTTCAAGTGCGGCTTCCACAGGATTTGGAACAGGCGGTGCTGGACATACAACTTATGAAAGCGGTGGCAAACAATATGACAGGTATAATGCGGACATGTTCGAGCCTCCATCGGGAAAGTACAGAGTCATTAATGACAATGGAAAAAGATATTATGACGTAGAAAGCAGTACCATGGTAAATCCATCATCCGTGGAAATAACAGATGACGGGGCAATTAAATATGAAGAGAGTAAATCCAGTGAGAGTATATCTAAAAGCAAAGGGGACATTCCCTATACACCTCATGAGGATTAGAATCCATCAAGGCGGCGGGGAAAAAGGCTGCCTTTTTTTGTATGCGGAGGTGATGAAGATAAGCGATAAGAGTCAGGAAAAAAGCCCAATGGATCAGGCGGCATCCGGTGCTGCAAAAGCAGGCGCAGCAGCCGCTACAGCAGGAACAACAGTTGGAACGGCATTAGGAGGCCCATTTGGAGCAGTTATAGGAAAAATAGTTACGAGTAAAACATTTTGGAAAGTAATAGGGGGTATTTTTGCAGCTCTCTTGCTATTTATGTTTATCATAGCAAACTTTTTTGGAATCATTTTATCTTATTTGGGCTTCCTTAATGCAGATGATTATGTGATGCAGGCCAGAAATGCTGACGTGGCCAATCTTCAGGTAAGGATAGAAGAATTATTTAAGGAAAAAGAAAATGCCGAAGATGATATAGCGGAAATCATAGAATCACAAAGAGATTTGCTGTTGGATGGGATTGAAGCGGATTTTTCGGATAATTATACAGACTTTGAAACTTATCATGTGATTGATGAATATGAAACCAAAATGAAAGATAATCTGCCGCGTTATCTTGCTTATATTCTCTCTGAGCAGTGGAGCGGGAGCCAGATTGTCACTTTTAACGGTTACGGAAAATCCAGCAGCTTAGCAACAGAATTGACGAGCAGTTATGATGCTTACTTTGAGCAGGCGGCCGCTACCTATAATGTCCCAGCAGCATTGTTAAAAGCAATGGGCAAAGTAGAATCAAACTTTAATCCGAATGCGGTATCAGGCGCAGGTGCCCAGGGGATTATGCAGCTGATGCCCGGCACGGCGGCTTCCCTTGGAGTGACAGACCCCTTTGACCCCAAACAAAATATTTTTGGCGGTGCGAAATATGTGGCATCGCTCATGGATACATTTACTGGTTATCCTAATCAGCTTGAACTTGTGATTGCGGGATATAATGCAGGGCCGGGGGCTGTTCAAAAAGCAGGATATCAGGTGCCAAACTACGCAGAGACAAAGGCACATGTGCAAAAGGTAATGTCCTATCTCACAGATACAGGAGGAGTAGAATCTGGCAGCGCAGAGGCGGACTGGGATCTGATGTACAGTATGCTCCATGACACAGTTGAAGAGAACATAGAAAACATGTTTGGCTGGTCGGTAACAAATAAAACGGAGCACAGCCAGGAAGTTAAATACTATATGGAATCTTCCGGCATTTCACTAGAGATATCTCAGGAAGACTTCAACAATTATATTGAACAGGGAATAACAACGGTTTATGAAAAAGAGATTATTAAAGAAAGCATAATCGAATATACGATAGCCTTGAAATTGACAGGTCTGCAGACGGATGAAGGTGAGTTTGGCTACCGGTTCGTTACAAGTGAAACGCTCTTCAATACAGCTATACAACTGTTAAAACTGTTGGAAGATGGTATTGACTGGGCAAAACAGATGCTTTTTCAGATGTTCAGCTGGACGGACTTGGTATTTGGCTCAGGCTCCGGGGACAGCTACATTTCCGGAATTGATGTAAGCGGGGATATCATCAGGTATGATACGGTACGGGAGCGGGTTCTTCATTGTTTAGTGATTTAGGTGACATGTTCATTAAAGACGAAAAAATCTCATTTGGACAGTTGTTTCTCAACGCAGGAATCTCTGGTGCGTTGGGAGCGGCGCTTTCGGGTGTTTTCTTTGTTCTTTCCAAAGGCTTTACTGCATTGAAGTTAAAGTTTAGCGGAAACGCTAATAGAGGTCCTGCTGAGTTTGCGCCACCAAAAAACAATAGTGCTCCTGAAAACATTGCGCAAACCAAACCATATGTTGAGGGTTGTAACGATGATCTTAAGGATGGGGCATTATCCGACACTGTAAGGGTATCAACTAAAGGTCAACTTGGGAAGGATGCGAGTGAGGCAGCAGCAACCGAAAGAGCAGCCGCAGTTGGGAATCCATATCAGGGGCATGTTTGTGCAACTGTAGCCACTCTTGACAGTCAGCCGAAAGAGTAGTCGCAAGATTCTTTTGAATGGTAAGGGTTTCATATTTGGAAACCATTATTATATATATATGGATTTTACATTTCGATCAAGTCTATTTTATGTCAATTTTCCCCCATATTTTACAAAAAAAGTATTGACAATAACATATCATATAGTATAATTAAATTTGCCAAGATATGGTGGAATATTCTAGTATACGGTTTAGTATCCATATTAACCCAATTGGCGGCTAGCAGAAGATGACAGGATTTCCTTTTTCATTATGATTACAGAGAGACTGCTATTTTTCGGGACCTGATAATTGGATGTCTGCAAATGAAACGCAAAAGCAAAGTCTACCATGGAGCGTATACTTGGCATTGGTTCTATTATTTCAGCAGCATGATGTTCTAAATGCCTTATGGAAAAACTCAAGCTGTTTGATGAATCGTTTTTAAAGAACGTTGGCTAATAACACAGTTGATTAGGAGGATAGGCATGGATTACGAGTATTATTACTACCAAGCAAGAAACAAATATTACAATGCTTGTTCTGAGATTTCTAGCTGTGAAAATAGAATAAACGACTTGAAGTCTCAGAAGCAGAAAAAAATTAATCAGATTAACCAGCTAAAAACTGATCTAAAAAACAATCAATCTGCTTTTGATTCTGTGACTCAAATAATCAAAAGCGATGAGAGCTTGAACTCTAAGTTTTCAAGCATTACCAGTAAAACCAGCGATGCGGCTGTGAATTTTACTGGCATGGTTAGATCCAGCAATGTGACGAGCAAAAATTTAACTACCGTTTATAGTGACGAATCAACAAAAACTAAAAATGCATTAAAGGGTATCTTTGATAGCCTAAGGACAAGAAAGAACGCCCTCAATAGTAAAATTACAGACTTGCAAAACCAAATACGTCGTGCTGAATCAGAGCTAGCAGATATAGAAAACGGAATCAAAACGACTCAGTCGAATTTGCAATACTGGCAGACGACAAAAAAGAATGCTTCATACGATATGGAGTATTACAGGAGAAAAATGAACGAAGCGGTATAAAGGACGCAAGCCTTGGAGTTAACAGGAAATAGAGGTGAGATTGTGGCGACCATTGCGTTATATGCTAATAAAATCAAGCAAATGCCCAGTCTGATAACTGGTGTTAAAAAATCTGTATCAGGCTACAAATCAGAGTTATCTTCGCTTCGAACGAAGATTTTGAAGATCAATAGCAGCGTATGTAATTTAGAAGATGTAATAAGTTCAATACAGTCGTCTTCTCAAACGCAGGAACAAAAAATCACATCGCTGGAGACTTTCCAAAAGAACAGTGAACAGTTTATAACGGATGTTGTTCGTACTGACAACAATGTGTCTGACGTTGTTGTAAAACGCAAAAATGATTTTTACAAAGAATACTCGTACTTAAAGCCGGAATGCGAAAAAGGCAGATGGGAAAAATTCAAGGACGGCTGCAAAAAAGTTGGTCAATGGTGTAAGGACAATTGGAAACTGATTGTAGTAATAGTGTTGGTCATTGTAGCGGTAGTAGTAATAGTACTTACAGCGGGAGCAGCATTAGGACCGATAATGACCATTGTCGTAGGTGCTTGCAAGGGGCTTGTTATAGGTGCTCTTAGCGGCGGGTTGATAGGCGGACTATCAAGTCTTGCTGCCGGGGAATCGTTTTTAAAGGGCTTTGGAGACGGGGCGTTTACAGGCGCTTTAACGGGGGCTTTGTTTGGCGGACTTGGCGGCGTTGGCCAAGTGCTCGGTAATTCTTGTAGAGTGTTAGAAACATTAGGTGGTGCAGCAAAGTTAGCAAAGGTAGTGCCGCTCATTTCAAAGATAAGCGGCGGAATCTCTTTGGGTATGGCAGGATTCGATTTGGCTTCATGGGGAGCAGGATTGTTGTTCGGGCAGGATAATTTCTTAACTGCTTTTAACGCGAAATTGCATTCTAGCAAATTGTATAACGCATTCCAAATCGGGGTTAGTGTTGTAGCTGCTTTCACCGGTGGTTTTAATAAAGGAATGAAGGATCCCAAATGCTTTGTTGCTGGGACAATGATTTTGACTGCGGCGGGCTCAATTGCAATTGAAAATATAAAAACGGGAGATAAAGTAATTTCGACTAATGAAGACACTTTGGAAACCGCCGAGAAGAAGGTTCTTGAAACTTACATACGAGAAACAACAGAGCTTGTGCATTTGACAATAAACGAAGAATTAATTAGTACGACATTTGATCATCCATTCTATGTTAAAGATCGTGGATTTGTAAATGCGGGTGAGCTTGTAGTTGGCAACGTGCTGCTTGATTCAAAAAGCAACAATCTGTATGTTGAAAATATTCGCATTGAAATTACTGAAAATCCTGTAACGGTATACAACTTTCAGGTTGAGGATTTTCATACGTATCATGTTGGTAATACCTGCGTTTTGGTGCATAATGCAAGTTATGATGAGAAAGTTGCTCGGCTTGAGAGGTACAAAAAACAAGGTGCAGATTTTGAAAAAGAAACTAAGCCTAAACTTCAAAAAACTCAAACTGATGTAGTCGAACAAATTACAGTTAAGACAAAAAGCGGGACTAAGACGAGGTTGGATTTTTTAGGGAAAAAGGGTGATGCTATAGTCCCAACAGAGGCAAAATCATCAGCGACAGCTCCGCTCACGCGTAATCAAAAAATAGCTTTTCCGGAAATTGCGAAAAGTGGGGCAACTGTTGTTGGTAAGGGTAAAGGTATATTCCCAGGAGGCACCAAGATTCTACCAATTGAAGTTGATATAGTTAGACCAAAATAAATTAGCCATAAGCTGGAGGTAAATGAAATGTCTGTTATGGATGAAGGAATCATTGATTTTGCAGGATTAGAAAAAGATGAAAAAAAGCTTATTCTTTCTGTTTGTGACCATTTGGCTTGGGGGGATGAAGCCGATGATGTCCATTTGCTTATGTTGCAAAATAAAATAAATGATTATTTGCGGTATATTGAAGGAGGCGAAGTGAATGAGCGTTTCAAACCAGAAGATTATGATAAAGTTATAATCAGGATTATAGCAAAATATCCTTTTAGTTCCTGGTGTGTTGAGTTTTTGAATAAAGCTAAGCAAGTTATTAATGATGCTGGCTTTGGACTTGAATGGGAAGTTTCTCCGATAGAGGATGATAATTAATCATGAAGATTATTGACAAGGCAGCATGGCAAATTGATGGAGGTGTTCCTGAAGAATTAGTTGTAAGGCATTTTCAAATTGTATTTTCATGGCTTGATCGACACAAAATGCTGTCTGATGAAGGCAAAGAAGAGTTTGATGATGGTATTGACAGTTGTGCCTCGTTAAATGAAGATTTGGTTACTCCTGAAGCCTTAGTGTTTTTAGAAAAGTGTTATGATGAATACTTAAAAACTCTTGAAGGCGGGAAATATGGAAGCGACCTTAGTGAGATTGAACTAGAAAAAGCATATTCGATTTACTGTGAAAATTAATAAAATTTTTGTGGAATTCTTATTATGCAGTATTATGAGGAGGTATTCAAGTGTTTGAAAAAAACGCAACCCAGCTTCTCACCGACTCACGTTTGGCATTTCTAAATGGGCAGAATGACACAGCATTGAGTCTAGCCAAAGAAGCGATAAAACTTGAACCCAACAATCCAGATGCCTATAAAGCTATCGCTAATGCCTATATGTCTCTGGAGCGCTATGAAGAGGCTATAAAAAACTATAGCACGGCCGTGAAAAACGATCCCAATAATGGTAATAGGTATTATGACTTAGGCTTTGCCCTTGCAACCACTGAAAAGCTGGCTGATGCAATGAAGAATCTTGCCAAAGCTGAAGAACTAGGGTGCATTCCTGAAACTCTTGCCCAGCTATATAGTCTGCTTGGAATCGTCTGCTTTGAAATTGGCAGATATGATGACGCACTTATCAATTTAAGTAAAGCTGAGCAGGTTATAGGCATTGATATAGACATTCTTCAGCGCAAATCCATTATTTACGGCATCAAAGATGATATTCGAAATGGGCTTCTGACCGCTAACCAGATGAAACTGATTGCCCCATCTGAGTATCTTGGTTACAAGCTTGCTTTTAACCTGCTAGTTCAAGCTAATCGCTTAGAAGCCGCTGAAAAAGAACTGGGAAAAGCTCAAAAATACGTCTCACCATCCATGGACTTCTATTTCGACAAGATGACTCTTGAGCTTGAGAAATATAAGGTGGACGATGATAAGGAACATTTTAACGCAGCTCTTTCTATCATTGAAAAGGCGTTAAAAACGGTTAACCCCACGGCAACCGAAGTAGTCGAGAGTTACATAAACGCTGCAGAGCTGTACTTGCAGTTGGAAAACCCGGACAGAACCATCGACTGCCTTAATGCCGCGCAAAACCCTGCGGGAGCATACAACAACGGGTTTGAGATTATTGTCAATGTTGCCAAGCCTTCCACTTTAACCGAGTATGACATTGAGGACATGATTGAGGCTGACAAAGAAAAAATCGCCGAGGAGCTTGGCGATTACGGCTTAGACGAATTGGTCGAAAGCACCCCGCCTGATGAAGACGGCAACCGGGAATATTTCACCGAAATTGAAGATGAAGTGCCGAATAGTGAAGAGGCCTATAAGCTAGACGAGTCGGAAAGCTTTGAATTTTCTTCGGATAACATAGATCAAATCAACAGGCTGCATGTCGGTGCGTATACCTTAAAGAAAGACTTTGATAAGGTTATTGAGTATGCGAAGGTATTGCAGGCTAGTGAAAATCTTCACAACTCATACATTGGTAAATACACCGAAGCGAATGCAATGAAGGAGCTTGGCTCATCGGATGCGATGGTTAAATATGAGGAGGTCATTAAATTCTTCAGAAATGCCATGATTAAAGATCCGACAGACATATTGGCGGTTACATTCCGGGTTCAATGTTACATTGATATTGAAAATTACGCCGAAGCTGAGGAAATGTGTAATCTTTTGAGCGAGGAGATTAGAAAGCCGCTTCTTGAGCAGATTGCGGAGGCAAAGTCAGGGGGTGATTCAGATTGACGTTATCACACGATATACTCCTTGATGATACGGCTTTCAAAACTGCGGCATCCAATATGTCCGCTTTAAAAACGAGAACCGAGGCACTTAAGACAAAGCTTGAAATGATGTACAAAGAACTGGCTACGGCACTCAACACTCCTGCTGGCAAACAGGTTGAATTTACCGCAGGAAAAGTTCTTATTAAGCCAATTGAAGATCTTTTACTTGTAATCCAGCACATCTTTGCAACTCTAAACGAGATTATCGGAACGGGCTACTATAAGGATGTCTTTATCAAGTTCGAGCAATTGAACCAAAGTATTAAATTTAATTAATTTTAGGAGGAATTTTTTATGGCAATGGGAAGCACAAGTACTGTGAACATCACACAAAAAATGATGAATGATATATTGAGCGCGGTTTCAGATTACCGCGGGAAAGCAAATGCGCTGGCGGAAAGACTGGATTCAACGGTAAACGGGTTATCTGCCAATTTTACCGGTGCGGCAGCTGATGGGTTCAAGATTTTTTACACCAAAAATATTGTTCCCGCTAACGGCGAAAGTTTAAATAATCTGCTTCAAGCCATTGAAGATATGGCAAACGGTGTTTTAGATGCGATTCCGGGCGGCGATGGTCTTGACGATCAACTCGGCGACGGAAATAAACAATAAGGAGGAGAGAATATAATGGCTGATTGTAGAATTGTAAACGCAGGTGTGGTTACTGCTATAGGTGAATTTGAAACGATTTCCCAATCTTATAAAAGTGATGGGCAGGATTTTGTCGATGCCATAACAAACGCAATTTCGGCGATGGAAGGCGAAGCAAAAGATGCGCTTCAAAAATTTTTTACCACCGATGTAAAAGAATTTGTTGTTGAAAGTCTCCCCGCCGCAGTAATGGGAATGCACGATTTGCTCGAAGCAAACAGAAAAAACTTTGAAGAAGTTGATAAACAATTAGCGGAAAGCATAGGCGGCAATGCTTAAAACAAAATGTAGCCCTACCCATGTATTTTAAGTATGGTTAGGGCTGTATGAAAAAAACAGAAAAGGATGGGGTCTTTATGGCGTTTAGAATACTTAATGACGAAGAAATATCTTTGCTTAATGATAACCAAAGAGAGCATTATGAAAACGAGCTGGATATGTATCAGCAAAGGGCTGCTTTTGTTGAGCAGCTTGAGTTGCTTGAAAATGCCGACATACAGCCATATGAACCCCAATTGAGATCAATCACCGTCATGGGTGAAATTGAAAAAAGAACATTTACAACACCGGAATATATTGTTTCGGCCTGCGCTCCGGCATCAAAGCCGGAGTTACATGTTCGTCCGTTCGAAATGGCAGAGCCTATTGACCCTACTTTACCTGTATTCTCAAAACGGCCTGAAGTTTATGTTGAACATTTAACAAGGGTGGATGTCGCTCCGCCGAAACTGCCGTTAATCAGCAAACCGGCGGCTCCTGCAAAGAACTTTCAGAGAACTAAGATAGGGCAACCCAGTTTACCTGTCGCTGTTAAGGTGGATAGTGTACCTATATCCTATACTCGGCCCGAAAGAGCGCAGTCGAAAATGCCAACTGTTGTTAAGCCGGCAACTCCTGTAAAGAACTTTCAAAGAACTAAGATAGGGCAACCCGATTTACCTGTTGCTGCTAAGGTGGACAGTGTATCTATATCCTATACTCGGCCCGAAAGAGCGCAGTCAAAATTGCCAACTGTTGTTAAGCCGGCAACTCCAATGGATTTCCTTTTCAGCCCGTTGAATATTGATCAGCAAGGCATACAAACAAATTTGCCCAATATAGCTGTACCAAACATTAATTTTAATGCATTTTCATTTCCGGAAGATACCCAACATAGCCTACCGGAAGTGACTATCCATTTTGCTGATGTTAAAAGTTACAGCAAGCCAGAACAGTCAGACATAGCATTACCTGCGGTTGTTAAGCCGAATGTCAATGTGAAGTCTTTTGAAAAAGCAAAACCAATTCAGATAAACTTACCTGAATTATCAAATATAACCCCTGTAACGTCATCATTTAAAAGGATCGAAAAAACTAGTCCAGAGCTACCTGTAGTTCTCAAGCCAAGCTCTAGTGTTGGTTCTTTTAGGAAACCTAAACACGCTAAGCCGGAATTACCGAAAACTTCAAAAATTAATTTGCAACCTAAAAACTTCAGTGGATTCGCAGCAGTTTCTCCTGATTTGCCGGTAGTTACAAAGGTAACCGTTACCGAAAAATTTTTCAAGGCAGCTAAAACACCCAAATCACCGGTTATCACCCTTGAGCCGCCGAAAGCAAATGTAAAATCCTTTAAAAAAGTGGAAGTAGAATTAACCGGTTTGCCAGATATAGGTGTTATAAGCATTCCTAATGCTTACGAAGCACTAAAAGATTTCTTCCCGATAACAGATGAAGCTTCTGGAGAAAAAGAAGGAGCGGTTTCATGAAAAACAATGAGATAATGATTTCGGCAAAATTTGTGAGCGAAAGCATTTCAGACGAAGTGTCTTTTCTTGTTTTAAAGGATATTACGCTTAAAGCACTTATCGAATCCCTATATTATGGATTAAAAAAATCAGGTGCATACGAAGCTCACCTTGAGCTCTTAGAAGAGTACTTGAAAACGAGAAAAGAATTACAGGTGTTATATAATTCCAAAGGTGAGTTCAATGTTATTGACTTCACGGATAAAATTAATGACACAAAAATATTAGACAAGAAATTGGACGAGCTCGGATTTGTAACATCCAGCTGTGTTTTATTTACCTTGGACACTAAAGTTACACCATCGGCCTTATTCAAAAAGTCCGAGAACAGCTATATTTTAAAGTCTGACAACTCTCTTGAATACAATATTAGTACACGAAGGCTGAATGTTATTGAGCAGTCTGTTATTGACATTATCCCGCCCGGTGAAATGCCGCAGAAGGATAAATCTTCCCTTCTTGATGTGCTTCTACCCACTGTATTGTCTACCGGAGGTATGATATTAGCTCGCTATCTTATTATGTTTTTTGCGCCGAGTGCAGCAAGCATGGGCAATACTATGCTTCTGATGTCGGGAGCTATGGGTGTTGTTGCTTTCGTTACAACGTTTTACAATTTTTTGAAGAAAAGAAACGAGGACAAGAAAAATATAGAAGAGTGGAAGATTAATTACGAAAATTATATCCACAGAAAAATCAATACGATTAATGAATGGCAAAGAAGCGACATAAACTACTTGAATAGTGTTTACCCTAGTATGGGGACACTGTTCAAAAACACAGCCGAAATAAACGGTGCTATTTTTTCACGCTCGCAAAATGACAACGACTTTATGAGAATATCGCTAGGAACATCGGACGAAGTTAAGCCTCTTTTTGAAATAAAGAGTGAGATAAAAGATAACATTTTTTATGATATATATTACAAAAAAATTGGGGACAAAATCAAGATAATGATCCCTTCGAAAAAGGATGACAAGAGACGCGCAAAATTGACGCCTGAAGACAGGGCAAATGAAGATAAAAACAAGTTTTTGCTTACTGATTTGGCATACATCTTCGCCAATAAGGGTATTGATCCCCGTGATGCAAATGAAATAATCGGCTTTAATTATTTAAGAAGTGATGACGGCAGCAAACCGCCCCTGCTGCTAGACTTAGAATCCAGCGGAGCCTTGGGCGTAATATCAAACGATGCAGGAACGTCTGAGAATTTTATTCAGCACATCATGTTTGAGCTTGCCTATTATCACTCTCCCGAAGATCTTCAATTTGTGTTTTTCTTCGATAAAGAAGATGATATTGCAAAACAGAATGAGGTTATCCGTAATTATAAGAACTTACCTCATACTAATGAGCTTTTCGATGGAGTATCGCAGTTTGTCTTTGACAAAGACAGCTCCGGTGTTGTTTTCGGTCAACTGCACAGTATTATGAGCAAACGCTCAAAATCAAAGAATGAAGATAAAGACGGAGATAGTTCAGACGAGAAGCACACTCAGATTGTTTGCGTTGTCTTCTATGACTATGACATTAAGGAAACTGGTTTTTCAAAGTTTCTGCCGGAAGTCCCAAAAGAGGGAGAGCCTTATGTAAATTCTAATGGACTTACCTTTATTTTTATACAATCAGTGAAAGACAAACTGCCCAAATACTGCGGCAACATTGTTGACATTGATAAGGATAATCCAAACGGAAGAAGAAGCAGCCTAAGATACAACGTTCTCAGCAGGGAGACGCTTAATGTTTTAAGCGAAGGCAAAGACGATAATAACAAAGCAAGCGATACGGACAAGTTAATTGAATACAAGCATTTTGAGAACGACTACATATTTGATGAAAATAAATACAAGGAGCAATTCAGCAAGGCGTTTAAGCAGCTCAGTGCGATATACTACACAAGAATTGCTGAAAACGGAAAAGTTCCTTCAATGGTAACGCTGTTCGAGCTTTATGGCTATAGCTCGGAAAAATTACGAGGTGACGAGGTAAAGAACAGTATACTGGAAAGCTGGACGGACGTAAACAAGAACGATGTCACAAGAAATATGCGTATTGCGATTGGAAAGCATGAACACGGACCAATACATCTTGACCTGTATGAAAAAGCAGACGGTCCTCATATGCTCGTTGCCGGAACCACCGGCTCCGGCAAATCCGAAACGGTCATTACTTATGCGATAGGCCTATGCATGAAATACTCTCCAATGGATTTGAACTTGATGCTCGTTGACATGAAAGGTGGCGGATTTTCTGATCGCTTAGGTAGCTTGCCCCATTGTGTTGGCGCTGTAACAGACACTGCCGGAGAGGACGAAGGAACTTCTGCTGCATACATGCTAAAGCGTTTTCTTGAGTCCTTAAATGCCGAGATAAAGAGAAGAAAATTGTTGCTTACGAGCTTAGGTGTTGACAATGTCGATTCTTATATTCGGGCACTCCGGGTAATAAGAGAAGTAAAGGCACTAGAAAGTGACCCCCAAAATCATGCTAAAGCCGAAAAAGCAAAGAAAAAACTCAATGAAAAGCAGGTTGAGGCTTTGTCTAAGAATTTAGATGAGCTTTCCCCTCTTTCTCACCTCGTCTTGGTCGTTGACGAATTTACAGAGCTTAAAAGATTCTCTAGTGAAAGCAACGATGTGGATTTCATTGCAGAGATTACAACAATAGCCCGTGTTGGCCGTACTTTAGGATTCCATATCATTCTTGTTTCGCAAAACATTGAAGGCGCAATTACAGATGACATTCGGGTAAATTCAAAAGCCAGGATATGTCTCAAGGTCGCGACCAAGCAAGCATCTAAAGAAATGATAGACAGCCCGGCTGCGGCCGCACCCACAATGCCGCTCAATGGGCGTGCCTACTTGCTTGTTGGAACAGGCTCAAGGTTTGAATATTTCCAGTCTGCTTACACCGGCGCAAACAGAAACATAAATATTGAACCGCCTGTTATTGTTACACAGGTTCCGAATTCGGGCAAGTTTAACAGCAACTTCTATTTGTCCAAAAAGGATAATGAAAACGAAAAGAAAAAGAACGAAAGCATTAATGAGCACGATACTCAACTTGCATACATAACAAACACGATTATCGAGATGAGCCGTGATATGGAAAAACCGCGTCAGATCTTTTTACCGCCGCTTCCAGGTAAGATTGCAGACGAAACAGAATGGAGATAAATGAAATGAGCCTTGAAAAAATGTTGTGTACGTTAGGTGTATTTGATATTCCCATTATCCAATTACAGCCGCCTTTTGCTGTCGACTTGCTGGACTCTAATACTGCTTTGTTTGGATCAGCAATGAGCGGAAAAACAACCTTTGTTAAAACGCTGGTCAATATACTCCACAAGCAATACGATGAAAATCAGGAGCAGGTATTCATTCTTGACTTTGGCGGAGCACTATCTGAGTACAAAGAACTGCCCTTAGTATCAGCTTATTTTGACAACTCTAACGAGGAGTATGTCAAGCGCGTGTTCAAGATTATGGACAACATTCTTAAAGATAACATCAAGGAGCTGAACGGTAAAAACTTTAGGGATTCAGACATGCAGCCGTCCCACACCACCTTTATTATTGATAATCTCAACGCATTTATGGATGAACCCCGATATACCGCGTATCACGAAAAACTGGCAAAGCTTTGCAGGGACGGATTGTCCAAAGGGATTACGATTGTTATAACAGCGGTTGATACAAAAGGTCTTGGCTCATATCTTGGAAACTTCAAACAAAAGATTGCTTTTGATATGCCGGCAGACAAGTATTCGGAGATCTTCACCGGTAAGGTTGGCTTGATTGGAAACAACCCCGGGCATGGTTTTGCTAACGTAACGGTGAAACCAAAAGGTGTTGCAGGAACATTCCGAATGAATTTGCCTTATGAGGTTCAGTGTACCCTTCCATACAAGCCGGAAGGCGCTGACGGGAACGGGGCTACAGAAGAGACCTTTATAGAAAAAGTGAAAGAGAAATTTGGATATTCCGGCGGCAAGTATTCAAAATGTGTGAAGAAATATCAGACCTTCCCTAAGGAACTGACTAGAGACGAATATGAAAAGCTAAAGCAACAGCCTAAAGACAACGCAAAAGAATTAAAGATGCCCGTGAGTGTTGGGTTAGACTATGTTGACTTTTACCCTGTGACAGTTGATTTAAAGCAGTCGCATGTTATCGCCATCTACGGCAAAAAAGAATTCGGAAAGACGAATTTACTTAATTTGCTGATAGACGGTTTCGCAAAGCAGGAAAAAGACGCCCGGATAGTGCTTTTTGACGACGGGCGAAATCAACTGGAATCTGTCTACGATAGCTATAAAGACAAACTAGACTGTACGCTGATTAATAAGTTCGAAGAAGTAGAATTAGAGTTGAATGATGGCACGAAAAACACGAAAAAATTGTCGCCATTACAACAATTCTATGTGCATCTTAACGAGAACCATGTAACTTTAGACAAAAAGTTTTTAGGTGCTTTTTATGGGACCAGCAGAGAAATGGCGAGGGATCAGCCAACCATTAAGGGCTACCTTCAAGTTCCGGACTGTAAAAACACTTCATCACAATTAACAATATTTGTAATCCAAAGCAAATTGGTTTACTTGAGTCCGTTGGAAAACAAGCGTTTTATTGAAACTATTTTGCCTTGGCTAGTTGCAGAAGCGGAAGAACGTGGCTACTTGTTCATTTTTTCAGACGTGCAAAAGATTAGCGATGGAGAGCAAAATACATTCTTTAATAATGTAGTATCTACCACGTTTTTGCTAGATAACATCGCTGAGTTTGCAGGAGAGCGCGGTCAAAAAACTGTTTTCGGGAATATGGACACCAAAGCTCTTAAAGAAGATTATGCAAGGTGTGAAAAGGGCGATGGGTATTTCTATGACATTGAAGCGGATAGTTTGTCGAAGCTGAAATTTATTAAGTATTAGAAAGGATGACTATTATGGCAAATGGTGGATTTGTATCGGCCGATATTAGTAAGATCGCTAAGTTTGAGAGTCAAAGCAAAGAAGCGATTACTGAGTTCAATGAAATAAAAAAAGAGTTTAGCAACATTAATTCGACATTGTTGGGGAAATGGAAAGGCGCAGGTGCTGTTGCGTACAAGCAAGAAACCGACCATATACTTGAAAAGATTGGTGGAATTAAGGATGTCTTAGACGGGATAAACAACGGCGTGGTTAAAGACATAAAAGATAATTACTCGGCGCTTGACAAGGAGCTTAAAGAGTTCAACATGAATCCGCAGTCAGGCGATGATGCTGGTGATGCGGCAAAGTAGGCAGGCCACGGCAGCGGCTTAAAGCCCACGATAAATGGTTCAAACCTATGCAGCAAAGGAGAAAAGAAATGAGTAAACCGTCAATTGGAACCGCTGTTACTCCAGCACAAGAGAAAGAGAAAAAGCAGGTAATCAAGGAATTAACTGTTTTAAAGTCTGATTCAGATGAGTCAATATTTAACTTAATTTTTTCTGAAAATAAAAATGGGAGTTCGAGTAAACGATGAGTAATCAAATGATTGGCAAATCTTACAAGTACATAGTCGACACGTCTTATGGGATAAATCAAGACGGCTTTATCGCCATTGGCTCTGAAAGTATTGTTTATAAAGGCTTAAAGACTAAGCAAAATGGTAACCTGCAGTTTTCCTGCGTATTAAAATTTAAGCCGAAATCTATTTTAATTGACGGGGACGTTGTCAATCGACTAGAAATATTCAAGACTGAAGAGTGGAAAATATTCGAAGAATTACGCGAATGCCGTTCTGTTGTTCGGGTAGACGATGTGATTGATGATTTAGGTGACTTTAGCTTGCCTTGTAACAAAATTGTCAGCGGAGTAATTAACAGCGACTCCTATTTTTGCGTTGCCGAAGAATTCATTGACGGTTGGTCGCTTGAGGAGTATTGCAGAGAAGAATATTGGAAGCTTAGAAGGATTGAACCCTTGGGTAACGGACTAAGCAAGGTCGTAGATTATCATGAATTTTTAGTTGAAGAGAAAGCGGCAGTTAAGCTTAGCTATAACTATGATAATATTTTGAAGTACCAAAATCAGATTTTGCTTTTTATGATAAACCTGTGCGAAATCATGGAACTTGTCACTGAACAGAAAAACATCCTGCATTTAGATATTAAGCCGGAAAACATAATGGTAACCAGATACGGCAAGGAATTGGTACTGATAGATTTCGGCAGATCAAAAAAAGTTACAAGGGCTAATAGATTTGCCGAAAGCAATTTATCCCCCGTTGATTATAACGAAAATGAGACCTTGGATAAAATGTACCAGTACGGAACCTTAGGCTATGCGGCACCTGAATGTTTTTCCAAAGCTATCAATGGGGCTAAGTTCCCATTCTCGATGGGCTTCGATCAAGGGAAAATGTCAATCGAAAGCGATATCTTTTCTTTTGGTGCCACTTTTTGGGAGTGCTTAAATATTTTTGAGTTGGTCACAAAAAGCCGCCAATACTCTGAAGATATCCACGATTTTTACAGGGACAATTTTTTGAATGACGATGCGTATTTTAGCAGGGATTTATCCTGTGCATCGACCCATTACCACAAGAAATTAGAATCTGTTTTGAAGAAGTGTACCCGTAAGCGTACCAACACGTACTTGGATTTGGAGAGCAAAGAGTATTACCACACCTACAAAGAACTCCGCAAGGAAATAGAGGACGCTAAGGACTCTGCTCCAACAATTGTAAAAGAAGAAAATGTTAAAGTTAAAAATGCTTTTAGCCTGTGCGGAGGCATGGTGTCGTTATTCACCGTATTCCTAATCATTTATTTCATCTACAGCATGTTGGCCTTTAGTATCGCTGAGGGAAAATGGGATGCATTAACTTCAGATTATAACGAAACACAATTTTATAGGCTTGAGGAAGTCGCAAAAGATCTGATCACTACCGCCTCGTCTGGCAGAGTAGACGATACATATGCAAAAATCGTTAGCTTTACATACAGGAATGCCGGCGATATATCCGAGTATGAAGCTGCGATGTTAGTGAGTCTGCTACAGCAAATTAACAATAACAACTTATTGCCTGAGCGCATTGACGAAATTATGCGCAACGCAAACACAAAGAATTTCAGAGGAATCTCAACTGAAATTATTAAGCTGGATGTAACTGGTGAAAGCGTTGGCTATGATTTGGCAAGAGCAATCTATAATGTTGAGGTTGGAAAAACCGAAATTGTAGCCGCATATGAAACTTTGCAGAATCATGAAGATAATGCTGGATTCCGCAATGCCGTTATTAAGCTAAAGAATGTACTGGATGCCGACGAAAATATCAGTATAATCGCAACTGAGCTAGGGCTAAGCAGACCAGAAATACAATCATTCTTTAAGAGTGTAGCTACAAAGGAGGCATTGCAATGAAAAAGTTTTTTGAAAAGCATGTGATAGTAAAATACATCATGGATTCCTTCGTAAAAACCCTGCTAATTTCACTGGGGGCATTTACTGTGTTGTTTGCTATTCTTTACTTCACAGGGCTATATTCCAGGTTGGAAAGTGCTTTGGACTTGAAGTATAATTCGCCTTTTGTGTTAGTCCCTTTGTGGGGATTCGTAGGTTTGGCAGTGCTATGCTTCTTTATTGGATTCTTGATGTATTTTTACAAATACAAAAGGCCAAAATCCAAAAGCAAGTTTTATAAGACTTTTTCAAAATTGCTAAATGAAGGGACAGGTCGATGAAAACTAGGCGGATAAATCTGAAAATATGTAATTATATTTCAGCGGCTTGCTTTTTTTTAGCGGCTGCAACCTTGCTCTTTATCCCTCTAATAAGCTCAGAGGATGGTTTTCCGGGTTTTGCTTATTTTCTTGCCGGACTATTTTGGTTAGGGCATATAGCAGGAGGAGCGTTGCAGATATTTTTATGGATTAAAACGAGGAAAACGAAAACCGGAAAATCCTTTAGAAAAGCAAAATTAGTAACTGCTGCTGCAGTTGCATTATCAGTTATTTTCGTTGTTCTGGCAGTGTTTCTTCTAAAAACCAATGAGTATGCACTGTCGATTACCCTGTTTGTTATGCTCTTAAGCGTGGAGAGCTTCTGTGTAATTAAAAGAATGGAAAAGGTAGATGAGGGTTTCTCAGCGTGGAAACGAATCTGCGGATTTACACACAGATTTTTAAGAAAGGACGGTAGTTAGAAATGACTAAACTTAAAAAGATGAGTCCCAAGCGTCTTATTGCTATGCTGATAGCAATAATATTGGTTGCTGATATGTTTCCGGTGTCGTCGTTGTCCAATGTGCTTGCTGCAGTTGAGTCTGTTTTTACCGTTGAGATAGACAACTCTATTAGTGGAGATATACTTGTTAAGCTAACGAATTCTGCGGATGATGAAGAAACAAAAATAGAACCTGTAATTGACGGTATCGCAAAGTTCATTGATTTTGTCGACATTGATAACAGCTACAATATTGAAATTACAGGAATGACTGCGTATGATGATTTTTACGCCCAGGATGTATCCTTTTCAGGATCAAGCATTTCTTTCACGCCCGCTGATTTTAGTATCAAAGATTTTTCAATCATAACGAATCATGATGAGGCAGGCCTAAACGGAACAATTACTCCCGGAGTATCTGCTCCGTATGGCGAAAACATAAGCATCACTGCGAAAGCTGATGACGGTTACCAGATTGCTTCATTTGCCGTTGATGGAACTCAGGTTCCAGATGCGGCGGGCTTGGAAGAATACACCAAACATTTCGATAACATTAATGCTAGCCATACTGTGTATGTCACGTTTGTCGGAAAAACAAGGGAAGTGACTTTTACTTTTAATCCTGACGGCTCAGTATCGGGAGATGGATTTACAGCCACACCTGAAGGCGGAAAAATCGTCACTAATGAAGGAGCCAGTCCCAGTTTCACTGCGACGGCAAATACAAATTATCATATAAGCAGTGTCACTATTGATGGAGAGGAGAAAGTAACCACTAACAGGAACACCCCTAAAACATTTGGGCCTTATACATTTAGCAGCATTAGTAGAAATCACGAAGTGAAAGTTGTATTTGCAATTGACACCTTTGAAATCGCCGCTTCTGTCACAGGAGAAGGTTCAATAATGATAAATGACAATGCTGTTGAGGGAATTACACAGGAAGTTGAATACAATGATGACTTAAGCTTTGTGATTGTTCCTGATTCGGAAAACGGGTGCGTTATTGATGCTGTTTATATTAACGGTGAAGATATTGTTGGTACCGAGGATGTAAATTACTGCGAAGACGGTGAGCACTCTGTTTATACGTTTAAAAATGTATCCAGCGATCATACAATCCATGTTGTCTTTTCACAAATGACCGAAAGTGTTGAAGATGCAAGCAATCTTTTTGATTTCGAGAAGAATAAAACGATTGACAACTATATTGAAAATGGTGTCCATGTATACATATTAAAAAACAATACAACTTTAGATTTTTTCCCGATTTCCCCCACATATAAAAGGATAAAAATAAACAATGAACGCGGCAATGGAGAGGCAAGAAGAACTATTATACAAACAACATTGATTTCTTCTGTGCAAGTAAATACAAAAAACAGTGGGAGTTGGAAAAAGAGAGACTCTGAAAGCAAAACCCTAGATATACCAATATTAATTATCATTGACAAAACTGCCCCTGTAGTCGCTGATATTCCGCCAATGGAGTGGACAAATCAAAATTACACAGTAAGCGGAACTGTGACTGACGAAAATACCACAACAGCTCCTTCATCCGGATTGTCAAGAGTTGTATGGAGCAAGACATCCTTAAGCGCGGCACAGGCGTTAGCTGAAACAACCAACACAGTTCCCATCTCACCCAGCGGTGCATATTCATTTACAATTACGGAAGAACAAAACAATGAAGCATTCTACGTTTATGCTATTGATAAAGCGGACAATGTTTCTGCCGCCAAAACGATTAATATTAAAATAGATAAGACGCCACCGGAAATTACAGGCTTCCACTTCCAGAAGATTGAGCCGCCCGTTGTAGCTCAAGTGATTAATTTTTTGACTTTTGGAACCTATTATAATGATGAAATTGAAGTGGTCATTACAGCTAGAGACACTGGCATTTCATCGGGGCTAAAAGAAATTACACTCTATAGTGATGGAGTTGCTGTTGAAACGAAAGAGGTCGCGGGGCCTTCCGCCACATTTACACTAACCCTTGCTGATTTTAATGAAAGCGAAATATCAGCCTCAGTAAAGGATATAGCAGGCAACGAATCAGTTGGGAAAACAAAACCTACAGATGATAACGTAACTACAAATGCATTCAGCGATGCCGTCAGCCTCAAAACTGAGAAACCGGTCATTTCAATTGCTCCGACAAGCGGAGCAGTATATACAAACGGGAACGAAAAATGGTACGATAGTAATGTAGGATTCAATGTAACAGTTGACACTGAAAGTGGCGGCATCTTCTCAGTTGTAATTAAGGTCAACGGTCAGACCGTTACAATTGACAAGAATGGTGAAGCTATAGATGCAAACTTTTTTGAAACCAAAACACTGCAAAAGATATTTACAGTTAATACAGACGCCAATCCCGTGGACGGTGAAAACACCATAGAGGTTATCGCTGTCAATAATTTCGGAAACGAGGAGACCGCCAGCACAACAGTATATATAGATACAACTAACCCAGAGATAGTCGGCTTTAGCATCACTAGAGAAAATGGCAATGCTTTAAGCAAAACATTGAACTTTTTGACATTTGGCATATTCTTTAATGGGAAGGTTAAGGTTACCGTAATCACCGACGACCGCGACGGAGCTACGTCGGGTGTTAACACAATGACTCTATACGCAGACGGAGTTTCGATTGCCGATTCGCCCAAAAGTGTAACCGCTGTTGGTGACGGCACATTTGAAGCTGAGTTCATTCTTCCTGTGACAGCTATCACTGGTGCATCAAAGCATTTGGAGGTGCTCTTATCTGCTGTGGCCACCGATAATGTAGGTAACATCACAGGAAAAGATGCCGACAATCCTAATGGAAATCCTGTTTCACCAAACACTATAAATTCTGATATCCTTAACAGCAAATTGATGATCGAAACTGTCCCGCCGGCCATAAACATTGAGTCTCCGGATGCGGTTTATTCCGCAGACGGAAAGAATTGGTATCCTGGTGACGTTCCGTTTACCGTTACAGCCGGGGATGCAGATTCCGGCATTCGTTCAGTTGAAATCAAAATAAACGGTGAATCAATTACAACAGATAAGGATGGGAAATCTGTCGATGTTAATTTCTACCTGGCTCAGACCCACGAAGAAATATTTAAGATAAACTCCGACCAAGGTGAGCGTAATGAGGATGGATCTTATATCATTGAAGTAACGGTCGTGGACAATGCCGGCAACGCATATTCTGTAAGCGACATTGTGTATAAAGATATTGACGATCCATATATCACGAGATTCGAGTTTATCCCCGAAACCTCAGACGGTATTTCAGAAACCTCTAAATTTATTGATGTTTTAGAATATGGATTCTATTTTAAAACAGAGTTTACAGCAAACATTCACGTGGGAGACCCCCATCCTTCATCTGGTCTTGCAGAGGTAGCTTATCGCTTTGTCTCTTATGAGAATGGAGAAATAAGCGGCGAAACTACCGGCACACAAAAAACTGTGAATGGTATAGCGCCGCTCTCAATTCCCAAAGGCTTCAAGGGGCAAATATTTGTGGAGGTATTTGATAACGTTGGCAATAAATCCGGCAAAAAGACACCTCATGGGTTTGTAATCGACGACCTATCTCCTGAAATTGATATAGTTAATAATACCGCCACAAGCCAAAAAGACGCGGACGGTAATAAGCTGTATGTAACGGATATGAGCTTTACCGTCACGGTGTCTGATTACGGTTCGGGTATTAAGGAAATTGGATATTCTCAGAGTGCAGAGCAAGAATCAGTTGAAAGAAAAGCTGTATCGGTTAATAACACAGGCTATAAAGTCGGTGACCAATTGGAAGACGGCTGGGTAGTCGCAGAAATGGATTTTAACCTTGTTACGAAAGTGGTAAAAACATTTACATTTACTTCTGATGACAATGATATTGTCCTAACATTTGACGCAACCGATTGTTCCAAAAATAAAACAGAAAATGTTCACAGTGAGAAGATCACCATTGATAAAACTGCGCCGATTATCAATGTAGTTTTCCGTGCTGGCGAAAGCAAAAATGGTAACTACTATGACGCAAACCGAATTGCAGATATAACGGTTATTGAGAGAAATTTCGACCAAGGCCTTATAATCGCTGTGATTGAAAACACTTTTGGCGGGGTGCCGGCCTTCTCTTTCACAAGCAATTCCAATACTGAGCATGTAGCTGTTATTAATTTTGATGAGGGTGATTATACATTTGATATGCACGGCACCGATTTAGGCAATCATACTGCCGTTGTTAATTTCAGTGGCGGAAATGAAAATCTGTTTTTTGTAGATAAAACCAAGCCTGTGCTTGAAGAGAACTTTATCAAATTCAGTAACGCAGCTACCGATGATAGCTTTAATACTGATGTGACAGCTACCATCAAAATAACTGAGCACAACTTTGATCTGGATTCAACCAATCTGAAAATTACAAGGAAAGATGCGGGCGAACCTCACAATACCACAGATATGGTTGATGTTACAGAAATGATGGGCGGAAACCGTTGGGAATCTCAAGGGGACATCCACACATTATCCATTACATTTGATTTTGATGCGGTTTATCAAGTTGAGATAATGCCGATGGATTTAGCCGGAAACACCGCCGGCCAACGCAGTACGGTGGTCTTTGAAATTGATAAAACACAGCCTATTGTTATATCCAAAAACGGACAATATGTTAGCGCAGATGATACTGAATTTTTAGACATATATCCGTATTCAAGAAAAGACGATCCTGCACCAACCGTTGAATTTGAGGATTTGAACATAGACCACATAAGATATAGCCTTACAGCTTATATCCCTGATTACACGAACGGAATAAGGTCGCCCATTGTTAAGCCGGTTAGAGTGTATTTAGATGAAGATGAAAAACGCTCCGGTATAATTAGCGGCAACTTGTTTACCCTGCCGAATTTCACAGAAGACGGTGTGTATGCGGTAGAATTGATTGCGGTTGACAAAGCCGGAAATGAAAGTGATCCTAACCTAAATACTTATGTGAGACTGGTTGACAGCGATGTTTTAGCCTACATTTCCAACAGCAATTTTGAGGCAAAGACGGGGTGGTATTCCATCCAATACGAAAACGGTGATACCATAAGTAAAAAGCCGGATAACTTCAGCGATATTGAAATTGTTGTGTTTGCTAACAAGGACACCGGTAGGGACATTGTTTTACGAGACAACAATGGAGACGAAAAAAACACAAATCTGAGCCCGGCAAACGATGACAGCATGTATGGCGTCGGCATTTATAACTATACGTTGAAGGGCGAATACTTCAAAGAGAATTTCCAAGACGACATAGACATTGAATGGCATCTAGCTGTCAGAAATGAAGATAATAGGATTGATTTGGGGAGACTGCATATTGATAATGTTGAACCGGTTGCTACATTACCAAGAGACTTAAGATCGTGGCAATGGTATGTTGGTGGAAATAACCGCACAATTACCATCACGAACATTAGTGAGTGGCTTGATGAAAGAAAATGCAAAGTGTACAACAATGGTAAGGAAATTGATTTTGTATATTCAAGCGAAGATGGGACTCTAGTGTTTACACTTGATAAAGGCTGGCACAGCGTTGGAATTGTACTCAGCGACATGGCTGGAAACACAAACAATATAAGAGAAAAGGTAAATATTCATATCGGATTTTTCTGGTTATGGGTTATTATGGCTTCATCTGCAGCGTTAATTTGTGCAATAGGTTTTATAGTCATGCGTAACATAAAGAAAAAGCAAGAACTTGAAAACGAGTAAATAAAATCACGTTTTACAGGGTGCAAGTCCCGAAATCCGCCCGGTGGAAGTAAATGGGTCTTGAAATATTTAGTATTGATAGAGAGAGTTTACCGCTCTCTCTTCTAGTTTATTACTAGGTGGACAAACTACTTCAAGCTGACGGACATGTAGAGTGTTCTTGACATGCCTGATAATCGCTCTAGTTTTATGCCCGGCTATTAATAACTACCTTAAGTCAAAAGGATTTGAGATAAAACCATATTAAAGACGCTAATCATAAAATGGTTCATTAAAATTGACACATACTATATATTGTGGTAGAATAAATCTGTAATTGATTTATATGTTTATAACATACCAGAATTTTGTTTCAGGCATAATCCTGAAAGAATAATTTACCTAAAAGGGTGACAGTCAGGCTGTCTATATATAGAAGGGTTCTACCCTATATAAGAAAGATCTAACAAAATTACAATGAGAGTTGTATTGTTAGATCTTTTTTTGTGCCCTTAAATATCTTGGAAAGGAGAATCGTCATGGTAATTGGAGTATGAAGCATAAGACTTCAGGTGTAAAAGAAAATCATAAAAACGATAATAGTAAAATGAGTAATGATTGGAATGCCAAGAAAGAAGTTACATATATCCATTAACTAAGTTTAGTTGAAATACCTATAGAGAAGGGAGAAGCGAATGATTTTTAAAGATGATTATTCCAGAAATTTTAATGAAGAAAAAGGATTACATGATTTTTTAGAAAACATAGAAACCAGTGCGCAATGGGAAACAAGACCGGTCAATTCGCTGCGTGTATTGACAACGGAGAAAGAAATGGAAAACCTGCTTGCAGAAGGTGATTCAGAAAAAGAAGAAATCATCAAAGATACTTGTCACAATACAGGACTCGTCCTAAAAATCGGAAGATACAAATACCCAATTGGCAGCACTGCATTGCAGACGCTTGAAAATCGGGCAAGAATTAGCGGCTCCAGCCTTTCGGCTTTAGAAAAACCAATGCTTGCGAAGGTATTAAATGAGTGCCTGAAGGTTTCCAGGGGGGAATCCTTAATCCGCATTGCATCAGGTAAAGTACGAGCCACACATGCCGGCGATTTGAAAGATTATGCCGTACTTCCCATGCCGGAGCTATTTAGCACAGCATCCTCCTTCATAAACGGAGAGTTCCAGGAGACCAATTTTCAATCAGGTTATTACGATCATTCCATGACGACTGGAGTCTGGGCCATCAAGGATGGGGAACTGACAGATACATATCAGCAAATATTAAAAAACTATGGAATAAACGAAGGCGGTGATTTGTCAGCGGCTATACGGGTTTCATCATCTGATACTGGAGTAAGTGGAGCAAATATTTATTACCAGCTTATGTTCGGGAACAGACACATCGCACTGGGAAATTCACTCAAGTTGGTACACCGCTCCGGAGCGACAGTCAAAAAGTTTGCACAGAATCTGACCAGCGTTTTTTCACAATATAAGCAAGCTTTGGAAGGGTTGACGAAACTGCTTAATATCCATATCAATTATCCGGAAAATGTCATGGCAGGAATGATGAAACAAGTCGGCATCAATAAAAAGCTGACAGCATACACCGTGGACAAATATGACGCTGTGTATGGACCGGATTCCTGTACCGCCCATCAAGTCTATTATGGGATTTGTGAGTGCATATCATTGGCAGCAGCAAGCGGGTTGTCAGGAAAAAACCTGGTGGATCTGGAAGAGAACGTGGCCAGGTGCCTGAGTTTAAAATGGAGCAATTATGATTTCCCTGGACAGGTACGGTACTAAATCGGAGGTATGGAATGTTAAATTTAAATTATGAACCGGATGTAGTCGTAGAAGATATAACTAAGTTATCGGAGGAAGAGTGGCTTGATTACAGACGTTAAGGTATCGGCGGCTCTGATGTCGCCTCTGTTTTTGGGGTTTCACCCTGGCGCACAGCCAGGGAACTCTATTTTGACAAGGCAGGCATTAAGCCGGTGGCAGATGAAGAAACAAACTGGGTTGCGAAAAGTATCGGGCATCGTCTGGAGGAACTGGTCATACAGATTTATATGAAGAAGAGCGGGCTAAAGCCTTATGCCATCCGGAAAGTGTTTCAGCACCCATTGTATCCGTTTATGCGGGCTGACACCGATTTCATGGTTGAGATAAATGGTCGTATCTATGTAGTTGAATGTAAAACCTCTTTTTCTTATAACCATGAAGATTGGGAGAATGACTCCGTGCCATTCCATTACCAGCTGCAGGGTCAGCATTATGCCTCGGTGGTGAATGCAGCAGGAACCATCTTTCTTTGCCTTTACGGAAATAGTGAAGATACGTTCTTTGTACGGCAGATAGAACGAGATCTGGATGCGGAAGAGGATATGATAGAACAGGAGAAATTTTTCTGGGAAGAGTATGTTTTGCAAAAAAAAGTTCCGCCTTTGACGGAATCTCCGGACCTGGTTTTGGATCTTTTAAGAAGATATAACAGGAGGCAGGCAGGGGACAGCATAGAACTCCCAGATGAATACTCAGAAAATATAAAAAAGTATTTTGACCTGAAAGAGCGGAAGTCTGAACTGGATAAGGAATCTAAATATCTTGCAGAGCAGATGAAATTAGCTTATATCCCTATCGTTGAGAAATTGGCTGGCAGGGAGAAGGGGCATATTGTGGTTGATGGGATTAAATTTAACACCGGATACCGGTACAGGAACCAGACCTCAATATATAAAGAAAACCTTGAGATATTGAAAAACACAAATCTGGATATATATCAAAAGTATGTTGAGACAAGGACTTCGTCAACTTTTTTCATCAGCCAGGAAAGAAAGAAGGCAAGCTGATATCAGTATCCTGATAAGATAACATATTGATAGGAAATAAAAGCATAGGAATGAATGGATACTTTGCCCTATGTGGAAAGCGAGTAGGAATTATGGCAAATGAAGATTTTAAAAACATGACTTTACAGGAAAAGCTGCTGAACGTCAGGTCGATGATAAAACCGTTGATTAAGAAGCAGCACAGTGAAGAGGTAAATTATGAATTCTCCAAAATAGATGACATTTATGATGACCTAACTCCGGCATTAAATACAGTCCGTGTAAATTTTGACATTTTAAGAGAGGAAGCAACAAAGAAAGATGAAAATGGTTATCCGGTGTATTTTACACTTATGCCAAAGGCAGACATGGCTATATGGATATATGAGGCGGACGTAGACATACGTTGGACAAATGTGGACGCCCAGGATGATGTCATAGACTTTACGCTGCATGTAATCGGTTCACATCCGGATGCGGTGGAAAAAGCAAAAGGTTCTGGCATGACATACTGTCTCAAAAATTATTTGATTCATAAATTCAGCATCATCCAGAAATCGGAACATTCAGGTGAAGATTCCGATATGAACACATATTCGGTTGATGATAGTGGCAATTTCATGACTCAAGGGAGTTCATCAGGCAATAGTACTGCCCCGGATGGAAATCAAACAAACAGTAATATTCCGCAGGCCTCACAGGCTATCATGCCCCAAAACGGGCAAAGTGTCCAGCTTCCACAAAATGCAAAGCCAAACCAGGGGAACCGTTCGGCATCTCCTGCAAAGGTGAATGACCAAAAAGAGGACATGTCCGTAAGCGAGGCAGAAAATACGGTATGCAGTTTCGGACCGAATAGAGGAAAGACGCTTGCACAGATTATCAAGGCAGGGGACATTGATTCGATTCATTGGATTGCCAATGCCTACCGTGGAAATAATGAAGAAGTAAAACGGGCAGCAAAAATATTGCTCAATGCTTCCGGTATGGAAGATGGATATTTAAAGGCCTCGGGTATGTAATGCGGCATCAGGTATGGGTGGTCAACACCTATACCTGGCAATTTGAAAAGAAGGTGATGACATCTATAAACAACCTGAATTCAACATATATGATGTAGCCTGTTTACTGAATTTAACCTTGCTGAATAGCGGTACTATTGTAAAATCCTCTTTCGGGGCGATATGCCCTTATTGTGGGGACAGCAGAGGGAAAATGAATCTATGTATAGAAAAAGGTGACAAAGATAATGTTTATCACTGTTTCAACTGCGGTGCGAACGGAAATATGTATACCCTGTATGCAGATTTAATTGGGCTTACCGGTGAAGAGCGCTATAAGGAAGCTTATAAAAAAATAAAAGAAGAATTAGGTTTTTACCATGGCAGTACAGACCATAAATTTATAGCTGTATATGAGCCGGTCAAGGAAACAGCCCCGGCAGATTTAAAAGTACGTGATGAAACATACCGTGCGCTGCTGTCGGTGTTAAGCCTGGATAAAAGGCATGTGGAGAATCTTAGGGAGAGAGGATTTACGGATGGGCAGATTGAAGAAATCGGTTTTAGAAGTACGCAGGCCGATGATACGGAGGCGGTTGCAAGAAAGCTGCTGTATCAGGGGTGCAGGCTTAAGGGAGTGCCCGGCTTTTTCGTGAATGAAAAAAATAATTGGGATATTGCTTTTTATAAATATAACCGGGGTTTCCTTTGCCCTGTGCCATCTGTCGAAGGAGAAATACAAGGATTCCAGATTCGTCTTGATATACCTTATAAGAGTATGAAATATGGGTGGTTAACCAGTGCCGGGAAAAACCAGGGAGTTACAAGCAAAAGCCCGGTTGGTTTCTTTGGCAACCCAGACGCAGAATATATAGAGGTGACGGAGGGACCGCTAAAGGGGGCTTTAGCGAATAAACTATCCGGTATTTCCTATTTAGCCCCGGCGGGGGTAAATCAATATCGGAACCTGTGGGAGCCGCTTACGGTATTGAAGAACCATAGGCTGAAGTATTTAAGGGAGGCATATGATATGGACAAGTTTTTAAATCCAGCCTGTGGCCAAAACTATAATAGCGAATGTAATCGATGCCAGGATAAGGGGAAAGTGACGGAATGCCCGAAGATGATCATGAAAAGAGATAATATAAGGAAAGGCTGTATGCAATTATATAGCATATGCAATGAATTGAAGATTCCATGTAAAAGGCGAGTATGGGATAAAGATGAAAATGGATTTTGGAATGGAACCATCAAAGGCATAGATGATTTCTGGCTGGATAAAAAAGCTTCAGGAATTGTAGGACAAAAAGAAGAATTGGGGAATCATACTGATATATTGCAAGGATTTAGAGCTGCCTGAATAACGATTTGTATGTAATGGTTTAATAGTCCTTATAAAAAAAGTGAGAAAAGTAAACATGTTGAATCACTTTTTTTACATTCTCTGGTACAATAGCGGTATGGGAGGTGATTTAATATGTTGAAGACGGTGGAAGGAGTATATGAACAATCCCAATGTGCCGGTACTTCCAAAGTGTTAGTCATATTTTTAGAGGAAACGCCGGATAAGGAAAACAGGATAGGAGAAATGAATCTTTTTATTGAGAAAACGAAAGGCATATTATCTGGAGATGGTGATTAGAAAAGGGCGAAATTCAGTCAGGATGCGTCAGGCTGACACAATCTCAGAAAGCTGAAATATTGAAAAAATAATTGAAAGATGCTATACTATAGATAAGAAACAGGTAGATATTTATTGTTAAAATATAAAATAATAGCATGAAAGGAAAACTTATGAGTAAGACATTACAGGAATTAAATATGTCAGATGACTTTCTATTTGCTAAAGTGATGTGCGATGCTGAAATCTGCAGGCTGGTTTTGGAAAAGATATTAAAGATAAAAATCAAAAAAGTCATGGTAGTAAATGAGGAGGCAACCATTGATTTACTTCTGGAATCCAAAGCAGTCCGTTTGGATGTATATGTGGAAGACGAGAAAAATACCGTTTATAACATTGAAATGCAGCAGCGTAATAAAGAGATAGAGAAAAGAAGCCGTTATTATCAAGGAACTATGGACCTTGACATGATCCAAAAAGGCTGCAAATACCGGGAATTAAGAGAGTCCTATATAATTTTTATCTGTACGTTCGATTTATTTAAACAAGGGCGTCACCTATACAGTTTTCAAAACTATTGTGAACAGGATAAGAATTTAGGTTTAAAGGATGGTACCCATAAAATATTTTTAAATACCCGTGGAACTTTAAACGATGTTGATGAAGAAATGAAATTATTCCTGCGTTATGTGGAAAACTCTTCAGATGATCTGGTCGAAGAAACAGAAAGTGAATTACTAAAAGAGATACACAGGAAAGTCAAGGAAATCAAGAGTAGTAAAAAGTTGGAGGTGGAATATATGACTTTGTTAGAGAAATATGAAGAAATTGCTGAAGAGGCGGAAGAAAGAGGAATAGAAAAAGGAATAGAAAAAGGAATAGAAAAAGGAATAGAAAAAGGAATGAAAGCATTGGTATTGAAAATGCTGCAAAACGGAATGTCAAAAGAGCTAGTTGCAAAGGGAACCGGAATTTCTAAAGAGCAGATAGAAGAATGGGAAAATGAGACAAAGGAACTAAGCGTATAGGTTTTATGTCTGAGAATTGAGCAGTGTGCTAAACCCAGACAAAAACAATATATTGAAAATGTATTGTTGACACACACAATATATTGTAGTATGATGAAAATGTTAATTGATTTATATCATCATCTGATGGATAGCGGTTTTTGTTTCAGATTAATCTGAAAGACTAATTTTATATTTTGTATGACTAAAAGGTGCTAAGAATGAAAATTCTGGTGCCTTTTTTGCGTTTTCCACAGTCATTTGTGGATAAGTTGATACAATGCCGCCCAGGCTTGTAAATAAAAAAGAAAATCTAGGAGGATTACAAATGAATAAGGTGATATTAATGGGACGTTTGACAAGGGATCCGGATGTCCGGTACAGCCAGGGAGAAAACCCACTGGCAATAGCAAGGTATACACTTGCCGTAGACCGCAGAATCAAACGTGATGGAGATGCTGCAGCTGATTTCATCAACTGTGTGGCTTTTGGAAGAGCGGCAGAATTTGCGGAAAAATATTTATGGCAGGGTATTAAGATGGTCGTTTCCGGGCGTATACAAACAGGCAGCTATACAAATAAGGAAGGTCAGAAAGTGTATACTACAGACATTATTATTGAGGAGCAAGAATTCGCCGAGAGCAAAGCGGCCAACCAAAATGTTGCGAGCCAGAATAATGCAGCAGGTACAGGACAAAAGCAGGCTTCTCCAGGTACAAATGAAGATGGATTTATGAATATTCCGGATGGGATCGATGAGGAATTGCCGTTTCATTAAGTGCTTTCTAACTACAGACGATAAATGAATCGGATATTTTGCTGAATGTCTTAATCATACGGAGATAAATGATGAAAAGAAATATTTTATTATTAATGGTTATTGTTATTGCTGCATGCATGTTACTACCGTTTTTGCTCCCTTTTTTTCTGGCAATTGTCTTTTCGCTTATAAAACTTGCAGTACCGGTTGGAATTGCCATGCTAATCTTGAAGGTCATGACAAACAATCGGGTTAATAAAAAATCAAGAGTACCACAGCGAAAAGTAAGCCATAGCAAGATATCACCGAGGCAAAATACTGGGAGCGTTCAAAATCCTAATCCGGTAATATCAGAATCAGAGGATGAAACGGTTGGCTTGTGGTATGAAACAAATGGACGCCAAAGAATTGGACAGTTGATTGCACAGTTAAAAAGAGAAGGCAAATCGCAGTTATGGATTAGAAAAGATGGTATCTGTACGACAAATAATGGAGAAAATCAATATAAAAGAATAGGAAGTTTAAGAGATTATCCTGGTCAGCATGCAGACACCATTGCTTTGAAAATCATGAATGACAGAGGAATACAGGCAAGTGTTAGAGGGAAATACCTATACCTTTCCTGGAAAGAAAATATATAAAAAGAAACAATGAAACACGATATCTACAGCCTGCCTGGGCTGTAGATATTATTTTTAGGGTGACAGAGGAGAAGAATTACATGGTCATTATAGGAAGGCATATTAATAACATCACCATAAACCCATTGGAATACCTGTTAGATGGTAATGGTGATGAAATGAAATTTGAAAATGAAGAAGTGGCAAAATCCTATGTGAAAGAAAATGGCTTTACTGATGACGATATTTATTGGCTGGTTTTTAAAAAAATTATTAAAGAAGAAAAGAATATCATGTCAATGAGCTAAAACATGACAGGGAGCCAGTTGATATCTAAGGATATGCTATGGAGTGCCGCCGTTGTGGAATCTATATTAGATTTTATGATTCAGAGGACGGGAGTCGGCTTCTGGATGCGGTTTGCCCTACGATGAAGGAGAGCTCTGTATGAATAGACAGGAATTTGAACAATGGGTTTTTGAGAATTACACCATTAATGAGAACCCCATGGCAAGGGAACTTTTAACAAATATTTTTAACTATGCTGATGGCATGGGAGAGACAGAGCAATATGATTTTCTATGCCGCATGATACCGCAGGTGCCTGAACAGATGATCAGGCAGGTACATTATTAAAAAGGGGAATGAACGATGTGTTACATGTACAGATATATGATAGGGAATGTTGAATACGGCGGTTGCGTCCTTGCAAAGAATGAGTCTGAAGCACAAGAAAAATTAAGAAAACATTATGGAAATGAAGAAAAAATAACAGTGTAGATGGATAATGATATTGCATTGGACATCGTGGCCTGGAAAGATTCTGTTGAACTTACAGTAAGTACATCCAGCATATGACTGATTGCATTATAAGAGGTCGAATACTGTTTCAATAGTAGATAGGAAGTATGAACAAATATATGGAGGAGAAGATGAGAATAATAAAAACAGCAACCGCAGAGCAAATCGTGGAACTGGCGCTTGGGAAAAGTATAAATGATGGTATAGACTATAATGGTTCTAGTGAAAAGCGTAGTGATTATTTCGATTTTTTAAGGGATGAGGCTGGAAATTCTGTTTCACTTGATATTACTGAGGAAGTAAGCGGGCTGAAACCAAGAGACAGATTTTACTCTGTCCATCTTGTCGATGAGATCAACAAAGACAAGCCCTGCGAACTTTTTACCACAGATTATTTTACAAAAGAAAGCCTTTTAGCAACAGTATCGGAAATTATTAAATCGACGCTTGAAAACATTATGGAAATATATAGTGCGGAGATATGTGAGAAATTCGAGGAGGAAACAGAGCTAAGCCAAGAACATTTAGAACGTAACTATGAAATCTACAGTGCTGCTTATCAATTCATTCAGATACTGCTTGAAAAAAACGAGGACGATTTTCCATGGAACATGGAATACATAGGAAATGTAACAGAAGCAGTCGTCCAAACTTTAAATGAACTCGGCCAACGGATCAGATGGCCAAGTGTTGTCATGGAAAAGGACGGTACGCAGTACATTGAAGAATATTATGAACCGATTGATCCACCCACCCTTACTAATAGTAGTAAAAAAGTTGAAGTGGAATCTGTTTTTGGTACCTTGACAGCAGTAGCAGCTTCAGATTCGCTTTATCCCGGTATCTATTTGTATTTAAAGGGCAAAGACGGTAAAGAATTTGAGGCTGCTTTGTTTGAAGCCACTTCGGAATATCCGAGTGATGATCAAACTGCCTTGCGGGTACTGGTTTGGGGGAATCCCGAAAGAGATGATTATACCGAAGAATATTTATTACATATAACTGAAATACCGAGAGTATTTGTTGAACCAGAGTGGGTTAAGACAGATGATGCTTCATACCAATGGGTCAAAAAAATCTCCGGTACAAAGTTCGAATTGATTGAAATGGCACTTATTAACCCAGAGGAAGAGCTTTACCATGTATATGCGGACACTCTTGAACTGTGTGATTATTTCGATGGGAAAGACCGTGATAGTGAAATGAAATCGATTCTGGACGGATTTGGGTACTCAGGGGTGGAAGATATTAAAGAAAGGTACAAAGAGATGGCAATGCAAGTAATTGCTGAGTGCATTTTTGAACATTATGCAGATTTTCAGGCCGATGTAGTTTATCGGGGAAGTGAAAATCTGTGTTGCAAATATATTGAAACATATATCGGGAACGGAATTTCAGGGTTTCGTCGGCTAATAGAAAGCGATATCATATTTGAAGATGAAATCATGGTCAATGATATAGACGGGCATAGGTATCTCAGCTTCTACATGGCTGCGTGGTTTGACGTAGATGCAGTATTTGGCACAAATATCAATGCCAAAGAAAATGATGATAATCTTAATGTGTATGCAGATTACGATATTGGTGCAAAAAATGTAATGGATAGATTAGATGTCATGATTAACCATGCAGATGGTGAGGTAACCAAACTGGCTTATCATCTTGATGATGACGAAAAAAATATTCTTCTGATTAAAATGGAGGCATATTGTCAGACCAGAGAGAGAAAAACTCTGGAGCAGTTTGTTGATTTTATAAATGAAGAGAGCGATACTGGATTGACTGGAACGCCAAAAAATACGGCGGAAATGAAATAAACAAGGAGGATTCTAATGGGAAGTGTAATTAACTTTGATGGCATTTGCCACCACTGTGAGAACAATAGCCTGTTTTCTGGCTACTATTACAAGACCGGAGAACACTTCTGTTCCTGTAATGCCTGTGGCATAAACCAGTCAGCATTTTTTAAGCGTAACATAGATGGAGTGATTGTTTCAAGAGATATAGCATATCCTCTTGATGGGAGCATAATTATGGCAGTAAGGGCTTATCGCCCCTGGAAAGAGCAGTGTAACGGAGATATATCATACGACTCATACGATGACCTTCCGGAAGAAGATACAATTCTCTGGGAAATGCCTATAACATCGGATATGATGCACAAAGACATCGAAGACTTCATGTTTCCTAAAACCAAACGTGTATACCGTTCGAATGAAGATATGATAGGCACTAAAGTCTTAACTGAACCTAATCCGGCATATGAAGACGCTCTGGCTGCAAAATACAGCTTTAGAAATCTGTTCCATAAAGCAGATAATGAGTATAAGCAATTATGGTATAAGGGGAATGGTTTCCGGTTTGAAACAGGCGATGATGGAAAAGTATGTTTCGTTTTGGAAGAAGCATTGGCTATTTGGGACAGGCATGTATCAGATGGCATGGATATCGCTAAGTCTTATCTAACCGTATGGGATGGTTCCCAAAATGAGCTTGATTATTTAAAAGGTATGATTCCTGATGCGAATTATCTTATTAAGGAGGAAGTATGAAATGTACACCCGTGGGTTTGATTTTCAACAATGAAACGAATGGATATGCCGTAGTCAGATACTATACGGAGGAAAGACTGCCTCCTGCGGTATCCCGTACTTCAAAAAACGGGGAATTTGTCGGGTTTGGGATAGGGATACCTTATACAGAGGGGACTTACATAGATATCCATGGTAAATGGGCAGACAAGGGAAGTTATGGTTATCAGCTCGATGTGGAACGTTATGAAGAATGCCTGCCATCTGAAAAAGAAGATATTATACGATACTTGTCCAGCGGCTTAATTAAAGGAATCGGATCGGTAGCCGCCGGCCGTATCGTGGAAGCATTTGGAGAAAATACTTTTGACATCATTGAAAAAGAGCCGGAGAGACTGCTTGCCATAGCGGGCATTACAAGTAATAAATTAGATGATATCATTCTAAGCTATAATGAAAGTAAACATATCCGGGAAGTGACGGCCTGCCTGTCATCATATAAGCTATCCCCCAAAAAAATTCTTGCCGTACAGGAGCATTTCGGGGTTGAGACGATCTATGTAGTCAAGGAAGCGCCTTACCGGCTATGTGAGATGACGGGTTTTTCTTTTGCATCAGTGGAGAAGATAGAAATACATAAGAAAGGATTTAAACCACATCAACAGTTTCGTATCCAGGCAGCTTTGCTGCAAATATTGAAGAATGCTGAATCGCAAGGGCATGCTTACCTGGTGTATGACGAATTAATACAGAAATGCATGTATTTATTGAACCAGAATTTATATCATGATGGAGTAAATAAGACTGAAATTGATGCAGTGGGATCAGAGATGATGAAACGGAAAGAGCTGATGGCTACAGGCAAATGTATCTACCGGAAAAAATTATACCTTGCAGAAATAGAGATCGTCACCCATATTCTGCGGATCATGTTTGCCAAGGGCAATGAATTGGACGTATCCCAATACATTTCAAGGGTAATGAAGGATAGCTCAATTGTTATGGAAAAGAAACAATTGGAGGCGGTGCTGAGTGCTTTTAAAAACAGGATCGTCATCATTACCGGTGGGCCCGGAACCGGCAAGACGACCATTATCAATACAATTACAAAAATATGTGAGATAGTAGAGCCGGACAAAAATATATTATTGGCAGCCCCAACCGGAAAAGCCGCACGTAAAATGGCGGAAACAACTGGTTATCCTGCCATGACGATGCATAAAGCCGCACATTTACTGAGTGACGAAGATGGAGAGATTATTGACAAGGAAACAGATATCGCAGAAGAAACAATTATCCTTGATGAAATGTCCATGGTGGATCTGCCATTATTCCAGTATTTTTTAAGAAAAATCAAGAATGCAAGGCTTATATTGCTTGGAGATGTGAATCAGCTTCCACCTGTCGGTCCGGGCCGAGTTTTCCGGGAATTGATTATCTCAAAAATGGTTCCAACAATTTACCTGGATGTGAACTTCAGGCAAGAGAGCGGTTCCAAGGTCATATTGAATGGTCAAAAAATTCTGGCTGGTGATAAGCAGCTGGAATACGATGGCAGCTTTCAATTGATAGGCGCCCAAAATGTGGAGGAAGCGTCAAAAAAGATACAGGATATTTTTATGCATGAATTACAAAAGACCGGCAATGACCTGGAGGCGGTGCAGGTATTATCGCCGCTCAGGGTAAAGACAGCAGCAGGAGCGAATGCATTAAATGTGGAGATTAGGAATCTGGTAAACCCGATACATAAGGGAGATATGGAATTCAAGCTTGGCCGGGAATACTTTTATATTGGAGACAAGGTCATGCAGTTAACGAATGGGGAAGAAGTATTTAATGGTGATACAGGGCTAGTAACAGATATATATCCGGATGAAGAAAATATCATGAGGCTGGAAGCAGAGTTCTCGGATGGCCGGTTATGCACTTATAGCAAGGACGATGTAGGAGCCCTCACCCATGCGTATGCAATGTCTGTCCATAAATCACAGGGTTCGGAGATACCGGTGGTGATTATTCCCATGTTAATGATTTTCGGTGAAAAAGTACTGATACGCTGCCTTTTGTATACTGCGGTTACCCGTGCCAGGAAGGTATATATTGTGGGGCAGAAAAGTGCCGTGGAGAAGGCGATTGAATCTAATCTGGGCATCCGGAGGAATACTCTGTTGGCGTGGAGATTAAGAAAAGCAGTAAAAAAAGTGATAGAAAAAAATGAACAGCAAAAGAACGGACCATACCAATTGACAATAGAAGATATAGCCAGTTAGGAAAGTGCTTTATTAAATACCCGGAGGATGGAAAATGCTAAAAAAATTTAACGGTATACAGATCCGGTGGATAGGTTTGATGAAAAAAAGCATCGGATAATATAAAGGAGTTGTACCCAGACATGGAGTTATGGTATAAAATTGAGAAAGTATTGACAGTCACAGAGGAAGAACTTCGTGAACCAAGTCATATCATAAAACATGAAATTTATTTTGCTGGGAATACTAAAAAATGGACGGTATCATTGACAGCTGCCAGATTTGTGGGAGTGCCATTGAGATTAAGGCGTTTCAAAACTTTGCAGATGCGGTAAGGTATACAGTGAATACATGAGACAGATAGCATTGATGCCTAGATAAAAATAAAGATATACGGCAGTATGAAATGTCGTATATCTTTAATCTGCTTTCCCCACACTCGGTAAATTAAGACCTGATTCAAAAAGAATATAATCAGCAGTCGTGTTATATATTTTCCTTAGTGCATCCAGTTCGCTTACCCGTATGCCGTGAATGCCGTTTTCAATCTGCGCATAGATGCTCCGGGTAGTATGGCAGCCAAATAACTGCATTTTTGCAGCTAATTCTTCCTGGGTATAGCCAGCTTTTAATCTTAGATCCCGCAGGGTTGGGCCGATGTTAATATCTTGTCGGATATAGGACATACAAAAATCCTTTCATTTTGATATAAAACCGTAACAATATTGATTCTAAATGATTATTATGCCAATTATGTTATGAAATCATAACAAGTCAGTAGAATTTTTTATATGAATACTGTTAAGATAAGTAATAAAAGCATTTATGAACTGATTTTAAACGTCTTGGGAATATTATAGAAATTCCTGTTTTCTATAAAAACTTAAATGCAAGAAAAAACCTCAAGATACATTGCGATTATATGGGGAAAAGTTTTAAAAGAAACATCGATGAAACGTTGGAAATGATGGGCTTAAAGGATACTGGTGATAAAAAAGTTGCAGATTTTTCTTTAGGAATGAAGCAACGACTTGCTTTAGCAAGAGTGTTTTTAACCAAACCTGTATTATTAGTTCTTGATGAACCTATTAATGGTCTTGATCCACTTGGAATTAGTGATGTACAGGAGATATTGCTAAAAATTAATAAGACATACAATACAGCAATATTAATTTCCAGTCATATCATTAGTGAGACAGATAAAATTGCCGATACCATAGGTATTATCGATCATGGTGTGATGCTTGAAGAGTGTTCAGTTGATGAGATACGGAAGAAAAACTGTGATTTGGAAGATTATTTTAAAGGAGTTATACGGAGGGGACAACATGCTTGATTTAATGAAGATTGAAATTAAAAAAATCAGTTGACGCATCAGATAAAATATTTTTTAGTAGCAAATGTATTTATTGCTACAGACTGGGCTCTGCATTGTAAGAAAACTTTTAAGGGGGCTAAGTCTGTGATCGACTATCTGGGTAAATATACCCATCGTATCGCGATCAGCAATCATAAAATCATTCGTATGGATGATGATACCGTTACCTTTTACGTAAAAGCTTATCGTAATAATGGGCAGTAGCAAGAGCTTACCCTCACCGACACCCAGTTCATCCGATGCTTTTTGATGCATGTGCTGCCAAAACGCTTTGTGCGTATTCGCCACTATGGCTTGTTTTGTTCCCATACGAAGAAGAAAAAGCTAACTCTATGCCGAAATCTTCTTGGGTGTCAGCAGTATCTCTCTAAGCTACGAGATATGGAGATGCCGGATATATTTGAACATCTTTATGGTATTAAAAGTTCTGTTTGTTAATGCTGTGGTGGGCAATTGAGTGCCTCACAACTGCGGATACCATTTAGATGTTAAATGATGGTTCTTCATACCTTCTAAAAACCTCGGAATTATCGGGGCTTCATTGGTGTGCTTATTTTACTGATATTTGAGCAACAAACACCAACGTTTGACAAATCACTCTGATTATTGAAAACCCATAGGTGTTGACTGAGTAACGCGACTTTGTTCAATTCGATCAAGTCGACAATAGTGTAAACGAAAGGGCAGTACCGAAAAAGGCGAAGCTGCTTTTTCGTTTACACTATCATCGATTCTAACCTAAACAATTTATAAGTGTCAAAAATCCGATCTTTATGCAAAAAAATGCCATTTAGCTGTCGTTTTGACCTCGAAGATTGTAATAAAATGGCTTTTAACATATAATTAAACTCAAGATAGGTGCTAACTAGCTGGTTTCTAAAACAAAATATGATATCCTAACATTACCCAAAAAATATACGAAAGAGGTAATTCATATGGGACGTCAAATCATGTATAATATTTCATTGCTGTGCTACATACTACAGGTACCACAATTGTTTCAACCGCAAAAGGGTATTGTGAACATGGGCTTGAGTATTGCCTCACCCATCATTTTAATGAAGCCTCTGCGCGGGCAAGGAAAATAAATGGAGAACTGGAAGCTAACGTCATTCAACTTGCATGCAGTCAGGCTCCGGAAGGCCGCTGTGGTTGGCCGCTTGACCTGCTTACAAAAGAGGTCAACAAAAAGGGGGGTGCAGAACCTGTAAGCAAGGAAACCATCCGTCTTATGCCAAAAAAATGAACTTAAGCCTTACCTGAATGTTTACTGGTACATTCCTCCAAGAGAGAATGCGGAATTTGCCGCCTGTATGGAAGATATTCTATCCGCCTGGGAAGCAAAAAGAAATATAGAGTGTAAGACAGTCAACTGGCAATTTACAACGGAAGATGCACGGGTAAAACTCAAATCACTATACTCTAAATTTAGTAAATAAGCGTAAGAAAAGCCGCCTTTTTGTTTTGAGAATCAACTTGTCGCTACACTTGTGCTGTCTAATCAGTATTATTGTTGACAGAGATAACTCGTGGTCTTAATTAATAGTACTTAATACGGAGGGAAAGAAAATGCTTAGAAAGAAAATAGTAAGGTTGTTTATTAAAGTGATGAATGGATGTGCAATTCTAAATGTAGCAGGAACAGTAAATAAGAGTTGCTTTTGGATATTTTATCAGCCGGAGGAGCCTGCCTCTGCGGAAAAATACAAGACATTTAAAGAATTTGATAAAGAAGGGCATTTAAAGTGGGTTCTCATTAAAAAGGATCAGGGAACGCAAGAGTCAGTTCTTCTAGCAGACAATTAGGAAGGGATTGCAAGCGTGAAAGATATTAATTATAAGACTAAATACGAGTCACTGCGACCAAGTGTTGAATATTGGTTAAATGAATTCAATGAGTATATACCGTCTTCAGATTTGCTGGACGACCATAAACAGCCTAAGGTTGAAGAGAATGAGAGCGGTCAACACAATTTTAGAATTGGCAGTGATACATTGTTACATTTAAAAGAAATAGCTTTAAATAATGATGCATCTTTATATATGGTAATGCTGTCATTGTTCAACATTTTGTTATATAAGTTAAGTCGTCAAAAAGATATTGATGTAGACATCACCAGTTCGAAAAAAAGTGATTTACAGTTAGATGGAGCGGTGGATGTATTCGATAATAAAAATACAATTCGGACGCATATTGATAGTAATGACACATTTCCAGATTACCTGTGCAGAGTAAAGGATAAGGTTATAGAAGTCTTTAAACATCAGAATTGCAAGTTTGATGATTATGGAAACAGAATCAATTTTAGTGTAGAACATTTTGATTTGGTATTGACTGCTTTGGAGGCAGAAGGCAGCCTGGATTTTCAAATCAATTATGCAGCGGCATTGTTTAACCAAAGGACGATCGAAGAGTTTGGTGATTATATGATCCAACTCATTGATAATGTTATAAAAGATCGACATGCCGAGATTCATTCATTGAGAATACTGCCATTAGAAGAAGTTAAGAGATTGGTCTATGACTGTAATAATACGAACTCCGGGTATTGTAAGGAGGTATCGATAGCGGAGCTTATTGACCAGGTGATACGCCAATGCCCGGATAATGAAGCAATTATTTTCGGGAATGAGAGAATTACATATGGAAAATTAGGCTTACAAGCTGATATTTTGTCAAAAAGAATTTTGAATGTAGGTGCCAAGGAAGAAGATGTGGTGGCAATAAGGATGGAGCGCTCGATTGAAATGCTGGTTTCTATTGTAGCAGTCTTGAAAGCCGGTTGTGCCTACCTTCCGATTGATCCGGCTTATCCGGAGAAAAGAATCGATTATATGCTCAGGGACAGTCAGGCAAACATCCTTCTTACCCTTAACCTGTTCGACCACGAAATTAATTTGGAACATATAGATGGCGTAAATCGCGAAATTGAATTGTCTAAAATGGACAATGGGAGTAAGTTGGCATATATCATTTATACTTCCGGGTCAACCGGAGTTCCGAAAGGTGTCCGCATTCAAAACAGATCAGTTGTAAACTTTGCTCATGCAATGAATCTTTCATTGGATTTGACAGCATATAAAAATGTCCTGTGCATTACAACTATATCATTTGACATATTCATTTTAGAGACTATTGTGCCCTTTATAAATGGAATGAGAGTCGTTTTAACGAAAGACAAAGAGGATATGGATGGTGAAAGAATTGCATCATATATAGTGAAATATGATATTGATTTGATGCAAACCACACCATCGAGATGGAGCATTCTCATGGGTAGCAATGAGTTTTTTCATGCAGCTAAAAAGTTAAAAATAGTATTGAGTGGAGGAGAAGCATTAAATGTCGGTTTGGCACGTGATTTTCATAAGCTGTCCGGTCCTAAAATATTTAATATGTATGGGCCTACGGAGACGACGGTATGGTCATTGGTACAAGAAATTCACGAACCGGAAAAAATATACATCGGTAAGCCAATTGCCAACACTAGAGTATATGTTCTGGATGAAGACATGCAGCCAGTGCCCCGAAATGTAGTCGGTGAGTTATATATCGGAGGCGATGGTTTGGCCCGCGATTACTATAGACGTCATGACTTAACAGATGAACGTTTTCAAACGGATCCGTTTCATGCGAATCAAAAGATATACAAAACAGGTGATTTGGTTAAGCGAAAGGATGATGACCTGATTCAATTTATTGGACGTGCTGATAGTCAAATTAAGCTCCGGGGGTATCGGATTGAACTTGGCGAGATTGAGGAGACATTGCTCAGAACAGATGGACTTTCTAAAGCAAAGATTATCTTGAAAGATTCCGGTAATAATCAATTTTTATGTGCATTTATGGAATGGGATGGTCAGGCGGTTGAGATCTCTGAAATAAGAAAAAAAATGCTGGAATATTTGCCGGATTATATGATCCCGTCTCGGTTTATTACTTTGAAATCCTTCCCGCTTACGGATAATGGGAAAGTTGATATACAAAAACTAAAGAAATATCCGATTACTTTTTCCGGCAAAGTTGTTCGTCCAACCAATAAAACAGAAAAATATCTGTTAAGTGAAATATCTAAAGTTTTGGGAACAGATGAAATTAGCATAACAGATAATTTATATGAGGCCGGGGCTAATTCGTTATCAATTATGCGTATAGTTCAGAGAATCCAGACAAAATATGAGATCCAGTTTACCGACATAGTAATGCATCCGTACATTAATGAGCTGGCGCAGCTTGTCAAACCCAAAGACAGCAGTTTGCTGGATGAATATATTAGTTCCGGGATATTGTATTACTCTAAAGCGGGGGCTGGAAATAATGCGATAGATGAAAGCATGAATGAGAGCAGAAATAAATATTTAACCCGCATCGACAATGAAGTTAAAACAATTGATTTAAAAAAAAGAAAGAACTATCGGCATGTGTTTTTGACTGGTGCGACAGGTTATCTGGGGTGTCATATATTAAAGCAATTAATTGAAAATACGAATTACATAATAACTGTTTTGGTTAGAGGCTTAAATGGAAGTTCTCAAAAAAGAATTGCAGATGCATATTCATTCTATTTTTTAGAAGATTTGTTAAAGCATACGGATAGAATAAGAATTATTGAAGGGGATTTTACACAGCCCGGATTAGCCCTGGATGATCGGGAGTATGCGTTATTAGCCAACCGGATTGATTGTATTATCCATGCAGGAGCTGATGTCAGGCATTTTGGACTTTATGAAGATATCTTTAAGTCTAATGTTGTGTCAGTACAAAATTTGTTGGCACTTTGTGAGGTGGGAAAAGATAAAGACCTGGTTCACATATCAACAACAAGTATTGGTAGTGGTGAAATAAAAGGAAGAGACTCATTGCTATTTACCGAATATGATCTCAATGTAGGACAGAGTGTTTCCAATAATTATGTATTATCAAAATTGGAAGCGGAGAAAGTGGTTGTCGAAGCCAGAAAAAATGGGCAAAACGCAACCATTATTCGAGTCGGAAATTTAGTTTTCCAATCTGACACCGGCAGGTGCCAGCGAAATATAAATGAAAACGCTTTTTATAATAGAATAAAAGTTATGATGAACTATGGAAAAATTCCTGAATCCGAAGCCAGGGAACTGGAATTTACCTTTGTGGACGCAGCTGCAGAGGCGATTAGAATCCTATTTGATAAAGCGGAATTAGTAAATAACATTTATCATGTTTTTAATTCGCAACTGGTGTCTTATTCAGAACTGGCAAAACTAATTAAATCCAGTGGCTTTCAGATTGAAACGATTGAACCTGATAATCTGCTCAAAGAGATTTCTGATAATACGGAAAATCCTGAGGCACAAGAGTTGTTAGATATTATTATTGGAAAATTAAGCTCCTTGCCCGGCACCGATATCACTGTTTCCGGTGAGCGTACGGAAAAAATATTAGAGCAGTATGGGTTTTTATGGGAAAGACTTACCGATGAACATATTCGAAGAATGTTACTATATGGGCAGAAAATTAAGCTGTTTAAAAAGATATAAGAAGGGGGTGGAAGAGCATGAGTAATTTAGAGCCTTTCTTTGAATTATCCAGTTCTCAAAAGAGAATATGGTACAATGAGCAAATTTACGGTCAGTCCTGCATTAATAATATAGGCGGTGGTCAGTTAATTTACGGAAACGTAGAAATTCAATTATTAGAAAGAGCGATAAGCCATTTTATTAAGCAAAATGACGGTATTCGATTGCAGATTGTGAATGAGAATGGAAGTTTAAAGCAGTGGGTCAGGCCCTATAAAGAGCAGCCATTTGACTTCATCGATTTTAGAAAGCATGCAGATCCGGAAGGGGACTATTCGAAATGGTCTAAAAAGCAAATGTCTGTCAGGTTTCAAATGGAAGATAGTCAACTATTTTATTTTGCGCTCTTTAAACTGAGTGATGACTGTTCCGGTTTTTTGGGGAAGTTTCATCATCTGATCGCGGATGGCTGGTCAATCACCTTATTAATAAATTCAATTCTCAGCAATTATCATGATTTGAAGAATGGGAGAAGACTTGATATTCTTCAGCAGGAACAGTATCGGGTTTTTGTTGAAGAGGAAGAAAGTTATATTTGTTCAAAAAGATATGAGTGGGATAAAGAGTTTTGGAATACTAAATTCAAACATCTTGTTGAGCCGATTAGCAGCTCCAATTTAGATGCTGATCTTAAGGGAGCCAGGAAAAGCTACAGTATAAGTTCAATTACGACAAAAGCGATACAGCATTTTATAAATCAACAAAAGTATTCAATATCTGAATTCTTTATATCGGTAACGGCACTGTTTTTTTCGAGATTTTACGGTAAAAAAGAAATTGTGCTGGGGATCCCGGTGGCAGGAAGGACGAAAAACTCTAAGCGGCTTTTTGGTATGTGTACAAGTGTGATCCCGCTTAGGATATCTTTGGAAGATACTTTTACATTACTTGAGTTAATGAATCTCGTGAAAAAGGAAATGTATTTATGTTTAAAACACTATAAATATCCATACGAGCGGCTGCATCATGATCTGAAACTAAGAAGCAGAAATCAGGATGGTTTATATCAAATTACATTTAATTACTATAATACAAGGCCTAATACCGAAATGGGGGATACCAAATTAGTAACGGATGAATATTATCCAGGTGAGCAGCCATATATTCTTCAAATATTAGTAAAGCAATGGTCTGAAAATAATAATATAACGCTTAATTTTGATTACTTGACCGGTTTGTTTGATGAACATAATATTTCTCAATTTTACGAGTGTTATCTACACTTGATTTATCAGTTTATCCGAAATCCATATGAGAAATTAAGTAAAATAAGTGTTGTTTCGGAAAAGATGAAGGATGAGTTAATATATGGCTATAATTGTATGTCCACAAAATGTCTAATGCATAAAACAATTGTAGATTTATTTGAAGACCAGGTGAAAAAGCAGCCAGATGCCATAGCGGTTTCACACAAGGATGATTATATTACATATGCGGATTTGCATAAAAAGGTTGATATGTTGTCGCAGCATATCATTGGGAAGAATCACGAAAAAGGTATTGTTGGAATAATCGGATACCATTCAATTGATTTAGTTGTTGGGATATTAGCCATACTGAAATCGGGTTCTGCGTTTCTGCCACTGGATAATAAGCATCCTGGAAATAGAAATGCTTACATGCTAAAGGACGCTAAGGTAAGTTTATTACTCACTAATATAGACACTTCATTTTATTCCGATGTTGTAGAGGATATTATCAGAATAGATGATGAAAGGAGCTATCAGAATACGCCGGATATTCCTGTTGAATGCAACCCGGTTCCATCTGATCTTGCATATGTAATATATACATCAGGTTCCACTGGGAATCCCAAAGGTGTTCTTGTAGAACACAAAAACCTGGTTAACTATATTAATTGGGCGTGCAATACATATATAAAAGGTAAAGACGATATATTTGCTTTTTATTCATCCATAGCCTTTGATTTGACGGTTACATCTCTATTCGTACCCATAGTAAGTGGAGTGATGATAAGAGTTTATTCTAATGACGAGAATGAATATGTACTTCGCAGAATTATTAATGAAAATATTGTAACAATATTGAAATTAACACCGGCCCATTTGTCTTTGATAAAAGAATATAATCTAAGTAAATCCGTACTGAAAACCTTAATATTAGGTGGCGAGAACTTAAAAACAAAAGATGCGGCGTTTATTTCGGGTATGCTTGATGGTAAAGCCGATATTTACAACGAATACGGTCCGACAGAAGCAACGGTTGGCTGCATGATATATAAATATAGTCAATCATTAGATAAAGGAGTATATGTTCCGATTGGTGCCCCTATTGACAATACTAATTTATACGTATTAGACGAAACTTTGAACTTACTGCCGCCTGGGAGCGTGGGGGAATTATATATTTCGGGAGTTGGTGTGACACGTGGATATTTAAATCAAATAGAGCTGACCGAATCCAAATTTTTACCGGATCCCTGGGTAAAAGAGGCTCGGATGTATAAAACCGCTGATTTAGTAAAGTTATCGGCCAATGGGTGCATGGAGTGTATCGGGAGAGCAGACCGCCAGATAAAAATCAGAGGTTTTAGAATTGAAACTGGTGAGATCGAACAACAATTATTGGCTTTGGAAGGTGTTAAAAATGCAGTCGTTATTTCTAGTGAGATAGAAGGGGAAAAAGAGCTTTGTGCTTATGTTGTATTTGATGAACCAGACAATATAGAAATATCTAAAAAGCTCCTACAGATACTGCCTTCATATATGGTACCTAAGTATATTATCCCATTGAAGGAATTGCCTTTGACCATTAACGGTAAAATAGAGATTGATTTATTGCCATCTCCTACAGAAGAAGGTATGAGTCAATATGAGGATTATTGCGAAGAGGAGCCGGATATTCAGGCAGAGGTTTTAAGTGCTGTAAAAACGGTTTTTGGTGTGGAAACTATTTCCGGTGAGGATAATTTTTTTAATCTCGGTGGAGATTCTATTAAAGCTATTCAGTTAGCAGGGCTGCTAAATAGCGTCGGAATTAGACTGAAGGTTGAGGATATTCTTACCAAGCCTGTTATTAGACATATGACCGCGTATTGTAAGAGAAGATATATCTCAAATGAAATAGAATCTGTAACAGGTGAAGTACCAATGATACCGATAATCACGCAATTTGTAACAAGCAATTACACCAGGCCTGATTATTATAATCAGTCAGTATTATTAACTGTCAAAGAAACGGTAGAAGCGCAAGTGATGGAGGATTATCTGCACAAAATTATTGAACAGCAAGATTCATTCAGGCTTAACTATGACCCGGTTAGTAAAAAACTGTTTTATAATCCGGAAGTTACTTATAAGGATTTTAAGCTGTCAGTTTATGATCTGAAAAAAACGACTGATATTGAGTTACGTAACACAATTGCAAAGCTTGGAGAAAGTCTTAAGGCTGGTTTTGATATTTCAAATGACCTGTTAATCAGAGCCATTTTGATTAAGACGGAGAATTACAATGACTATTTACTTATCACGGCTCATCACCTGTGCATAGACGGAGTTTCCTGGAGAATTATTCTTACGGATCTTAATTCACTGTTAACCGGTAATATTTCTAATGGCAAACGCTTGGGTTTGGTAAAAACAAGTTCATATAAAGCATGGGCAAATAGTATTCAAATGCAAAAAGAAGAGCGCTTTATGCTGGAATATGAATATTGGCAAAAAGTAATGAACACTTATGCAAATTTCAATATACCTGATACAGATGCGTTTGAAGGTGCTGAAAAGAATGTGGACATCACTTTTTCCCTGCCGGAGGATAAGTCTTATCTGATAAAAGAAAAAGTTATATCTTTTTTTAACGTAAAAACAGACGAGTTATTACAAATTGTATTTGCGCTGGTCTTACGTGAATTTTATCAATCTAACTGGGTGGCTTACATGATAGAAAGTCATGGCAGAGAGGTGTTTTCAGATGCTGTTGATGTTTCAAAGACAGTCGGTTGGTTTACCAGTATATATCCGGCAGTTTTTCATATTGCAGATGATGACTTTAATAAAACAGTCAGGGTGATTAAGGAGTCGCTGAGACAGGTACCCTCCAGAGGAATAGGCTTTGGGATTTTAGCTAAAACAATAAAGCAATTCGAGGCCCCAATGGGAAAAGAGATCGTATTTAACTACCTGGGAGATTTAGATGATTTCTTTAAAAACAGTATATTTCAATTTTCGGATATATATAGCGGAGATGATATCAGTGATCAGAATATATTGCAAGCCGCAATGGAATTAAACTGCATTTATGTAAACAAGCAGTTGAGTTTTAATATAATCTGCAATAGCAGATATTTTGATGATAATTCGATTCGCTCATTCAAAGCGCTTATTTTAAATACTATTGACTGTATGATAACATATGTCAACAAATCGGAAGTTGAATTTTCTCCGTCTGATTTTGATTTAGTTGATCTGTCAGAAGAAGAACTGAAGGCAATATTATCATAGTAACCTATTTGTTTAGATTAGACCAATGAAGGAGAAATAGCTTGATACAAATTAAGAGAATCATTGTATTTTTGATTGTTTTTGTAGCTCTTTTATGTTTGGACGTGACAGAGATAAAGGCTGATGGGATCTCGGAAGATGAAATAAATAAAATCGATGAGTATGTGGAACAAACATTGGAAAAAGGAAATATCCCCGGATTAGCCATCTCTATAGTAAAGGGAAGTGAGACTGTCTACAGCAAAGGATATGGATATTCTGATTTGAAAAACAGGAAAGAAGTGTCATCATCAACGCTGTTTGAACTGGGATCTTGCAGCAAATCATTTACCGGGGTGGCTATATGGAAGTTAGTGCATGAAGAAAAGATAGATATGGATGCTTCGGTAACAGATTATATACCTTGGTTTGCTGTAGAATTTGAGGGTGGAATTGAAGAAATCACCATTAGAAATTTGATGGATCATACCTCTGGTATTACTCCGGATCTGATTTCAATCATTCCCCCCTCTCAAGATGATAATGCTTTAGAGCAAACCATAAGAAATGTTACCGAATATGAATTGTATCGTAAACCAGGTTCACGGTATATGTATTCAACTGTGAACTATGATGTGTTGGGTTATATTATTGAAACCGTGTCGGGGAAGACGTATGAAGACTATATGTATGAAGACGTGCTAAAGCCGTTAGGTTTATTCGATGTCGTTATTGGCCGTGAGAATCTGCTTACAAATCCGGAAGCTTCTTTGGGATATAGGTGCAGCTTTTGGGGTAATGCTGAATATGATGCACCAATCTATAAGGGAAATACGCCTGCAGGTTATCTTTGCATCAACGCAGATGAGGCAGCCGATTGGATGAAGATACAATTAAAAACTGCGGAATTGACGGATGATTGGGAGCGTATAATTGAGAAATCACAAAAGGTGGATGAAAGTTTGGAAACAGTATTAATAGAGCCATATGATGAACCATTTAGATATACATCTGGTTGGATGTTCTTTGGCAGTGAACCGCATTCGATTTCACATGGTGGAAACAATCCTACATTTTCTTCTTATATTAAGTTAGATACAGAAAAAGCGATAGGAATATCTGTAATGGGTAATCGAAATACAGATTATGTATATGAAATCTGCCGTGGCATCGATGCAATTTTGAATCATGATCAGCCAACAGCAGCTTCAACCGATTTTTATGTACAGCTAAATCTTATTTTCCGTATAGTAATGGCTGTTTCTTTAGCAGTAATGATTTATGTTGGAGTCAGATTGATATTATTGAAAAAGAAAATATCCAAAGGTATTGCTATTAGAAGCGAGAACAATAAAAGAGGAAGAATTACGTTGATAATCTGGTTGCTTCTGGTTGTGATATCAGGTGCTTTTCTATATCATATTCCGAACCTGTTCTTATGGGGATACTCATGGGATTTTGTTACTACATGGGCACCCGGTACGATGGTTGCTTCTATGTTATTCTTTTATACTGCGTTTTGCTTTGTAGCAATCCATAGGGTTTTAAGCGCTCTCTATATTAAAACAAATAATAAGAGATAGGATGAATTGAGCAATGAGCAAATATAAATTACTTTGTTTTCCACATGCAGGCGGAAGTGGAGCTGTATATTATCCATGGCAGGAAAGCGTAAATAACTGTATAAAGGTTGTAGGAGTTGAATATGCAGGTAGAGGAAAACGATATGGTAAAAAATTATGTACGAGCATGCATGAGCTTGTAGAGGATCTTTATCAGCGATTATTAAACGAAATAGATGGAGGGGATTATGCCGTATTTGGACACAGTCTTGGCGGTCTGGTAGCATATGAATTTGTATGCAAAGCGAGTGGATCAGGTTATAGACTTCCGGTACATATATTTTTATCCGGCTGCAATCCACCTGCTGATGAAAAACCTGAGAAAATGATTAATATGTGTCCGGATCATGAATTTTTAGAATTACTTATTAATAGTGGGGGCATGATTGACTCAGTTCTTACTAATAAAGAGCTTTTGGATTTCTATTTGCCAATAATCAAAAGTGATTATAAGGTTTATGAAACACATATCTCCAAGAAATTAATATTACCGGTGGATATGACGATATGTGCCGGTAAAGATGATACGATAGCTAAATTGAAAACGATACACGGATGGAAGAATTATACCAGTGGAATCTGCACAATACATGAATTTAATGGTGGGCATTTTTATATCAATGAAAATATTAAGGCAGTTATGAGACTTATAAATAATGTCCTGGTTTAGTTACCAGAAAGTGAGGGATTGCTATGATAGATAAAGAAAACATAAAAAATATACTGCCTCTTACTCCAATGCAGGAAGGTATGCTTTTTCATTACCTGATTGACCCTCGAGGAATACAATATTTTGAGCACTTAATATTGCATATGAAAAGGAGAACCGATGTAGAACTGTTTAAGTCTGCATGGGAAAGGGTGTTTGAAGAAAATGAAATGCTGAATGTGGTTTTCAGATGGGACAAGATAAAAAAGCCCGTACAGATCGTATTGAAAAAGCCTGCTTCTAATATTATAATATATGATTTCTCCGGTTTCATAAATAATGGGGGAGCTATGGATGACACTTTTAAACATATAGAAGAGTATCTGGACGCAGAAGACGTAGGAAGAATGGTTGCTCTTGGCGAAACAGCACGTGCTGTTGATATCATCGATCGTACCATTTCAAAACATATAGAAGAAGAACGCATAAATTTAGAAAGCTGTAATATTAGAATAATACTATGCAAATATGGTGCCCGGGAGAGTCTTCACATTGTTTATCATCATATCTTGCTGGATGGTTGGAGCCTTGGCATAATGTTGAATGAATTTGTAGCTTTCTATACGTCAGCGGAGCATAACGGCCCTGTTCACGCAGTAAAAAAAGCAAAATTTAAGGACTATTATGAGCGTGTTTATCTGTCGTTAAATAAAGAGAAAGAGCAGAATTATTGGCGGGAATATTTGCATGGATATGAAAGAAAAGAGTATCTTCAAATGGTACATAAGCACCAAGGCCGGAACACATATGACAGAAAGAAAGGTGCGGCAGCATCTGATTTGGTAGAGCGAATCAGGTTTTATTCAAAGAATAATAATGTTTCTATTGCCAGTATACTGTATTCAGCATGGGGATTACTGCTTTGCAGATTTTACGATACGGATGACATTGTTTTTGGAACAACTGTATCAGGCAGGGATGTTGAGGTTGAATACATTGAAAACACGGTCGGATTGTTTGTCAATACGGTTCCTTTACGAGCTGAATTGAAGTCTGCGGATTCGGTAGATTCATTTATTCAAAATATGCATTTATCATTGGTTGAACGAAGAAAATACGAAAAGACATCATTAATAGATATCAGTAATGCTACGGAAATCCAAGGGGCTAAAAGTCTGTTTGACAGTATTGTGGTAATCGAAAATTATCCGATCGACAAAGAGCGCCTGAAACAGATGAATATCACATCGATGGATATACAGGAATATACGACCTATCCCATTACTTTAGTAGTAGATTTGAGCCATGGAATCGATATTGAACTGGTTTATGATACGGATCTTTTTGAGGGATTTGTAATTGATGAAATGATGAGTGGTTTAAAAAGTGCGCTGAACAACATGATTGAGCGTAGCGGCGATCATATTACGGATATTCCATTAATTAATAAAGCCTCTTTTGATAACATCGTTATTGAATTTAATAATACTGAAAGAGACTATCCGTGTCATAAAACAGTAGTTGAACTATTTCGTGATGAGGTAAAGAAATATCCCGATAAAATTGCTGTAGTATATGGAAGTGAAAATATAACTTATCATGAACTAAACAGAAAGTCAGATTGTCTGGCAGCACTTTTGCTTGAGCGCGATATCCAACTGAACGATACGATCGGATTACTGGGAAATAAGAGTATAAATATGATAACCGGCATGATGGGAATATTAAAAGCGGGTGCATCGTATATCACCATTAATCCGGAGCTTCCTGTGGAGAGAAAGCAAATTATGTTGAAACAGGTAAGTTCCAACCTGTTAATTGCAGACAGCGACGTTGGCTTTGATATTGCCCCCGATGTGGATTTGGTAGATATTAGATGTGATGAGCTGTTTTCCAGTGATGTTTGTATTTTATCCAGGGATTCGGCAGAGAGCATCATATGCGTTATATATACATCGGGTTCTACCGGAATGCCCAAAGGTATTATGATAAAAAACAGAGGTATTATAAGGTTGGTAAAAAACACAAATTATATTGACTTTACCAGTTCGGATAAGATATTATCCACTGCTCCTTTCGAATTTGATGCTTCACTTTGGGAAATATGGGGCAGCCTGCTAAATGGTGCAACTCTGTTTTTATTAGACAAATATAAAATGCTCATGCCAACCTCTTTAAAACAAAGCATACAGGATAATCTTATCACTAAGATGTGGATGAGCGCACCTTTGTTTAATCAAATGGTTCAAGTTGATATAGAAATATTTGATAAACTAAAATACCTGATTATTGGCGGAGCTGTATTATCGCCGGAATACGTAAACAGAATACTTGATAAATATCATGATTTGGTCCTTGTAAATGGGTATGGACCGACAGAAAATACGGTTTTTTCAACATATTACGAAATAAAAGAGAAATATCACACTCGGATTCCAATTGGGCGCCCAATTCAAAATACGGCCATATATATTCTTGATAAGGATAGAAACCTACTGCCTGTCGGTGCAATTGGAGAGATTTATGCAGGAAAAGACGGAGTAGCACAAGGATACTATAATAACCCGGAGCTGACAGGACAATGTTTTCTTGAAGATCCGTTTTGTAAACAAGGAAAGATGTATAAAACCGGGGATAAGGCCAGATGGCTGCCAGATGGTGTCATAGATTTCCTTGGAAGAAGCGACTTCCAAGTGAAAATCAGAGGAGTACGAATAGAAATCGATGAGATTGAGCATTATCTCAGTCAATATGAAAAAGTTCATGATTGTGCCGTAGTGGTAAGAGAGGGGAAGAAACAGGACAAGGAGTTGGTCGCCTATATTGCAGGAGCGGATGATCTTACCAAAAAGGAAATAAAGCAATATCTTCAGACCCAATTACCCGAGCAATATATCCCATCCTGCTTTATATTGATAAAAAAAATGCCAATTAACGCAAATGGAAAGATTGATAGAACGGCGCTGCCGGATTTAGCACTTTCGATGGATCGTGACAGAGAAATAAAAATATCCTCTCTGTCTGAGACCGAAAGTAAAATAATGGATATTTGGAAGAAGGTCCTTAATATATCAAATGTGGGCATAAATGATAATTATTTTGATATTGGTGGGAATTCTATTAATACGATTCAGATTGTATCTGAGATAAAGCAAAAGTTTGATAAAGAGATTCAAATCGTAGATCTCTTTAAATATACTACGATCAAGTCTCTGTCAAAATTCATCATCGGAGAAAACGGCCCGGGTAGTATGAATCTTGTGGATGACACTTTGATAGGGGAAGAGACAGAAAGTAGAATGACATCAGATTCAAATGATATAGCTATTGTAGGGATGGCATGTAAATTTCCCAAAGCGGATAATAAAGAACAGTATTGGAACAATTTAATTAACGGTCGGGAATCGATTTCATTCTTTTCGGACGAAGAATTAAGAGGCTGTGGTGTGGAGTATTCCACACTTCGAAACCCAAAGTATGTCAAGGCTAAGGGAGTCGTAAATGACATTGAGTATTTTGATGCTGATTTTTTCGCGTATAGTCCAAGAGAGGCTGAGGAGATGGACCCTCAGCTCAGATTATTGCATGAATATACATGGTTAGCGCTGGAAAATGCCGGTTATGATATTGATACATGTAAGGAGCCGGTCGGTTTATATGTAGGCGGCAATTTAAATAATCACTGGTTAAACAAGCTTAGCCAGGAATTAACGGATCAGACGGACAAGTGGAAAGCCGGCAATTTTAATTTTCACTCTTTAAGTATGCCGATTTCATATAAGTTAAATTTAACAGGACCATCCATTACGGTAAAAACAGCTTGTTCTTCTTCTTTAACAGCAGTGCATCTGGCGTGTAATGCTATCTTGCAGGGAGAGTGCAGCATGGCAATTGCAGGAGGCTGCTCGATATCCTTACCCCAAAAGAGCGGTTATCTCTACCAGGAGGGAATGATTAAGTCTCCGGATGGACACTGCCGTGCCTTTGACCGGAATGCTCAGGGGACCGTCGGCGGAGATGGGGTGGGACTTGTTCTTTTGAAGAAACTGGAGGATGCGGTGAGAGATGGAGATCATGTCTACGCCGTAATAAAAGGTACTGCGGTTAATAATGATGGTTCGGAGAAGGTGGGATTCACGGCTCCGAGTGTGGAGGGACAGGCACAAGTTATAAGGAAAGCGCAGCAAAATGGGCATGTTGAACCGGACTCAATAAGTTATATTGAAGCGCACGGAACAGGAACACCTCTAGGGGATCCAATAGAATTAAGGGCTTTAAATGAGGCGTTTAACACGGATAAAAGGCAATACTGTGCAATTGGTTCCGTTAAAACGAATATCGGACATCTGGATGCTGCCGCCGGCATAGCAGGTTTGATAAAAACCGTTTTAGCTTTACAGTATAAAATGATACCACCGAGTTTGAATTACAAGGAACCAAATGCCCAAATCAACTTCAGTGAATCACCTTTTTATGTAAATACAGAAGCCAGGAAGTGGGAATTTGATGGTAATCCGCTTAGAGCGGGTGTAAGTTCTTTTGGTATTGGAGGGACTAATGTTCATGTGGTTTTAGAAGAATATAAGGACACTCCACAGGAAAAAGTAAAGAAAACATCAGAAGAATATGAATTGATTCTGTTGTCTGCAAAAACAGAGGGCGCATTGAAGAGAAGGATCTCGGATCTTCTCAGCTATTTATATACAGGCAGTGATTCAATTGAGGATATTGCTTATACGCTGCAAGTGGGCAGAAAAGATTTTAAGCACAAAGCTGCGTATATTATAAAAGACGGTAAACAGCTTATCGATAAACTTGAAAGTACATTAAACAATGAATCGATAGAATTATATGGCGGTAATTCTGAAAATGACAGCAGGATTGTGTTTATGTTTCCCGGCCAGGGTTCGCAATACCGGAAGATGGGAAAGCAGCTTTATGATAGGATAAGCTATTTTAGAAATAAAGTGGATGAATTACTGGACGTGGTAAAAGACTACTCACAAGTGGATATAAAAGGGGTATGGTTGGCACAAAATGACAAATATGATATTAACCAAACGGAAGTTGCTCAGATAATAATATTTATCGTAGAGTATGCACTGGCTAAGCTTATGATTAGTTGGGGAATTGAACCGGATGTCATGATAGGCCATAGCCTTGGTGAGTATACAGCAGCATGTTTGTCGGGTGTATTCAGTGAAGAAGATGCGGTCAAATTAGTGTGCTGCAGATCAGGACTAATGCAGCAAATGGAAAAAGGCGGTATGTTAGCAGTCCATCTTGGGCATAAAGAAGTAGAAGAATTACTGTCGGAATATAATGGTCTTAGTATAGCTGCAATTAACAGCTCACAACTTACAGTAGTATCTGGTGCTTATAAAGATATTGAATCTTTCCAATCTAATCTGTCAGAGAAAGAGATACCTTGTGCCGGATTGCATGTGTCCCATGCATTTCACTCAGAAATGATGACACCTATGCTGTTGCAGTATGAAGAGATGCTGAAAACGATAACACTCAATAAACCAAAGATACCTTATATTTCTAATCTCACGGGCTCATATGTGATAGAGGAACAGGCGGTCAATTTAAATTACTATTTGGAGCATATTAGAGAGACCGTTCAATTCAGTAAGGGAATTGAAATGCTTGCAGGGCGTAAAGAAACCATTTATCTGGAAATCGGACCTGGAGCTGTCCTTTCTAACCTGGTAAAGAAAAATGGTTTTACAGATAATGACAGTCAGATAATTTCAACGATGGGGACGGAAAAGAATGAGTTGGATGACGTGCATGTTCTTTATCAAGCAATTGCACAGATATGGGCTTGTGGAGGCAGGGTAAACTGGAAGTTGTTTCAGGGGAAGGAAGAAAGGCGGCGGATTGAGTTACCAGGATATTCATTTGAAAAAGAGTATTATTGGAGATATGGAGACACCGGCTTAGATCCGGCGGAAGACGAGAGGGTAAACGATATTGAGAACTGGTTCTATTTACCAGGGTGGAAGAGGAAAGATATTTTAGAACAAAGCGAAACGCGCCATGTTTATGTTGTTTTCAATAATCAGATATCGGGCATTAGCGATGTAGTATCGGATTTAAGAAAAGAAGGAAATGTTTGTATTAATGTAATGCAGGGTAAGGAATTCGCTGAGGTTTTCGAAGACAGTTATACTATAAGCGGGGATCGACTGGAAGATTACATAAGATTGTTCAATGAGATTATAGCAAAGCATGGCTTGTTTGAACGAATATTATATTTATGGTCTTATAGTTATCCGGATATGAGATTCGAGGATTATTCATCAGAGTATCAGGAAGAGGAAAAACATTTATCCTTTTTAAATTTAGTATTGATAGCGAAAGCAATTGCTAAATGTCAGATTACTTCGGATATCTCATTAATGGCGGTGACAAAAAATATGGCATCGGTTACTCCGGAAGACCGAGTTAATCCTTTTAAGGCTTTGATACAAGGAGCTGTTCAGGTAATACCGTTGGAGTACAAGAATATCAACACGGTAGTTATAGACGTGGATGCGGGAAGAGCATTCTATAAAGAGGTTATGGCATCTCAAAGTAAAGAGCTGTTAAGCAGTTCCAGAAATGTTGCTTTTAGGAATGAAAGAAGATATGAACTGATATTCCGCAGATCAAGAATACCAAAGACTGGAACGAATCTCCCATTATGCGAGATGAATGGGGTATATATAATCACCGGAGGCCTTGGTGGAATCGGATTGGTTATTGCTGAAAATCTGGTCGACAAGTATAAAGCGGAGGTTGCTCTTGTTTCCAGACAGGGATTACCAGAGCGGGCAGACTGGGACAGATTAATCGAAAACAGAGTGTTAGATGCTGAAACAGAAAATAAAATGAATAAAATCATCAAGCTGGAGACCTATGGTAAAAGGGTTCATATTTATGAAGCAGATGTCTCAGATTATTTATCCATGAAGCGGGTGGTACAATCAATGTTGGAATTTGGCGGGAAATTGAGTGGAATTATCCATGCAGCCGGGATACCGGATTCAGGAATATTACAGACTTCAACGGTTGAAGCTTTAAATAGTGAGATGAAGCCTAAGCTGGACGGCACTTTGGTAATCCATAAAATTGTAACGGAAATAAAGGTGGAAGAACGACCGGAAGTTATATTATTCTCTTCCCTGAGCAGCAAGCTGGGCGCAATCGGTCAAGCTGGTTATACGGCCTCCAATGCGTTTATCGATTCTTATGCAGAATGGGCTTCTCACAATGGCATGCATGTTATCAGCATCAATTGGGATAGATGGAAAGAGACCGGGATGGCCTACAACGCAGTGAAGCGTATGCTTAAACAGGATAATGGCAATCTTAATAAATTAGAACCGATTACACATCCGCTGTTAAATGCTTTTACTGACGATATTGGAATTGATGGAATCCTCTTCAAAGAGGGACTCATAAAATCCAGAACCTACTTTTCCAGATTATCGAAGGAAGACGATTGGGTACTGAACGAGCATAAGATTCAAAATCAGGCGGTACTGCCGGGAACAGTCTATGTAGAAATGCTCCATGCGTGTATGAAACACTATGCCCGGACCAGCCAAATGGTAATAAGTGAAATTTATTTGCTGGAGCCGTTAGTTGTGATACATGAGGCAGAGATTAGGATATTGCTGTCAGAATATGAAGAGTATTTTGATTTTAAAATAGTATCTGGCGAAGACAGAGGGGAAGATTATCGGATTGAGCACGCAAATGGAATTATACAGAAGAAGGAGAGCGTTCCGGGCAAAACTCTGGAATTGGGTACTCATATCAATAGACTGCCAGAAGTAAATGCGGCGGAAAACACTTTTACTTCTAAAGGTGGAGCGATGAAGTATGGTCCGAGATGGAATAATATTGTAAGGCTGATGCAGAGCTCCGGCGCAGGTCTGGCGTTTATTGATCTTCCCGGCGAGTATCAAAGTGATTTTGCTGATTATGAAATACACCCGGCGATACTCGATACGGCGATAGGCTTTATGGAAAAGAGCTTTGCCGGGAATCTGGAATATTTGCCAATCTCATATAAGAATGTGACCATATATGGTTCTTTGGAAAAGAAGGTATGCAGTTATATAGAAAAGATAGATGAAGTAAGCGGGAATACCTTGTCGGTATCTTGTGTGATTGCAGATACAAATGGAAAAGTGCTTATTTCAATAGACGAATTTACCATGAAAAAGGTCAATGTGGATATTCAAAACAGAGTTCGGCCAGAGGAGCTGAACAAAAACCTGCCAAGACATATGAATTATTCATTGGAGATTGATGAAGTTGGCGATTTTGACAATTTATATCTGAAGTATTCCGACAGAAAGGCAATCGGCAATAATGAAGTGGAAATTGAAGTGTATACCAACTCACTTAATTTCAAGGAAGTGTTATATGCGACCGGCTCTATGGGTCTACCGGAAGGTTCTGATTTCACTTTTGGAATGGAATGCGCCGGAGTTATTGCTTCAGTAGGTAAAAATGTAAGGGATTTTAAAATTGGTGATCCGGTAATGGCAATTACATACGGTTCCTGTGCGGGATATGTAGTGGTTGAATCAAAAATGGTAATGCATATCCCTCTTGGAATGACATTTGAAGAAGCTGCTACCATACCGGTATCTTATATGACGGCATATTATGCATTAGTAAAGAGGGGGAATCTGGAAAAGAAAGAAAAAGTGCTTATCCATTCAGCCACAGGCGGTGTTGGTATGGCTGCGGTGAATATAGCTAAATGGGTGGGGGCTGATATTATAGCCACAGCCGGCAGCGGTGAACGGAGGGATTACTTAAAGTCTCTGGATGTTTGCGATACAATGAATTCAAGAGATTTGATTTTTGCAGATAAAATCTTAAGTAAGTATGGAGGAGTAGATGTGATCCTGAACTCCATACCAGGGAAAGCAGTTGAAAAAGGGCTTGGCATATTAAATTACCATGGAAGATTTTTAGAAATTGGTGTGAGAGATATTTTGGAAAATAACACAATTAATATGCGAGTCTTTGAAAAAGGAATCACCTATGCAGCCATCAATATCGGAAGCCACATTCAAGACTATGATGTTATCTTTAAGGAAATCACCGATCATGTAGGGAAGGGACATTGGAAACCGCTTCCGTATAAGATTTATGATATAAGCGAGATAAAAGAAGCATTTTCATACATGGCGGGAGCACGGCATATAGGAAAAATAGTAATTCAACATAAAAATGGATCCCGGCACAGCGGCAATGAAACAGAACAGAGCGATCTGGTAAGGGGAATTTCAAATTCGGAAGGTATAGAAGTATTTGAAAGGATTATATGGGCCGCAAAATGTAATCCGGTACGATTTGGTCAGGTTGTTGTATCAAATACTGATTTTAGCAAAAGACTTGCTAAGGGGGTCATCCGGGAACAGGAAGAGTTAATAAATTCCATAAAAGAGTTAAGAGGCACGAACCGGAAACGGAAAAGACCACAGGTTAGTGCGGATTATGCTCCGCCAGTTACGGATGCCGAACGGGAACTGGTTCAGATCTTTACGGACTATTTGGAAATAAACAAGATCGGAATCAATGATAATTTCTTCGAATTGGGAGCCTCATCATTGGACATGATACAGATAAATTCTAAGATTAATAAGAAGTATACGAAAGATACCTCTATCGTCAAAGTGTATAGCTGCCCGACCGTATCACAGCTCGCCGGGTACCTGACTGAGGAAAACAACAATGAACTATTGGCTGAACGTGATAGCAGGGAAAAAATGAGATCTAAAGAAGGCAGAAATAAGACACTTCATGCGGTAAAGAGGAATCATAAGTCGAAAAAATGATTAAAAAGGGGGTGGCTGAAGATGCATAATTGTGAAGAAGAAACAGGATTAGAGATTGCAGTAATTGGTATGAATGGCCGTTTTCCCGGAGCAGATACGCTTGATGAATTTTGGGATAATTTAATGAATGGAGTCGAATCAATTACGGATTTTTCTCCTGATGAGTTGTTGAAAGAGGGTATTTCAGAGGATCTGATAAACGATCCTGATTATGTGAAGAGAAAACCATTTTTAAAGAATATCTATGATTTTGATGCATCCGTCTTTGGATACAAAGATTGGGAAGTTGAGAATATGGATCCGCAGGTCAGAGTATTTCATGAGTGCGTATACCATGCTTTAGAAAATGCCGGATATAATTCAGACTCTTTTAAAGGAAAAACCGGGCTTTATTCAGGCGCTTCAGTCAACATGGAATGGTTGAAAGAATCATTACATACAAGCGAAAATAGTGATATGGATATACTTGAGTTAGGAGTAGTTGCATATAAAGATTTCATGAGTCAACTGATTTCTTATAAACTAAACCTGACGGGACCAAGTCTAACCATTTACACTGCCTGCTCCACTTCATTAGTAACCATTCATCTTGCTTGTCAGGGTCTACTTCTTGGCGATTGTAATATTGCGGTAGCTGGCGGTGTGACAATTTTACAACCAAACAGGTCCGGATATCTATACCAGGAAGGGAAAATCGACTCTTCGGATGGACGTTGCAGACCTTTTGATGAAAATGCGAATGGAACTATATTTGGAGACGGAGCAGGAGCCGTAGTTTTAAAGAGACTGGATGATGCAGTTGAGGATGGAGATCACATTCTGGCAGTTATTAAAGCATCCTCCTGTAATAATGATGGTAGAAGAAAGGTTGGTTTTGCCGCACCGAGTCTTGAAGGTGAAAAAGAAGTTTTGGAAACGGTGTATGAGATGGCAGGAGTACCTCCAGATAGTTTGCAGTATATAGAAGCTCACGGAACTGGTACACATGTTGGAGATCCTATTGAAATTGAGGCTTTAAAAAGTATCATGCATGCCCATAATGATGACCGCCATACTTGTATAATTGGTTCTGTAAAAGCGAATATAGGACATCTTCATGCGGCTGCCGGTGTGGCTGGATTTATCAAAACAGTACTGTCTATTAATAAAGGTATTATTCCAAAGGAGATAAACTACGATCAATTGAATTCCGGAATCAGCTTCGATAATACACCCTTTGAAGTCAGTACAAAGCCAGTAACCTGGGCGGGTGACAGCATCCGCAGGGCAGGGGTCAGTTCTTTTGGGGTTGGAGGAACAAATGTGCACTTATTGCTCGAAGAAACACCCCGGCATTATGCAATGCAGCAATCAGATAAACATAAATTTGAAGATACATTATTGCTATTATCCGCAAAAGATGAGGGAACACTTAAAAAAATGAGTGAAAATTTGGCCGGATATCTAGGTGAACATAAAAATGTGAATTTAGCAGATGTGGCATTTACCCTTCAGATGGGACGGTATCATTATAATTATCGGAAAATCTGCATAGCGGAAGGAACAGAGGATGCCATTAGCAGTTTAACAGCGGATGGTAAAACAATAATTACGCATCAGAAATATAAGGGAAGGCCAATTGTTTTCATGTTTCCGGGACAGGGCGTTGAGTATGTGGGGCTAATTAAACAACTCTATTATCAAAGTCCCTGGATTAAAGCACAGGTGGATTATATTTCAGGTATTGTGTCAGAGAAGATGGATATTGATATGCGGAACTACCTGCTGGGAGAGCCGGATGCATTGGAATTGGAAAAACAGCAGGTACATCAGACTTATATTTCACAACCGCTCTTATTTACTGTAGAGTATGTAATGGCAAAATATCTCATGAAACTTGGTATAAGGCCGAAGATGATGGCAGGCCATAGCCTGGGTGAGTATGTTGCAGCAGCATTAGCAGGAGTATTTACTTTGGAAGATGCTTTGGAGATTGTAGTTGTAAGAGGACGGTTGATGCAAAGTACAAAACCAGGCAGTATGCTGGCGGTAGGATTATCAGAGGAAGAGATCGGCATGTACCTGTCGGATGGGATTTCTGTTGCCGCCGTTAATAGCGGACAGCTCTGTGTAATATCCGGTTCCGATTTAGTGGTACAACGCATAAAAGAAAGACTGGATACGAAAAATATTTATAATAAAAAATTGCAAACATCCCATGCATTTCATTCAGGTATGATGGAGGAGATCCAAGACGAATTTCGTACATATATGTGTAAAATAAAGCTAAATAGACCCTCTATTCCTTACTACTCAAGTAAATCAGGTACTCTTATAGAAGATGAAGAAGCCTGCAGTGCTGAGTACTGGGTACAGCAGCTGCGTAGTACAGTAAGATTTTCCAGTGCCGTGCGGGAGTTGGCAGAAGATAATACCCTCATTTTTGTGGAACTCGGTCCGGGAAATACCTTGATAAATCATCTTCAATACAGCCGGGGGAATCAGTTAACAACAATACAGAGTATGCCTGCAGAAAAAGATAAAACGAAACAATCCTATGTATTGACAGACTGTCTAGGGAAATTGTGGCTGTCCGGTGTTGATGTGATATGGGAAGAATTGTATGAAGATGAGAAAAGGAGAAGGATTCCGCTGCCACTATATCCGTTTAATCGGAGAACGTATTTGCGCAACGTGGATAGAAACGCAGTAACAAATTATAAGAAATGGGATACTGTTTGCGATCAGATCTATATCCCTTTATGGAAACAGACGTTACTACCCATCATGACGAAGCATACGGAGAATGCAGTGAATCATTGGTTGGTATTTTGTGATAATTATGAACCATCGGATCAGTGTCTCAAAATTTTATTGAAAAAAGGACAGGCAGTTATAAAGATTATAAAGGGAACCTCTTTTAAAAAAGTGGATGACAGAACCTGGATCGTGAACCCAACTGAATATAGTGATTTCGTGAGAATTGCAGAAGTGCTCAGTGAAAAAGGTGTTCATATAGATTGTATTTTGCATAGCTGGCTGGCAGGGCCGGAAACCGCTGAAAAGGCTACGGTTATTTCAGAAGGATATCAGAGTATCATTCACGCGGCAGATGCTTTTTATGAAACGAAAATAATGAAAGAGAACTCAAAAATTTTTGTTTTAACAAGCGGATTATTTGAATCCGATGGAATGGAAACTTATTTGAAAAAGGCGGTTATCGGGCCATGTCTGACGGTATCACAGGAATATTCGGATATTCTATGCCGTATAATAGATATTCCTTCCGGCAGTCTACATAGATTTACGAATCGCATTGCAACAGAGCTGCTTTCTGACCAGGCTGACAAATTGATCACTTATAGTAATGGGAAGAGGCTTGTACCCGAATATGAGCAGCTGCAGCATTTTAACAATTTGAAAGGTTCCCCGATACAGGACGGCGGCATCTATATAGTCTTCAATTCGGATGAAGGCAGCCGGCAGGATATGTTTTTAAGAAAGTTGAATGCAAAAATAATAATTCATTCGGATGTAGATACCTTTCATGAGATAAGTAAGCTGTTGAACCGGTTAAATGAGAATCATGGAAAAATAGACGGCATATTTTACTGCATGGATATCCGTAAAAGAGCTAAAAAGAATATTGCAGGGCTGCAGCATGTCCAATTAGAGTGTGATACGGTTAATGGGTTGATAAATCTAAAAGAAGCAGTAAAAAAATTTGATGTAGGATTTTGTATGGTTGAATCTTCCATATCTGCAGTTACCGGGGGAATCGGCTTTACTGAGATATCTGCCATTTCAAACCAGTTAGATTCTATCGTTGACAGTTATGGGACGGATGAAACGGGAACCCACTGGATATCCGTACAATGGGATTTTATCGATGATGTGGCAGAGGAGAGTAGGATAACCTCTATATATAATGCCATTTACAGTATGCTTGGCAGGATCAGCAGGATTATTGTCGCAATGAATAAACCTACATTTGGATCAGTCGGCCGCCTGGATAAAGACATAATTGCTGATCCTCAAAAAGGACAACCGAGACCGGAACTGGAAACGCCTTATGTTGCTGCGAATACGGAAGCGGAAAAGAGCATTTGCGAAATTGTAGAAGAGCTGTTAAGTGTAAGCCCGGTTGGCATAAATGATAATTTTTTAGATTTAGGCGGCCATTCATTGTTAATTGTAAGAATGTCATCCCGGATTAAAGATGTTTTCAGAGTGGAGCTGCCTTTGAATGCCGTTATGGGTAATCCTACCGTAAAGGGCATTAATGAATACCTTTTAACTCAGCGGGATGGGAATGAGTTAGAGACTATTGTGCTGGCTTATAATGAATATCGGAAAGCTATGAATCAATAGGAGTTTTGCAAAGGCCCTAATCATGTAAAGAAAAGAGAGGTGTTTTAATGAAGATGTGTATAGGAGTTATTGGTGCCGGAGTTATGGGATCAGGCGTGGCTCAAACATTTGCGCAAAGTGGATATGAGACGATATTAATCGATATATCCCGGGACCAATTGGAAACAGCTAAAAAGAAAATAAGAGAGAATCTCAGATTTCAAAGGTTATTTAAGAAGTCAAAGATTGACGAGAATACAGATGACATAATGGAGAGAATCTGTTTTACGTTGTCCTATGACAAATTGAAAAAAGCAGACTTTATCGTGGAAAATGTAACTGAGGATTGGGATATCAAGAAGGGCGTATATAAAAAAATGATGCAGGAATGTAAAGAGGACTGCATTTTCGGAGTAAATACATCTGCAATTTCTATTACCAGAGTGGGCTCTGTCTGTAAAAAGCCTGAAAATGTAATAGGGATACATTTTATGAATCCGGTACCTCTCAAAGATACGGTTGAAGTGATTAAAGGAGTCCATACCAGCGATAAAACGATCATGAAAGTAAAAGAGTTACTGCATGAAATTGGGAAAAAGGGTATCGTGATCAATGATTCCGTTGGTTTTGTAACAAATAGGGCTATGATGATATTTGTTAATGAAGCAGCTTTTATACTTCAGGAGGGTGTGGCCAGTGCGCAGGAAATAGACACGCTGTTTATCAATTGCTTCGGTCATAAAATGGGACCATTGCATACGGCGGATTTAATTGGAGTAGACACCATATTGAAATCACTGGAAGTTCTTTATGAAGGATATAACGACAGTAAATATAGACCATGTCCGCTGCTGAAAAAGATGACGGACGCCGGGTTAACAGGAATGAAATGCGGTAAAGGTTTTTATGATTATTCAGTGTGAAAAATATAAAAGAAAGAGGTAGCAAAATGGAACTTAATGAAATTAAAGACAAAATTAGAGAGTATTTATCAAGATCGCTGCATGATTATAAATTAAAGGATAATGATAATATCTTTGAACTGGGCATTGTTCATTCACTTTTTGCGATTCAAATTATTATATTTATCGAGAAGACATTTGGCATTGAATTAGATGAGGATGATATCGATATGGATCACATGCAGACACTCAATCGTATAGCGGAGCTAATACAAATGAAACAAGAATGAGATAGATAAAAATATATTTAAATTCAAAGTATGGGAGAGGTTAATTTTGAGAGAAAAACTTGCACTTGTATTTCCGGGATCCGGATCTCAGTATTCCGGAATGGCAGTTCAACAATACAATGAGAGTTCTGTCATAAGGAGAACATTCGAAGAGGCGGATGATGTTTTGGGATACGGTATTTCAGATATTATTTTGAATGGAAATGCAATTAAGCTAAACCGGATAAATAATATGTTTTTAGCGATATATATCGTCAGTGTAGGATATTTCAGAAGATATATTGAGGAGATCTGTGTACGTCCTGCATTTATGGCTGGCCATAGCCTGGGTGAATATACTGCGCTGACATGCAGCGGGGCGATGTCATTTGACAATGGTCTTCGGATTGTGAAACTTAGGAGCCGGCTGGCAGAGAATGTGATGAAGTCAGTAGATGCATCGATGACAATAATAAAAAATGTTTCTCCCCAATTTGTAGAGATATTGTGTGAGCAGGCAAGGGCAAATGGGGGCATTGTCAGTACCGCATGTTACAATTCACCGTCACAAGTATCAATATCAGGACATGATGAAGTTCTGAGAAGCATTGAACAGGCAGTGCTGAAAAATAATAAGGATACACAGATTATCAATTTATTGGGTAGTGCACCTTATCATTGTGAGTTGATGAAGCCATGTGTTTCCGTTCTGGAAGAAGAACTGAGAAAGTATCGTTTCAGCATGGGCAAATGTCAAGTGATTTCAAATGTAACGGGTCTTCCATATACATCTGTAGAAGAGATCATTAAGCTGCTGTCCAGGCAATTATATCAGCCGGTAAAGTGGCAGCAGACGCTTCAATATCTGCTGAATGAGAAAATCAAAACAATGGTGGAAGTCGGCCCGCAAAACGTACTGAAAAAAATTGCCATTGAGAACTCAGACAGGATGAAAACATATGCATATGATGAGTATTTAGACAGGGACAATTTAAAAAGAACACTGCTGGAAAATCCTGTGGCTAAAAACAGACTCAAGGCTATTGCCATGTGTATTACACAGGCTTCTTCATTAAAAAACTGTAATACGGATCCTGATTATGATAATACAAAAAGCAGGGTGTTGTATGAACAAACAAGAGCTATGAAGGCAAAGATAGAAAATGCCGAGGTAACTGTTTGTGATGAGCATGTTGAAAGTGCTTTCGGGATGCTTGAAGCGGTGTTTGAGGAAAAACAAACGCCTATAAGAGAAAGAGAGTCAAGATTGAAAATGATTATTGAAAAATCAAACTTAGATGAAGCATAGGTGGTATATTATGAAAGTACAATTAACGAATAAAGAAAAGGAAGAGGTAATATCTGATTTTAATAATACGGAAACACCGTATTCGGCCGATAAAACGGTTATGGACATGTTTGCGGAGCAGGCCATGATGAATCCGGATAAAATTGCAGTTATCTGTGATGATAAAACATATACATATGGAGAACTAAATAACAGGTCAAACAAATTAGCCTGTTATTTAAGATATAAAAAAGTGGAACCAGATGATATAGTAGCAGTTATGGTTGAACGATCCTATGAAATGATAGTCGGAATTTTTGCAATATTAAAGGCCGGAGGCGGATATCTGCCCATAGATCCGCAATATCCCATGTCGAGGAAAGAAATGATACTTCGAGACAGCAACGTTAGATTGGTCTTAACCATGGACAAGTTTAAGGATATGCTGCCAGATGATATGGTTGAAGCAGTCAACCTGAATAATGAAGAGATATTAAAAGGCTTCAGCTCCGGCACTGATCTACACAAAATCACCAGCCCCCATGATATAGCGTATGTGATATATACTTCCGGAACTTCAGGAATACCAAAAGGTGTGGTAATTGAACATCATTCACTCGTAAACAGACTGCAATGGATGCAGAAAAAATATGGCATTGATTCAACGGATGTTATTCTGCAGAAAACAATTTATACATTTGATGTTTCGGTGTGGGAGATTTTTTTGTGGGCGATCAGCGGCGCATCTGTTTGTATGCTGAAACCAAAAAAAGAACATGATGTGAGGGCTTTTGTAAAGCTGATTGAAAAGAACAGAGTAACTGTCATGCATTTCGTTCCATCAGTTCTGCGGGTATTTTTGGAATATATTGAAACTCAGTTTAATTTAGACAGAGTTAAATCCCTAAAATGGGTATTTTCAAGTGGAGAGACTCTGGGCAGTAATATCGTTAATAAATTTAACGGCATATTGGGAGAGAAGTATCAGGCAGCACTGGTGAATCTGTATGGACCAACAGAAGCAACCATAGATGTTACTTATTTTAACTGCCATAAAAATGTCAGATATACGAATGTACCAATCGGTAAACCCATTGACAATACCCGCATTTATATTCTGGATGAGGAGTTAAATCCACTTCCCGTTAATGCTGAGGGAGAACTCTATATCTCGGGGGTTGGAGTTGCAAGAGAGTACTTGAATAGAAAAGAGCTTACCCGGAAGTGCTTTATTGATGATCCGTTTGTACCGGGCATGAGGATGTATAAAACCGGGGATATTGCAAAATGGAATGATAAGAGAGAAGTTTGCTACATTGGGAGAAAAGATAATCAAGTAAAACTGCGGGGGTTAAGAATTGAACTCGGAGAGGTTGAACATCACATTTGCTGCCATGAACGAGTTGAAGATGCAGTAGTTTGTGTGAAAGAAGATATTTCCGGCAATCAACATATGATCGCCTTTGTTATCCCGGCCACAACGGATAACAAAGCACAACCGGGTGAACTGACAGAATATCTGAAAGATAGAATTCCGATGTATATGATCCCAACGGCGTTTGTTTTTCTAAGTGAATTTCCTTTAAAGGCAAGTGGTAAAGTTGATAGAAGCAAGCTAACGATGAATGAGTGAGGATGTGGAATGAAGAATGAGGAACTATATGAGAAAATATTAAGAGAAAAGGGGATTTCTATTCAGGTAAAAACAGATCTCTGCCATGCTGAGGAGGAAAAGTTTGAACTTTCATATCAGCAAAAGTCGATTTGGTTTTTACAACAGATGTATCCCCAAAGTCCTTTGTATAATAATCCTTCCGCGGTTTTATTGAATGGAAATTTAGATATTGATAAGCTGGCAAATACTTTCAATAAACTGGTTGAAAGACATCAGATATTAAATGTTGGATTTAAAGTAGAAGAGGGGATCACGTACCAGTATTTTAGAAAAACCATTAACTTTGGTTTCGAAGTCTTAGATTATATAACGGATGGCCACGTTGATTCCGCGGAGCGGCTTAAACAGTATATAAATACCATTACCAAAAGACCCTTTGATTTATTGAAGGATCCTGTGTTGCGGGTTTACATTATCAAATTAAACGAAGTTAAATATGCAATGATTATAAATATCCATCATATAGTTTCGGATGGCTGGTCTAAGGGAATTATTTTAAGGGAGCTGGCATCCATATATGGTGAGGGCATTGATATAGAATCTGACAAGTTAGGGAAAACTAAGCTGCAGTACAATGATTATGTCAGGTGGATGAATCAAAAAAATGGTTGTAATGAATGGAAGAAGTATCTGAAGTCCTGGAAGGAACGCCTTAAGAATTCTCCGGCATTGCTGGAGCTGCCGGCGGACTATGAAAGACCATCGATACAGTCTAATCAGGGGACAATGATTGAGTTCTCTTTTTCAAAAGATGAATTAGAAGAAATCGATTTATATTGCAGGGAATCCAGATGTACCTTGTTTTCATTCCTGCTTTCCGCCTTTAATTTATTATTATACCGCTATAGCGGCCAGGGGGACATAGTCATAGGTACACCAGTTGCAGGAAGAAACAACAGTAAGCTGGAAGAGATGGTAGGGCTTTTTGTAAACACGGTCTTAATAAGAACTTCCATAGAAGATGAAATGAGCTTTTGCGAATATTTGGAAGTAGTGAAAAATGAAGCTTATGATTCTTTTTCAAAACAGGAGCTGCCTTTTGATTTATTAGTAGCAGAGCTCAATCCGCAAAGAGAATTGAGTTATAATCCGCTTTTTCAGATTATGTTTCAACTGGATAATGCGCCTATGCCGAGGACCGGGATCGGAGATTTGGAGCTGATTCCAATAGTTGTAGATATGGGAATATCACAACTGGATTTGTCTGTTACCTGCTGGAAAGAAGGTGATGTTCTCAAGGGAACATTCGAATACAACACGGCATTATTTAAGACAAACCGTATTGAAAGAATGATTTCCCATTATAAAAATATAATCAGAGATGTGATCGTAAATCCAAAGCGGCGTATATCACAGATTCCCTATCTGGGCAGGAGAGAAAGAGATGAATTAATCTACAAAAGGAATGAAACAGACTATAAACTGGAGGATCTACCCATAATCAGAATGTTTGAGCAACATGCGGAGCAGTTACCCAGCCATATAGCCGTAATTTCTAATGATTTGGAGATAACATATAAGGATTTGGAAGAGATGGCCTGTAAAATAAGAAATTATCTGACTGGTCATGGTCCGGAGAATAAGATGTTTGTGGCAATATGCATGGAGAGTTCAGTACAGCTGATAGCTGCTGTTTTAGCAGTGCTGAAGTGTGGAAGAGCATTTGTACCCATAGATCCTCTATATCCACCGGATCGAATCAAAACCATAATTGAGGATATAGATCAGCCGGTTATACTAACGGATCGGGTTTGTGCCCATTTGTTTGAAAATGAAGATGAGAATGTAATCCTGACTGAAGAGGCATTAAACCAAAGTTTGGCACAGGTCTATGATGATTGCCCGAAGGAAGGCAATACGGATAACATTATTTGCTGTATTTACACCTCCGGGTCAACCGGCAAGCCTAAGGGTGTACTTATCGACAACAGAAGTGTGTTAAATCTGATTCACTCATTTCTTCTGTCATACGATGTAAAGATGAGCGATAAGTTGTTACCTGTCACCTCCATATCATCTGCAAGTTTTGTGGGAGAGATGTTACCAATTCTATCGGCAGGAGGAACATTGGTATTATCGAATACGGATCTGTTTATGGATATTCAGTTGATCGAGGAGTACATCAGGAAGACGGGGATAACTCTTTTAAGCACAGTACCTTCCATGGTAGCCAGATTAAATAAAATAGAAAAATTTCCTGAATCAATCCGCTTAATTCTCAGCGGTGGAGAGGCATTATACCCCAGTCACATAGACCAATTGGAAAATGTTCAGGTAGTGAATGGTTATGGACTTACAGAAAGCGGAATCTGCAGTACATATAAAGTAATAAGCAGGGACGATCTAAAAAAGGAAGATTATATTTCAGTAGGAAGACCAATTATTAATAATTATATCTACATACTGGATAAAAATCTTGAGGTGGTACCAATTGGTGTAGCTGGAGAAATATATATTTCCGGTATCGGGATCGCTTTGGGTTATCTTCACGATGAGGAGTTAACAAGACAACGTTTCATAGAGAATCCATTTTGTGAAGGATATAAGATGCTAAAAACCGGGGATGTAGGGTGTTGGCTGGAGAATGGTGACTTACAGCATTTGGGAAGAGTGGATAATCAGGTACAAGTGCATGGCTATCGAATAGAGTTGGGAGAAATTCAAAAAGAGCTTTTGAACCATGATGACCTGAAAGATGTATTTGTTATGGCAAGAAGAACAAAGTATGATGACACAGTACTGGTCGCATTTTACGTAACAATCAGTGGTAATTCATTAAAACATACGGAACTTTCCGAATGGCTTGCGAAAAGAAAACCAAGGTATATGGTGCCCGGACATTTTGTGAAGATCGACAAAATAGCATTCAATTTGAATGGTAAGGTTGATATCAGTGCACTGGAACAGGTTAACTGTATGAAACAAAGCAACGTTGATGAATATGAGGCGGCGCAGACGGAAACAGAGAGAAAAATTGCTGATATATGGATGGAATATTTAGAGATAAACGAAGTCAGCATATATAGTAATTTTTTTGACCTTGGTGGTCATTCGCTGCTTATGTCAAAGATATTAGTTGAATTAAAAGAACGCATGACGGCGACCTTAACAATTGTAGAACTATTTAAGTATCCTACCATTAAAACGCTTGGCAGATACATCGATGATAATACTCAGGTATCCTTTAGAAGTACGGAAGATAGGGCTATAATGCAAAGAAAAACATTTGCTAAACAGAAAAGAATAACATTTGTTAATAAAAAAATCTAATATGGCATCAGGAGGTGTTTTCATGAATGATCAAAAAATACATACATCCGAAATTACAGAAAATAAGATCGCTATTGTTGGGATGGCCGGACGTTTTCCCAAGTCTGATGATATCTATGAATTTTGGGAGAATATTGTAAATGGAAAAGAGTGCATTACTTTTTTCACCGATGAAGAACTTAGAAAAGAGGGAATTGAAGAAGTCTTTTTAAGGGACAAAAATTATATTAAAGCCAAAGGTCTGATAAGCAATCTTGATTTATTTGATGCTGATTTCTTCGGTATCAATCCCAAGGAAGCAGAGGTCATGGATCCACAGCACAGGATGCTTCTGGAGTGTGCCTGGGAAGCTCTTGAGCATGCAGGATATGATGCTGAACGTTATGAAGGGCTTATTGGTGTATTTGCGGGACAAAGTATGAGCTCTTATTTGCTATACAATCTGTATCCGCACATTAAAAGGGCTCTGGCTGCCAGTAACCTGCAGGGAGGAATTGGGAACGATAAGGATAGTCTTCCGACAACGATATCATATCGTTTAAATCTCAAAGGACCTTCGATTAATGTACAATCTTCCTCTTCTACTTCATTAACGGCGGTAGCAGTTGCATGCCAGAGCCTGTTGACATATCAATGCGATATGGCACTCGCCGGAGCCATATCCGCGGGTCCGCCGGTGAATGCCGGTTATATGTATGATATCGGTGGTATCATGTCGGCAGATGGACATTGCAGACCTTTTGATGCAAAGAGCAGCGGGTTTGTTCCTGGAAATGGTTATGGAATTGCCGTACTGAAAAGGTTTGAGGATGCGATACGCGATAACGATAACATATGGGCGGTTATATCAGGATATGGCATAAATAATGATGGCTCAGAGAAAGTAAGTTATACCGCCCCAAGTGTAGATGCACAATCCGCTGCAGTTGTGAACGCTCAAATAGTGGCCGGAGTGTCTCCGGAGGACATCGGATACGTAGAAGCTCATGGAACGGGGACAAACATAGGCGATCCTATAGAGGTGAATGCATTGACACAGGCTTTTCGGTATCAAACGGATAAAAAGAATTATTGTGCTTTGGGTTCTGTTAAAGGGAACATTGGACATCTTGATTCGGCAGCCGGCATAGCCGGATTGATCAAGGTGGCTATGGCACTTAGACATAAGATATTGCCGCCCTCCATTAATTATGATACGCCTAATCCGGAAATAGATTTTTTAAATAGTCCGTTCTATGTTAATACATCGGCCAAAGAGTGGGAGTCCTGTATTACACCTCGAACGGCAGGAGTAACCTCTCTGGGAATGGGCGGTACGAATGTACATATAGTTATGCAGGAAAATGAGCATTATTGTTACTCAGGTAACTCCAGGGAGTGGAGTATCATTCCTGTATCGGCAAAAACACCTTATTCCCTGAAACAGAATATCAGTCAGCTGATGAAATATCTGCAAAAAAGTGAATTAAAAGAGAACATATCGGATATAGCATTCACATTGTCTGTTGGAAGGAAGCAGTTTGGATATAGGGTGGCTGTAGTATGCAAAAATCATGGAGAGTGTTTAGAAAAATTAGAGCGGCAAAATAATACGGCCGGTGAAATCGTCCAATGTAAATCAGATAATCGGGAAGTAGTATTCATGTTTCCGGGGCAGGGTGTCCAGTATATGAACATGGCTTATGGATTATATGTGAAGGAGCATGTCTTTAAAGCTGCATTTGATCAATGTTGCGAAATTGTAGAGTCATGTATTGGCGTAAACATGAGCAATCTACTTTATAAAGATGCAGGAAAAAAGAGCCGGGAGTTAATTACAAAAACAGCAGTCACGCAGCCGTTGGTTTTCAGTATAGAATATTCTATGGCAAAATTACTCACGAGTCTTCATATTAAGCCGGTTACAATGATAGGCCACAGCTTAGGCGAATATGTAGCAGCTGTCATTGCTGATGTATTTACTTTGGAGGATGCCTTAAGGCTTGTATGTAAACGAGCCGAATTGATGTCTAAAATGCCGGAAGGCGGCATGCTGGCCGTACACATTTCAGAAGAGGAGGCATCAAACTACATTACGGATGCGCTGAGTATCGCAGCCGTTAACACTCCCGGACTTACGGTGATATCCGGCAGTTTAGAGGATATCGGACAGCTTGAAGATATGTTTACAAAGAAAAACACTTTTTACTCAAGATTAAAAGTATCCCATGGATTTCATTCTAAACATATGGAAACAGCGGCGGCAGAATTCAGACAATATCTTTATAATATTAAACTCCATAAACCGGTCATACCATTCATATCATGCGTATCCGGTACATGGATTACCGATCAGGAAGCGATGGATTATAATTACTGGGCAAACCATATGCTGCAGACGGTTAGGTTCAAAGACGGCCTAGAGACAATTATGCAAAATAAGACACAAATACTGCTGGAAGTCGGACCGGGTAATACACTTAGTAATTTAGCACAGCAAAGCAAATCGTATACCCGGGATAGAGTAGTACTCCATACGATTAGAGCACCTAAAGAAACCGGGGCAGATGAGAAAGTATTGGCAGATTTATTGGCTGAATTATGGTCACAGGGTGTGCAGATTGATTGGAATATCTATTATCAAAATGAAAAGAGAAAAAGGGTTCCATTACCGACTTATTCATTTGAACGAAAAAGTTATTGGATAGATAGTGAAATTCGTGCATCCGATCATGTGGATCAAGAAGTACAGAATAAAATAAAGGACACACAGATAAAGAGATACCATAAGAGACCTGATTTAGATGTAGAATATATGGCACCGATTAGTGACACACAAAGAATGATTGTTGATCAATTACAGGAACTATTAGGCATCGAACCGATTGGCATTCAGGATAATTTCTTTGATTTAGGTGGAAATTCATTGATTGCGTTGCAGATTCTTACCCGAATAGGCGAGATTTATAATGTCAGATTATCAATGGATGCTATTTTCAGGAATCCGACAGTTGAAGGGTTGGAAAAACTAATCGGGATTTCCAAGCAGGATAGTTTAAATGAAGTAGATAAGATTCTTATGGATATTAAAGCACTAACACCAGATAAGTAATACGGTATACTGAATAATATATAATTACGCAGAGAAAGTGAAGGGTATGATATGAGCGGTAAAATTAGAATTTCATCACTTAATCCAGAACAGCTGGGGATTTTTAAAAAGAAGGTTATTGAAAATGACATTTCTGTTTTAGATATACCAATTGAGCCAGCGGGAGAAAAAAAGCTATATCCATTATCGTCAGGGCAGGAGTCATTATGGTTTTTTTGTCAGATGGCAGAACAATCGCACATTTACAATCTGTTTAATGCAATTGAGATAAATCAGGAGATAGATGATGATATCCTTCAGAAATGTATTGATACTTTAGTAAAAAGACATGCGAGTCTCAGAACCAGATTTGTTTTATCAGAAGGGACACCGTATCAGGAAATAGCAGAAGATCAGCATATCTCTCTCCAAGTAGTAGATTTGAGCCAACATCATCAGGATAGGAAGCAGTGTGTATTATATCAACTGTTAAGGGCGGAATCAGGTCATTCTTTTGATCTGCGCCATGATCCTTTATTAAAGACCGTACTGTATAAATTAGAAGATAACCAATTTGTTTTTTTGCTGAATATACATCATATTATATCAGACGGATGGACGATACGGATCATTACGAAAGAAGTGCTGGATATTTATGATGCTATAATTAGCAATAAAGCAATTGAGCTGCCGGAATTATCTATAAGATATGTAGATTTTGCAGTCTGGCAAAGAGAGTGGTTTCAGGACCAGTTTATGGAGAAGGAAAAGGAGTATTGGAAGAAATATCTTGAAACAGCCCCATCGTTTTTTTCTTTGCCAGCGGACTTACCAAGACCGGCTAATCAGACATTTGCAGGTGATATCTATTATTTTGAGGTGAGCGACTCCTTATTTCGTAAATTAAAAGGGGTATGCAGAGAGTATAACGTTTCATTATATGCAGTTATGTTAGCGGCATTTAATGTACTTTTGTTTAAGTACACCGGAATGGAAGATATTGTGTTGGGAACACCAACGGCCGGACGCCTGACAACTGCAACTGAAACGATCGCAGGATATTTTGTAAATAGTCTTGTTATTTACAACAGGCTGCGTGGGGATATGAGGTTTAGTGAGCTTCTAAACATGATATTCAGTAATGCTTTGGAGGCTATAAAACACCAGTTGCTTCCTTTTGAAAAAATCGTAGAGCTGATAAATCCTAAAAGAGATCCAAGTTATTCACCGCTATTTCAGATTTTCTTTATATATCAGAATATGAAAGATAATGCCATTGACCGGGAACGCTCCTGGAATGTCATGGAATTCAGTAATGGATACTCGAAATATGATATAACTTTTGAGTTGACAGAGGGAACAGAGACAATTGCTGCAAATATCGAATATAACACAGATCTTTATTTTACAGATACGATAATGAATCTTGCGGACCATTATCTGAATATCTTAGAAGTGATTTGCGGGAAACATGATATGTTGATTTCTCAAATTGACTGTATTGGTGATGAAGAGTGTAAAAGAGCGCTCTACGATTGGAACAAAACAGATCTTCCAATACCATTAAATGACAGTATTCATGGCTTATTTGAAAAACAGGTACTTGCAACCCCCAATAATTGTGCATTGGTATATAGTGATAAAAGTTATACATACTCGGAGGTAGAAAAGTACGCAAACCGGGCAGCGGTATACTTAAAGAACAACGGTGTTAAACAAGGCTCTAAAATCGGCATTCATTTAAAGCAGGAACCGGTTTTGCTATTTGTACTTTTAGGAATTTTAAAAGCGGGCGGTACATATATCCCTTTAGACCCATCTTATCCATTGAAACGTAGTCAGTATATTATAGAAAATGCGAAATTGGATCTGCTAATCATTGATGAAGAGAGGAATATAAATCAGAACGATGATGTCAGAGTACTTAATGTAATGAAGGATGAGAGTATATGGGAGGCTGATGATTTGGAACACAAATATGAGAACTGTTTTAATACTCAACAGGATGCTTATATTATCTATACGTCAGGGAGCACCGGTAATCCAAAAGGTGTTTGCATCAGTCATAAAAATGTTATAAATTTTCTTACTTCTATGAAAACAACTTTGGATGTAAAAGAAGAGGATGTGTTTTTTTCCATAACGACCTATTCATTTGATATTTCTGTATTAGAGATATTTTTACCGCTTATCTGCGGAGCATGTATTATTCAGATTGAAAAGGAGGCTGCTATTGATGGTAAAGCGATACAAAATAAAATGGAAACACATATGCCAACCTTTATACAGGGAACACCTGCCTTCTTCAGGATGCTGCTTTCCAGTGGCTGGAAGGGGGGGATGAAAACTACGGTTTTATGTGGTGGAGAAGAATTAAAATGGGATCTGGCACAAGTGCTTGTCCGCAAATGTAAGCATTTATGGAATATGTATGGCCCAACCGAAACTACGGTATGGTCGCTGATGGATAAAGTGGAGCCGGATGATTTAGAAATTACCATTGGACGTCCGATTCATAATACAACAGTCTATATTTTGGATGATAATAAAAGGGTCGTACCAGTTGGTGTGACGGGTGATCTCTACATCGGAGGAAATGGGGTTGCCGGTGGATATTATGAGGATGCGGAGCAGACAAAGGAGCGCTTTATAATAAATCCTTATGGTAAAGAGGAAAGTGATATCGTATTCTTTACCGGAGACAGAGCGAAGTATCTTAGTAATGGTAAAATTATATTTTGCGGCCGCAATGACAATCAATTGAAAATTAGAGGATATCGGATTGAACCAAGTGAAGTGGAAGGACATTTAAATCAACATCCATATATTGAAAACAGCGTGGTTATCGGAATGTTGGATGCATCCGGGGAGAATAGCTTAACAGCCTTCATTAAGCCGAATCAACAGAAGTCCGCCCGGATTATCACGATCAGTGAGTTACGCTCATTCTTAAAAGAGAAACTTCCTGAATACATGATTCCGACTAATGTTAAAAATGTACAAAGTTTCATCCTTACACCTAATTTGAAAATTGACCGGAAAAGAGTATTTGAGGCTCCATTGATTGAACTTGTGGAACATGAGAATTACGCGAAGGCTTTGAGTGAACTGGAAGTAACGTTGGTTAATATATGGAAAGAGGTGTTAAGGAAGGACTCCATAGATATTTATGATAATTTCTTTGATTTAGGTGGCTATTCTATTTTAGCCGTTCATATTATTACCCGTATCAACAAGGAGTTAAAGCTAACGCTTCCGTTAAAATGGGTCATTAACTATCCTACCATCGCGGAGTTTGCTGCTAATATGGAGAAAAATCAAGAGGACATTATCCATACGGATATAACGGACTATGAAGAGATAACACAGGATACCGTACATTTATACGATCCTTTCCCATTGACTGAAGTACAGATGGCTTATTGGACAGGCCGTAATAATAGTGGGGCACTGGGGAAGGTTGCAACTCATTTATACAGTGAAATTGAAATTAAAAATCTGGATCTATGTCGATTTAATAAGGCCCTCAATAAGGTGATTGAGCGGCATGATATGCTGAGAGCCATCATAACCAGTGATGGAATGCAGCAAATTTTAGAGCATGTTCCAACTTACACGATGAAAGAACATAATCTAAAAGAACGATCCAAGGAAAAACGGGATGAGGGGCTTATATCAATAAAAAACCAGTTGTCCACGGAAGTCCTGGATGCTCAGAGCTGGCCCCTGTTTACTATTGAGGCCAGTCTCCTGGATGATAGCATAACAAGACTTCATATCAGCTTTGACCTTTTAATTGGTGATGCATGGAGTTTTCAGATAATATTAAATGAGATTGCAAACTATTACGATAATCCGGAGAAAGAATTACCTCAATTGCCTGCTAGTTTTAGAGATTATGTCACTACTATCCAGAAATTACAAAATTCAGAATCCTTTCAAAAAGACAAGCAGTATTGGATTGACAGACTGGATCGAATCCCGACTGGTCCACAGCTGCCGGTAGCAATGGATTTACACACGACAGAAAAACCGATTTTTAAACGGTGGAAGTATATAATACCTGAAAAACAATGGAAGGAGTTAACAAAGAAGTTAAAGAAACTCAATATAACCAAAACGGTGTTTATAGCCGCCTGTTTTTCGTCAATACTCAGTCTCTGGAGTGAAAAAAGTACTTTTACATTAAACTTAACATTATCAAACCGTTTACCAATTCATCCGGATATTCATAGTTTAGTAGGAGATTTTACAACCATAAGTCTTCTGGAAGTAAATAGTGGTGAATTTGATTCGTTCATTAATATGGCGAACAGAATTCAGGAGCAGTTATTGAATGATGTAGAACATAGATTATACAGTGGTATCCGGGTAACTGGAAAATTAATTGAGAAAGGTATCATATCTGAGCCGTTTCCAGTGGTATTTACAAGTTTATTGGATCAAAATAATGCTGTGGAGAGTGACTTTGAGCGTATCTTCCATACGGTAAACCGTATCGAGACGATGGATAACAATATTACTCAGACCCCGCAGGTATGGCTTGATCATCAGGCAATGGAACAGAATGGGAGTTTATATATTAATTGGGATGCTGTAGATGCAATTTTCCCGGAAGGAATGATAGATGAAATGTTTGATTCCTATTGCTGCTTATTAAACCGACTAGCGGCTGATGATACGGCATGTAGTCAGCAGCGTCTGTTCGGCTCTGACCATTTTAATTCTATTTATCACAGAAATTTAAAGGAAGTACTGGCAATACATAAGAGTGAATATCCTGTATCTGATAAGATGCTGCAAACTGGATTTATAGAAAGCTTAAAGGATAATGGACAAGCGATTGCTATTGAGACAAGTACATTACAAATCACCTATAAGCAATTGGATCAAAGTTCCAATATTATTGCTCAAAAATTGATAGAACTCGGTATGCAAAAGACGCAGTTAGTGGCGGTATTAATGGAAAAGGGATGGGAGCAGATTGTAGCTGTTATGGGTATTCTAAAAGCAGGAGGCGCATATATCCCAATTGATTGCCAGCTTCCGGCAGAACGTGTTAAAAAGATTTTGGAGGTTGGCCAGGTAACTTATATTATCACTTCCGGCGATGAGACGGATTTAGAAATTCAGCAGGGAAAATGTGTTTTACCAGTTACAGAAGATATGCTGAATCGAGAGTGTGAATGCGTACATGTGGAAGAGGATCCGGAACGTTTAGCTTACGTCATCTTTACTTCCGGAAGTACAGGGGTTCCCAAAGGCGTTATGATCAGCCATAAGAGTGCGGTAAATACTATCGAGGACATTAATAGAAGATTTGCGATTACAACTGAGGATAAGATTTTTGGCATATCATCTTTAAGCTTTGATCTCTCTGTTTATGATATATTCGGCACTTTTGCTGCTGGTGGGACATTAGTCTTGCCAGACAGGGGCAGACTGAAGGATCCATCACACTGGGATGTGCTGATACGGAAAAAAAAGGTTACAGTATGGAATTCCGTACCAGCTTTAATGGGAATGCTAATCGAATATTTGCAGGATAAGGACCGGTACGAAACTCTGCGGCTTGTTATGATGAGTGGTGATTGGATACCATTATATCTTCCTGACAAGGTCCGTAACTTAAACGATGATATTCAAGTTATAAGTCTGGGTGGAGCGACAGAGGCATCGATATGGTCTATTGTATATTCAATTGGTGAAATCAGGGAGGAATGGAGCAGCATTCCTTACGGCGTATCTATGGACAACCAGGTTGTATATATTATGAATGAAAATCTTGAAATCAGTCCTATAGGTGTATCCGGAGAAATATATATCGGCGGCATTGGTGTGGCCAGGGGTTATCTGGGTGATGAGGAAAAAACAAGAGAGAAGTTTATAATACATCCCAGAATGGGCGAAACATTATACCGCACCGGAGATTACGGTAGATATATGCCGGATGGAAAGATAGAATTTTTGGGGCGGCAAGACATGCAGGTGAAAATTGGAGGATACCGAATTGAGTTGGGTGAAATCGAAACTGCGCTCCAAGACTATGAGTATATTAAAGACGCGGTTGCTGTGGTGGATGTTGAAAATGCGAAAGATCAATATATTGAGGCTTACGTAGTATTGGATCGTGATTTAGCGGCGCGACAAGATGAAAATCTCTTGTTGGATCCCGTCATGCGGATGGAATTTAAGTTGGGTGAACCGGGTGTCAGAAGGGATATTGAACCGGATATCTATTTGGTTCCTCAATATGAAAAACGTGACGATTACTACCAAAGGAGAAGTTATAGAACATTTGCCGGTGAAGAGATTCCGTTTAAAAAACTGTGTCAGTTACTCAGCTGTCTGTCCAACATTAGAGAGCAAGCGCTCCCATTCGCAAAATATCTGTATTCTTCAGCCGGATCTGTATATCCGGTACAGACTTATATTTATGTGAAACAGGGAAGGGTCCAAGGACTTGAAGGCGGCTACTACTATTATAATCCATCTAAACATTCACTTTCTTATTTAAGCAGTGAACAGGATGCCGGGCAGATTCATGTCAGTGAGAATAAATCAATTTTTGCTGAGAGCGCTTTTTCCGTATTTCTCATCAGCAGCTTAAGTGCCGTCGAGCCTTTGTATGGTAAAGAGAAAGGAGAAATTTACAGTTATATCGAAGCTGGCATCATCACCGAAATGCTTAAGACTGCGGGGATAAAAAATCATATTGGTTTTTGTGAAATTGGTCTGATTGATTTTGAGAAAATAAAACATAACTTTAAGTTAGATGAATCACATTTATATCTGCATATGTTAGCCGGAGGAGCTATTACGGAGGAGCAGATGAGACTAGAGGCAATTGTTGAAGGGAATTCAGTCAATGATGGGCATAAGGCAGATGTTAGTAATAAAGAATCACGTCATACCATCAAAAGAAAAATCAATGACTATTTATCCGAAAAAATACCGGACTACATGATTCCGAGAAATATTTATATTGTTGATAAGTTATCACTATCCCCCAACGGAAAAATCGATCGGTCAGCACTTAAGAATATAGAAAAGGGGAGAAAAGGCGGGGAAATTAAAACTAATCAGGAGACTAGAACGCCTCAAAATCATGTAGAAGAAGTCCTGGTTGATATCTGGAAGCAGAATCTGAATCTGGGATCTGTGAGTGTAGATGATAACTTTTTTGATATTGGCGGAAATTCATTTGCAATTATACAGGTACATAAAGAGATTACCCAACAGTTAGGTATCGATATTTCAATTGTGGATCTATTCAGACACCCAACGGTCAGTTTGTTAGCGGAGTATATAAACAACGGAAACAATGATAATGAGTTGGTACAAGGTTCTGTAAGCAGAGGTGAAAGACGGCTTAGCCGAAGGAGAAGACAGAGGTAGAATAGGTAGTGTAAAGTAGCCTACCATGGTATGAGAGATGTCGATGTTATGGATATTCTTTAAAGCCTGGACGGTCTGTCGCAGGGAGAGTTTCAAATTCACCCGATAGGTCAGGCAGAGTCCCATGATATAGGCGTTATTCTTCCTGTATTTGAAAGAGGTTGCCCACTTTGGGAGCTGGTTTAAGACCATGTCAAAAAATTGACAGAGAACTCCTGGTAAAGATAGCGAAGCTTATATTTCCAGTAATCGGACGGTGGAAGGTCTCCCGGAAGCTTTTCCAGATTTCGTTTGTAGTAGGAGCAGTTGTTATTGATGCATTTGTGAACACGGAAGTGCTTCCGGTCTTTGACAGGTTGGAGGGCATGACCGCAGTAAGGGCACTGGAGTTTCAAAGGAGATGTAACTTTTTCACCATTGACGAAGGTCTGTCCACAGATTTTGCATTTGAGCTGTCCACGACCACCGTTGTTATCGTAGATATACGCATGTGGGGCACCGCAGAGAGGACAGACGGTATCTGTAGGGACATTACGAGTCTTGCCTTTCTGGGATTTGACAGGCTTTATGGCTTTGCCATAACGTAGACGGTAGTATTCGTTCCAGAGCAGCCAGTCCTGTTTGACGAAGGGTTTGATGATGGGCAGCTTATCGGTGAGGAATTTCTGATATTTAGGGCTGTGGAGTTCGTCATGAGCCCACTGCTTTAGAGGAATGTATCTGCAAATAAATAGAATGAGCCAGCAGACTTGCTGGTGCTGGTATTGAAAGATGTTGAGTAAATAGGTTATAATATCCATAAGCAATGAAATCCTTTCATATTTCGTGTTTATTGGTGTCTGTTACTCACAGTATTCACAAAAAACAGGTAGGTTTACTTTACACTACCGTAGAATAATAGGAGAATACTATATGAATAATAATGTAATCGGTGACGATACAAATGATGTTGCTATAATTGGTATGGTGTGTCGTTTTCCAGGTGTAAATGATGTTGATGAATTTTGGGAAGTGATAAAAGATGGGGTGGAAGTAATCCACAGAGACAAAGAAGGCGTATCTTTAGAGTATGAGTCAGGAGACATGATTCATGTAAATACAGTTATGAACGATGCGGAAATGTTTGATGCGCCTTTCTTTGGCTTTACAGAAAAAGAAGCGGAAGTTACAGATCCCCAACACAGAATGTTTCTGGAGGGCTCCTGCGAGATCCTGGAAAAAGCGGGATATAATTCCCTGAATTATGAAGGCATGATAGGTATTTATGCAGGTGTCAGTACAAGTACGTATTTGATGAATAATATTTTGGGGCACCAGGATATTGTAAAATCTGTAGGCAGTCTTCAATTGATGATTGGCAATGATAAAGATCATATGACTTCAAAAGTAGCATATAAGCTGGACCTGAAAGGCCCTTGCGTCACGGTTCAATCGGCTTGCTCGACATCTTTAGTAGCAGTCCATATGGCAAGTGAGAGCCTGCTGAACGGACAGTGCGATATGGTTATCGCCGGAGGTATTACCATCAAATATCCTCAGGTGCCAGGGTATCATTACCAACAGGGAGGCTTGGTCTCAAATGATGGACATTTACGTCCTTTTGACAGTAATGCAGCCGGCACCGTATACAGCAATGGAATGGGTATTGTTCTGCTAAAGAGAATGGCCGATGCCGTGAGGGATAAAGATCAGATTTATGCTGTCATAAAAGGAACGGCGGTGGGCAATGATGGGACCGGCAGAGTAGGATATACCGCACCGGGAGTAGATGGTCAGGTAAGAGTAATGATCGAGGCACAAAGTGTAGCCGGAGTAAAACCCGAAGACATATCCTACATAGAAGCGCATGGGAGCGGTACACCATTAGGGGATGGGATTGAACTTGATGCAATGCATCGTGCTTTCCGGACTTACACCCAAAAGAATCAGTTTTGTGCCATCGGATCGGTCAAAGCCAATATTGGACATACCGAGATGGCATGTGGTGCAGCCAGTTTGATCAAGACAGCACTGGCATTAAAAAACAGACAAATACCACCCAGTATAAACTATGAGGAGCCGAATCCCAAATTGGATGTGGAGAATACTCCGTTCTATGTGAATACATTTTTGTGTGACTGGGATTCGGCTTCCCAATCCAGAATGGCCGGCGTGAGCTCGTTTGGTCTTGGAGGTACCAACTGTCATGTTATTTTAAAAGAAGCTCCGGAACAGGAAGAAGCACAGAGTGAGTTAGAAACTGAGCTTTTGTTAATATCAGCTAAAACCCAAAATGCGCTTAACAGCTATATTGCGAATATGAAAGAATATATACGGAATAATGCAGACATCAGTTTGAGCGATTTAGCGTATACGATGAAAGTAGGAAGAAAGCGTTTTGAATATAAATCATCTTTTGTTTTTCAAAATCACCAGGAGCTTTTAGAAAAACTCAGCAGTTATAACGATGGTGATATAGATTACGGGGATGATAAAAGGTGTAGTCCCATCTTCTTAAATGAAACTGGTATCCTATGGGAGGACATCAGAAAACTATATTATAGTGTAAAAGAATATCAGATTGTTTTTGATCCCATCAACAACTGGTTGAAGATAAGATACGGAAAAAATCTATTGGACGAAATGTGTGATAACAGCAGACTGTTTAGTTTTATTGCACATTATACGTGTGCAGTACTTTTACAACGGAATGGTGTCGTATATGAAGGTGCATATGTTCAGGGAGCAGGCGAGTATGTATACTTGTGCTTAACAGGCAAGATGGAATGGGAACAGGCAGTAAACCATATTTGGGAAAACAGTGATATTTTGACTGATGAAATATACAGATATTCAGGCAGCCTTAAAACCAGAAAACAAGGTCATAATATCCCGATTGGGAAAAGCGGTAACCAGTGTTATAACTTCCAAAAGCTGATGGCACATTTATGGCGGTGTAATGTGGAGATCGATTGGCGTAAATACTATAAAGAAAACGGACGAAGGAGAATTCTTGCGCCAACATATCCATTTGAGCATCAATTATACAAAATAGCTGCCGTTGAACCGCCAGGGACTAAGTTAGAAAATAGGAATAGCGTTGTTGAAGCGGATTCTGAAGCGGTTTTTTATTTTAGCAGGGACGATATTTCTTATGAATCGGTTCAGACCGTCCTGGTATCTATCTGGGAAAAGGCACTTGGACAGAAAATCACAGATAGGAATCTGACGTTTTTTGAACTGGGCGGACATTCCCTCCTGGCAACACAAGTATTATTTACCACATGTACGGTATTTAAAACGGAAATCCCATTGGAGAAATTCTTTGAGAGCCCGACTATTGCAAATTTCACAAAGGTTATTATTGATTATTTAATATCCAAAGAAAACAAATACGAACCGCTTGAGCAGCTGGAAATAGATTTAGAGCATAGATATGATCCCTTTCCGCTTACAGATATCCAAAAGGCATATTGGGTTGGCAGAAAAAATGATATGGAACTTGGAAACATATCAACCCATATGTATATAGAAAATGATCTGGCAGGTCTGGATATTGAAAAATTCAATCGGATATTTAACCAGCTTATAAAATATAATGAGATGCTGAGAGCTGTAATACTGCCGGATGGAACACAGAGAATCCTTGAGGAAACTCCGGAATATCAAATCGGCATATTTGATATGGCGGATTCAGATGATTTGAAGTTAAAAGAACATATAGATGCTGTTAGAAGAGAGATGTCCCATCAAATGATTGACTGTACGAAATGGCCGTTGTTTGATGTGCGGGCGACCTTAATGCCGGATAATGTCGCAAGAATTCATATCAGCATAGATCTGTTGATAGCAGATGCGTGGAGTCTGGAACTGCTGTTTAATCAGGTGGGAGTGCTATATGACAATCCGGATTACAAGTATGATGATCTGCAGTTATCTTTTAGAGATTATGTACTTTATTTAAAGAATATTGAAAATACACAAAATTATGAAAAATCAAAACAGTATTGGAAGAACCGGATTGAAGATCTGCCGGCAGGTCCGCAATTGCAGTTAGCAAAAAAGCCGGCGATGATCGAAAAACCGGAATTCTGCAGATTAACATCAGGAATTGATAAAGCACACTGGCGCAGTTTAAAGATGAAAGCTTCGCAATATGGAATCACAACAACGGTAATGCTGTTATCCGCATTTTCAGAAGTACTTTTGGCATGGAGTAAAAAACCACGTTTTACGTTGAATCTGACTTTGTTTAACAGATTGCCGGTTCATCCGCAGATCAATGACATTATGGGGGATTTCACGTCTCTTAACCTGTTAGAAATCAACTGTCAAAAAAGAGATTCTTTTATAAATAGGGCGAGACAGAATCAAATACAGCTTTTAAAGGACATTGACAATCGGTATTATAGCGGGATTAGTGTTTCAAGAGATTTAATGGCTAAGTACAAAGACCCTGAAAGGGCTATAATACCGGTGGTTTTCACAAGCCTTTTAAATCAGGTTGATGCAAATATGGAACAGGAAAATGCTTTTTTCAGTACAAGTGGGGCCGGTTTAAATGATGATCCATATAGTATTTCTCAAACACCACAAGTATGGCTGGATCACCAGGTGATAGAAAAGAACAATGAATTACACTTTAATTGGGATGTAGTAAAAGAACTTTTCGCGGATGGTATGATTGATGATATGATTGATGCGTATTGTAAGTTGCTGACAGGATTAGCAGAATCCGACGATTTATGGAGGGAAGTGGTACCGCTGGAATGTAAGAAGGTCAATGCGGTATATCGGACAAAATTAGACACGATTTTATCTAAACACCTTAATACATCAGCGGTTTCCGGTAAGATGCTTCATAGTGGTTTCCTGGAAACGGCACAACAAAAGGGTTCACATATTGCAATTGAAACAAGTACCAGGTCCATAACTTACGAGCAGTTAAACCGTTGCGCTGATGTAATAGCTGCAAACCTGATAAAAGCAGGAGGAGTAAAGAATAAATATGTCTGCATTATAATGGAGAAAGGCTGGGAAGAAGTTGCAGCGGCAATCGGAATATTAAAAGCACAGGGAACCTATATCCCTATCGATGCGAAGTGGCCGGAAGAGAGAATTAATAAGATCATTGAAATAGGAAACGTTGAGACCGTTATAGTAAGGACGGCCGGCGATACCATGAAGTTACCTCCGGGCGTACATATTCATGAGGTATCAGAAGAGATGTTATTCGGAAAAGCTGATCAAACCGAGGTGTTGAATGATCCGGGCAGTCTTGCATATGTGATATTTACGTCAGGCAGCACGGGGATTCCCAAGGGGGTTATGATAAGTCATGAATCGGCGGTTAATACAATTGAGGATATCAACAGTAGGTTCCAAATAACGGATAAAGATAAGATATTCGGAATATCATCTTTAAACTTTGATCTTTCTGTTTATGATGTTTTTGGAATTTTTGCAGCTGGCGGAACACTTGTGCTTCCGGATCCGGATAAGTTAAAGGATCCCTCTCATTGGGATGACATGATGAAAAAGACGGGCGTTACCATTTGGAATTCAGTACCTGCGCTAATGAGAATGTTCGTAGAATATCTGCAGTCCAAGGTACGGCATGATACACTTCGGTTAGTTATGATGAGTGGTGATTGGATACCTCTCGGATTACCGGATGATGTAAAAACACTGGGGGATAAAATAGATGTTATTAGTCTTGGAGGAGCGACGGAAGCATCTATTTGGTCCATTCTGTATCCGATTGAGACGATAAATAAAGAATGGAGCAGTATTCCGTATGGAATATCAATGGATAATCAAATTGTTTATGTTATGAACGAGAACCTTCAGGTCAACCCGGTAGGGGTAACCGGTGAAATTTGCATCGGTGGAATCGGAGTTGCAAAGGGATATCTGGGCGATGAAGAGAATACAAGGGTCAAGTTTGTCATTCATCCTGATACCGGAGAGCGGTTATATAAGACTGGTGATTATGGTAAGTATATGCCAGATGGCAACATAGAATTTTTAGGACGTCAGGATATGCAGGTGAAAATCAGCGGATATCGTATTGAACTGGGTGAAATTGAGAGTGTTATCCAGGAAAGTGAATATGTTAAGGATGCAGTTGTGGTCGTCGGAGGTGATGAGGCCAGGAGCAGGCATATAGATGCATATATCATTGCCGATACAAACAGATATTATGGTATTGAGGAACTGAATGAGGAGAGAATTATCACCGACAAAATACAGCGGATGACATTCAAATTAGAAGAACCGGCCATACGTCGTTTCGAAGATAATAAAAAGATTCAGCTTGAGCAGTCATCGGTGTACCAAAAAGACTATTTTAAAAGACGAAGTTTTCGCTATTTTACAGATGAACAAATACCTTTTAGTGACTTTGCCCATCTGCTGAGTTGTATGGTACAGGATAAAATAGGGGGGATGCCTTTCCCCAAATATTTATATGCGTCAGCGGGCGGATTATATCCCGTGCAGGTGTATATCCATATTGCGAATGATAGGATTGAGGGAATTCCCGGGGCCGTTTATTACTACAATCCCAAAGAGCATTGTCTGGTGAAGGTGTCGGATCAGAATATTTCCGACAGGAAAATTCATACAAGTGTGAATCATATGATGCTGGATACCGCTGCATTTAGCATATACCTGATCGGCGACTTAAATGCAATTAAGCCAATGTATGGTAAGGCCAAGAGCATAGAATATATGTTGATTGAATCGGGATTAATGACGCAGCTTCTGGAAAGCGAAGCTTATAAATATGAAATTGGTTTATGCCAAATTGGTAAAGTAAATTCCGATATTATAAAGAGTGAGCTGCAGCTTGATGAAAATTCTATATTTTTACACTGCTTGTTAGGCGGCCGGATTAGTCAGCATCAATTAACCAAAGAAGGTTTTATTGAAGAGGGTAATGGATATGAAAATACCAGTGAAAACAATGAAGATGCAGAACCGCAAATGGCAATTGAGGAAGTGGTTCAGGGTTATCTGAAAGAAAAACTGCCATCTTATATGGTTCCGGCCAATATTGTTACATTGAATGAATTTCCGTTAAGCCAGAATGGAAAGGTTGATAAGAAAGCTTTGATCGCACTTGGAAAAAGTAAGCTGAGTCAAAAAGGGAAGGCTGATTTAGTATTACCGAATAACAAAATCGAAAAGAAGTTAATGAATATTTGGAAGGGAATATTCTCCGATCGGGAGTTTGGTATTCGTGATAATTTTTTCGACTTGGGAGGAGATTCAATAGCTATGGTTGCTGTGTTTAATCAAATTGAGAGAGAAATTACTGATAAACTGACTATTATTGATTTATTCAGTTTTCCAACCATTGAGTCGTTAAGCGGACTTATTGACCAGATTGGTCTATCGGCAGACGATGAGACTGAAAAGAATATGAATATTTAGGAGGAAGGTGGAAAGAATTATGAACGTATACTACAAAAAAGCCACAGAGTTGTTAGAATTGTTAAATAATGGGGGAGTGACTTCCGAAGAATTAGTAAAATATTATTTTAGCAGGATCAAAACATTAGATAAGGCAGTGAATGCCGTTGTCCACTCGAATGAGCAAGAAGCAATAATAAAAGCGCGTAAAGCAGATGAGGACCGGCGTAATGGAGTTATATATGGTCCACTTCATGGTTTACCCTGTACCGTAAAAGACTGTTTTCATGTGAAGGGCATGTTGACCACATCCGGTGCCCGGCATTTGGTGAACAATATGGCCAGTGATAATGCACCAAGCATAAGCAAGTTATGTGAAGCCGGAGTCATTATTATGGGTAAGACGAATGTACCGACCCTCACCATCGACTGGCAGACGTACAACGATGTTTATGGTACTACCAATAATCCATGGAATACCAATCTTACACCGGGAGGGTCATCAGGCGGCAGTGCCGCTGCCGTGGCTGCGGATTTTTCGCCGGTAGAATTTGGAAGTGATCTATGTGGCTGTTTAAGAATACCTGCTCACTTTACGGGAATATATTCCCATCGCTGCAGTTTGGGGTTTCTATCTGTGAGAGGACACGTTCCGGGTAATGAACCGGACGACCCTTCAGAGCTTGATTTGTCTTCAGCAGGGCCTATGGCCAGGTGCGCCGCCGATTTACGCCTTATGGTTAGTGCGCTTTATGATCCTTGGGTTATCCCGGAGAGAACCCCCGATTTCAATAAAAGCAGAATGAAAGATAAAAGTAAGATAAAGATTCGTGCATGGCTTATGGAGCCCGGTCATGATATCGATGATGTAATAGCAAAAAAATATAAACAATTTACTGAAACGCTGTCGAAGGATCCGAGATATGAAATCGATTATGGCACACCGAGTGGGCTTCCAATAGACAAAATTATCGAGTTGTGTTCGAAATTAAGCGGTCGTTTAGTAGGATCTAACTTTAACGCCAGGCAGAGAATGACGGCTGCAATAATATCTTTAGGCTATAAGCTGGGAAATTCGGTTAACATTAAAAACGTTGATGGAATGGACTCTTATTATAAGGGAATGGAACAAAAACCGAAAGAGCAAATTGAGACTGACCGATTACGCTCGGAGTTCAACACCAGGATGTCAGAGTTTTTTGAAGAATATGATGTCTTGTTGACTCCTATCACTCCGGTTCTTGCCTTTGAACACATGCATCAGCCCTTTTTAGGAAGACAGCTATGTGTTAATGGAAAATCCGTTAAATATAATGAGCTTGTAGCATGGAATGCACTGTCTACGGTACTTGGTCTTCCTTCTACAGTTATTCCTTTAAATAACGAGGCGAAGGATTTGCCATGTGGCATACAGATAATATCCTCACATTTTAGTGATGATATTACAATCGATTTTGCTGAGATGGTTGAGCCGATGACCGGTGGATTTCAAATTCCAAATGGTTATTAATAAGTAAGAACTAAAAATTACGTAAAAATGAAAGTGAGGTTTTTCAGATGAAAGAGTATTCAAGCAAACAAGAGCTGATAAGTGAAATTAAAAAACATGCGGCGGTATTTATTGCTGAGTTTAACACGGTGGATAATCAGACAAAAGATTTGATGATGGAAGGTGTGGATAGAACGCCGGCACAGATGATAGCTTATCAACTGGGCTGGATGAAGCTAATACTATTTTGGGAAAGTGAAGAGCAAAAAGGCAACGTAGTTATCACGCCGACTCCTGAATATAAGTGGAATAATCTGGGAGGACTATACGAAAGTTTTTATAAAACATATGAGAGTTATACTCTTAGGGAGTTGATTGATAACTTTATTGATTATGTTGACCAGGTAGCCGCTTTAGTAGAAGGGTATTCCGATGAAGAATTATTTAATCCGGGTGGTCGGAAATGGGCTGTCACGACAGCCAATTGGCCTATTTGGAAATGGATACACATCAATACGATAGCACCATTTAAATCATTTAGAACTAAAATACGTAAATGGAATAAAGTGAAACGAGGTTAAATATGGATTTTACAATTACGAAAGCGCAAAAAGAGTTGAAACGGGAAGTTATTCATTTTGCATGTGAGGAATTGAAAAATCTTAATGACTCTGAATTTGATAAGAGTTATTGGATAAAATGTGCGGAATTTGGCTTGCTTGGAATGAGCATTCCGGAGACATATAATGGATTGGGACTGGATTATTTGACTACTGCGATTATGTTAGAAGCATTAGGTTATTCATGTAATGATAGTGGATTTATATTTACGATCACAAATCACCTTTGGGCTTGCCAGCAGACAATTGCTGAATTTGGCTCCATTGCCTCAAAGAAAATGTACTTACCGGATCTCATATCTGGTAAGTATGTTGGTTGCTTTGCGATTACAGAAGCTGATTCGGGCTCTGATGTTTTTAATATGAATACAAAAGCGCAGGAAATGGATGAGTATTTCTTACTAAATGGTAATAAAATGTTTATCTCTAATGCACCTGTCGCTGATATCTTCGTAGTTATCGCGAAAACCATAGATTCAAATAGTGTAGAAGGTTTTACTGCTTTTATTGTAGAAAAAGAAATGCAGGGAGTACATATTGGTAAAGTAATTGAAAAAATGGGTCTGAAGGCATGTCCTATGGGTGAAATATCTTTTGAAAATTGCAAAATCCCCAAAGATAATGTCCTTTTGAGTGTAAACAAGGGGGAGCATGTAGCAAACTGGGCGCTACGGATGGAACGGGTATTTGAATTTGCCAGTCATATAGGCGCAATGGAAAGACAAATGGAAATGTGTGTTAATTATGCCAATGAAAGAAGGCAGTTTGGAGAGCCTATCAAAAATAATCAATCTGTCACGAATCCAATTGCGGACATGAAAGTTAGTATTGAGCTTGCCAGGACATATTTATATAAGATTGCATGGATGTTGGATAATAAGAAAAACGTATTTTTAGAATCCTCAATACTTAAATTGTTTGTAAGTGAGAATTATGTAAAAACATGTATGGATGCGTTGCATATACATGGTGCTTACGGGTATACAAAAGAGTATGGATACGAGTCAGAGCTAAGAAATTCCATTGCCTCAACAATCTATTCCGGAACTTCAGAAATGCAACGCAATATTATTTTTAAGTTATTGGATACTTAAGGAGTTATTGATGAATATAGTTATTTGTATAAAACCGATAAAGGCGAGTTTGTTAAATAAAAGCTCCATTAGAGAGTATGTGATAAACTATTTTGATTTATATGCCCTGCAGGAAATCAATAGATATAAGCTTGAGGGTCATATTACTGTTACAGGTGTAATCATGGGAAGAGTGGACTGTAGAATGATGGCTGAAATCAAGTATCTTGGAGTGGATGAAATTATCTTAATCTGTGACCCATGTTATGCCGGATCTGATACATATGCAACAACTTATGTGCTTTGTAATGCAATTTCTAAAATAAATAACGTTGATTGGATTGTGTGTGGTGATCATAGCATGGATGGAGAAACGGGACATGTTGGTCCTTCTATTGCAAGACGATTGGATTTACCATATATTTCAGGAGTTATGTCAATAAAAGTGGAGGATGAGACGCTAAATGTTTCGATCCATACTAATGGTAAAGAGCAGTTATATAGACTAAATGAGAAGAGTGTTTTATCATTTGGCGAGTTTTCGCTAAAGGATATCGTATTACCACTTAAAGCAGTAAGAAGGATAAACACAGTAGAGTACAAATTGCTTACCAATGAGGATTTACGGTTAGACATTTCACAGTGTGGTCTTGAAGGGTCGAAGACAAAGGTAGTGCGAACCAGAAAAATTGAGCACTCGCCGGATAAAGAAAATTACATAGTAAACGTTAATGATTTGGATAATTACAGCAATGCTGTTTCCATTCTGAAAGGGGAATATAATCATGAACCTGTATTTACCTGATTTAGCAGTCTTAGTGTTTCTTGACCTTCATAAAGACAGAAGCTATAATAATCAAATCTTAAGTTTAGCAAAGCGGATTGTGAGAGGGACAGACAAAAAAGTCATAGCTGTGACAGTGAATTATTCTGATACGGAACAGCGTGGGTACGATAGGTTTGGATTGGATTATCTTGTTAATTTAAAAGGCTATTGTGTTGATGCTTGTGTCAAGATTGCGCGCCAAATTAAGCCGTACTTATTAATGGCTTGTTGTGACCGTGATAATAAAGCAATGCTGGCACAGATTGCAACAGATATTGGAAGCGGACTGGTTGCAGATTGTATTGAAATTCGCAGTGAGCATGATAAAATGATTTTTTCAAGGGCTGCGATTAATGATTCCGTAATTGCGGATATTGAATGTGTAAATGCGGAATTTATGGCATGTACGGTAAAGAAAGACTGTTTCTTAAGTGAGGAATGTGGAGGCAACACGGAATATATTGAATATGCTGGCGAGTTTAAGCAGGATATCGGCAATCCATCATTCACACTGATATCAGAAAAGATGTTGGATACTGATATGAATCAATGTATCTCGTCTAAAGTGATAATAGGAGTTGGCAGAGGTGCAGTAAAGAACTTGGATAAAATCAAGATATTTGCCAACAGGATTCATGCGGATATAGGAACAACCCGTGCGCTTGTTGATAAGGGAATTATGGACAGGAAACAGCAAATTGGCCAGTCAGGAAGTATAATTGGTGCGGATGTCTATCTGGCACTTGGCATTTCAGGAGCATCACAACATCAGGTGGGACTATCAAAGGTTAAAATGATTATTGCTGTCAATATTGATAAAGACGCTCCAATTTGCCGGTTTGCAAACGTTATTTTCCATGAAAGCGTTGAGGATTTTATGACCAAAATTAGCCGTCTTACAATTTGAAAAAATGCAGGAGGACAGATTATCGTATAATACTACGGAACAAAGTATTCATATGATTGACAGGGATTTAAAGAATGAATATCAGATTTCAGCTGCAACATGTGAACAGCCGAAGCTAAAGCTGGAAATAATTTTCTTAACCGGGGCAACTGGCTATTCAGGTGCTCATGTGCTGCACGGTCTTTTACAATCGACAGATTGTAAAGTAAGAAACTGGGAAATATGACTGCAGTAAATTCAGGCCAGATCAATTCCGCTCCGGGATCTATCGGAGCTCTGGTATGGACCTATTAGTCGGAATTGGGTAATTCTCCGGAGGCTGGCGATATCCTTTACAATGGCTGGCGGCATCGGTCAGGTGAGTCAGGCCTAAATTTATTTGGTACGTTGCAGTTATTATCAGCTGATGTTGTTACTGATCCGGTCTTTGGACTCTTTGGTTATGGCTGCGAGGTCGGGCAAAGTGGCGGTCAATATCAGGTAATACCACTGGATGGTTGAGTCAAATCTAGGTTTAAAGGCTTTCATGAAAAGATGAGGAGAAGCCGCACGCCAGAAAAACGCATGTGTTTCCCGATAGATTAAGCATAGACTTTCAGAGCTCCGATCAGATCTGCGAGTAATGGTTGTGGGCATCCGGCGGCAATGTCGATGGATATCTCCCCATTGCGGATGGTCATCGGCGCGCATGTTATCATCGGATCATTAGGAATTGGAACCTCTACAAAGCGTGTTTCTGATATGGGTAGTAGAGATGCTTCTTTAAATTTTTTGATCCAGTAGCTAAGAAGGTGCTTCTTGATATTTTGCCTCCGGCACCATTCTGCTTGACTTAGACCGTTAGCTTGAAAATCACAAACCCGCTCTTTCCACAAGGCGCGTTTGGCATCAAGGTCTTTATTTGACTTCATTTCTTTGTACCTCCAATCTTAGATTCAGTGTACATGATTTATGATGTCATACCAAGGTATAGATGATTACATACTTACGAATAAACTCAAGCCTTATGACTATTTCGAACATCTCCTTACGGAGATTCCGAAGAATCTGGAAGATACTTCCAGGAGCTTCGTGGAAGATTTGCTCCCATGGTCGGATAACTTACCGGCGAACTACTGGAAATAAAGTCGATTTATAAATAGTGCCGCTTTTAACGGAGTATTTATGTCGGGGTACCGACTATGGAGCATTTACATAATAAATGTATTAACACTTCCACTTGATAAAACGCGTAATTAACGTAAAAAAATATTATAGATATCTGAAATGAGCATTCTAATTAAAAACGAGCCGTTGCCGCAACTCTTATCATACAGCAACTCAAGTACATTAGATAGTGCCCCACTTTTTCGTTCATTGTGGCAACGAAAAGCCGGAGGGATTAGAATCTGCAAATCTTACTTATACTCAGTATTATCTGCCGGATCCAAGCCGCAGTGCATTTTCTTTTCTTAAATGTACATATGTACTTTCCATATTCTTTCAGAACATGATAATAAATATATCGGACTATACTAGGTAATTGCTGCACGTCCTATTTCTTTGGTAACGCCATGATATTTCATAGAAAGAGAAGGATTGTTGGGGCAGGTAGGGTAACCGTATTCGTTGTAGCCAACTTTCTTGAGAGTACTTTGGTTTCTGGGATTGTAAGGAATCATAGCTTTGGTAAACGGAAAGCCAAGCATAAGAGAACCATAAATCTCAGCAGAATCAAAAGCGGAGTCGCCCAGGAAGATGTCGGGATAAAAATCCGGGTGTAGGGTGAAAAATCGTTAAGCCCAAAGTGTTGCGAAAGGATCTGGAAAACCATTAAATCAAAGGTTGCGACGTATAACAAACGCCTATCGGACTATACACGAAGGAGAAATACGCAAACATGCTTAATCTGTATCATTTAGAACTAGATAGTTCTACTTTTAATTCCACAGCCAAGAAATTATTACACTATGTTTCAGATGCAAGAAAAGAGAAAATTTTAAGATATAAATTTGATAAGGATCGACTACTTTCCTTATATGGAATATTACTTATTAGCTTTGCTCTTGATGATTCTTTCGATGTCAATATTATTCCTCTCGAGTTACAAACCACTCATTATGGCAAACCCTACCTCGAATACTTAGATTACTGTAAATTTAATCTCTCCCATACCAAGGGATATGTCACTTGTTGCACATCTTCAGTATCAGATGTAGGTGTTGATGTAGAAAATTTGCTCCTCCTTATGGTATTATGAAAAACACTTTTTCTGAGTCCGAGATAAATTATGTGGAATCCATAGACGAAAACCTTAAAGACAGAGCCTTTTTTGAGATTTGGACTATAAAGGAAGCTTACTTAAAAATGCTTGGAACCGGAATCATTGATCATCTTAATGCTATAGATACCTTAGCTCTTCCCGCTGTGTACTTTAACACCTATTGCCGAAACAACTATATGATTACAAGTTGCTCAAACCTTTCAGAAGATATTAGACATCACATTCTCACCGAAAAAGATATATACGATTTCTATAATGATCGACAGGACATATAATTGTAGATTACGCAAGCGTTAAACCATGCACCCAAAATAAACAAACGCCGCTTTCTCACCATCGGCAAAGGTCACGTGTTCAAATCGCACATCCGTTTTTTCCGATGCATTTCTATCCGTCCCCATTGTTACGCCATCCCCTTCATGAGCCGTCATATTCTTATCTCCTTATCTTGCGGTGATAGGAAACCTTACCGTTGTTCATAAACCGCAGGCTGTCCGCTGTTTGGCAGACCAGTTCCTTATCATGTGTGATTAATATAATGCACTTACCCTGCCCGGCCAATCTTTTCAACAAATCCGCGTAAGCATACAATAGTCGTACCTATTGAAATCATTTCTTTCAGCTGTATCATGTACTGATTCCAATAATAACATTTTTGCCAGGGATACACCTCTTTGATTGATGCAATCCAGTCGTTTATAGTTTCGTCCGAATAATTGCTACCATTATGAAACAGATATTCAGCAAATGCATTGTAGCATTCATCAAAAGAAGCGCGACTACTTGAACAGATCTGCTTCTCTCCTAGAAAAGGATTTCTATTAATTGTGTGGATAAAAATAGTATGAGGAGAAACCCGTGGCAATGTAAATGTACCATGCTTCAAGATAATAGCTGGTACATTTATTTCGGCAGAGGGCACTGGAGCTGGTAATTGAATAAATGTTCCGGATGATTCCTGCAAGCCATCAAACACTTCCTTGCGAACACGGCGCTGCCAATAATAAAAAGTCTTTATATTGACTTTGTTTTGTTCGCACCATGCCTTAACTGTCATGCCGCTACTACGGCATTCTTTGATGATCGGTGTCAATTGTGCTAAACGCATCTGATAAGTTGTTTTATCCATAGTTTAATATTTCCAAAAAAACTTAATGTTAGTATTTATTATCTCAAAAAAACTAGCTAGTTTCGAGGTTCGTATGGTTTTCCGTTTACGTTTAAATCCCATAAATGTACAAAACAACCGTTTTTTGTCATAAAGTCCATAAACGGACGACAATTGCATTGAATATTTGTTAGAATATCATATAAATTGACCTTAAAAGGACGGTGAGAGAATGAACGTACAACAAGCAGTTATTATTAGGATTGAAGATTTGATTAGAATGAATAAAATGACAGTAAATGAACTAGCAATGATTTCGGCGGTGCCACCGTCCACACTAAAAAATATACTATATGGTAATAGTAAAAATGTTGGTGTCATCACTATAGCAAAGCTTTGTGATGGATTTAATATTACAATTAGAGAGTTTTTCTCAGTACTGTTATTTAAGGAACTAGATCAGGAAGTCTTTTAAGTCATATGATTTAATTGGCAGAGAAACAGTCAGGGGCGAATATTATGTTTAAAATAGCAATATGCGATGATGATAAAAGATACCGCCAGCTGTTAAAGGATGTACTGGAAAAGTATAACATTGAGAAGGTACTATTTGAATTTGAAAATGGTGAGAGTTTGCTTGAAAGCTTATGGCAATGTTTTGACTTGATCTTTCTCGAGATTCAGATGGATGGTATTAACGGAAACGAAACAGCAAGAATACTAAGAGAAGTAGAGCAGAGTGCAGTCCTTGTTTTTTGTACAAATTATCAGTCACCTACACCAGACACAATAAAAGTGCGGCCGTTCAGATATATAATGAAAGATTTATATAACAAAAATTTATTGGGAGAAATGCCCGCAATTATTAATGAAACAAAAATGCAGTCAAGGGGAAAATATTTGAATTTACACAGTGATGGAGAAGTGACAAGAATTCAGGTCAAAAATATTTTGTACATTTCAGTGACGCGAAAAGGAGCGATTGTACACATATTAACCGGTAATGGAGAAAAAAAATTTTATACAAAGGAGCCGTTAAAATTAATTTTTGAAAAGGTGAAAGACGAGGGATTTTCATATGCTCACAACAGCTATATTGTAAATATGGCAAATATTCAACACATAGAAAAAAGTGTTATCTGGATGGAGGGAGGAGAGGTCTTAACAATATCTCGTTCAAAGAAGAAGTTGTTCGATGATTCCTTTTCCGCTTTTCTGGAAATGGGTTTTAGACGAAATGAGAGAAATTGAAGCCATTATCAATATTATAATTGGAATATTCCATGTACATATGTATATGGGTCTCTGTGGAGAGATTTTTGAGCCAAGAGAATGCATTTCAATACTAAAATACGTACAAAAATTTATTTTGGTATCTGGAGCTCTATTAATAAATCATTTCGATAATACTATAGCCCGTTTGGTGCTATACCCACTTTTGTATATTAATTTTAGCTTTAGTTATTATTTAGGTTCCAAAATAAAAAAAGTAAGTATTTCATATTGTTTTTATCTTCTTGGAATAATCCCGGAGTTTCTGTTTGCAGTTTTACTGAAAGTATCTAGTCGTGACTTAATAAACACAATTCATACTAATATGTTTCAGTTTGTTATAAGCCGGCTCATTATGAATATAATGACATTTGTCGTTATAAAAATAGTGAAGGGTGTTTTGCAGAAGAAACAATATGGTGACATTCCGAACTACACATTAAAATCACTTCTGGTGTTGCCTTTAGCTACGATAGGAATGATGTCAAGTATCTTTTACACAGATATTCATATGACAAATCAAAACAAAGAGATACTAACGGTAGGAGTATTAATGATGTTGCTGGCAAATGTATTTGTATTTCGGCTATTTGATCGTTTGACTACACTTACAGAGGAAAGCAGAAAGTTTAGCTTGCTGCAAAACAAAAATGAATTAATGATCAAAAACTATGAAATGGCCGATCAAATTAATCAGCAGAACAGAATGATTCTTCATGATATCAACAAATATATAAGAACTGCTGTGGTTTTGCTACAAGCAGGGGATTATGATGAGGTCATCAGCATATTTGAAAAATTAGATATAAAAATCCATACGTCAAGGACAGAAAGAATATGTGAACATAAAATGTTGAATGCGCTATTGATAGAAAAATATCAAAATGCCAAGGAGAAGTCCATAAGTTTTCAGTGCAAAATTGAGGACAATGTTGACATTTCGTTTATAGATGATGTTGATATTATAACTATAATGGCAAATCTCCTAGATAATGCAATTGAGGCTGCGCTACATATGACGGAAAGATTCATTAATGTTAATCTATTTGCTGGAACAAATCTACATTTCGTTGTGATAAAGGTTTCGAATAATTTTCATCACCCACTAACACATATAGGATCAGGATTTTTAAGTACTAAAGTTAATAAAAAAGAGCATGGAATAGGACTTTTAGCAGTTACAGGTGGATATCATGCAGCAAGCATTGGCAAATGTATTAAAACTGCTATATTATCGGGTAAAAGAGAAATCTTTGTTAAAAAATTAAGAAAGAAATAGTAAAAATTTTTTAAAAAAATAGGATAACAGGTCTGTGTTCTAAAAAGCCTTCCGGTTTGTAAGGTTTCAATCTTGCTTAAGACATTCCAGATAGCGGTCAGGAGCATCTTGCAGACAGCGTTGGAAACAGTAAGGCAGTTTTGTTCCCTTTTTGTGGTTTGGTATATTTCGGATGAGCAAGGGTGCAAAAGTATTTGCAGGTCTGGCAGGGACTGACCATCCGGCGAAATCGAGTCAACTTCGGAAGAGATAAGTTTATGGGCTACTTATTTGCGCCGCTCACCTCCTCGGGTTCTGTGGTATGCTAGCGACCTACAAGAGCAGAATAACACAAAAAGAAAAGGGAGAGATTTGGAATGTTGCATAACCCCATCGGTGCATTTTTCAGAAAGGTGGATTATACTTATGAGAAAAAAAATATTAGAAAGAGCCATAAGGATATTCAAAAGAGAAAAAAAATACATAACGATTAAAAAAATTAGTTTACAGAAAAGTGTGACGAAAAAGAATGAAGAATAAATGGATTCAGTATGAACATGAGCATTAAAAGGTTAAGAAACGCATGTTTTGCTTTCCTGATGCTGGTGGAGGTGTGCTTTTCTACTCGCGGTGGTTTAAGCATCTGCTGGAAGATATCGGCGTTTACCCAATCCAATTACCGGGACGAGAACGAAGATTTTGTTGTAATGCGAACAACTTCCGGGATGTTTTCTCAATGTTAGCCGCTGAGTTAGTCTGACCATCGTAACAAGTTTTCTATGTCTGCGGGCTCATTTTGGTAGCCCGACATATATGTTAATATCGTTTCCAGAGAGACTGATTAAGTATATCATGGATCCCCCTGGGTGATCGTATTGATATCGTGAAGGTCGCAGATGACCTGGGTACACAGAGTTCTTTTCTCCTTTCGCCGACAACCTACCGTGAGCGTATCAAACCGTTTCAGGCGGAATTATACAAATATATTAAAGATAATTGGCAAAAACCAATCCTTTTGCACTCCTCTGGTGCGATTCGCCCAATCATTGGTGATTTAATTGAGATTGGCGTTGATGCAATTAATTCGGTGCAGATATCTGCCACAGGAATGGTTCTGACAGAATTAAAATCAGAATTTGATGAAAAAATCACTTTCTGGGTAGGTGGATGCGATACGCAGCAGGTGCTGAACATGGAACAATGGAGGATGTAAGGAAAGTGGTTGAAAAAAACCTGAGAGCTTTTAAGCCGGGCGGCGGCTACGTATTCTGCCAGGTTCACAATATTCAGCCGGGTGTACCATATGACAATCTCATTGCGATGTATGATACATATAATAATCTTGCAAGTATTAATTCAGGACGAGATGAATGATAATGGAACAATGATTCAACAGGTGATGATAGCACCTAAAAAAATCGAATTTAAAAGTATTGCGATTCTGACTCCCGGATGAGTATTCCGACGGAAAAGGCTCTTCCGTGATTATCCGTTTTGGTCTTTTCAGATATCTTTATAAATGTTAAAATAAAAGAACCAAACATAAGAAAGAAGCTGAGCAAAATGGAAGCAAGCATACTGTTATTAGATGATTATTTTCCCCAGAAGGAATTAAAAATAACTGAAGTTATTAACACAGACGCAATATTAATCCGGTTGAAGTCTGTTACCAAATACTGTGGATGTCCCCGTTGCCATAAAAAATTGGAACATTACCATGGCACTTATGTGCGTAAGGTACAAGACTTGCCTATCTTAGGAAAAAGTGTCCAGCTACAGATTACAGCCAATGTCATGAGTTGCCCGACAAATGGGCCATTTGAACCTTGAAAATTTAATACATTATCATCAACATGTAGTATAAAAGGGACATCATTTGAAAAGGAGCTAAATACTATGTCTTTTGCTACCAACTCATCCCAGCAGGTCAGCCTCTTTGATGTTACATCAATTTTAACTGACCGTGAAAAGAAAATGTTAGATAAATCATGGGCCAGATACTTTGCCGAGAAGATTTTTCCATCTATCAATGAGCTACCGTTTCGAGTGCTTTATAGTGAACGTCCTTCACGTCGTAATACACCAGTCAATGTTATTATTGGTGCTCTTATTTTGAAAGAAATATTTGGTCTTGCTGATGAGGAAATAGTCGAAACACTTCCTTTTGATATCCGCTTCCAGTATGCACTTCATACTACCAATTTTGATGAACAGCCTTTAAATGACAGGACTTTGGGGCGTTTTCGTGCCCGATGCAATGCTTACGAAGAGAGTACTGGAGTTGATCTTATTCATAATTGCATCACAAGCCTTTCCGCGGAAATAGCTCAAATGATGAGCCTGAATTCCGGTATGTGTCGTATGGATTCATTGATGGTGGCTTCCAATATAAAGAGGATGAGCCGTTTGGAATTACTCTATACCTGCGTTGCTAATCTATGCAAGCTTATGCGTAGGCGAGAAGATTCAAGTTTTCTGGAAAGCTTGAAGCACTACTTGGAAGATAGTGATCATAACATGGTACTTTATCATAACCGTAGTGAAGATACAGCCGGAAACATCAAACAGGTGCTCGATGATGCAGCGGTTTTAAAGGCGGCTTGTGACGATGCTTATGATGAAACCAGCGAATATCAGTTGCTTATTCGTGTTATCAGCGAACAGACAGAGACAAGCGATGATGGAACTCTTAGCCTTAAAACCACAGCTTCCGATATGAATTCTTCCATTTTATAGAATCCTGCTGATCCAGATGCTACCTATTGCAAGAAAGCCGGTACCGAACATCGAGGATATATCGCAAATGTAGTGGAGCTTGCAGATGATGGTGCAAGCATAACCGTTGATTATCAGTTCGAATAAAACAAATACAGCGACAGCCAGTTTCTGAAAGACTATATTGACCGTCAGGCTGAAGAAGGTGATACCGCAATTCTTGTCACCAATGGAGGTTATTGTGGTAACGATAATGCAAAGCTTGCTGCTGATAAGAGCATACGGCTTGTGACCACAGATCTCAAGGACGTTAGTGATCTTTGGGCCGATTTTGAGTTTTCCAAAGACGGAACGGAACTCACTAAATGTGCTGGAGGATTCACCCCCAAGAGCAGTGTATATGATAAAAACACACAAAAATGTAAAGCATCATTCCCAATAAAAGTCTGCCAGAGCTGCCCACACTTCAACCAATGCAGACCGAAGCTGTAATGCGTTTGATCGTAACCGCCTCCCTTCTCATATAGGATACTTTGATTGTATCATGAAAATAGAGGATGTGGAAGAACAGAAAGCTAAGCAGGAGAACGACAGCCATGCTTTCGCATCGTCTTTTCATATAATTCGTGCAAAGGAACTGGTTTGTGGTTAAAATATAATTCCAGAAAGAGCATCGTATTGCCACAGTTAGAACATTTCAGTGGATCATATCCAAAGGAGTGCAGGATAGAATCCCGCCAGCGGTTAAAAGAGAGATATATTTTGTCTTTTCCTTTTGCAATAGCCCTTCGGAGAAGTTGGTCAGATTGACGATGTCTGCCATAAATCCCATAGTAACGTATCATTTTAAAGTGTTTTTCAGGGATGTGTTGTGTCAAGCGGGCGATGAAATCAAGGGCAGGAATGGTTTCGGTCATGAGTTTTCCATCTTCATGGCGGTTGTAATGGAATGTGACGGAGTCACCATCATAAGAATCAATTCGTGAAGTAGCAATGACGGGTCTGCCAAGATAACGACCAATATATTTGATTACGTTGGAGGGATTACATTTGTTTGGTTTGGCACGGACGTAAAAGCCATTTTTGTGATTCGAATAAATGGAGGATTTCACCTTTTTGAAGGAGTTCCCAAGTTTAGAATGAAGTTCATTAAGGAGTGCAGTCTGAAAAGAGTCCCGTAAAAACCTGTAGTTAAAATGTTTTTTGTGTCGCCAAAGAAGACTTTTGCCAACGTCACCTTCAGAAATGAGGCAATGTAAATAATGTATAGCTTTACATTATTTTTAAGGGAACAACCAAAGGCAGGTCAGATAAGAAGGCGAGTTTTTCTCGCCGCCTTATCTGACTTGCTTTTGGTTTTGCCGAATTGAACAAAGTCCCGGATGTATGGGGATTTATTTTATTTTCTTCCCATAAGATTTCCCGATAAATAGTCGGTTTTTTGCTATGCTCACGGTACGATGTTCCGTTCTGGGCTAATTTGGCATACAGGAATAAGCCTGTGCCAACAGACTTTTAAAAAATATTCAGTTCCCGGTCATTATAAAACGCGTATCAGATTTCTCAGCGTGTAGGGCACCTGTCGGCTCCGGAGTGGTCCGCCACAGCAGGAGCAAATACTGACGTCAATGCCATACAACTCCTTCAAGATACCGCTGCTGTCTAAACATTTCAACCGCGACAGGTAGGTCTTGCATCCGATCAGATTCCGACATAGCGTAATACGGGTTTTCTTATTCCGGTTGCTCCAAAGTCCATAATGGCGTATTTTTACAAATCTTATAGGAAGTACATGCATCAGGTACCGACGGATAAATTCTACCCCTGTGACAGTAACTTCTTTCCAAGTGCCACGCTTCTTGGAGTCTTTTACTTTAAAAGTGACATTCCTGTCATCCTTGGACAGTATGCGGCTGTTGCTGATTGCAATCCGGTGGGTATACCTGCCGATGTACTCCAGCACGGATTCAGCGCCGGCAAAAGATTCCTTGCAGTAAACAACCCAATTTTTCTTATAACAGGTATTAAGAAGCTCCTGATATTCATAGTAGTTCTGGTATTTTTTTGCCTGTCCAGCGTATACAAGGTGGTTGAATCCCCTGAGCTCTTTCAGGCCTGCCAGGAATTTCCCACGGAACACCGGTGAGATCACTTCCACCGGCAGAAAAAAATCGTTCCCCTTTTCACGCCAGCAACAGTCATCACCAAGACCGCCACCTAAAATCAGTAGATGCAGGTGGGGATGGTATCTCATGTCAGATGGCCAAGTATGTAAAATGCTGATAAACCCCGGTTTTAAACCAAGATATTTGGAGTCCGATGCCAGCTCTAGTACCGTTTCAGAAGCTGACCGGAACAGGAGTCCGTAAAGCTCCTTCTGATTACAGTAAATAATAGGATTTAATTCATGGGGCAGGGTGGCAACCAGATGGTAATAAGGTGCATCCAGCAGATCTTCACGCTGGGGCATCCAGCCATTTTACTTTTGGAAGTTCCTGGCACATGGGACATCCCCTGTCACGACAGGAGTTATTGTGGAACAAGACATGGCCACAGCTGTCACACGTAGATACATTAAACCCGTAGACCCCTGTCTTGTAGTTCATGATGTGGAATGCGGTCTTTGTCTGCTTTGGTGAAGGAGTGTAAGCTTTCAGATAATCCGGGTAAAACTGGTGAAATACCTCTTGTATGGTTATATCATTCATTATTCCCGTCCTCCATCATGGTATCAAACGGGCTTCTGATCCCCATCAGTGCCTTGGAAGTCATTTGCAAGTAATGCTTATGACAAGCTTGTCATAAAATTTATTCAAAAACGAGTGTTAAGATGAAAAGAAAAGCAATAGAAAAACTCGTCGGCCAGAAGACACCTTTACCAGAAACAGACACTGTAACAAAACCAAAAGACCGGCTTGACGATAAGAACCTCCTGACCTGGCTGAATTCTCTGGGGCATTGAATTATGTAAAGGGAAGTAGATTGAAAAGGCCGTATTTATCAGAAACAGCCTACTTCACTTGTCATAATATCCTGCTTGTCATTATGGATATGTGGGTTCCATTTCAAATCTCTGCCATAGGTATGAAGGACGCAGATAAAACCGGGAGTGAAACATTCAGATTTATTATCTTTATGGAACAATCGTGTTAAAACACTGTTAACAGAAGAAAAAAGGCAGTTTAGAAGAGAGCGGTCTTCCAAAAAGAAAAGCCGAAGTTCTTTGGCAATGGTAAAAACGAGGTGTCGGTGCTGAACATCAATGATTTTAAAGGACATGGAAGTAGTCCTGTCGATGGAGTACATGTTGCCGCAGGTAGGGCAGAAGCGGGAATGACAGCGGAAAGCAACAAATTTAAAGTTGCCGCAGCAGGGGCAGGAATACATGGCACCACCAAAAGCAGGATCACCGCAGTGAATCATTTTTTCTACATTTTCGATGACAGAGTCACGAGGATGTTGAATATATAACATTTCTTCAAAATGGTCTGTGAAAATCTTTTGTAGTATGTTCATAAGACTATTATGGGGGAAAGTAGCGCAAAAAGAAACCCCTTAATTCCCCTCATGAATGAGGGGGCGGGGGAGTTGATGTGTCGTAGACACTTTTTTATGAAACATGGAATAGACGGTAAAGAGTTCCCATAGGGTGATTATAAATGCTTCTATACTAATAAATAAATGGAGGACAAGCAGATGGAGATGAATGATTTGAAAAAGCAACTCAGGGAAGAGGTCATTATGGAGCAAAATCTTAAATTACAGAAATGGATTGATGCCAATAAGGAAGATTGGTATAAAATCTGTGGAATCAACCATCAGGAGGCCAGTAAGGAAGATTATGAAAGGCTGTCGGTTGAATTGACGGAGAATGGGTTTAAAGATATTTTTTTGGTACTGCTTTATCGTTATTCGAAGGTTTATGGATTTCCAACGAAGCGTTAACTAAATCACAATATTTCAAGACTAATACAATATGTGCGAATGTAGATATTGACAAATACTATATATTGCGTTAGTATTTAAGAGTATTATGATTTTATGAGTTCTGCTCATACAAAGAGGTTGTCCCATTTCATAAAGATGGGAGCTGTAATTTTATCAAATAGTAAATATTTAAGACATGCTTGATTTTCGAATCAGCGTGTCTTTTTTTGTCAGGAGGTGTGAAAAGATGAATTTCCATGAAACTGGTTATGGAAGAAAATTTTTTGATGTTCAATTACCCAAATTAATTCAGGAGATGGGCAGGCTTGCAGATGCTTTGGAAGAAAACAATCGTAGGCTAATGGAAGAGGGGGATAAAGAAAATGCGGACAAAGATTTTCGATAACTGGACTTTTAGAATTGGGATACCAGAACCATTTTTAGATGCTGCAAACCACATAGTTGGAAATAAAGTGACGAGCCAAAATGAATTCTTTTCTGTCCATAATATTGGCAGTGGACAAAAGAGCTCTACCTTACATGGTCCAACCTTGCGTGCACTTATACAGCTGGCTGATATATTTAATGAGGAATCGAACGGAGCCGTTGGGTATCAGGGTGACCAAAGCGGCCATGTCAATTTTATCTGTGCAGAATTTCCAACAGTCAACCCGGAAGGAAGGAAAGTCATCGTCTATAATTTAAGAGACGGGAAATTCAAAGGTGCTATAAAAGGCAATGGGGTGCAAACGCTGCCGATGATTAATCAAGGCAAGAGCAGTGGAAAAGACTTAATCAGTGTACTGGCTTATGCAAGCTGTGATGAAAACAGCCATAATTTTAACAATGAATTTGCAGATAACTTTTGGATATTGTGTGACCAGAAGAAAAGAAACTGGCCGGATGAGGCGGAATATTTGAAGGCGGCATTTATATGCTGCGACAACCTGTATTCTCGGATAGAGCACGCAGAAAGTCTTGGAGATAATGGGATTGCGGTACATGCGGATTCTATTTCAACGGGGAATATTCCATTATTAACAGTAAGGAACCTGGATGGGCGGTATGCACCAACGACAGTAAAGAAAGGCCAATTCATTGTATTATTAGGTGGAACCGATCAGATTGATAAAACAGTCACTTTGGAAGAATTATGCCAAATGCATCATATGAATCTGCCCCTAAATGACGAGGAAATACGGCGTATACCGGATCTTCCGTCGGATACGTTGGTGACTAAGCATGCCGTAAAAATACTTAATTGTATCTCTAAGACGCCTATGAGGACCTTTATGGAGCGGGGGGATTCCGGTACAGGAAAAACAACGGATGCAAGAGTGGTATCGAGGGCACGAGGATTGCCGTATTATCGCTTCATATGCAGTGAGGGGACGGATGAAATAACATTGGTTTCCACGTATATTCCAAATGTATCAAGCACCCTTAAGATGGAGGACAAACTAGTGTCTTTCCAGGACATCATGATGGACCCGGCCTCTGCATTAGCTATGGTGACAGATGAATATGAAGAGGCTATTACACAGGAAGATGCTTTTGATAGAATCATTCAGGGTATCTATCAAAAAGGATACCGGAAGGCAAAAGAGGAAAAGGATTTTCTGTTGGTAGAATCTGATATTGTAAAAGCCTGCAGGCGCCCAAGCCTGATTGAAATCCAGGAAGCCTCTGTGATTGGAAAGCCCGGCACCATTGTGAAGCTAAACGGCCTGCTGGATGACGGAGCTTCCATTACGCTTTCCAATGGGGAGGAAGTCATAAAGCATCCGGATACAATCGTATTCTGGACAACGAATATGAATTACCGCGGGACAAAGAAACTAAATGAATCTCTGCTATCCAGGATTAATCTGATTATTGATGTTGAAAACATCTCGGTTGATGAGATGGTAAGCCGTGCGGCCTTAAAAACAGGCTTTAATGACACAAACCTCTTAAAGAAAATGGCAGAAACGGTTTATACAATTCGTGAGTATTGTGCAGAGGAAATGATTGATGACGGTGTCTGTGGAAGCCGTGAATATATTGACTGGGTTTGGGCCTATATGTGTCAGGGCGATGTTGTTGAGGCGGCAAAAGATACGATCTTAAGCCATGCGACACAAAGCCTGGAAGCCAAGCAGGATATTCTGGATGCATGCGTTCTTACAAAATTCGAACAGGAAAGCCAGGCTGCATAGCGCGGAGGAAAATCAATGATAACAACGGATAAAATATTGAGAAAGCGGTTAAGAAGCATCAGGCAGAACCTTACGGATGAGCAGATTTATACTTCGCAGCAATTTAAGAAAATGCTTATGAAACTGATAAAGGTCATGATTGGAAACAGACGGAAAATACCACGGGTACGTCTCTACTGGAAAGAGAAAGATGGTTACGCTAGGACAGATGGCAGCATGATATGGCTTAATACGGCTAACTCCATTACCCATAGTTTTCCTGATACTATGAAAGCGGACAGCTTAATTGGATTTTTGAGCCATGAAGTGGCACATCTGCTATACTCGGATTTTGAATTACTGGAGAAATTTATGAATGAACTGCAGGAAGGAAACCTTTATCCTTATGCACCGGAACCAGAATCAGAGCAGGAAGAAATCAATTTGCTGCGTATTCAGGGTTATTTGGAGAATAAGGATAAGACAGCTATCGAATTAATCAGGGAGTCTGTATTAAGGATTCAAAATATCCTGGAAGATGTATATGTAGAATTAATGCTATGTGCCGAGTTTCCGGGCAGCGTCAAAAGAGGAATAGGATTGAACAATCTTCGGTGGATTGAATTGATGCCGACAGTTAAGGAGGAAGTGGAAAGAAATTATTACAAATTTCCCATTATGCATAACTTGATTCTATTATATGCCCGAGCAGGTGACGTGAACAACTGGGACGGCTATCAGGGAGAATTTACAGATAAGCTGGATGAACTATTGGATATGATAGACTTTGCCGTTGTAGATCCAAAACCGCAGAACAGGCTAATGGCTGCAGTTCAGATTGTATTCAAGCTATGGCCATATTTAGAAGAGCAGCTCTTAAAAATAAAGCAAGCGGTTGAAGAAGCAAAAAACAAGGCAGATGAAGAAGCACTTAATCAAGATGAAAATGCAGCGAACGAACAGGCTGGACCGGTTCAGGAAGAAGCTGAAGAAAATGCAGTCCAGACCGAGGAGCCGGAAAATAAAGTGGATGAAATTGAAGAAGACATTCTAAACCATCTATTGGAAGAAATGCTGGAACAGATGGTTTCAGCATCGTCTGTGGGAGAGGAAGAACAGAATGATTCAATATCAGAACCGGATGAAGAGGATCAGGATATTAGTAATGAGCAAGATAACCTTCAAATCGAACCTGGGTTAGCGGAAGAATTACAGCAGCAGTTAGAGGCTTTGCGAAACCAGGCAATGCAGAGGAGTGGCGACACAAATGAAGATACTGATTCCGGTACCGGAAACGTGAAAACGGGTGAAGAAAATGCAGGGATGACTGATGACGAGGCTTATCAGGGAAACGGATATAATGCCGCAGGTGATATGCTGGAGATTTTAGACCGTTTGGCTGAGGAGAACTTAGAGAAAGAAGTTGAAAAAGAGATTATGGATGATCTGAATCAATTGGTAACGGACATTGACTTTGGTGAAATCCATGCTGAGTGTAAATTTAAGATTAACCGCATGCAGGAAGTTCCCGAATCATACATAGACAGTTATCAGGCTGTCCATAGTGAAATCGCTAAGTTATCAGACCGGTTTGCAAAAAAAATGAAGGAAGTATTACAGGAAAAGGACTCTAAAGAGAAAGGCTTGCTCATTGGAAACCGTCTGGACCAGGGGAACCTTTTTGCTCTGGATGGCAGGTTTTTTACAAATAAAAATAATCCAGGAGATCGGTTTCACATGGCAGTATCCATATTACAGGATGAATCCGGGTCTATGGAAGGGGATCGGATAACTTATGGAAAGATTGCCTGCCTGATGGTATATGAGGTGTGCAGGGAACTTGGTATTCCGATTGCTGTTTATGGACATTCTACCTCATATCATGGTTTTGGCTGGGAGGATGAGACTGTGGAGATATATAGTTATGCGGAATTTGATTCCGTAGATCGGCTTGACCAATACAGGCTCATGGACATGTCGGACCGGGGCGCAAACAGAGACGGGGCGGCGATACGCTTTGTAGCTGAAAGACTGCTTAGGAGGCAGGAAGAAAACAAGCTGCTTATCATCATATCAGATGGGAAGCCGAATGCAAAAGATTATGAAGGTGAAGAGGCCATGATGGATTTATATGCTATTAAGAAAGAATATACACGGAAAGGGATTACCATTTTTACGGCGGCAATCGGTGATGACCGGGAAATCATAAAGCTTATATACGGAGATTCTTTTCTGAATATATCGGAACTTAAGAAGCTTCCGCTTACAATGGTCAGGCTGATAGAAAAAAATATTGCATAGGAGGGAACATGGCCGGAAAAACAATTAACTGGGAAAATGAAATTTCAAAACAAATATCTGTTTACAAAACAGATAAGTCATTAATAGAACTGGTAGACAGTTTAAAGCCTTCATCCAAAAATTTTCCTGCGCATATCCATGCAAGAGGGGAAAAATCAGAAAATAAGGAACGTTCCCTGGTCAGGATACAGATGCTGGATTATAGCAAAGGGAGAGGGGATAACTGTATCAGTGTATTTGCAAATATCAGTCCTCAGGAAGCCAGATTTCTTTTCAGCAAGGTTCATAATGGCGCATTATTTGTCAGTTTTCCTCAGACTAAAATTTTTGGGACACCGGATGAGCAGGGATACAGCATTGTGACAAAGCTGACCATCACAAGAAGTGAAAAGGACAACAATGGTACCCAAATGAAATATCCCTGGCGCATAATAATTGAGAATGGCCGTGGAAAGGCTATGAAAAACAAAACCGGCGGGAAATATCTGGGCGCGAATACATATGTATGTGATTCAAAAGTTTCAGTTAATATGGTGGATTTGGATTTTTATATACTGTTTTGTGATGCGGTATCTTATATCCAGGCATTTGAAATTGAGAATGCATTCAGAGCGGCAAGAGTGAAAAACTTCGAAAGTCTTTATGGGCTGTTAAACAAGCAGATAAATGTATCCAAGGAAGAATTACTCAAGGCAGTCAAAGATGAAAGTAATCCCCTGAATAAGCTTGATAAGGCCGGTTAATGCAGGAGGATTCATGAAATCAATATATGGAAATGAAATCGTAGAGGTGAAGGTGAATCGGATGAATTACGAAAGTAATTATGCCGATGCAACAATTAATAACAGGAAAAGTGTTACGCTTTTGGTTTACACATATTATGAATTTGAAGCAGAACCATTGCTATTTATAGAATTACCCAAAACACATGATGGATCGAAGCTTATGCTGATAAGCAAGTATGAAGAATGGTATGGGAATACAGGGCAGGACACCACGGACTGGGCGCTGGAATTCGCGATATTTGTCAGGATGATTTTAATCAATTATTTAATAGTGAATCCCAGATATCTCGAACTGGATAACAGCTTGCTCACGGAGATTTTAGATATAGTAACACCAGGCAAATGAGCTGGACGATTTATAAAAGGAGGCAGTTAGCTGTGACATTAAAAGAAGCAGCAAAGGGAATAGTCCATACAGGGGGAGGGTATATTTACTATTTGATAAGGGTGCGTATAGCGTGTATTGATTAGATTTAAAGATGATTTTGTAACAGGATATACATTAAGAGAAAAGAATTGTGTACGCAGTAAAGGGAAAAGAATAGAATATGGAGTGTGTAAAAATAGGCTATTATATGTAACGTCTAATTGCTAGAACTGAGGAAGACATGGCAATAATCAAATATCTAATTAATTAGATTGTGGATAGAAGAGTGAAAAAGGGCAGTTGTGGTTTGATTTAATTGAGCCACATCAGCCCTTTTTCGTTATACAAAAAAAGATTGGAGGTGAAATCATATAGCAGTGTTTAGGGTATAAAAGACACTCTATTATACTGTGATATCAAACTTTCAACTTTCATCTGAAAGATAAGATCCAGTCTTTGAAAGCCAAGGTAGCTTGCCGGACGCGTGGAACTGTAGCAAATGAGGACTGGTCGCTATCTGCAAGGAAGAAGTTGACAGCATCGCATTGGACTCCGTGAACTGGAGGGGGCAAGTTACATCACATGCCGCTGGCTTCGAAATGCAAAGGAAAAATATGCAATATAAAGGGATGCCTGCTGATTGCGCTGTAAAACATCCCCACCACGTTAGACAGCTATTACCATGGAGAGGTAAACCAGGACATGTAAAGAGGTGATACCTGTATAGACAGAGCTGATATTCGGAAACGAAAATATCGGGTATTTTTAATGTAATAAACGGTGAGTAGCCATTTCCAGATGAATACGGTCCTTGTCGTGCAACATGCACTGTCGGAGACTTACGGCCCTGGCAGGTATTCCAAAATATAAAGGAGGAGATGCAATTTATGGAATTTGATAGAAAAAGACGTTTTGAAAAGTTTTTGGCAGAGATTTTGTTTTTAAATTAAAAAAATCCCTGAGTACCAATAAAATATGGAACTTAAGGGATTTGACTGTTTTTATAAAAATTCCGATTTTTTTCTGTATAAATATACAAAAAGAGCACCTTTCATTATATAATGATAGTAAGCATACAATCACAGAAAGAAGGTGCTCTTAATGAAAAATTAGAATTAAAAAAAACTACTAATTTATATGAATAGTGTATACCAAATTCCACAAAAAATCAATACCATGACGGATAAAAGAATAGAAAATCAATCCAATTATTTAATAGTATTATGATAGTATTAATTGGTTTTATCCTTCAATACCAAAGTTTTAATGAACTATTTACTTACAAAACGAGTAAAAAACGATTTAAGAATGTTTTAAAAGGAAGGCTTCCTAAAACAGATGCTGCAAGATTCATTTTGAAAATAGTAAGTACTGTAGAAATCATTCTCATCCATGAAAGCATTGTGAAAAAGATCTATGAAAATAAAGCGTTGAGGCAGGGAACTATTGATGGATATGTTACAGCTGCAATCGATGGTGTGGAACTGTTCAGCAGCAGCAAAAAGAATTGTGATGATTGTTTGGTTAGAGAATTAAAAGACGGAAGTAAGGAGTATTTTCACCGCAGTGTCGTATGTATGACAGTAGGAAGTGATCCTCATATCATAATCGGTCAGGAAATGCTGCATCCCCGTGATGGGAATCAAAAAGATGAAGGAGAACTGACAGGAGGAAAGCGCCTGATAGAGCGGTTGCATGAAACCCATCATCATTTTGCAGATGTGATAGTTGCAGACGCACTTTATTTAAATGTCCCATTTATCAATGTGGTGAAACAATGCCATATGGCTGTTGTTATCCGCGCAAAAGATGAAAAGCGTCTAATCATAAAGGATGCGGAAGGTTTGTTTAAAACCCGTGGAAGATGCGAAGATTTTACAAAAGATAAAATAAAAGTGAAAGTATGGGATTTAAGTGGATTTGAAATGGATGGAGTAGAAGGAAGACTAAGGGTATTGAAATTTGAGGAACAATATCCAAAAGAAAAAACGGAGCGAATTATGTGGGTGGTGACCAGTATGAAAAACACAGATTATAAAACAATCTGGCTTATGATGCATAAGAGGTGGGATATTGAAGAGAATGGTTTTCACCAGCTAAAAACCTACTATCACGCAAAACACTGTTTTGAACATAAAGCAGTGGAGACGATATTTATGATAAATATAATCGCCTTCAATCTGCGTGAGATGTACCTATACCGAAGGAAAAGAAATTTCAGTGAAACAAAGCTGACACGCAGGGAAGTAAGTATCCAACTGAGTGATGAACTACTGCTGTATAGTTATAAGCACCTTATTTATGATGGATAGAATAAAAACAATTGCAAACAGAGCCTTCAGCTTCCCTAAAAAAGAGAAAACAGGGAAGGCTGGTACTTGTGGTCTTAAATATGGTAGAAATAGTTATTGTCCCCATATTAATGTGGGGTAAAAGTAAATCATTCAATAACGAATAAGTATATAAGCTAAAAACGAAATCTCTGAGTTTTTGGTGGATAACTTGACAATGGATAATGCGCAGGAAATCTATCAAGTGTTTTATTCATTGGAAACTGGTGAGGAAATCTTATTCAAAAACTGCTGCAATATTCTCGGCATTGATCGAGACAAGTTTCTTGAGAATTTTATAGGAACAGAAATTTTTGATGTGGATGAAGATGTAGGTCTTACAGCAATTGCGGTGGCTGAGAGATTTGGAACAATTGTATATGAAAATCCCGCTGAACCGTCTTATGGGACCATCAAAGAGATGCTGTTCGATAATAGAGACAGCAAATATATAATATTTCAGCGACAATTATTTTATTCAGCGGCTTGCGATATTCTGCAGTATTATGACGAATCCGAATATCATTTTACTCATGTTTTGGATATTGTAGAAAAAATAGGCGTCTATAAAGAAAAAAAGCATACTTGGCCTTATCAGATAATTGCCTTAGTGATGAGCTAATTCAAGGTATAAAGTATGTTTACCAATGAAAAGCACTCTGTCCTTGCGCAGCTTTCGGAAAGCAAAAAAATGACAGCCGCGGAACCGAGGCAATCCAAATCCTCATTAAAACGTAACAATAGCAGGGAGGTATGACCTGTATCTTTTGGAGGTGAAACGTTATGCCATGGGTAACCGAAGAGCAAATTGAGAAAGCGCGGTTGTATGATGCAGATTTTCCTTTTGACAACAGAACAAGGCTATTGCACTGCTGATTTCAATCAGCTAGTGCGACAGCCCCCATCTTTTTTGTCTTTGAACAAAAACTGATCTGCATTAAAAGAATCAAAAATGAATACAATATGAATATATATTTAATGCTCATTTGAAGATATAATGTAAAAGTCACAATACAGACGAGGAGTAAAAAATGTTCAAAGTCGATAAAAGATATTCTAATGCTACGGTACAAAAAACTATAAGATTTACTGATGAGATATATAAAGAATTGGAGAAAATTTCTCAGAAAGAAAATATTTCGTTTAATGCTCTTGTACTTCAATGTTGCAATTATGCCATAAATAGTATGGAGAAAGATAAAAATGAAAAAGATAGTAGCGAATAAACTCATCGATTTTCTTCAAAAGCATACGACAATATCAGATCAAAATAGAGATATATACCTATTTGGCCTGGAGTTATATATTGATAAGGCATGTCATATTCTCTTAATCTTAGCAATCTCATTGTTATATAGGAGGGTCTTAGAGGGGGCTGTATTTGTTATCTTATATTCTTTAATAAGAAAATTGGCCGGGGGATATCATGCAAAGACATCAAAGGGATGTTTGTTATTTACAGTATTTATTATAAATATAGTCCTATATACTATTAGTCATTTTGATTTTAGTAATACTAAAACATTCTTGTTTTCTATTCTTGGCAGCATGTTTATTTACTTTATTGCCCCCGTTGATTGTTTAAATAAACCAGTAACTGAGCAGATGATAAAACCAATAAAACGAAGGTTGTTATTTATACTTTGTAGTATAGTTCTCGTTTATGGCATATTGTGTAATCTAAACTACTCATGGACTATGGTATTTCCCTGTACAATATTTATACAAATGTTAGTTATTATATTAGGGTTAAAAGATAGTCCGAGAATTGAAATGGTATTTCGGAATTTACAAGGAGAATAAGATGATCAACATAGCAATATGTGATGATTCACAAAAGGATATAAAAAAACTTGAATCGATACTGTTAGAAATAATGGAAAATGAATCTACAAATTATTCTCTTACCACTTTTGTGTGTGGCGAGTCGCTATTGGAGAACTGGAAAGCATTTCATGTAGTCTTTCTAGATATAATTATGAACAATGAAAGTGGGATAGACGTTGGACAAGAGATAAAAAGAAGATACCATCAGACACAAATTATTTATGTTACCAGTTTTGATTCGTATTATCAGGAAGCGTTCTCCGTCCATGCATTTCAATATATAGTCAAGCCAGTTAATGAGCAGATAGTAAAATCTATATTTTCTGAGGTAGTTGCTTATGTAAACAATATGATAGCCCAGAATATGGTCTCAATAAATACAGATGGTGAAGCTATAGATCTACATCTACAAGATATTTATTACTTTGAATTCACAGAACGTAAAATCAGGATTTCCTCTAGTCAAGGTGATACATTTATAAGAACCTCATTAAAAAATATATATGAGAAGGTGAAGTACAACTATTTTGGTGTACCACATAAGGCATACATAGTCAATTTCTTTTATATCAAACGCATTAATAACAATAATATTCTTTTAACAAATAACTTAACGCTGCCGCTTGCACAAAAAAGAGCTTCAAATTTTAAGAAAGAATACCATGATTTCTTAAATCATGTTTATACTATGCTATGAATAACATCCCATATCTCAGAGAAGCCACTGTGTTATTAGTTGCATTTGAAGTTGATTTTCTTACGTATCATTTTCATTCAAAATTGTATAAGAGAAAATATAGTAAAAAAATATACATACTTTACATTGTATTATTGACGATAATTAATTATGGCATTGAAAAGTTAAGGATACCTGTTTTAAATACCAGTACTTTGGTATTGTCAATTATGCTTACATCTTTTATTTTGTTTGAGGGTGAAATAAAAGATAAGATCGTTAATAACCTATATTTTGTATTGGTTCTATTAATAATTGATATACTTATATCAGCAATTTTCAGTTTGTTTCATAAAAATATAATGACATATTTGGCAAATGATGAACATTTTTTTGTATCCAATATTGTTATTATAATACTTAATGTTGTTGCGTATGAGATATTGTCCAATATGCTGGTTAAATACAAGATTTCAAGTATTAAGCTATATGAAATACTATTTGTAATATTGATAGCGGTTTTTCAAATTATCGGTTTGATCTATATTGCTATAGGTGAGATGGGGACAGAAAATAGAAGTTATGCAATCATCTTTTTTGGTATAGGCTTTTTAGTATTAATAGGGTACGAAATGTATATGAATAAAATCACGATTTTGTACTATGAAGATGAGAAGAAAAAAAATGTGAATAGAGTACTCCAAGAAAAGCACTATCAATACTTAGAAGAAAAAAACAAGTATTATAGGATCATGGAGCATGATATTCAAAAACATCTTAGTACTATAGAGGAATTATCGAAAAGTCGAGAGTTTAAATTAGTTGATTCATATATCAATGTAATAAAGGGGAAAATTGAGGATATTAAGGGGCCATATGTTTATCGGAACAGGATTTTACAGGTTATGATAAACGAGATGTACCAAAGATGCCAGTTAATAAATATTGAATGTACAATAAACGTTGTAGACATAGATCTCGACTTTATTGATGCATATGATTTAACTGTAATACTTGGGAATCTAATTGATAATGCGTGCGAAGCTTGTTTGGAAATGAATGATGAAAAGGCTTATATTAGACTTAGAATATATGAATTTAATGACTATGTAATGATTCACTTAGAGAATAGCTTTTCACAGCATATTATTAAAAACGATCAGGGGGAAATAATATCCAGCAAAAGAGATGATAGAGGTATTGGATTAAAAAATATAATTGATACAATTGAAAAGTATGATGGAGTAATGGACATTAATGCGGAGGAAAGTTTCATTGTACAGATTATTATACCTAAATCATAGTCACTTATGCTTTGATAATGTATTTTGTACAAGTTTTGTTGAATTTTCATTTCAATTTGATAGAATAATGATAGAGAAGAAGGGAGGGATTTACATGTTAAAGAAAAAAGTCTGTCAGCAGTTGGCAAAAAATATTCTCTCTGAGGCTTTAGATAATCTTGAATCTGTGTGCGTATTTTGGCACCATCAACCAGAACTGCCTAAGGGGTTAGAGAGTATGAAAAAAGATTTAGCAACAAGAGGAAAGAGAGTTAAGAATTAGATTTTTGATGGTTAATTCAACAACTCTACAATAATGCATTAGATCAGAGAGTAGGACAATACAAATAACATAGTATGGAAGAATTACAGAAGATAGAAGAGGGCATCTTGTTCATCTGTTACATGCTCTTTAAGTGTGCCTAGATGTGAATGTTACCTGCGTAGACCTCCAGGCTGATGTGAATTACAATCACATCAGCCTGGAGTTTTTTGTGAATTTTTTCTTAAGATTACAAACTACTCTGATGATTTCATGCAATTTAGAAAAAGATGGATAAAAAATATTTACTTCCGAGTCAGTAACAGAAGGACATCCAGACAAAATATGTGATGCGATCTCAGATGCAGTATTGGATGCTCTAATGAAGCAAGATCTATTTAGTAGAGTAGAATGTGAGACTGCAATAACGACAGGAATGATTTTAGTGATGGGTGAAATCACTACAAAGGTATATTTGGATATTCAAAAAATTGCAAGAGATACTGTGCGCGAAATTGGATATACAGATTCTTCGTATGGTTTTGATGCAGATACCTGTGGTGTAATAGTGGCAATAGATGAACAATATAAAGATATAGCATTGTGTGTTGATTAAGTATTGGAGTCCAAACAGAAAAATTTGCTAAATCCAGAATTAATGGACACAGGAGCAGGGGATCATGTCATGATGTTTGTATATGCAACAAATGCAACAGATGATTATATGCCGTATCCAATCTATTTGCAAATAAGCTATCGTTAAGATTAACTAAGGTTCGGAAAGAAAGAATTTTACCATACATAAGAACGGATGGGAAAACACAAGTGTCTGTTGAATATGATAATAAGGGTAAACCATTTCGTATAGATACAGTTGTTTTATAAACTCAACATGATGTTGGTGTAACGCAAGAACAAATACATAGGGACATAAAAAAGCATGTTTTTGATACTGTACTTCCAGCTAAAATGATTGATGAGGGTACAAAAATTTCTATTAATCCTACTGGAAGATTTGTCATAGGAGGTCCACATGGAGACAGTGGCCTTACAGGCCGTAAAATTATTGTTGATACATATGGTGGTTATGCAAGACATAGGGGAGGAGCCTTTTCGGATAAAGATTGTACAAAAGTGGATAAATCCGCTGCATATGCTGCAAGATACATAGCAGAAAATATTGTTGCATCAGGTTTAGCAGACCAGTGCTAGATATAGTTATCTTATGCCATAGGTGTTGCTGAGCCTAGATCAATTCGGGTTGATACATTCGGAACTGGAGTGATTTCTGATTAAGAATTAGTTAATGTTGTTAGAGAGAATTTTGATCTACGGAAGGCGGGTATAATTAATATGCTTGATTTAAGGAAACCTGTTTATAAGTAGACATCGGCGTATGGACATTTTGGCTGTAATGATTTATCTTTGCCATGGGAACGACTTGATAAAGCTTCATTTTTAAAATTGAAAATAAGGGCATAGTGTTTAAAAACTATCTTCGTATATAAAATAGATGGAGGTTGTTTTTTTATTTCAAGTACGTTTATGGTATTGATAAAGCAGGGGAGTCGGCTGTATATCACCAGATTATTCACAATAATATTATTATGTGAGAGGCTCTGATTGTCTCAATTATTGTCAGTTGTGCTGTTAAAATGTAGAATATTCATTTTTTATTGTAAATTTCTATAAATATAGTATTATAAAAGAGACTAGTCAAAATAATTTGGGAAGGAGGTCATATTTATGAGAAAATTAAACAAACTGAATCATGAAACTGTAGGCAAATCGCTCCAAGCGTATGCATGCTATTGTGGATGCCAGTGCATTTTGGGTATTAACACACAATCATCTAAAGCCAATTCATCGGCTGGAAAATAATTTGAAAAGAAAAGGAGATTAACATAATGAAAAAACTTAACAAGCTTAACAATTATGTAGTAAATTCAGTAGAGGCATATGCCTGCTCATGCAGCTGCTCTTGCGCATGCAACATATTATTTGGTTTAGGTTCACAGTCTGAAAAGGCATACACACCGGCAACACGGCAGTCTAACTAGTTTTCATGGTGCCTAATCTGAGTTATCGGTTAGGCATCTATAAAATAGGAGAAAAAGCGTGAGTAAAGGAAAACCAGTACATCATTTTATTGTAATGCTACGACCATATAAGAAAAATATAGCTATACTTTTTCTCCTTATGATATCAGTTACGGGACTAAATATTTTGGTTCCATTGCTGCAGCAGATAATTGTAGATGATGGTATTATGAAAAATGATCTTGCAACTGTAGGAAGGCTATTAATAGGGCTTATGGTCGTATATTTATTGATAAGCATAATTGAAATAGCTCAGAATTATGTTCAAACTTATATAAGTTTGAATGTGTCCAAAGATCTTGAAGTCTCAGTCTTTAATCATGCGTTGAGACTTAAAGTTGAATGTATTAAGGAAAAAGGGCTTTATAAGATCATCAAGGATGTTGATAATTATGTTCAATCTGTTGCAGATTTGACAGGAGGGCAGACAGTACAAGTTTTTATAGAATTGTTCAAATTTGTTGGGATATTTATAGCTTTGTTCCTACTAAGTTGGAAAGTGACTATATATTTATTACTGCTAATACCTCTGAGACTAATTATAACCCATTTTACTAGCAAACAAGTTAGGAAAAATAGTGAAGAATCATTTGCTATCCAAAAATATATACATCAGTGGGAAGACGATGTATATAATGTTTTTACGGAGATAAAGTTATGGAACTTAATCGGTACAAAAACGAATGAATACCAGAAGCTGATCAAAAAGCGTAATAAAAAAGTTATCCTTCATTATTTACTTTCAGGAATTGATACTACGTTAGGGTCTGGTCTTCAGCAATTAGTTATTAGTTCTTTATATTTATTATGTGGTTTTTTTATTGTCAGTGATGAAATGACAATAGGTATATTGTTTACTTTTATAACTTACTCATACTACATACTACAGCCTATTAGCCTTATATCGTATTTGAAAATTATTATATCAAAGATAGCTCCTGAGTATGCAGAATATCAAAGATTTATCTCGCTCGAAGAAGAAGAAGATAAGAATATAGAAAACACTGTACAATTCCCTTCGCCCATAGAAAATTTAAAAATAACATTTAATAATGTTTCTTTTAAATATAATGATAAGATGGTTTTAAGAAATGTGAATTTTGAAGTAAATAGTGGTGATGTTGTTGTAATAAAAGGCGAGAATGGTTCAGGAAAATCCACTATCATTGACTTACTGCTTAGATTTTATTATCCATGTGATGGAGATATCAGAATCAATGATATTAATATTAACAAAATTAATTTGGAAAGTTATCGCGAAAATTTGAGTGTGGTTTCACAATTTAGTAATTTATTTACTGGAACAATTGAAGATAATCTGAGCATGTTTGGTAAGTATAGCTATTCTGAGCATTTAGTAGATAATAATTTGTTCGATTTTTTTGGAAACCTGGAAAAAGGTATTAAAAATAAGATTGGTAGTAAATCTTCATTATTATCCGGTGGTGAAAAGCAGAAAGTTTCCTTATTACGATCTTTAGCAAAAAGAAGCCGGATATTAATTCTTGATGAACCGACATCTAACTTTGATAAAAAATCAGAAGAGTTATTTAAAGATCTTATTAAATCGATTGATTGTGATATTGTAATTTTAGTGACTCATAGTGAAGATATTTCGGAGATTGCGAATAAAACTATTTATTTGAATAATGGTGAAATAATTTGTTCCGTGAAATAAAAGGAGGAGAAATATTTTGAATATCGTTTTTAAAACAATTAAAACCCCAAATAGCTTTTATCTATATGATAGAAATAAAAATCATATTGTCAGGCTTAATGAAACGGAGTATGTTGAGCTTCTGGATGTCGAAAAGTCAGCTAAAAACATTGAAGACTTCACTAGCTTGAAGAAATTTCAAGATGCTGGCTTCTTACTTGAGAGTCAGCTGGAGACAATCAAGAATCCAGTTACATCACATACTCCTCATATCGTTAATCATCACAGAGATCAGTTGGTCTTACAAGTGACCCAGAGGTGTAACCTGAGGTGTGGCTACTGTATATATTCAGAAAAGGGTGAATATCACAATAGAACTCATTCGGACAAAGATATGAGTATCGAAATGGCTGAGAAAAGTATTGATGAGTATTTTAAGGCGTCAGAGGAAAGTAAAGAGAGAGTAATCGCTTTTTACGGCGGTGAACCGTTGCTAAAATTTGATTTAGTTAAACATTGTGTACAATATGCGAAAAAAAGAAGTGCTGATAAAGAAGTGAAATTTGTGATGACTTGTAATGGAACATTGTTGACCTTAGAAATTGCAAAATTTTTAGCGGATGTTGATTTCGATCTTCTGATCAGTTTAGATGGATCTAGAGAAGAACATAATGAATACCGAAAATTTGCAAATGGTAAAGGATCATTTGATACAATAATGAGTAACTTAACGGTAATCAAAAAAGAACTGCCGGAATATTATAAAAAAATAAGTTTTAATACTGTTTTGAATCCGAAGCATAAATATGAAAATATCAAGGACTATTTTCAAAATGACGAAATTGTTGCCGATGCTGCCGTAATGCACACTCTGGTTGCAGAGAATGATGATGGTTCAAATATGAATTTCACAAAAGAGTTCAAACGAAGTAGAAGCTATGATTATTCCATGTTATTGCTACATATGTTAGAGCGTTTAGATATTTCATATGTATCCAAGTTTCACCAAACTTACAAGGCTGTGTTAATTAAAAAGCATGAGCAATTGACATCAGGTGGAGGGATTGGATCAGTGAACCATCATTCAGGGCCTTGTGTGCCGGGGGGCCGGAGAGTCTTTGTCAATGTACATGGGGATTTGTATCCCTGTGAACGGGTATCTGAATCGTGTGTAGATGAAAAGATCGGTAATCTTGATGAAGGAATTGATCTCAAAAAAGTTGACAAGTTGTTGAACATTGGAACTCTTTCAGAAAATGAATGTAAGAAATGTTGGGCTTTCATGCACTGTGATATGTGTTGTAAAGCGGCAGAAAATGGTGCTGAACTCTGTAGAAATGCTAAATTGAAGCATTGCAAAAATTCAAAATCTACAGCATATTCAGATTTGCAAGAAATATGTTTGTTGAGAGAATTAGGATGTATATTTGACTAGAAGGAGAGGAGATTACAATGAAAAGAGCAACGCTATTTCCCATGCAGTATGAAAATAGAGAATTATTAATCTATCCCCAATTAGTAAGAGGGTATAAAATTTGTTCTGCAGTTACGGTCACTGAATATAATGATTCTTTGGAAATTATTTCCGAAAGGGATCAGAACATATTCATAACGGCTAATTTTAAGGATGCAATAAGCGATTGTGATGCAGTTATTTTTCTTCGTGGGTTAGAGAGCAAGCAACCGGCTCTTTATATTGAAAAATTACAAGAAACCGTTGATAGATCAAAAGATATAGTAATTGACTCTTGTTTATATAATACATTTAAAGAGATATTGGAAGACTATCCCCAGATGCACATTATTGATCTAAGTAGAGTTAATGAAAAAGAGGCAATTGCCGATTATCAAGTGAATGAAGACAGGAAACTACGGTATTTAAATATCCCCATTATTTCTGTAATGGGAATGGGGGATTATTGTAATAAATTTTCTTGTGAGCTTGCTTTGCGTGATTATTTTTGTGGTAAGGGTTATAATGTTTTACAAATTGGATCGAAGATGACTTCTGAAATATTTGGATTTTACAATATACCGGAATTCTTATATAGTAAAGAATTTACTTTAGAAGACAAAATTATATTGTTTAATTATTATATTACCTTTTTAGTGAAAAAACAAAAACCGGACTTAATTATTATCGGTATACCAGGAGGCATATTGCCGGCTAATTCTAAAATCTTAAATAGTTTTGGTGAATTACCTTTTATTATGACTAACGCTCTTAAGATTGACGTAGGCATTCTTAGTATATATGGAAATACATTAAGTGAGGAGTTGATATCTGAGTATAAGAAATGCTGCAAATATAGATTTAATACTAATATTATGCATACACTTGTTTCCAATACATATTTTGAATTTGATACAGATAGGGAAAATAGATATTTGAAATATTACCATCTGAATGAAACTAAAGATATCCCTCAAGAATTACATGATAAAGAAAGCATTTTTAGCATTGGTAATACAAAGAATGTTTTCGATAGTATATATGAGGCTTTGAGTGAAACTTTAGAAATATTATAATAATGGAGGATTTAGTCATGGAAAAAAAAGCTGTCGAAGAGAAAATTGTTGAAATAGCTAATGCATACTGTGATGATGAGGTTATTAATTATAATAATAACTTATTTGACTACGGATTAGAGTCAGTAGATATTGTCAATATTGCCATAGATATTGAGACGGCGTTTGCTGTTTCATTGAATAGATTGTTTGGGGGAACCAATTATCTTTTTTTTACTATCAATAATTTGACTAATCGGGTTTATACGCTGGCCTTTGATCAAAACTAATATGATTAATGTTGCAATAATTGATACCAAAGTAATATTTCCCAGGAAAAACAAAAAAAAAGGGATCGGTGTTTTTCATTATACCGTAAAACATAGTAAAGTATATAAAAAGCACCTCACTTACTTTTACAACAAATACATTAATGGTATCAATCATGGAAGATTATGTTTTGAAATATTTACTCAATATGCCTCTGCAGAACATTATAATGTACATTGTTTAGAAGTATTGGAAGAAAAAAGTAATAGGGCAAATATAGAACAATTGGAAATAGCCTTGTCCTGGTGTCTTGACAATGATATAAAGCTCGTCTGTCTGAGTCTGGGATCAAGAGATTTCAGAGACTGTGAAATGTTACATAAGGTTATAACAGAGCTACATATCAACAATGTTATTGTTGTAGCTGCATTTAATAATTCGAATACTTTGACTTTTCCGGCTACATTCCCATCCGTTATCGGCGTCAGATGTGATTTATCGAATATATTGTCTAAGGGTGAATATATCTGTGTTAAGGATAATCTAATTGGAATAGATATTATTTCAAGTTGTATATTTGAGGAGATAGAAGAATGTCTTAAAGTAAAAATAGGTAAGTACAATAGCTATGCAACCCCTTATATTGCAGCAAAAGTTTTTAATGCTATAGTAGCTGGAAATAATACACTAAATGAAATTGATAATTATTTAGTTCAATTTGGCTCAAAGTATGACATTGAACTTTTTTCCACGGATGAAACAGTTTCCACGGATTTAGTAAATCAGATGCCTATTATTGGTGTTGACTCATCGGTACTGCAGAAAAATCCGGAATATATCGAAGAGCTAGTAGATTCATTTCAAAAGAAAGATTTTTATGCAATAGGCTTGGTTAATAAAGTGAATAAGAGTACGTTTATATTTCCAATATGTAAGCTACACAATGCAATCAAAGAGGATACATTTGCTGTGATAAAAAATGCTCTAAACTATGTTACTCCAGATTTAATTATTCTTGAAATAGCAGATAATACGGAAGAGTGGCTAATTAATGAACTAATTGATATATGCATAAGTTATGAAATCAACCAGGAAACATTTATGATAAAATGGAAAGGCAAAATCAACATAGATTCTTTTTCAACGTCTTTGATTGGAATATTAAAGTAAATAATATTATGTAAATTTGGGATGACTACTTAGTAAGTGATCCCAATTGTATTGTAAATAATATATTATTTGTGGTATATTTAAAATAAAAAGGAGTCATAAATGTATGCAAAAAAAACTATTGATTATAGAAGACGAAATTGTTGTAAGAGAAGAGTTGGCAATATTGCTAAAAAATTCAGATTATGATGTAGAGGCGCTAGATAGTTTTAATAATGTAGTGGAACAAATAAAAGAAATAGAACCAAATTTGATATTACTTGATGTGAATTTACCGGGACTGAATGGATATCGTTTATGTAGCAGGATCAGATCATTTTCAGATGTTCCTATTATATTTATAACGGGGAGAAACACATCTTCGGATGAATTGCAAGCGTTAACTTTAGGTGGAGACGACTTTATTGTAAAACCTTATGATTCTCTGATACTTCTAGCTCGTATAAATCTGATATTAAAAAGGTCATCAACAAATGAAAGCATTAAGTATAAAGATATAGAATTATTAATTGGAAAAGCTGTAATAAAATTTCAGCATGAATGTATAGATTTGACAAAAACAGAGCTTAAAATTCTATTTTTGCTATTTAGTAATCCAAATAACTTTATATCTCGAAATGAAATCATTGAATACCTTTGGGATAATGAAATCTATATAGATGATAACACTTTAAGTGTGAATATTAATAGGATTCGAGAGAAGTTAAAAAGTATTGGTCTTTTGAACTTTATTACAACAAAGCGTGGAATGGGATATAAAATATGAAGATTTCAACATTTTTGAAAGATTGCAGTGAAGGTCTTCTGGTTCTATTTTTAAATATGTTAGTATGTTCCTTTATACTAAGGCTTATGGGTAATTCCTGGTGGACTATTATAAGTTTAGATTTATTGAGTCTCTCATTTTTATTTGCTTATATGATAAAGAAATACATGACTAAAAATAAAATGTGGGCTGAAACAAATGAAATTATGGAAAAGCTAGACCATAAATATCTTATTACTGAAATTCTGTCAGAGCCGAATACGGAAGAGGGTAAGATGTATTTTGATTTATTATCGGAAGCCACAAGATCTATGTTAGAGAATGTGGCCATAGAGAATCGTGAAAAAAAAGAATACCAGGAGCTGATCGAATGTTGGGTGCATGAAATAAAAAGCCCAATTACTGGAGCTAAGTTAATTTGCGAAAACAATAAATATCATCCAAGTGAAAAAATATTATTGGAATTGAAAAAGATAGAAAATGAAGTTGAGAAAATACTGTATTTTGCACGTATGGATAATGTTTCTAACGATTATAGAATAGAAAAGGTAAATCTTCGAAATTGTATAAATAGTGTATTAAGAAGAAATAAACAAATCCTAATAAAAAAAAATGCATGTATTCGAACGGATAATAGGGATATCTACGTTTATTCTGATGAAAAATGGATTGTATTCATAATAAATCAGATTATTCTAAATTCTGTTAAGTACATGGATAAAATATTAGAAATCACAATTAGCACTTATAATGGGGATAATAATGTTGTATTGAGTATAAAGGATAACGGGATTGGTATTAGAAAAGAAGAAATTAATAGAATATTCGATAAAGGATTTACTGGAATTAATGGGAATATTAATGTTTATTCAACAGGCCTGGGGCTATATATATGTAAAGCATTGAGTGATAAAATGGGCATAAAATTACAGGTGAAATCAACTGCTGGTATATTTACTGAAATGCTGTTGGTTTTCCCGGTCACTAATACGAATTAAGGTTACAAAATTGTAAGAAAAAATAAAACTACATGTATATATTCAGGTTTAAAAATACCTTATAATATGTATATAACAAAAAGGGGGATACAAAATGAATAAGAAAAGAGTTATAGTACTTATTATATGTTGCTTTTTAGTTACATCGGTTTTTATTATAAAGAGCAGAGAGAATATCAGATCGAGAGACGTCGAATTTGTAGAAAGTGATGGGATTATTACAGAGGTTATTATTAATAGCAGATTTCCATATAGTAAGGTTGAATTATCTGAGGAAATGAATAATAATGAGGTTATAATCTCCGTAAAAACAGAACTATCATTCAGTTTATCTTTGAATCCTAAGATCACAATAGATGAAGATAAAATCTATATATTCAAATTATCAGATAAGGATATAGTTATTGATATGGGATACTTAAAATAGAAAGGAACCCTCTATGCTATTAAAAGCTCAAAATATTGTAAAGTATTATGGAAGCAAAACACATCTAATTAAAGTCTTAGATAATATAAACTTTTCTGCCGATAAAGGCGAGTTCATTGCTGTTATGGGAGCCTCAGGATCAGGAAAGACTACGTTACTAAACTGCTTATCTACTGTAGACAATGTTAGTGCGGGGCAAATATTTATTGGGGGAGAAGATATTACTCGTCTTAAAAAAAAGGATATTGCAAGATTTAGGAGAGAAAACATTGGATTTATTTTTCAAGAGTATAATTTATTGGATGTTTTAACTATTGAAGAGAATATTTCCCTTCCCTTAACAGTACAAGAAGTTTCGCCAACGGAAATATGTAATAAAGTATTGAAAGTAGCTGAGGGTTTAGGTATAAAAGATATACTCAGTAAGTTTCCGCCTGAAGTATCTGGAGGGGAAGCTCAACGTTGTGCATGTGCTAGAGCCGTGATATCTGAGCCACAAATAATTTTTGCTGACGAACCAACGGGAGCATTGGATTCGAAATCCTCCATAACACTATTAAATTTAATGTCAAAATTGAATAGCGAGCTAAGCTCCACCATATTTATGGTTACTCATGACCCCATGGCTGCAAGTTACGCTAAGAGAGTGCTGTTTATTAAAGATGGTAATATATTTAATGAAATATATAGAGGTAACAAAACACAAAGCACCTTGCATCATGAGGTCTTAGATGTTCTGTCTCTTTTAGGAGGAGATACCAATGCTGTATAAGCTTTCTTTGCGAAATGCGAAAAGACAATTAAATGAGTATGGTCTTTATATTTTGACTGTTATCATATCTGTATCTTTAATGGTAGGATTTAATTCTCTTATTTTTTCAGATATAGTAGAAAAGATGAAATCTTTAGAGTTTTTACCTTATATGATTATATTCGCATCCATTATTATAGTTGTAAGTTTATCATGGTTGGTGAGCTATATAACTAATTTTATGATTAAAAGCAGAAGTAAAGAATTTGCCATATATATGCTTTTAGGTATAGAAGATAAAAAAATCGTTCAATTATTTATGGTTGAAAATACAGTGTTAGGGTTTTTTTCATTTGGCATCGGTGTTATTGGAGGGATATTCACAACAATAATCTTGGAACAAATTATATGGAATTTAATACGATATCAAGGTGTAGCCAAAATAAATATTACTTTAAATTCTATTCTGCTGACATTCGCGTATTTTGTATTTGTATTTTTATTTGCGTTTATCAAAAATGTTAGATTGTTTCAAAAAATGAATTTATCAGAACTGATAAAATACAATAGGGCAAATGAGAATATTGTTTTTTCAGGAGTCCGACATCTAGCTTATTTCGTTGGATCTATTATATTAATAATTTTAGGTTTTCTATATATCATGGTATTTACAATGGATAAAGGACTGAATGTAGTAGTAGGCCTATGTTGTGTTGTTCTTTCTTTATTACTTTTTTTAAAAAGCTTTCCCAGATTCTTATCATATATTATTGAAAAAAAATACAGTTGGAAGTATAAGGGAAATAATTTAGTGATATTTCGAATTATTAGCTCTAAATTGAATTCTATAAGTTCCACTTTGTGCATTTTATCAATACTATTTACTATCACTATATTAGCGGTCGGATCTACAGCATTGATGCAAAAGACGATTAATAAAAGTATAGATGATTCAGTTTTTGATATAGCTATTATATCATGTGAAAGGGGAGGCGATAAAGAAAATAGAAAATTAATCGATCAATATGTAGAAGTAAAAAAAAGCTATACCTATAATATTTATTCATTAGAGAATCAACAAATAAAAAAGGAAATAGATGCTGCTATACAGGAAGATAATAGCGCTTATAATAATGTGTACCAAGAATTTGAGTATGACACAATCATGAGGTATTCGGACTACCAAGAATTGTGTGAAATATTAGAAATACAGGCATTAACTATAGATAATAATGAATTTTTAATTCATTGCATTCCCTATCTTGAAAATAAGTTGATAAATGAATTGAGAAATACTGAATTAATCATTGATGGAGAAAAATATCGGTACAATGGGGTGAGTAGTCAGGCCATTGACCAAAACGATCCGTATGGTAATGGATTATATTTTATTATCATAGTACCTGATGGTGTGGTCGAGAAACAGACCTTTTTATATCAATTGAGTGTTTTTATTACGGAAGAGGCTATTACATCAGACCGTTTAAATGACATAACCTTGTCAAACGATAACATTGAATTATTAGACAGAAATTCAATGACGGTAGGGGAAGGGGGGAAGGGGACTCTTCTTATTGAACGTGATAAGAAATATATTACTGGAAAGTGGGCATTGAAGGAAAATTATTTTCAAGCATATGCAATCATGATTTCATTAGTTTATGTGTCACTAATATTTGAAATAATTGGGCTTGCGGTTTTAACAACCCAGTTAAGGAGTGATGCTGAAAGAAATCAGAGATATTACAGTATATTGAAATATTTGGGCTATGAGAATCGTGGATTAAACAGCATACTACGTAGGCAGCTGGTCTTATTTTTCTTGGTACCGATTGTGCCGGCTGTTCTAATTGGGGGAGTATTGATAATATATTTTAGTGGGCGTTTGCAATTAAGTATGTTTAATTTCTATGTATATTCCAATTATATGTGGGCGTTTAAATCATTAGGTGTTACTTATCTTTTATTTGCGATAATATACTTTCTCTATTTCTGCCTATTAAGTAAAAGCTACCGGAGGTTATGTGAAATTTAGTAGATTGTTTTAAAAGCCTTATCCAGTTCTCTATAGTTGGCATGAGGGATCAGTTGTGTTGCAGCAATATTTAGTTAGGTTAATTTGGCTAATACTGGTATATCATATATAAACTAAAGAAACGGAGAAACAGCCGTTTCTTTAGTTTATTTGTAAATGCTCCATAGCCGGTACCCCGGCATAAATACGGGATTTCGTTTTATACTGTATCCCAGTTGTAGGGGATACGAATAAAAAACCTAAGCCATCTCTGTTAAAATTACATACATATAGAGCAAAAAGCGCAACGAATTCAGTAAACGGGATTGTTGCGCTTTTTGCTATGGCAGGATTTCAGATTTATTAATTTGTTCTAATTTTGCCCATATACATATTTGCTCTAAGGCAGGTGTATTTTTTTGCTGTAATTTTTTTACAGAGACTATCGCACAGTGGGCGCGGTTGCCGTTCTCCACCTTTTCAATCTATTTCGCCCAAGAAAAATAATAGATTGGAGATAAACTTATGCATAACCATATATAGTATAACGAATGTTGACAAACACTATATATAGTAATATAATGTTATTGTGATTGATTTATGTAATTTATATTACAATTTTAAGTTTTGTTCCGGTTTACCGGAAGCCAAATTTATGTGAAAGCATACAAATAGAAAGACCTCAAAAATTTTGATTAATTTTTGGGGTCTTTTTTTGTTGTGCTGGAAAGGAGAATAATCTGGAAAGAAAGCCGCAGGGAACCAATCCTGCGGTTAATTACGTTGCAGAGGATAACAGGAAAGGAGAACCAAATAATGACAGATTTATTTAAAGATGTACCGGAAGAAATCATCAACCGAACCTTGAAGGAAATATGCAGAAACCTCGAACATATCAGTGTATATGACGGTCATACGTTGCGAAGGCACGCAGATATCCAATGCTTGACATTAAAAACAAGATTAACAAGTGAAGACATCCAGTATGCCACCTCATATCACGATATTGAGATTGCAAAAATTGTTGTAAAAAGCATATTGAAGTATCAGTTTGATAATGTCGTTAAAGAATGGCTATTATCAACCTATACGGATATTCTTGTTTTGTCGGGCAGGTTCCGTCGTTCAATAGGCTATGGCTATAAAAAAAATGATGAAAGCCTTTTTGAAAATTTAAATAAGGCCAAACTGGTCCTTATGAAGGATGGAAGGGCTGACTGGGGATTCAAGATACTGACCAGTTATCCGGCATTTTAAGGAGGAGTTAATTGAATGAATATTGTACCATATCCGTGAGATTGGCAAGTGGGGATTTTTATCCGCTGCCGGGGAAGAAAATAACATTCCAAAAAGAAGGGATGCTTATTTACGCATTATGTGAAGGCATAAAAATTGGACTGGCTTCAGAAATTGATGAAGTAGTAGAACCGAAAATCTTTAGTGAGAACTTTTGTGGAATCATTACTGAGGTTCACAAAGAAGAGCAGATGGTTTTGGTTAGAGTTCTTAAAAACAGGAGGAAAGCGATATGACACAAGAAGAGCTTTCTGTTGCAGAGAAGATGTTAAAAAAAAGGTTCGGAAGAGAATGGAAGCAAATCGTCCAAACATTAGGGACAAAAGAGCTGACCTCATGTGTAGGCAGGGATTTCACCTCTTTTCTTGCTTTTCCTGCCAGAGACGAAGGTGGGGATAACCGTTGGCGAGGGAATTGTGCTCCCCAGGTAGTAGAAAAAGTGATTGCTTATGCATTGGAAAGTAACCGATTCGAAGGTAAGGACATGATACATATTGGAAAACAGGTATCACATGTCATTAAGGCGCAGTTCCATTGCGCGTCAGAAACAAAGGCATATGAAAGCATAAGGCCGTTTATACCAATCGTCACAGAGCATCTGCTGATTTTCCAAAAAGACAGTATTATAAAAATCCCATTTTCTGTGCGAAAGGAAGGTATTTTTGATGTCAGTAAGGAGGACTGTAAAGCATTGACGTGGCTTCACTTAATCCGGATGGCGCTTGAAACTGCGGGTGGTACCTTATCCCTTGCTGAACTCTACCGTTACTTGGAGAAGCATCCAAAAGCAAGGAAGAACAGGCACTATCAGGCAAGAATACGTGCAACTATTTATGAACATAGGGAAAATTTTCTCACAGATGGAAAGGGAACATACCGCCTATCTTATGCCAATGCAGTTTGATTGGAAGGAGGTCTGGCTATGGAGGATGATACAGGATATTATTTGCTTCTTATAGCTATCCTAAAGGAGGTTGACTTAAATCAAGCAAATATGTTGTATAAATATGGGCCTGCTCATGAAAAGTGTAAAAAATTTCTCAATAAAAAACCGGCGAAAGTGGATACACAAGGACTTAGCAAAGAGGATATAACGAAAGAAATGAGGCGGCTCAGATCGGAAGGTCATTCTTATCATGTAATCGCAGATGCGTGCAACAGCAATTTATCTGCAGTGAGACGAAGGCTTGGTAAGCGAAAGGAGAACTAAATGCTTAGGATAATAGTTGATGCGGAAAGTATTGAATGTAATACACGAAAAGCAAAACAAATGCTGAATGGAAGTGAAATTGAATTAGAGGTAATGCCTTTTCCAAATGGGGGAACGATGACTGTTTGGTCCGTTGAAGATGTAGAAGCTAATAAGCCTATCAATTACATGTCAGATGAGGAGCAGCTTGTACTTTTGGAGGCATACGAAAACCTTACCGGCAATGACATGATAGAGAAAGGCTGGGAGACAATTGAAGGCGCATTTGATATCTACGTAAGGCAAATAGCCTGACTATTTCTAAAATATAAAATGGAGGATATATCATGAACGTATTAAGTATTGAAGAGAGAAAATATGCGGAGAGACACCATTATATAGTGGATCGTTTTTTAAGGGACATGGGATTGGATGAAAGCATATACTATGATGTAGTTATTTTTGGGTATCTTGAAGCAGTTCAGAAGTATTTGAACAAAGAAGAGCTTAGGAAGCGTAAATTTTTTACTGTTGCGTGGCGCACAATGAAAAAGTCTCTTTGCAATTACTGGAATGCGCAGGATACACAAAAACATACTGCTAAAGTAATCAGTATTGATATAAAGAGAAAAGATGGATTAACGTTGGAAGAGGTGATTGATAACCAGTATGATATTTCTGATGTGATTGCCAATCGATTGCTTTTAAAGAGGATAATGTCACAAATAACACATAAGGAGAAGGATGTAGTCCAGTTGCTGATGCTCGGTTATACATATACAGAAGCGGCCAATGAGATTGGTATTTCAAGATCAGCTGTGAGTAGCCGGGTTGGCAGGATGCGTTCCAGAGTCCGTAAAAATACATATGATTTTTAAGTGGTCAGGAGGAACAGTATGGGTACTTGCAGGACTTGTAATTATCTTGATACAGGTATTAGGAAAGATGGTGATAGCCACTTTGCACATCTCTATAAGTATGGCTGCGCCCAAAGTCATACCGGTTTTACTAAATTCATTCAAAGTGATGATGAACTTATGAAAATCGGCTGTGGAAAGTGGCATGCCACCAGTGGGGAAAAGGCAAGGAATAAGGATAAAGTACAAGAATATACTGAAGGTCTGGAAAAAAAATACAGCCGGTGGAAAGAGATCTATACCTATGGGAGCGATGATCCTAATTGGAGTGATGGAATGAACTTAAATGCCATCCGTCGCCATATTATTGATTTTAAGCAGCAGATAGAAAGCATGTTTGCAGATGAAGACTATCCCGAAAGTTATTTCTGGCCAAATCCAGTGGAGAAAAATAATGATTTCATGGTTAATCCAAATATAATATTAGCAGAAGCCAAAACGGTTTTACACAACTATAAAAATCATTTAGATTACCGCTGGTTAATTGAACATAAGGCTGAATTAAGAGAAGGAGATAAAGGAAGGGATTACATTGATACTGTGCTTGGACATGTTGCCAGATTGGAAATGGCATTTGTTAAAAATGATATTGTATATTTGCGTAGACATGTAAAAACAGATGCTTATTTGAGTTCTTTATCAGTATGCAGGGCAACGGTTGAGAAATACTTGAATGAGCACAAAGCAAAAGAAGAATTTCAAAATAAAAGTATACTCTCAAAGTTTAATGATGAACAGATACCTGGTCAAATTTCATTTAGAGAGTTATTAATAGGCTGATAAAATATATAGTAAAGGGGTGTTGTCTTTAACACCCCCGAAATTTATATACATCTGATGGATTTATCATATCATTTAATCAATTCTTATTTATATTCTATTTTTTCTTTTATCTATGCTTTACCTTTAAACTACTTTTGTTTTGCCCTGAATTACGGCATGGATTGTGGTTTTCAAGCGAACTGTTAGGGAAAGAAGATGCCATGTTTTAAACCTTAAACTTGTACATTTTCCTGGAAATTTAAGTCATTTTATATTAGTTTAATGACTGTCTATTGTGCTGTAAATCTATAATGAATATTGGTGAAATAGTGATGTTTAATACTACTATTAAAAAGAGTATAGGTGTACATTCACAAGTAGTATTAATGCAATTGAATTAATGTAAAATATAGGTATAGGATAAAGGAGCCTTTATGGAATCTAGGATAAAAGAATTAAGAAAAAAACACAAAATGAGTCAAAGAGCATTGGGAGGTGTTGTAAATGTATCACAGCAGACAATATCTAAAATCGAAAAAGACATACAACGAGGGCAGATTGATGTGTTAGTTAATATCGCTAATCACTTTAGTGTTACAGTGGATTATCTACTTAGGCTTACGAATTATAAGCGAAGCATTGAAGGGGAGATCATGTTCGAGAAAGTTATTAATGAACATTATGATATATTTATGACTATTAAGGAACTGAATAGTACAAATCTGACGACATTGCAAGTACTTCTTTATAGACTAAAGGAAGCGCAAGAAGAAATACATACATAAATAAATTGTCTATGACATCAATTTTATCCCCTATTCCTTTAATTGCAATAGAAAAGAACTTGTTCAAAGTTAGTAGTAATTAGGGAGGGATTCTTATAGATTACTTATACAATTTGTATGGTATATTATTTGATATTGTCTTGCTGGTATATTTTATGGGTTATTATCCGTTGAAATACAGAAAAGGCATAACGACCATATATGGCATGTTATTTATGCTCGTGACTATTGTATTAAACGTTAATATGGATCATTTTGTTTTACGGATACTATTATATTTTTTGATGATTTGGATTTTTGTATACTTCTTGTACGTAAAAATGAGTCTTACCACATCTATCGTTAATGTGCTTGCGTATATAACTATCCTGGGGATTTCAGGGTTCATAACAATAATAGCAGTCATTTTAACTACAGGAAAAACTAATTTTATGTTGACATTGACTGATAACGCAATCGTGTTATTAAGTATTACAGGGCTATCAAAACTTATAGCTTTTATTGGACTACGAATAATAAGAAACATCATTGCAGGGAAGAAAAACTATTATACAAAAAAGGCTATAACATTTATGGGTTATATTTCTCTATTTGTAATATTATGCTTATTGTTTTTCGTAATAAATTTAATGCTGGTCTCTGATATATATATAAAAGAAAATATTGACATTATATTATTCTTGTCTCTGGTTCAATTACTGGCATCCCCGATATGCTATATTGCCTTTCTGAGTTATCATATCGAACTAAAAGAGAAAGAGAAAATGGTAGACTTTCTTGAAAAGAAAAATCAGCAGCAGTTTCTGCTTTATAGTATTAAAATTGAAAATAATGAAAAAATCAGGGAGCTATACCATGATTTGAAAAGACATACACTTTATCTGCTGCATTGCTTAGAAAAGGAGAAATATGAAAAAGGTATAACGTATATTAAGGATTTTTTAGCAGAAATAATATCGAATGCGGAAGTAAACACTACTGGAAGTGACATTTTGGATTTTTTATTAATGGAACTGAAGGAAAGATGTGAGAGAGAGCAGGTAGACTTATCCATATGTATAGACTTTAGTAAGTGCAGCTTGAAAGATATAGATGTAAGCACTTTATTTGGGAATCTTCTTGACAATGCGTTTGAAACCAGTATGCGTGTCAACGATGTACAGAAACGCTTTATTTCAATTAATGGGAATCATATTGAGACATATTATGCAATAAAGGTTGTGAACTTTGTAGATAGCCGGGATATAGAAGATGCTAAAAAACTGAAGACCCATAAGATAAATATTGAGCATCATGGTTTGGGGATTCAAAGCATCGACAGAGTCATTAGTAAATATAATGGCACCAGAAAGATAACTGTAGAGCAGAATCATTTTACGTTTTATATTATGCTGCCTTACCAAGATAAATAAGGTGATCTTATGAGAATTGCTTTATGCGATGATGAAGCGTATATCCTGAATGAGTTGGAATTGCTTCTTAAAAAATATGCTGAAATGGTGAATGGTGAATTTAAGATAGTAAGGTTTACATCAGGAATAGACTTGCTAAACTATATGCGTGAGTTTAAAAGCCTTGATATCATATTTTTAGATATCAAGATGCCCGGAAAAAATGGATTAGAAATAGCACATGAAATAAGAAAATGTGATAGTAAAATAAAATTGATTTTCTTAACATCACTTGGAGGACTCGCAAAAGAAGGATATCAAGTTGATGCGGCCAGCTATATAACAAAACCCATTACATATATAAAACTCCAGCAGGAATTGAAACGGGTGATAAATAAAATTGAACTAGAAGATAAAAGATATATTTTTGAGAAAAACGATTCGGGCCTTTATAAATTATATTTTTCGGAGATAATTTTTATTGAAACGGAAAAGCGCAATGCTTTAATCCACACTGTTGATAAAAAGTTGATAAGTTATCGAAGTATGAAGGTGCATGAAACAATGTTAGATAGTGATTTTTTTAGATGCCATAGGGCGTATATAGTTAATATTGCGTTTGTTAATGAGGTTGTTGGCCTGGATATACGCCTAAGAAATGGGACAATGATTCCTTTAAGCAGACATAAAAAGAAGAAATTTATGGAACTTTTAATGATGTACTTTGGAAAGCAGGTGTAACGTTTAGGGTCTGGCAACAAAGTAAGCTGGGAAGAAACAAAATATCATGAATTATTAGCTAAAACAAACAATATATTGTGTATATATAATTGACGGCAACTATATATTGTGATGTTATAATGACGTTATTGATTTATATAACTATAATATCTAGTTGTATTGAATTTTAGTCAGGAGATAGTATAGAGTCTCTTTGGTTTTAACTTTTAACTTATAAAGCATAAGAATTAAATTATTGTTCTTATGTCTTTTTTTATGCCCTTGGGAGAAAGGAGACCGCAAATTTTTCTTTATGAATGATGAATCAAAATATTTAACGGGAGGTAGGCTGATCTTTTTAGTTATTGTGGAAGTAGTTTCCTTCTAACGTTTATAATGTGAAGAAAGTAGTTAATTTTAAATATTAATAATATATATGTAATATATTGGTTTTATACTATTCAAATCATAAGAAGGCATGGTAAAATATAGGAAATGATGAAAACCGAATACAAAGAATAGGAGAGTTAATCATGAGTGATGCGAACAAACCAGTTTCGAAAAATCCAATTAACGAGATTGATATTATCTATATGGTGATGACCGACAGATTTTGTGACGGCGACCCTAATAACAATGGAACGCTGGGGCAGGAGTATCGGCCGGGAGACTTTAATTATCGGCAAGGTGGAGATTGGAAAGGTCTTACGCAGAAAATCCCATTTTTAAAAGATCTGGGAATTACTGCAATATGGATGTCGCCACCTCAGAAGAATCAGCTTTTGAACCTGTATGGGACACAAGCCGGATATCACGGCTATAACATCTGTGATTTTTATAGTGCCGATCCTCATTTTGGCACGCTGCAGGAGCTGCAGGAACTGATTGATACAGCGCATGCAGCAGGAATAAAGATGATTATTGATGCAGTACCAAATCATACTGCAGATTATCTGGCACCTGACGCGACATCTTATACCTCGGCAAATTGGCAGCCGGCACCACCGTTTAACGATCCAAGCTGGTATCACCACGAAGGGGATATTACAGATTACAACGACCCCGAACAGATTTTAAATCATGACCTCGGCGGTTTGGATGATTTGAATCAGGATAATCCAGCTGTAGAGCAGGAACTATATAAAGTATATGGTAAATGGCTTGACATGGGCTTTGATGGCATCCGGGTTGATGCGGATGAGGAACTTCCTAAATGGTTCATACGAAAATTTGAGTCCAATGCGATGCTTCCATCCTTTGGTGAAGTATTTAATGGAAGTGTAGATTTCGTATCGGATTATCAGAATTATCAATGGGGGGTACTGGACTTTCCGCTTTTCTTTGCTATGCGGTCAGCTTTTGCAGAAGGGCCGGACATAGATTTTTCAGGTGTCAAGAATATATTTGATCAGGATTTTAAATATAAAGATCCTAATAAACTGGTGACATTTATGGATAATCATGACAGGGATAGATTTTTAAGCTGGGCCTCGGATAATTATGAAAAGGCAATGAATGCTCTGACGTTTTTATTCGCATCCCGGGGGCTTCCGGATATTTATTACGGTACCGACCAGGCCCTTGGGAATAAAGATGGCATTATTTCAGAAGGGGGGATTTTAGATCAATATAATCTTTTGGCAGATGGAAGTACCGGAAGCGTAAGCGGAATTTCTGATCAATATAACCGGTTAATGATGCCGTCCTTTGATGAAAGCCAACCTATCTATATACATATACAAAGGTTATGTGCGATAAGAAAAGATTACCCTGTTTTATCTTATGGTACGCAGCGGGAAGTATATTTTAAAGGCAACATATATGGGTTTTCCCGTCTAAATGAGCAAAACGGAGAAGAAGTGATTGCGCTGTTCAACAATTCATGGGATGATACGAATATTGAAGTATCGATTCTGGAGCAAAGCAAAATACAGGAAGGGGCTGTGTTGAGAGATTTATTAAATCCGGTATATGAAGTTGTCGTTGGAAGTGGCGGTATTACAGGAAAAATCAATGAGGTGACCATTCCTGCACAGGGAGCAGTGTTATTGGTGAGTGGGGATGTAAAGGAATATCAGGTTCCGCAATTAGTTAAGACTACAATTCGGGTAGATTACAACTCCGGATATGGGAATTTCCTTTCTGTTAGAGGTAGTAAATATCCTCTTTGGTGGAATAAAGGACGTTATATGCACAACATTGATGCATCAATCTGGGAATATACGATTTACCGTTTAGCCCAAAACGAAGAAATAGAGTTCAAAATTATGCTGAATGATAAGAATTACAGTCAGGGGAACAACTATAGAGTAAAAGGGGGGACTACAATCACTGTGGTTCCGAATTTTTAATAGAAAGGACTCAGAAACAAATGGGTAAAGAAAACAGTGCGGACACAAATGTTCTAAATAGTTCAGATATAATTTATATGATAATGACAGATAGATATCCGGATGGAGACCCCAGTAATAACGGCATCTGGGGAGCAGAGTACCGGCCGGGACAGCTTAAGTATCATCAAGGGGGTGATTTCCGGGGGATTATCGAAAAGTTGGATTACTTATGTGAATTAGGGATTACTGCGATCTGGATATCACCACCACAGACGAATGAACATCGGAATAAGCTTTATGATGGATCGTCGTATCATGGATATAATACACATGATTTTAACAGTATTGATCCCCATTTTGGAACGCGTGAAGAATTGCAGGAATTGATTGATAAAGCACACCAAAAAGGTATCAAAATGATAACTGATGCGGTACCCAATCATACGGCAGACTATCTGGATCCATTCGCTACGGAATATAGCACTAAATATCCGGCAGATTTTAGGCCGGCGCCTCCGTTTGATAATCCGGAGTGGTATCATCATAACGGGGATACCATCAATTGGAACGACCAGTGGGAACTGGAGAATACTGATATTGGCGGACTTGATGATTTGGCGCATGAAAAAGAGGAGGTACAGGAAGCAATCATATCTGCATATAAGAAGCTGACAGGTATGGGATTTGATGGTATAAGAATTGATGCGGCCACTTCCATACCAAAGTGGTTTTTGGAAAAGTTTCAGGAAGAGATGGGCATTCCTTGTTTTGGGGAAACTTACAATGCAAGCGTAGATTATGTCAGTGATTATCAGAGACATATATGGGGTGTATTAGATTTCCCTTTGTTTTTTGCCATGGTTGATGTGTTTGCGTCAGATAAGGATGTATTGCTATTAAAAAATATTCTGGATCAGGACTTCAAATATCAAGACTCAAGACATGTGGTGACGTTTTTAGATAATCATGACCGAAACAGATTCCTGTGTGTGGCGGAAGATAATTACCGCAAGCTTCTTATGGGATTATCTTTCCTCTTTGCAGCAAGAGGGATCCCAGACATATACTACGGAACAGAACAGGGGTTTCATAATAGCGATGGAGTTGTAGTAAAGGACTCTATTATAGATCACCAGAATCGGGAAGTCATGGACGTTTTTGATACTGAAAATCCCATCTTTAAACATATTAAGAGACTTACACAGATTCGCAAAGAAAACCCGGTACTGGTCGATGGTGTGCAGAAGGAGCTGATAAGTTCAGATCCAATCTATTCATTTATCAGAAGTAATGCGGATAAGGAGTATGTTCTAAGTGTTTTTAACAATGGGTATGAAATGCAGAATATTGAAGTTAAGCTTCCACCGGAGATACAGATTGAAGTCGGAACCTGTCTGACCAACCTGCTTGATACCAGACAGAGTGCCTTGGTTGAAGATCACGAAGGTAAGAAAGTCATGCATTTGGCCCTAGGCGGTAAATGTACATTCATTTTAACACCTGGAGAGGTAGAGGAGTATATTCCAGATAAATTAGTAGAAACTAAGATTTGTGTAAGTTATGTAGGTGATTCCAATGATGTTATTTCACTGAGAGGAAACAGGTATCCATTATGGAGTGGCCGAAATCGTAGAATGAGAAAAGCAGGAGCGAACTTGTGGGAATTTACTATTTATCGAATGAATTCAGATGAGGTTTTAGAGTTTTCTGTTGTATTGAATCAAGATAAGGTTTCGAAAAATATATATCAAGTAAACGGCGGAAGTAGCATTGATATTTTTCCGGAATTTTAAATCAACTTAAGAAAGATATGTATTTTTGTAGATTCATTAAGTATTGTAATTTTTATAAATTCAAGTAGTCTCAACTAAAGAAAAATAGCTACCCCAATAATGATAATTTGTTGAATTGATTTTATTGTTTTAGATGTTAAGTTTTAGTAAAAGCCACCCTGCGTCCAAGGGGTCACTAGCTTTAAATGTCATCATTATTGATCCGTTAAGGAACGTCGAAACCGTTGTAATTCTGGAGCGGAAAGCCCAGTAACAATCAATAGGTTTCGAGATTTTCTAATTGTTATGTTTCTGTGTTTTACCGTTCCGAAAAGGCGAAAAATGTTTCCACAGACTGGGTGGGGTAAGAAAATGTTTTATAATAAATGAATGGTGTAAGGATTCAGCGATTGGGAGGGGAGAAGTTAGTATGCTAGACAATGATTTAACAGCAGCAGGGCAGATGACAGAGCAGGAAATTATTGAAGCAATTAAAAAGAACTGGGCATTTATCCATAAGGTTGAAAAAACGCCTGAGAGATGCATGGCTGCAGTTAAGCAAAGTGGATACGCATTAAAATGGATTCCTAAATCTATGCATACAGTAGATTTATGTATGGAAGCTGTAAAACAAGATGGAAATTCATTAAGGCATGTATCAAGAAAAATGCTTACATATACAATTTCCCTAGAAGCTATAAAACAGAGTGGGAGAGCTTTGGCATATGTTATGGATAATTTTAAAGATCGAAAACTGTGTCTGGAAGCGATTAGACAAGATGGAACAGCAATAAGATATGTGCCACAAAAATATATAAATCAGGAGTTATATTCAGAGGCTGTTAATTCAAATGGAATGGTGTTAGAGTGTATCCCACGAGAATTATTGACAAAGGAACTGTGCTTAAAGGCTGTTAAACAGAATGGGGAATCATTAATTTATGTGCCAAGCAGGCTAAAGACAAAAAAACTTTGTTTGGTAGCAATAGAGAACGCTGGGCAGGCATTAGCGTATGTTCCAAACAGATATAGAACCCAGGAATTCTGTTTGAAAGCTATTGTGCAGAATGGGAGAGCATTAGAGTATGTGCCTGAAAGTGTGTGCACTGTAGAACTTTGTCTGGAAGCACTTCAACAAGATATAGCGGCAGCAAAATATATTCCAGAAAAACTCAATAGTGAAAAAACGATAATTGAGGCAGAAAAGCAGTATGAGGTAAGAAAAGTTGTTAAAAAAATTTATAGTAAAGAGACGAATAAATTTTACGTTGTAGAATGTATTTTTAGAGAATCCGAAGAGAAAGAATTTGATACATTTAGTGAATTCTATTATTATATAGAGGGCGATCTTTCAGATGCGGATTTATATGAATATGATTTTGAGAATATAGATCTCAGCAGGATTAATATTGAAGGAGCGAAGATCAGCAATTCAGTATTAAGAAAACAAGGGCTTTATGATGACGCTTTCTATGCTGAAAATATAAGGAAGTATTCAGATAATGTTGAAATTAGATTCTCTACTGAAAATGATATGATTGAAGCTAGTGCAATACTTCATGCAGAAGATTTTGACGATGCGACCGATATTGATTCAAAAAAGATTTATTATATAAGTGATATTCACATTAATCATAAAATATTAAACAAGTTTCCGGAGTATGCAACCAAAGAGGAAATTATAACATTTATAAGAAAATTTGTATATAAAATGACTGATACAGCTGAACAAAGCCTGCATTCAAGTTATTTATTTATTACAGGGGATGTATCCTTTAATTTTGAATTGTCTAAAATATTTTATACCGAGTTGGTGGAAAAATGGGATCCAAGTAAAACAATTGTAGTATTAGGAAATCACGAATTATGGGATTTTAATCAGTATGGACAACCTGCACAGTATGAAGGTAGTGTGGATGATATAATTAGTCAGTACCGACATTTATTTGAAAGTTTAGGTATGATTTTTTTGCAAAACGATCTTCTGATTTATAAGGATTATAGGTTAAAAATAATAACTGAAAAGCAATTGACAGGAATAGATATTACTTTTCTGAGAGAAATTTGCCTCAATAGTTCTTTTATGGTATTAGGTGGATTAGGATACTCCGGATATAATGAAGATTTTAACGCAACGCATGGAATTTATAGAAAAACGATTTTGACTTTGCCAGAGGACATGGAGCAGACAAAACGTTTTGAAGATATATATGAAAAGGTAGAGACCGCACTGGAAAAAAATCGTTTGATTATCTTGACCCATACACCAAAGGAAAATTGGACAAATAAACCCTATAATAGTAATTGGATATATGTAAATGGTCATACACATCGAAATGATTATACATGTAGTAAGGAAAAGACAGTATATGCAGATAATCAAATAGGATATTATTCAAATAGTATAGGATTAAAGCATTTCTGTATTTCTTGTTCGTATGATATTTTCGGTTACTACAAAGATGGCATCTATAAAATTACAAGAGAACAATACTTGGATTTTAACAGAGGGATAGGTATTAATATAACTTTTAATAGAACGCATTATATAATATATATGTTAAAGAATCGTGGGGTTTATTGTTTTCTTGCCAAGCGTAAAGAAAAATTATATTTTCTTGAAGGTGGTAATATAAGAAATTTAATAAATGATGATATTGATTATTATTTCGATAATTTATCAAAATATTCAGATGTTATAAAAAAACAGCTTCGTGGCTATAATACTTTATTAAAAGCTATATCCCAAGCTGTAAAAGCCATTGGTGGAAAGGGGACCATACATGGATGTATAATAGATATTGATTTTTATAATCATATTTATTTGAATCTGCATGATGGAGAAATAACTCCATATTATGCTACAGCAATTACTGACAAATATGTATATAATAATATCCAGGCGCTTCTTCAAGAGAGAAGGTCCGATTTATATGATAATTATTTGTATTTATTGGAGAAGAGTGATAAGGTTAATTCGCTAATAACTAGTAATAAAAATGCAGGAACAGTAGAACCGGCGCGCTTTGTAGGGGATACATATATCTATCGTCCGTCAAGAATTATGAAAACATTGCAATATATAACGAATGTTAATGTTGTTAGAGTATGGGATGATCGGATAATTGAAGCAGATAGTTATTTAGAAAATCAAGAAAATAGTGGGCTTTTAGAGTAGTATTATTACCTAATCCTTGGGCGCAAACGGTAACGTGAGTGTTAAGCGTAGGATGGGAAACAATTCGAGCCGGAAAGGAGTCCTGAAGTCGTTAACCCCGAAATATGGCTGAATAGACAGGCCGATTTCATTATACAGGATGCAGGCAATATTTATCATTACGATATGGTGAGTAATGATAGGCTGTCCCAGAGGCCAGGGCCTGGCGAGATTGTAGAGGAATACAAGGGAACAGTGGAGATCCTTGGAAATCTGGAATCAGTACGAAAACAAGCCTGTAAAACGGCAAGGTATCGGATGTTTGCAAGAGAGTCCGACCATTTCATAGTGCCGTAAAAACCTGTGAAAGCATGCGTAATGTATGAGTATTCTAAAGATATAAAAGCTGCATTGGGTGAATTTAGGGAGTTCAAATGTAATAATTTAATCCATACGGTAGATAAAGATTTGATAAGTTATCGGAGTATGAAAGAGCATGAAAGATTGTTGGATAGTGACTTTTAGACTTTAACGTTTGAGTCTTGGTTGCCGGAATAAGCGAAATAAATAATTAATTTAGACATTTGGTACATATGGATAGGCACAATATATAGAATGAATGATTTGACAAATACCATATATTGTGGTATTGTTAAGATGTTATTGATTTATACAGCTAAATTATCTAGTTGTAAAGAATTTTAGTCAGGGGATGATATGAAATCACCTTGATTTAAACTTTTAATCTATAAACTGGCATGAGAATGAAGATATTGTTCTTATGTCTTTTTTTATGCTTTAAATAGGAGGCTTTGAAGTATGAGTAAACAAGAGATTGATGAAAAGATTGTGGAGAATATCATAGAGATTACATACTGTTTTGACGCCATGGTAACGGAAGGCAAGATAGATTTGGATAAATATGCTGATGAACATACTTCTGCGACATGGAGCTATCTTTTTCGGGAAGATTGCATAGAATGGGCCAGGGAATTTGAAGAAAAGTATCCGGATATTATAGCTCCTGATTACTATGATACGATATGGTATTTTACCTTGGAGAAGCTGGCAGAGAATGAATGGCTGAATGACACTGGTTATTGGTGTATAGAAAGGTGGAATGACACAGATCTGGAGGCGGCATTGGAAGATGCAAAGATTCCTGTCACAAAAGAGAATATTGGCAAGTTACGAGAATCGTGTAAGGATATCTTTGACGACAAGTCTGAACGTAATGAAGCGATTGCATCTATGGCAGCTGGCGTTTTTACGAGAGGAAGTCTGTATGAAAAAATTTAAAGGAGGCTCATAGAGTGGACACATCCTTGAAAAAATTAATTGAAGCATCAATTGAAGCAGAGAATATATATGAGAGGTTAAAGAATACGAGCAGCATATCAGAAATTTCAGATATAATTGAAAAGCTGGATGAAGCTACTATGAAGATTGTATTAAAAAAATTTATTTATGGCAGAGAAGCAGACTGAAAGAAAAACTGATAGTTAAAAGCATTATGAGAGGAAAAAGATGAGAGATTACTTTGATGACATGATTGTTCTACAGAATTTTTCTGTTGAAAAAGCAGAGGTTAAGGCGCAGGATTACACAGCCATTAATAATTACCTGGAGCTTCTGCAGGAGAGAGGTAAGGATGGAAGAGGAAGCCTAATTCTTACGTTTGCGTATGATGATGAGAAGGAAGAGATATTTGAGATTCCGGAAATACGTGAGTATGTATGCCAGCTTCTTATCCTGCATCCATCCTTATTTTATTACTTGGTACCTATACGTGAAATATCTTTGGCAATTGCGTTTTGTCTGATGGGGATGAAACTGGTCATGAAATTTGGAAATCAGATGCAACTTGAGCCGGTTGATTACAATATCTTTAGAAAGATAGAAACAGAAATCATTCAAAAAACATTGGATTTTGGAAAAAAGATAGGTGATGAAAATGGCGCAAGAAAGTCCCTGGAGGGTTTGGGACTGCCGATTAAATTATGGAATAAGGAGGAAAAATGATATTGGATAAGGAAGTGATCTTAATGGAGTCTGTATATTCCATCGAACCTGAAAAACTGAAAAATATTATACTATCAGAATTTTATGATTATATGATGGAAATCTTAGGTTATAACCAAAAAGATGAAACGTTTATTTTTGATTGTAGATACATCCACATTTCAGATAATATTGAGGATAATTTTTATAATGCATATAAGGAGCGATATCCAGGAGTCCCTGAAAGTGAAGTTGCCATGCAACTGTGCCTTAGAGGGCCAATGGTAGACAGGCAGCTACCCAAAAACTCAGTTAAAATCCTGAGAGGATTTATAAATAAGGAAAAAAGTGATGAATAGAATATTTAAACTTATTATATACAAATTAAAAGAAGGTAATAAAAACCATGTAAACACTATTTACACACATAAGGATTTTGATATTGAAGAATTTATGAGGACGATTGAATATGCCGCCTGGACCGGTTCAAGGAAGCGACTCGCTGCGCTTCATGGGGTTGATGAAAATGCCATGCTTATTTTTAGCGGCAGGATTTATGAGCCGACTTATGAATACTTTGAGGGGACATGTGATGTCTTTATTAAGCTTGATGGCAAGATGAAGGAATTGTACAGCCAAAAAGATATATCTATTGCTCCATATAGACATGAGGTCAAAGTAACAGGCAGGAAAGCGGATATCATTGATTTTGTAAAGAATCATTTTAGCAACGGCTTTACCATTCATTATCCTTTGGAGGAAACGGCAGATAAATACTGATATGTAAGATAAATGACGAAGATGTGGTTGATGGTTGTCAGCTGCATCTCATTTGGGCATTCAATTATTTTTTGGTAGTTGGATGCCTTTATTTATCAGGAAGTCTTTCATGACGCTGCTAAAGTTTGAATCATAAAAATATAAAACGAGGAGAGATTTCTATGAACAAAAGTGCAGAAGATTTCCGGGAGGCCTGGAATATAGCCAAAGCATTCCTGGATGATACAAAAGAGACGTATCTTATGCTCAGTGTAGGTACGATTCCTTCGACCAGCCATTATAAGATTGTAAAGCTGCCATATGGTAAAAATATTTTCCTGCTTTACTGCCTCTCATGGCATGATGCCGAGCTGTGCCCAGGTCTTGACCTGAAATATTCAGGATTTTACAGCAGAAAGAATGAGCAGACTTACGACATACGGGAGCCATTGCCCCGTTTTTTTGGATTTGACCGTGATTTCATACATGAGATCACATTAAAAAACATGGTGATTGAAGCAATCCAGAGATCGGTCACTGAACATATAGCCAGCCACGTTGAGGAATTCAGCGGGATAACCATTACCAATCAAGATGACGTTACCAGCGATGTGGAAAAGGCGTTCAGTAAGAAAGAAACGAACATTGATTTTGCAAAGAAAATCACTATCAGCGAATGGAGTATATCGAACCGGGACATGGTTGATTTCATTGATGACCCGGAAAATATTCTCAGAAAAAAGACAGAGAACCAGATCAAAGGCCATGAGGAGGAACTGGCGCGACTATGGGTTGCCCATTGTGCTTCTCAAAAAATCCTGGACCAGCTATATACTGAATATTCGAGAGGTAGCCAACATGAATAACCAAATACAAGACTTATTTTCATCCCTCGCTTTTGAAGAACATTTTCGGCCGGCGCTCCATGTAGAGTGGAAAGACATAGATTGCTATGCTTCTGAGCTTCTGGCGGGTATCTTTGGCCGCTATATTCACGTTGAAGCCAGAAGATCGGACTATTACTATTGGAGCCTTGATCTCTCGGAAACTCCCATTACGGAGGATGAAATGGAGAGGCTGAATGATTTGATTCAAGCGGATGATTATGACCGCGAAATCCAGTCGTATGACGGTTTTCCAGTAACTGAAATAGTCCAAGGGCTTTCATGTAAACTTTTATCAAAACTAACGCCATTTCATGCGGCCACATCGTTTGCCGATGATGAAGGCGTATGGCTGATTGGAAATATGATCGACGAGGCTATTCTCAAAAAAGAAGCAGAAAATATTCCGCCGAAAGGAGCTGTAGAATTATGAATAAATGTGACTGTGACAGCACTGAGCTTAAGGCCAGGATGGTTACTATCACTGATGTGTTGGTGACATCCGTATCCGGATACCCCGAGCACATTTTAGGGAGGGAGGACACGCAAGACATCAACTTATCGGTCCATTCATATGTACTAAATGTGGTAAACTCCATCTGCACATAGAGGATAACGAAGATAATGTAAAAACCGCTGTCAAACGCTGTGTCTGTGGCAATACAAGATTTTTGGCTCATCAGCAATGCTGTCATGATGTCATTGTTGACAGCGGAAATATTTTCGTCAGGGAAGATGGTGTCTATGATACCGAACACCCCTATGGACCTTATTACTGTACTCAATGTGATGCAGAATATGAAGATCTTGAAGAACTGGATGAGCTGGCTATAAACAAAGGAGGAAATGGATAATGATGAAAGCAGCCGATTTTGACAGCTTTGCTTACGCCTGTCCGTTATTCACAAATGAACCTTGGGTTATTAATGGTTACGGGTGCAGTCATCCGGAGCAGGAAGAAAACGTAAAGATTGTGAAGGTAAAGAAGGCGGATGCTGCTATTGCTGGTCTTGCCCTCTAGGTATAGAGGCTGATACAGAGGCACTTTCAAATCCTGATATTGAGTGGGATGGATTATGTTCTGAAGGCGAGGTAGCTGAGTCGGAATATATTCTGGTCAATGTATGCCCTGATACCACCGAGGATGAAAAGGCAGCATGGGACAGCTACGAGCGATACATTCACCGATATGATCCGGACCGGGAAAAGAAAACGGATGTCAACGAAATTTCATTACAATAAAGAGGAGAATTTGAATTGATAATGGATGCAGCAGGCGGAACATTCCGTACCGATGCTGTCGGTCCAAAAGACGAAAGCAATTGATGACATCATAAAATTTATTGAGCATCAGACCATTTTGATATCATGGAAGCTGGATGGGCTTACACTGGTACTATATTATGAAGGCGGCTGCTTAAAACGCGCCCTCACCAGAGGGGAAGAGGGCAGGATAGGTGAAGATGTAACGCACTGTGTCCGGCTGATGGAAAACGTACCGCTGGAGATCCCGGATACTCACTCATTTGCAGTAAGAGGTGAAGGAATACTCAGTTGGGCAAATTTTGAAAAAATCAACAGTACGTTAGAAGATCCCTATACCAGTCAAAGAAATTTAGCAGCCGGCAGTATCAGAAGGCTTGATGCTGAAATGAACCGAGGATATCATCTGGAATTTTTCGCATTTGATTTAATAGACGGAAGCCGGGATTACCTCACAAAAACAGCGAAGTTCAAAACATTGAAAGAAAATGGCTTTGATGTTGTCTGGCACACCGCTATTTTGGATATTTTCAGTAAAGAGCAAATGGCTGAAATTATTAAATCAATGTCTCCGGAGAGGTATCCCTATCCGGTGGATGGATTGATTTTTGAGTATGATAATCTTGCTTATGGGGAAGCAAAGGGAGCTACCGGTCATCACAGGAACAATATGATAGCCTTGAAATGGGAAGATGCCTTGTATGACAGTGAATTTCTTGGGCTGGAGGCAGCAACTACCCGGACTGGAATGATCAGCCTGACAGGGAAGTTTAAGGACACGGTGATTGATGGCAGTTTTGAAAAATTTGAAGAGGCGATAAAATCCGGCTTTGATTTTTCAACGCTGGAAGATTTCGGGGAAATAAAAAATAATAATATTTATGCATGGTATCAGGATAAGCAGGAAGAACAGCTGTGGAGACCGTTACTGCAGCACATTACATTTAAAGAGAAAAAGGAGGAACATGTGATGAAAGATAATGTTTTTATGGGAAAAACTATAGTGGCAACCGGAAAACTTACAAATTATACAAGAGAAGGGATTAAAGAACGATTGATGGATTTAGGAGCAAAACCGGGAAGCAGTGTAAGCCGGAAAACGGATTTTCTAATCGTTGGAGAAAAACCCGGAAGCAAAGTCGAAAAAGCAGGTGATTATGGAGTTCGGATCATTGATGAGGATGAATTTGAACGATTGGCTTCTGCATAAAAGGAAAGGATGCATATATGGAATTTACAAATCAGGAAATTAAAAGCTTCAGAAAGGATTTCGATAAAACAATGGGTTCCCTGGCAGAAAAATATGCTCTGGCGATTACCTCAGGGAATATTTCATACGGAACAGACGAATTTTCCATGAAAATAAAGTGTATGAAAACAGATTGCGGAGACATCAATAAAAAGGAATTTGAAAGTTATTGCATGGTGTTGGGATTGATGCCGGGTGATTATAAGAGAGAATTCATGTTTAAAGGCGACAAGTATGTATTGGAAGCACTTTCTGTCAGAAGTTCCAAATATCCCTGCATCTGTACGGTGGCCGGAAATGGTAAGTCATATAAGTTTCCTGTGGATATTGTGAAAGAGGCCTTGTCCAAAAGCAATGATAAGTAGATGGTGAAATGGATATAAAAAAGTGATACATTCCCTTTATTTGAATGCCCGCTTCGGCGGGCAGAGGGGACAGACGTTACCATCAAGCGAAGGAGGTACAGGTTGAAAGAGAAAACTTTTAGTCACATTAATAATGTGACTGATTTTAACTGGCTGGCAATTGAACTGCGCAGGAATAAAAAAATTGAAGAAATACGCATGTTGGCCAAAGAGAATTTTATTACAGATGAACAGACGATAGAGAGATTTATATCCGGTGATCTTTTCGTTTTGGCAAGTGAAAAGATGTTTTATGCAGCTCGGGAAAGCGGGAAGAGAAAGGCAGAAGAGCAGAAAACCTCAGAAAAGCGGACTGCCTTAAAGACTGGTCAATTAGAGCTGGACTCATTTAATGTGGATATGGAAATCAGCAAAGACTCTTCACAAACAGAAATATTGGATTCAAACAGCACTGCCGACGGACAGCCAGATCCCAAAACTACAGAAGATGTTCAATCGAAAACAGATGAACCGTCGAATAATAAAATTATAGCAGATAAGAATGGATTATGGCGTAAAGTCCAGACAAAACTTATGAAGGAGCTAAAAAAATATAAAGATAGAGATTCACGGTATGTGGTGGATAAATTAATTTTACTTTCTCAAGAAGACACATTATTGGCAGAGAAAATTCTATTGCCCCATAAATCCTATCAAAAAGCGTTTGCTTATTTTTTTAATAAAAGCAGAACAGTGGGTTATAAGACAAAGGTGGATAAGTCAGGTGAGGCAGTTTATTTGGATAATGATAAGGCCGTAGAACTTTCTGTAGAATATTTTCATTTAGATGATGAAGCAGAGGAGCGTAAAAAGGAAGAGCTAAGGAAGAAGCAGCTGGAAGAAAATAAAAAGAAGAAGATGGATAAAAAGAACGAAGAAAAGACTGAAACGCCGGAGGTTAAAAAGCAGGAAGAGAAAAAGCAGGAAGATGGTCAGATGTCAATTTTTGATATGATGGCAAGCTGAGAGAAGTGAGAGGATACCTATTTTTTCAACCATCCCGGAGGGTTATAGTTATTATTCAGTCAGGAGGAAAAAGATAGTGGACAAGAGAACCTTATCTAAAATACCAATAAAAGAAGAGGGGCCTTTGCTAAAAGGCCTGTTTGAAAGGACGGATGGAATCCGGTTTATTGCAACAGTAGAATTTTATGATTCACTCAATATATTGTTATTTAATATATATGAAAGAACATGTGTAGATGTGGGTCTTAGGCAGCCCCAATTTCGTGTTTTCTTTAGTGATAATGATGATATTTCACAAGAAATTACCGCCGGTAAAATAAAATGGCGGACCAGCTGTTTAGAACTATTGCTAGACTACAGCAAGGCAATGTTTTATACGGAAAATGATTTTACAGTGGCCAAGTCATTTTTTCAGGATTATTGGGGAATCTGGGGAAAAACAATCTGGTCTGTAATTAATAGTTTTCAGAACCAGATAAGAAGAAGGCGCTTGGAGGTTAAACATGAAAAGCTAAAGGATGTGATCGACCAGAAAATGAAAGAAATAAAAAAGGAGCCAAAGAATTTCAAAGACTGGATTGATAAAACAGGGCTTAAGAAGAGCACATATATTTATTACTCCCCATTAGGCTGTCGGCGTTATACGGAAGGGTATTGTACATATTGTAAAAAAACATTCATGATTGATACAAGGAAGGAAAAACCAAAGCATAGAGAAAAAGGTATATGTCCATGTTGTAAAAATACTGCTACCTATTTATCCGGAGGCAGGCTAAAAAATAGCTTTATCGATGATGTATGGGTATCTTATATTAAGAAAACGCAAAATGGATTTGTGATGCGGTATTACCTTGCCAGTAAAATTCATAATCCGAAAGAAAGAAGCTATGAAGTACAATATCGTGAACTTGTGCGGGTCTTTTTTGAACAAGATGCAATTACCTGTTTCGAATGGGCGAACTTCAAACAGACAGGTGAAATACGCTGGTGTAATGGAAGGGGTATATTTGAATATTATCATTCGGTTTTATACACGGGAAATTTACCGGAAGCTTATGATAATAGCGGGTATAAATATTGTGCAATAGATATTTTAGCCAAAAAGTACATAGGCGAGGAAATGAATTATCATGTTTTTCTTGAGACATATTTAAAAGAACCATTTATTGAGCAATTTATAAAATTAGATTTACTAACGCTTTATTTTCAGCATGTTAATAATTATTATGATAGTAATCCCATGAATGCCCAAGGGACAAGAACTCAGGATATCCTTAAAATATCCAAGCCATTTGTTAAATTGTTGGTACAGCATGATGGCGGCGTGGAGATGCTGAGAGTTATGCAGGCATTTTGTAAACATGGACTGCCGCCGGATATGGAGCGGATTCAATGGTTTATGGATAAGTATGATTCCAAAGTGGAGATTATTGATTATACCCTATATGCAACTCTTCATAAGATTGAAAAGTACATAGATAAAGAAACGGACAAGGTGTTTTTGAAAAAAGAAAAGGCTTACTACCTGCAGAATCAGACAGATGAAGAGGTTAAGGTGTTTTACCGGAAAAACATAACAAATGACTGGCTAGATTATCTTAAATGGTGCAGCGCACTGAAATATGATCTGAAGGATAGATCTATTTTATTTCCAGTAAATTTAAAAAAGGTCCATGACCGAACCTATAAGGAATATCGAGTCTTAAAAGAAAAAGAGGCAAAAGCAGAAAGGGAGAGAGAAGAAAAAAGAATTAATGCCTTATTGGCAGAATTGAAAGATGTTCCGGCTTTGAGCATGGAGTATCATGGCCTTGTCGTTGTTCCACCTAAAAATTATGATGACTTATCGCAGGAGGGGCAGAAATTAAATCATTGTATTGCTGATTATGCAAAGGGGATGGTTGAAAATAAATACATGATTTATTTCATCCGTAAAAAAGATGAAATAGATAAGCCATATTATACCATGCAGTATAAGAAGGGCAAAGTGACTCAATGCAGGGGGAAAGGGAACAGGATGATGAATGACGAAGTGTCAACATTTACAAAGCTTTTTGAACGCAAAATGAATCAGCATGAATCTGAATTACATGCCGGAAAAGCTGCGGCATAAATTTGATGGAGGAAAGTAATGATTAAATTTGAGTTAAAACAGGAACACATTGACATGATTTCTAATTTAAATTTTAGAGTGAGTGTGTCAACCGAATATAATGACAAATATATCCCGATAATTGACCGCAAAAGACCATTTGGAAACAGCGGTATAACAGGGAGTGTGCTGGAAATACTGGGCTGTCATTGCAGTGAGGAAACCGGGGAGTATAGACAAACGGATATAGACAGGGCAGAAACTTTATTGATTGAAGTTCCGGTTGCTCTTGAGATTGTAATGCAGCAGCATACTTTTGAACCGGGAACATACGAGGTGAGTGAATATTCAGCATACTTCAATTATCGACATATACGAAATTACAAAGCTTTGGAAAAACCATTAAAAGAAGTTGCGGAAACAGCATGTGGGACAGAAGATAGTGCCGGGTATATGGAGAGATTGCATGAAAGTTGTAGACATACAAGTTGTTTAAATTAGTATTTAAGGAGGTATTGATATATGAAGAAAATAACGTTTCAACCTATTATGGATGGGTGGATTAGAAGAGCTAATGTTAAAGATAAAGTTAATGGGTACAGCCATCATGTTGCTATTAGTGGGGTTCACATATTCAAACGTGGATACATTGGTTTTATTCTAATGGATATCGATGGAGAAATGACTTTGGAAAAAGCTGATTATTCTGTACATGAATCTCTTGACGTTACTTATGATGATTTTAACAAGTTTGTCAATATTGAGAAGGTTAAACCAGTAGAAAATTAGGATTTAAGGAGGTAGATGGATGATAAATCCATTAGAATTTTTACAACAATATTGTAAAATTGAAACGGAAAAAGATAGTGTGAGTTATAAACCATACGAATATAGTTCACTTGTAAAAACAATCACGGCAAAAGAAGCTATTAAAATGATAGAAAACGACATAAGAGAAATGACAGATTTTGTTCTACCTTATAAATTGAGTAAGGAACAAGCGATAGAAGAAACTTATAAAATTTGGAAAAGACATTTAGTTACATTTTGAACAGGAAATTAGGATTTAACAGTGAAAGGAAAGGTGTTTGAAAATGAATAAATTTAAAAAATATTGTCCAAATGTTTGGGTGGCAGAATGTGATGAAAAATATGAAAAGGGAGAAATCATTGAACTTGAAACCAAATATGGAAAAGAAGTTGAGTGTGAGGTTTACAACTTAATTGCAAAAAATGATGAGAAGTATTTTTATTCTATTGTGCGAGTTGAAGATCAGTCATACGCACAAAGAAGAGCAGAACGATATGGGAATAGCGCAGCAAATCATAATGTTAAAAGCAATGAATATATTAAAGCTTCTGATGAAGGAAAAGAATTTTTATCTTTAGGTGAGCCTATCAAAGTAGGGCATCACAGCGAGAAACGTCACCGGGCTCTACTTGACCGAAACTGGAG